>Ga0184625_10000970_pt1 | contig 11625 bp, 9 predicted proteins | sample PLM3_30_b1_FD_133151 | JGI IMG/M metagenome (GOLD analysis project Ga0184625, IMG submission 133151) | Groundwater sediment microbial communities from an aquifer in East River, Colorado, USA - PLM3_30_b1 | ecosystem: Environmental > Terrestrial > Soil > Riparian zone | place: USA: East River... | reverse complement strand
TTTACAAACATTACCAATTCATACCGGCTTCAGTGTTTTTCTTTTTTCATTAAATAAAACTAAAAATAATAAGAGTACAACTACTGAAATGCCTGCGGGAACGATCCAAACATTAGTCCAGTTTGTAATCGCAGTGTCACCTGCTCCAGTAGTATACATTTTTTGAACATATCCAGCTACAATGGAACCTATATACATACCTAAGCCATAAGTGGCAAGTGAAATTAACCCCTGAGCCTGCGATTTGATTTTAGCCCCTGCCTTTTGATCGCTATAGATCATGCCACTTACAAAAAAGAAGTCGAAACAAATACCATGTAATAATATACCCACATATAGCATCCATTCAGCAGAAGTCGCATTACCATAGCCAAAACAAAGAAAGCGAATGAGCCACGAAACAATAGCTAAAATTAATATCCACTTTATGCCAAGCTTTCTATATGCAAAAGGTAGTAACAACATAAAGAACACTTCAGAAGCTTGCCCTAATGACATTTTATTCTCAACAAAAAAAGTTTTCGGCAAAGCTTCTCCGGGGTGAGCAGCAACAAAAGCTGTTTTGTAAGCATCAGTTATGGAAGGATTACCCATTAAATAATAAAAAGAAAGTGGAATACAAATCAATATTGATGAAATAAAGAAGATTGTAAATGATCTGTTCTTAAACAATACAAAGGCATCCTTACCAAGGATCTGCCCTACACTAACAGGGCCTTTAATTGTCGGAGGTGTATTGGGTAAAGTGAAGGAATACAAACCAATTACAATTGCAGTAACCATCGATATATATAAAATGGTACTCTTGTCGCCCCAGCCCATAAAACCAATCAAATTTGTAACGGCAATCCAGGCAAGTGTTCCCATCAAACGAATTAAAGGAAACTCTTTTTCCGGTGATGTCATCTGGCGCATCGAAATAGAACTGGTTAATGCAATAGTAGGCGCAAAAGTCAGACAATACATGAGCATTACCCAATAAAAAGTATCATAGTTGGATATTTGGGTAAGCATAAATAGTAACCCTGCTCCAATTAAATTCAAAACCCCTAATACTTTTTGCGCAGCGAAAAATCTGTCAGCAAGCATACCAACTAAAAATGGTGAAATGATCATTGCAATTGAAAAAGTAGCATAGATATTTCCAACTTGTACTCCGTCAAAACCGATAGCAAAGAGGTATTTTGAGAGCTGCCCATACCACGATCCCCAAACAACAAACTGGAGAAACATCATTAACGAAAGCTGGAACCGGGTAGTAAAATTCATACGGTCTTTTTAATAATTAATGAACCGCCGCAACTAATGTTGGCTTTGGTTTGTTGCGCATATATAAGTATAAACCGGCAAATGCTACAATAAGTATTATTGGAATCACAAATGTTGTATTGATCACTTCAGGCCCTGCTGCTTTATTAGCAGCCGCTAATGCTTCTTTCATTGGCGCTGTAGCCTCTGTTGCATTATAAACTTTAAGATCCGCGCCAGGTGGGAGTTGCTTTAATATCAGTTTATCATAAACACCACCCATAAACATTGTATAAATTGATACTGCAAACATCCCGGCTCCGCCCATTAAATTAATACCAACTGCTCCTGTTTTTGGCAAATATTCTGAAACAAAACCAAGCATGCATGGCCAGAAATAACAAACACCAGCACCAAAAACCAATGCACCGACAAATAACATATTCCCTGAAGTGTGACCAAGCATATAAAGACCTAACGTTGCTAAAATTGCAGACCCTAATAACACACCCTGTGGTGATAATTTATGAACGACAGGTCCTGCAAAAGCCCTTCCGATAGCCATAACACCTGTGGTTACTGTTAATATCAATAAGGCATTTTCAGTTACATTTTTAAGAAGTAATTCGATCCATTGTCCTGTAAATAACTCAGTGATCGCTGTTCCAAACATGCAAATGATCATGAAAATAAAAATAGGATTTGCCAATGACTTATACATTTCACCTGTTGATATACCACTGGCAACTCTTTCTGTAACAGGAAAAGTTTGTTTAACAAACATAAAGCCATATAGCAGTGCGGGAATGATCATCAATGCCATTTGTATTTGCCAGCCAATGCCTGCTTTATCGAGGAAATAAACGATCAATGTTCCAATAACAATTCCTCCGGGGAACCATAAGTGGAAGTGATTTAGCTTTGTTGTTTTATTATCTGTATATAAGGAAGCTATTAACGGATTACAAGCGGCTTCCACGGTTCCATTTGCAATTCCGATACATAAGGTTGAAATAAATAAAGCCCAGAAAGGGTTGGAAAAACTTCCGGCAAAAATTGTCAATAATATTCCAGCTATGTGAAAAATAAATGCGAGCACCAATAAGCGTTTCATGCCAATTACATCCACCACCATACCACCAATAACAACTGCCAACGGAAATCCCCAAAAGGCTGTGGCAGCTATAGTTCCAAGTTCAGCTTTGTCTAAATTAAATTCAACGCCAAGGCGGCCAAGAATACCGGCCCTGATCCCAAAAGAAAGTGATGTAACCAGTAGCGCTAAACAACTGGCAATAAATAATTGGTTTTTGTTTACGGCTTGCATATCGTTGGTTTTTATGAAAAAATTTTTGGAAAGGCTAAATGTACTATTTTTAAAAACACATTTACCTTCATTGTTCACGAATTTAATTTATATCAAACCACAAACAACTGTTTGAAATATGGAAAACAGGAAACTCAGAATGGCAATGATCGGTGGTGGCAAGGATGCATTCATCGGCGCCATTCATCGTTTTGCTTTTAATATGGATGCACAAGTTGAACTTGTTGCCGGCGCATTAAGTATAAATCCAGAGATCGCGGTTGATTCAGGAAAAAGTTTATTTCTTGATGAATCACGCATTTATACAGATTATAAAGTGATGCTGGAAAAAGAAGCTGCAATGCCAAAAGATAAACGAATTGATTTTGTGAGCATCGTTACCCCCAACTTCGTGCATTTTGACCCGGCTATGATGGCTCTTGATAAAGGGTTTAATGTAGTAATTGAAAAGCCGATCACATTTTCACTGGAGCAGGCAAAGCAATTAAAAGAAAAAGTTACACAAACAGGATTGGCCCTTTTACTGACTCATACTTATACAGGCTACCCGATGATCAAACAGGCAAAACAAATGCTGAAGAATGGTGAGCTTGGTAAAATAAGAAAGATATATGTTGAATATCCGCAAGGATGGCTGAGTACATTAAAAGAAAGTGAAGGAAATGCACAAGCTTCATGGCGTACAGATCCAAAACGAAGTGGTATAGCCGGCGCAATGGGAGATATAGGTACACATGCATTTAATATGGCCGAATATGTAACGGGCCTGGAGGTTACTCATTTATGTTCCAATCTGAATATTGTTGTTGATGGAAGAATGCTTGATGATGATGGGGCAACATTTATGAAGTTTAATAATGGAGCAACGGGGGTATTGATGGCAACGCAGATCGCAGCTGGTGAAGAAAACTGTATTAAGATAAGAGTATATGGAGAAAAAGGCGGACTTGAATGGAAACAGGAAGATGCAAATACATTATTAGTTAAATGGCTTGATAAGCCTGCCGAGATATATCGGGCTGGCACTGGTTATGTAAGTTCTTATGCTTCGCATAATTCAAGAACACCGGCTGGTCACCCGGAAGGATATCTCGAAGCGTTTGCAAATTTGTATAGAAACTTTTCTTTGACCGTTCGTGCAAAAGCGAATGGAGAAAAACCAAAAGATGAATGGCTTGATTTTCCAGGAGTAGATGAAGGAATAAGAGGCATGGCTTTTATTGAGAATGTTGTTGCTTCAGGCAAGTCAGATGCAAAATGGACTGATTTTATAATTTAAAATTTGAAATTTCAAATTGTTTTAATGAAAATGATTGATAAATGAAAACAATAAAAGGCCCTGCAATTTTTCTTGCGCAGTTCATGGGTGATAAGCCGCCATTTAATAGTATGAAAACAATTTGCCAATGGTCCAAGAGCCTTGGTTTCGTTGGCGTGCAAATTCCTACATGGGACCCTCGTTGCATTGATCTGCAGAAAGCAGCAGAAAGTAAAACGTATGCTGATGAATTAAAGGGATTGGTGAATGAAGCGGGATTAGAAATTACAGAACTATCTACACACTTGCAGGGTCAGTTAGTAGCAGTGCATCCTGCGTATAATGATCTGTTTGATGGTTTTGCTCCTGATAATGTAAAAGGAAATCCAAAAGCAAGAACAGAATGGGCTGTCCAACAATTAAAATATGCGGCTAAAGCTTCACAAAATTTAGGGTTGAATGCACATGCAACATTTAGTGGCGCATTGTTATGGCCAACCGTTTATCCATGGCCGCAGCGACCTGCTGGTTTGGTTGAATCAGGATTTAAAGAATTAGCGGATCGGTGGATGCCGATATTAAACTACTTTGATGAATGTGGGGTTGATGTTTGTTATGAAATTCATCCGGGTGAAGATCTGCATGATGGTATTTCTTATGAAATGTTTTTAGAAAAAGTAAATGATCATAAAAGAGCTTGCCTTCTTTATGATCCCTCACATTTTGTTTTACAATGTCTCGATTATAAATCATACATCGACATTTATCATGAACGCATTAAAGCATTTCATGTAAAGGATGCGGAGTTTAATCCGACCGGTAAACAAGGTGTGTATGGCGGTTTCCAGGCTTGGGTGGATAGAGCGGGTCGGTTCCGTTCATTGGGTGATGGGCAAGTTGATTTCAAGACTATCTTTAGCAAATTGACTCAATATGATTACAGTGGTTGGGCGGTGATGGAATGGGAGTGTTGCATCAAACACCCTGAAGATGGCGCAAGGGAAGGAGCTCATTTCATTAAAAAGAATATAATCCGCGTTACAGAAAAAGCCTTTGATGATTTTGCCGGACAATCAAGTGATGAAAAGTTTAACCGAAGAGTTTTAGGATTGGAATAATAAATATCTTTACGAACTTTAAAAAATCAGTGATATGAAAAAAACATTTATTATGATTGCTGCACTTGGACTATTGACTGCATGCGGTGGCGATGATAAAGGAAAAAATGGAACTACATCTGAACAAAAATCTGAAAAGACAGAAGGTGATCTCAGTGATAACCCGGTTTATCAAAAAGCGTTAACAATTATTGAAAATAGTGATTGCAGAACATGTCATCTGATCGAGGAAAAAAATATCGGGCCTGCCTGGAGAGATGTTGCTAATAAATATGCCGATTCAGCAAATGCTATTGAATATCTTTCTCATAAAATTATAAACGGTGGTTCTGGTGTTTGGGGTCAGGTGCCGATGGCAGCGCATCCAACTATGTCCCAGGAAGATGCAGAAACCCTGGCTAAATTTGTTCTACTATTAAAAAAATAAATAATCATAATGAGACTAATTTTTGTTTTTGCGTTAGCAATTTCTTTTATGGCATGCAACGATAATTCTTCCGAAAAAAAAGAGGAAACAAAGATCGAACCTGTAACAAATAATAATCCTTTACTTACTGATGAAGAGCAAAAAGATGGATGGCAATTATTATTTGACGGAACTACTATAGCAGGCTGGCATAACTATGGAGGAGGCTCAGTTGGTAATTTATGGAAAGTTGAAGACGGCACTCTCAAATTTGCCGGCATAGAAAAAAAAGATACAATAGGGCAAGATATAATTACTGACGAGGAGTATGAGAACTTCGATCTGAAACTTGAGTGGAAGATCGATACGGCCGGAAATAGCGGTATCCTGTTTTATGTGCAGGAAGATGCTGCACATCCTAAGCCATACTGGACGGGACCTGAAATGCAGATACTCGATAATGAAAGACATGATGATAGAAAATATCCAAAGCATCGTGCCGGGGATCTATATGATCTTATCAGTTGCAGTAAGGAAACAGTAAAACCGGCTTTGGAATGGAACCAGGTGGAAATAAAAAGCCTGAATGGTAAACTTGATTTTTTCTTAAATGGAGAGAATGTAGTTTCTACAACTATGTGGGATGATAATTGGAACAAAATGATCGCTGCAAGTAAATTCAAGCAATGGCCGGGCTTTGGTACTTTTAAAAAAGGCAGGATATGTTTACAGGATCATGACTGCAATGTTTGGTTTAGAAATATAAAAATTAAAAAATTGTAATTTGAATTGATAAGAATCAAGAGCCCCGCTATCCGGCGGGGCTCTTTTGTTTATAAAAGCAATTTTTTGAAAATTCGTTTATTGTTTATAGCTTTTACATTCAAACCAAAACTAACTAACATGAACACTGCGATCTTCTCACACCTTAACTGGTGGGCAATTTTAGTAGCAACACTTGCCTATTTTATATTGGGGGCCGTCTGGTACTCAAAAGCTCTTTTTGGTACTAAATGGGCGCAGCTTATAAAACTTGATACGAGTAACCCCGACCTGAGAAAGGGAATGGGCAAAATGATGGCTTCTACATTTATATTGATCTTTATTGTCTGTTTTGGCCTTTCCTTGCTCATCCACATGATCGGTTTTGAAGATAATTTTTTGTATGGAATAAAATTGGGCTTGCTTACGGGTTTTGCTTTTGCCACTACAGCCGTAAGTATTACTTATGTTTATGAAAACAAACCTTCCAATCTATACCTGATCAATAATGGGTACCATGTAATAGGTCATGTGCTTGCGGCGATCATTCTTGTTTTGTGGCGATAAAAAAATAATGAAAGAAAAAGCATCACCGATTTTCAGTGATGCTTTTTTATTTAATCAAGTTTCGTGATCTTGAGAGTATTGGTTGGTAAATGAAGATGTACCGGGGTGCTTCCTGTACTAACAGCCACATCACCGCTTTTTAAGAATCCTCTTTCTTTAAGTATTTCTATTTGGTCAAAGATGATATCATCAAGACTTTCTTCTTCATCATAGAAAAAAGCTCTTACGCCCCAGCTAAGACTCAATTGATTTACCAGCGATCTTTCTTTTGTAAAAATATACAATGGAGCTTTAGGACGATAACTGCTAAGCATAAAAGCAGTATATCCACTTTGTGTCATACCAATAAGGGCCTGCGACTCCACATCTTTTGCAAGCTTACAAGCATTATAACAAATCGCATCACTCAAAAATGAGGGTGAATGAGGTTGTGGCGCCAATTCATCTTCGAGACTATAATGATAATCTGTTTTTTCTACTTCTTCAATGATCTTTACCATAGTTTCTACTACTAATGCAGGATGTGCACCTGTTGCTGTTTCGCCACTCAGCATTACAGCATCTGCGCCTTCCAGTACAGCATTCGCAACATCGGTGATCTCGCTACGGTTTGGCTTTGTTCTTTCGATCATGCTTTCCATCATTTGTGTAGCCACGATCACTGGCTTAGCACGATGAAGACATTTTTTGATGATCTGTTTCTGGATCAATGGAACTTTTTCAATTGGCAATTCTACTCCAAGATCGCCGCGAGCAACCATGATACCATCAGATTCTACAATAATGTCACGGATATTTTCTACCGCTTCTGGTTTCTCGATCTTGGCAATGATCTTTGTTTTGCTTTTCTTTTCTTCCAGTTTATTACGAAGGATGATAAGATCCTTTACATTTCTTACGAACGAAAGTGCTACCCAATCTAATTTTTGATCAATGATGAAATCAAGATCGGTAAGATCCTTATCTGTCAATGCTGGTAAGGTGATCTTTGTATCGGGCAAATTGATACCTTTTTTAGAAGATAGAACTCCGCCAAGCGTAACAACAACTTTTACATCGTTATTTTTTTCAATGCTTAAAACCCTAACTTCTAATTTTCCATCATCAATTAATATGATGTTCCCAATTTTTACATCACTGTGAAAATTTGGATAGGAGACGTAAATTTTTTCTTTATTGCCAATTACTTTTTCATTGGTAAATGTGAGAATATCACCTTCGACAACATCGATCTCGCCGTTTTCGATTTCACCCACTCTCAACTTCGGTCCTTGCAGATCACCAAGTATGGCAATATTGTAGGGTTCTTTTTTATTTATCTGCCGGATATGTTCAATGATCTTTCCTTTGTCTTCATGTGAGCCATGAGAGAAATTCAATCGAAAGACGTTTACTCCTGCTCTTACAAGATCAAGTAATTTATCGTATGTGTCACAGGCCGGTCCGACAGTGGCTACGATCTTTGTGCGATGATTCGTATGCTGAACACCGGCTTCTTTGTTCATTGATTTCTGAAAATACTTTTCTACTTTTTTACTCATTGTATTGTTCCTGGTTACTTGTTATTAATTAATATTCTATTACCTTGGAGACGGGGATTAACTCGCTAATATCTTCACGATCCTCAACCATTCTTCGCTGATCTTTGCCTTGTTTTTTACTGCATTCTCCAGCGGTATATAATGCATTTTATTATTCATGATCCCTACAAAAACATTATGTCTTCCTTCCATTAAGGATTCTACAGCATGAAAGCCCATGCGACTGGCAATTAGCCTGTCAAGACATGAAGGTGAACCGCCCCTTTGAATATGGCCAAGTATGCAAACTCTTATTTCCGCCTGTGGCAATTTTTCTTTCAGGATCTTATGCACTTCATTTGCACCACCAAAATCATCACCTTCAGCAACCACGATCAGGTTCACTAATTTTTTTCTTCTTTCTTTTTCCTGCAGTGATGTTACAATATCATTGATATCTGTTTTTCTTTCAGGTATCAAAATATTTTCAGCCCCTGTGGCAATGCCGCTATGCAATGCGATATACCCGGCATCACGGCCCATTACTTCAATAATAAAGATCCGGTCATGCGCATCCATTGTGTCTCTTACTTTATCGATCGCTTCCACTGCTGTATTCACAGCCGTATCAAACCCGATCGTAAAATCAGTTCCATAAATGTCTTTATCAATTGTACCTGCAAGGCCAATGCAGGGGATGTCAAATTCCTGGCTAAATTTTACGGCTCCACGAAAAGAACCATCGCCACCAATAATTATAAGGCCATTAATACCCCGATCTTTTAAATTTTCGTATGCTTTTTTTCGTCCTTCGTATTCAAAAAAATCTTTACAACGAGCAGTCTTTAGAATGGTACCTCCACGCTGAATGATATTTGCTACCGATCTTGTTTCCATCTTGATGATATCATCATCGATCATTCCCTGGTAACCACGCAGGATCCCATATACTTCCAGTCCATGATAGATCCCTGTTCTTACAACAGCACGAATAGCGGCATTCATACCGGGAGCATCGCCGCCAGATGTAAGAACACCAATTTTTGTTACTTTATTTGCCATATCAGGTTTAAAGGTTAAACGAAAAACAAACAACTGTTTGAATTTTACTAGGTTAACCGGCCGCCAAAAATAATGTTTTGTTTTTTTATCGTGTTTTTTTCACACAGGCACCTATCACCGCTGTTAACCCTTTGTCAGTAAATCGATTTTTTACAATCGGTTATCCCTAATTTTAATTACTAAACAAAAGGTGTATGAAATGAGCCATAATCCCGTCTGAGGCGGGACGAGCGATATATGTGCGATGAAAAATTTTATGGTGAATTCCATATGACCAAAAAACAATAAAAAAGATACACATGAAAAAGATATTCTTATCATTAATTTATTTTTTACCGGTTTTTTTGTTTGCACAGTTTAATTACCCGGCTACAAAAAAAGTAGATACGATAACCAACTATCATGGTACAATAGTGACCGATCCCTATCGTTGGCTGGAAGATGACCGAAGTGAAGAAACTAAGCAATGGGTGACGGAAGAGAACAAAGTGACATTTGGTTTTCTTGACAAGATCCCTTACCGTGCACAATGGTTGAAAAGATTGGAAGAAATAAACAATTATCCCAAGTACAGTTCACCATCAAGGAAAAATGAATATTTCTATTTTTCAAAAAATGATGGTTTACAAAATCAGAGTGTGTTATATCGGCAGAAAGGGCTAGATGGGGAACCGGAGCTGGTTTTAGATCCCAATAAATTTTCTGCTGATGGAACGAGTGGGCTTGGTGCTTTTACTCTTTCGAAAGATGGAAAGTATGCGGTGATCGGAAAAACAAAAGGTGGCAGTGATTGGCGTACTTTTTTTGTGATGGATATGACAACACTTAAATATTTACCCGATTCACTGGCATGGGTAAAAGTTTCAGGAGCATCATGGAAGGGAGATGGTTTTTATTATAGCCGTTATCCAACGCCGGAAAAAGGAACAGAGCTATCAACTAAAAATGAAAATCACCAGGTATATTATCATAAAGTAGGGACCTCACAAACCGAGGATGAATTAGTTTACGAGGATGCTGCCAATCCTCAACGTTTTCATGGAGTATTTACAAGCGAAGATGAACGATATATTTTCTTGAATATATCTGATCGTGGAAAAGGAAAAGATGGAAATGCACTTTGGTATTTTGATACAAAAGATGGTGACAAAAAATTTCGACCCGTCATAAAAGAGGTAGGAGAGTTTAATTATGGGTTTATAGATGAAGTGGATGGAAGATTTCTTATTTCTACAAATGACGGTGCATTAAACAGGAAGATCATTTCGATTGATCCAAAAAACCCAGATCCCGCAAATTGGAGAACTGTTATTGCTGAGAAGCCAGAGAATATGTCTTCCGTTACATCATCCGGTGGAAAATTGTTTGTTACTTATTTAAAAGATGTGACCAGCAGAGTTTATGTATATGATCTAAAGGGCAAGCTTGAAAGAGAGGTTAAACTACCAGCACTAGGTTCTGCGGGAGGATTTGGCGGTAATCATGATGATAAATTTGTCTTCTACACATTTACATCTATAACTTTTCCACCAACAATATATCGTTACGATATTGCTACTGGCAAAAGCACAGTTTTCAGAAAACCAGAAGTGAAATTCAATCCTGAAGAATATGTGACTGAACAAGTATTTTATCCCGGTAAAGACGGAACTAAGGTCCCGATGTTCATTGTATATAAAAAAGGAACGAAGAAGAATGGTATGAATCCAACGATACTTTACGGGTATGGTGGATTTAATATCAGCAGTACACCTTCTTTTTCTCCAACAAGAATTGCATGGTTGGAACAAGGTGGTGTTTATTGCATAGCCAATCTTCGTGGTGGAAGTGAATATGGTGAAAAATGGCATGAAGCAGGAATGCGATTAAAAAAGCAAACAGTGTTTGATGATTTTATTTCAGCAGGGGAGTTTTTGATCAGTGAAAAATATACTTCGAAAGATTATCTCGCATTGCAAGGAGGGTCAAATGGAGGTTTATTAGTAGGCACAGTGATTAACCAGCGTCCTGACCTTTGTAAAGTGGCAATACCGCAGGTGGGTGTAATGGATATGTTGCGTTTTCACAAATTCACTATTGGCTGGAACTGGATCGCAGAGTACGGCAGTAGTGACAACGCAAGCGATTTTAAAAACCTGTATGCTTATTCACCGATCCATAATATTAAAGAAGGATCGAATTATCCTGCTACATTGATCACAACAGCAGATCATGACGATAGGGTAGTGCCGGCACATTCCTTTAAGTATGCGGCAACATTGCAGGAAAAATACAGGGGTACCAATCCACTATTGATCAGGGTAGATGTAAACTCCGGGCATGGTGCCAGTAACCTTAGAAAAGGATTAGAAACGACA
>Ga0184625_10000968_pt1 | contig 11634 bp, 11 predicted proteins | sample PLM3_30_b1_FD_133151 | JGI IMG/M metagenome (GOLD analysis project Ga0184625, IMG submission 133151) | Groundwater sediment microbial communities from an aquifer in East River, Colorado, USA - PLM3_30_b1 | ecosystem: Environmental > Terrestrial > Soil > Riparian zone | place: USA: East River... | reverse complement strand
TACCGCTCGGGAAGCCCGTCATGAGCGTGACCGGCGGGCTCAAGCAACCGGTGGCGGCTCCCGCCACGCCGCCGCCCTGGCCGCGCTGGGTGCGCGCCAACGTGCTGCAATGGTGTGCTCTCATTGGGCGGCCGGCTCGCGGCACGGGGGCTGCGACCTTGGCTTGGCGCGCTCCGCTTCGCCTCGCGATCGGCGCCGTCATCTTGGCGGCGCTGATCGGCGGAACGATGATCGCATTCGACGCCTGGGCGATCCGGGAGATGGTGCAGCGCTTTCCGGTGTGGCTGACGCCTGCGGTCGAGGAGGTCACCGAATTCGGCAAATCCAGCTGGTTCCTGGTGCCGACCGGCGTGGCGCTGCTGGGGCTCGCGGCGCTGGCCTCGCCCACGTTGCCTCGGATGTCCCGGCTCGTGCTGGCGGCGCTCTCGGTCCGGATCGGCTTCGTGTTTCTGGCGCTCGCCGTGCCGGGGGTGGTGGTCGCCGTCGTGAAGCGGCTGATCGGGCGCGCGCGCCCGCTGGTCGGCGGCAGCGACGACCCGTTCACCTATCTGCCGTTCGGCTGGGACGTCGAATATGCGAGCTTGCCGTCCGGACATGCCTCCACCGCATTCGCGGCGGCGGTCGCGATCGGGGCGCTGTGGCCGCGGCTGCGCCCGCTGTTGTGGACCTACGCGGTCCTCATCGCGGTGAGCCGTGTCGTGCTGATCGCCCACCACCCGAGCGATGTGCTCGCCGGCGCCGTTTTCGGGGTGGTCGGCGCGCTCCTGGTGCGTGATTGGTTCGCGGCGCGGCGGTTGGCCTTCGCCCCGGGAGCGGAGGGCCGTATTCGGGTTTTGCCGGGACCGTCCTTCGCCCGCATCAAAAGGGTTGCCCGGCAGCTTTTCGCCCCATAAGAAGCACGCGCCGTTCAAACGAGGCGGGCGGCTCCTAACGGCAATATCGAAGCATGGACCAAAAGCGCGAACGTGAGGCGCAGCCGGCTGTCTCCATCGTCGTTCCGGTTCGGAACGAGGCCGGCAACGTTGCGCCGCTCATCGCCGAGATCGTCGACGCGCTCGGCAAGCAGATCACCTTCGAGGTCATCTACGTCAACGACGGTTCCACCGACCGTACCGAGTCCGAGCTGACGCTGCTGATGGCGAGCCGGCCATGGCTGCGCCACGTCATCCATCAGGTGTCGTGCGGACAGTCGGCGGCGGTGCGCAGCGGCGTCGTCCATGCGCGGGCGCCGGTGGTGGTCACGCTCGACGGCGACGGGCAAAACGACCCCGCCTTCATTCCGGCGCTGCTCAAGGCATTGTCAGCGGGCGGGCCGCGCGTTGGCCTGATCGCCGGCCAGCGGGTCGGCCGCAAGGCCACCGGCTTCAAGAGACTGCAGTCGAGCATCGCAAACGCCGTGCGCAGCGCGGTGCTGCGCGACGGCACCCGCGACACCGGCTGCGGGCTCAAGGCCTTTCGTCGCGATCTGTTCCTGGCGCTGCCTTATTTCGACGGGCTGCACCGGTTTCTGCCGGCGCTGGTGCGACGCGAGGGCTTCGAGATCGGCTACGTGGACGTGGTCGACCGGCCGCGCGGCGCCGGCATATCGAATTACGGCATGTGGGACCGGCTGTGGATCGGAATTCTCGATCTTTTCGGCGTGTGGTGGCTGATCCGCCGTCGCCAACGGGTGCCGGACGTTCTGGAGGTGAAGCGTCATGCTGATTGATCTCTCGAACGCGGTCGGCAGCTACCTGCACGACGTGTTTCTCGGCAACCTCGATTGGGGCATTCTGATCGGCTATATCGCGCAAGCGCTGTTCGCGATGCGCTTCTTCGTGCAATGGGTCGCTTCGGAACGCGCCGGGCGAAGCGTCATCCCCACGAGCTTCTGGTTCTTTTCGATCGGCGGCGGGTTCCTGCTGTTGGGCTACGCGATCTATCGCAAGGACCCTGTCTTCATCGTCGGCCAGGCGTTTGGTGTCTTCGTCTATCTGCGCAATCTGTATTTTGTCACACGTGATCGGAAGAGCGGCGCAGCTCCTGCGATGTAATCAACCGGTTGCCGCCTTCCTGAAAATGCTCACCGCGCCGCCGCGAGCGCCGCAAAGCCACGCTCGAGATCGCCGATCAGATCATCCACGTCCTCGAGCCCGATGTGAAGGCGCACCGTCGGCCCGCCCGGCGCCCATCGGGTCGCGGTGCGCATGGTGGTGCAGTCGAACGGAATGGCCAGGCTCTCGTAGCCGCCCCACGACGCGCCGATGCCGAACAAGGTCAGCTCGTTGAGGAACGCGTTCACCACGGTCTGCGCCACCGGCTTGAACACGAAGCTGAACAGGCCGCTAGCGCCGGAAAAGTCGCGCCGCCAGAGCGCGTGTTGGGGATGGCTTTCGAGCGCCGGATGCAGCACGCGCGCGACCTCGGGCCGTCCCACCAGCCATTGCGCGACCTTCAGGCCGGCCTGGTGGTGGTGGGCGAGCCGCACGCCCATGGTGCGCAGCCCACGATGGCCGAGATAGATGTCGTCGGGGCCGACGCAGAGCCCGAGCCCATGCACGGTATCGGCGAGGCGCGCCCAGGCCGCCTTGCCGGCCGACACGCTGCCCAGCATCACATCCGAATGGCCGCCGATATATTTGGTGCCGGCCTGGATCGACAGGTCGACGCCTTTCTCGAAGGCGCAGAAATAAAGCGGCGTCGCCCAGGTATTGTCCATGAGCACCACCGCGCCCTTGGCGTGGGCGGCCGCCGCGATCGCCGGCACGTCCTGGATCTCGAACGACAGCGAGCCCGGCGTCTCCACGAATACCGCGCGGGTGTTGGGCTGCAACAGCGCGGAAATCCCGGCACCGATCAATGGATCGTAGTAGGTGGTGGCGATGCCGTAGCGCGTCAGCACCCCGTCGCAGAATCTGCGCGTCGGCAGATAGACGCTGTCGGTGACGAGCAGGTGATCGCCGGCGTTGAGAACCGACAGCAGCGCGGTCGAAATCGCCGCGAGTCCGGAGGGCAGCAGCGCAACGCCTGCGCAATCAGGGCCTTCGAGCTCGCGCAGGGCGTCCTCGAGCGCCTCGGAGGTGGGGGTGCCGCGCCGTCCGTAGAGGTAGCGGGCGCGGCGGGCGAGAAAATCCTCTGCGCTCGGATAAAGCACCGTCGAGGCGTGATAAACCGGCGGATTGACGAAGCCATGATAGGCCGCAGGGTCGCGGCCGCCCACCACCAGGCGGGTCGAGGGTTTGAGCGGCGGGCGCGATGGGTCGTTTTCTGTCTTTTTCGTCATGGTCTGGTTCCCGCCGGCCGGAATGTCGCTCGCGTGTGCGTATCGGCCACCACCGACGTGCGACCAAGGGTCATGGCGTCATGCGGTGCAAGCGTCAACCCCTTGACCGCGATGCCCGATCGTTCTGAGATACGGCCGAGACCACGATGGGCCGGCGTGTGGGCTCTTGCTTGGCGAATGAGCGGACGGGGGATATCGAGCCTCAAGGCGTGGGCATTCCAAAAAACGCAATTGGAATTCGCTTAAGGTAGGTCAACCCGAGACAAAGGCTGTTCCATGAAACGCGAAATCTTTGTGTTTGGCGTCGCTTTCGCGCTCGGCTTTGCGGTTGCACCCGCCTGCGCCCAGACGCTCAAGACGGTGAAGGATCGGGGATCGCTCCTCTGCGGCGTCAGCCAGGGGATCGCCGGCTTTTCCCTTCCCGACGACAAGGGCAATTGGAGCGGGCTCGATGTCGAATTCTGCCGCGCGATCGCGGCGGCGATCTTCAACGACGCGAGCAAGGTCAAGTTCGTCCCGCTCTCGTCCAAGGACCGCTTCACCGCGCTGCAATCGAACGCAATCGACGTTCTCTCGCGCAATTCGACCTGGACGTCCTCGCGCGACACCTCGCTCGGCCTGAATTTTGCGGCGGTCAATTATTACGACGGCCAGGGCTTCATGGTGCGCAAGGCGCTCAAGGTCAATTCGGCGCTCGAGCTCAACGGCGCCTCGGTCTGCACCCAGACCGGCACCACGACCGAGCTCAACCTCGCCGACTATTTCCGTTCCAATAACATGAAATACGAGGTGATCGCGTTTGCAACCGCGGACGAGACCATCAAGGCCTATGACGGCGGACGCTGCGACGTGTTCACCACCGACGTCTCGCAGCTCTATGCCGAGAGACTCAAGCTCACCAACATCAACGACCACGTCATTCTGCCGGAGATCATCTCCAAGGAGCCGCTCGGCCCGGTGGTGCGCCACGGCGACGATCAATGGTTCGACATCGTGAAATGGGTCCACTTCGCGATGATCAACGCCGAGGAGCTCGGCGTGTCGTCGAAGAATATCGATGAGGCGCTCAAATCGAACCAGCCTGAGATCAGGCGGCTCGTCGGCACCGAAGGCGCCTATGGCGAGCAGCTCGGCCTGACCAAGGACTGGGTGGTGCGCATCGTCAAGCAAGTGGGCAATTACGGCGAGAGTTTCGACCGTAATGTCGGGACCAGCTCGAAGCTCGGCATCAGTCGCGGTCTCAACCGGCTGTGGACCAAGGGCGGCATCCAGTACGCGCCGCCGATCCGCTGAAATTCTAGATGTGACGCGCGGCCCAATCAGATCGGGTGCAAGAGGTCCGGCGCTGCATCGATAAGCGGTACTACCGAGCTTCACGCGTAGTTTGCGACGAGCGGATCGTTCGCCGTCTCGGGCGACCACAGCAGGAATAGTCCCTCCCTTGGCGAGCGATCTGCAACCTCCACCAACGCCGCCCCGGGTCGCCCTCTACAACAACCCGAAAGTCCGCGCGCTTTTCTATCAGCTCGTCCTGCTCGCGGCGGTGCTCTGGTTCGGCTACGAGTTCGCGCTCAACGCCAAGGTCAATCTCGAGGCGCAGAAGATTGCGAGCGGCTTCGACTTTCTCGACAACACAGCCGGGTTCGGCATCAACCAGTCGCTGATCGCATATTCCGAGACGGATACTTACGGGCGGGTGTTCCTCGTCGGCCTGCTCAACACGCTGCTGGTCGCCGGCATCGGCATCGTGCTCGCCACGATTCTGGGCTTTGTAATCGGGATCGCGCGGCTCTCTCCCAATTGGCTCCTGGCGCGGATCGCCGGCGGCTATGTGGAGCTGATCCGCAACCTGCCGCTCTTGTTCCAGATTCTGTTCTGGTATCTCGCCGTGCTCGGCACGCTGCCGGGACCGCGCCAGAGTCTGTCGATCTTCGGTGAGATTTTCGTCAACAATCGTGGGATCTTCGTGCCGCGGCCGATCTTCGGGGCGGGCGCCGAATACGTGCTTGCCGCATTCCTCATCGCGATCCTGGGGTCGATCGGGCTGCGCATCTGGGCAAGCCGCCGGCAGAACCGCACCGGCGAGCGGTTTCCGCTGCTATGGACCGCGCTCGCCATGATCATCGGGGCGCCGCTGATCGTTCTCCTCGCGCTCGGCGTCCCGATCGGCTTCGAGCATCCGCAGTTGCGCGGTTTCAACTTCGTGGGCGGTGTCCGCTTGTTGCCCGAATTCGCGGGGCTTCTGATCGCGCTCACGACCTATACGGCGGCCTTCATCGCCGAGGTCGTGCGGGCCGGGGTTCTCGCCGTGTCGCGCGGCCAGACCGAGGCGGCGTTGGCGCTCGGGTTGCGGCGCGGATTGACGTTGCGCCTCGTCGTCGTGCCGCAGGCGCTGCGCGTCATCGTGCCGCCGCTGACCAACCAATATCTCAATCTGACGAAAAACTCCTCGCTGGCGGTCGCCGTCGGCTATCCTGATCTGTTCGCGGTCTTCGCCGGCACCACGCTCCACCAGACCGGTCAGGCAGTCGAGATCATTGCCATCACCATGGCGGTCTATCTCGTCATATCGCTCATCACCAGCGCCCTGATGAACTGGTACAATGCCCGTATCCGGGTGGCGGAGCGCTGATGACCATGGACGCGCAACGCTCCTATGTCCGCCGTGCGCTGACGGAACCCGAGCCGCCGCCGACCGCGAGCTCCGGCGCGTTCGGGTTGATTCAGCAGCGCCTATTCGACGGTGTGCTCAATTCGACGCTGACAATCATCAGCCTTGTCATCATTGCTGCCATCGCGTGGCCCACTGTGAAGTTCCTGCTCATCGATGCGGTCTGGCAGGGATCGAGCCGCGTCGACTGCCTGCCCGAAACGGTCAAGCGGGAGGTCGGCGCCTGCTGGCCTTTCATCGCCGCCAAGTTCCGCCAATTCATGTACGGATTCTATCCGCAGGACCAGCAGTGGCGCGTCAATCTCACCTACGCGCTCGGCGTCATTCTGCTCGTTCCTCTGCTGATCCCGCGCATTCCCGGCAAGGGGCTCAATGCGGTCCTGTTCTTCGGCGTGTTTCCGGTCGTTGGCTTCTTCCTCCTGGTCGGCGACGTGCTCGGATTGGAGCATGTCGAGACCGCGGTCTGGGGCGGCTTTCTCGTCACGCTGGTCATTTCGTTTACCGGCATCGTCGGCTCGCTGCCGCTCGGCATCCTGCTCGCGCTCGGACGGCGCTCGGACCTGCCGATCGTGCGGACACTCTGCGTCGTCTTCATCGAGCTCTGGCGCGGCGTGCCTCTGATAACGGTTTTGTTCTTCGCGACCTATATGCTGCCGCTGTTCCTTCCCGGCGATTGGCGGATCGACGGGCTGCTGCGGGTGTTGATCGGGGTGGTGCTGTTCGCTGCAGCCTACATGGCCGAGGTGGTGCGCGGCGGCCTGCAGGCGATCCCGCGCGGTCAGTACGAGGCCGCGATGGCGCTCGGGCTCGGCTATTGGCGCACGACCGGCTTCATCATCCTGCCGCAGGCGCTCAAGATCGTCATTCCCGGCATCGTCAACTCGTTCATCTCGTTGTTCAAGGACACGACGCTGGTATTGATCGTCGCGATCTTCGATCTGCTGGGCCAATTGCGCGCCGCCTTTGCCGACCCGAACTGGGCCACCCCCGTGACACTTTTCACCGGGTTCGCGTTCGCCGGAATGATCTATTTTCTCGTCAGCTTCGGGATGTCGCGCTATGCGTTGTTCACGGAGCGGCGGCTCGATACCGGCCGACCGAATTGAGCCGGCAGGTCGGCAGGGGATCATGAGCGAAGTCGACCCAACAGCAACCGGGAGGCCGCGCGCCGATGCGCCCGAGATGCGCACCACGCAGAACCCGGTCGCCGTCGAGATCGTGCAATTGAGCAAGTGGTTTGGCGCGTTCCATGTGCTGCGCGACATCGACCTCAAGGTGATGCGCGGGGAACGCATCGTCATCTGCGGACCATCAGGCAGCGGCAAGTCCACCCTCCTGCGCTGCATCAACCGGATCGAAAACTGGCAGCGCGGCCGCGTCATCGTCGACGGCATGGAATTGACCGACGACCTCAAGAAGATCGAGGAGGTGCGCCGCGAGGTCGGGATGGTGTTCCAGCAATTCAACCTGTTTCCTCACCTCACTGTGCTCGAGAACTGCACGCTGGCGCCGCTCTGGGTGCGCAAGATGCCGAAGAAGGCGGCGGAGGCGCTTGCGCGCAACTATCTCGCGCGCGTGCGCATCCCCGAGCAGGCGGACAAATATCCGGCCCAGCTCTCCGGCGGCCAGCAGCAGCGGGTCGCGATCGCGCGGGCGCTCTGCATGCGGCCGAAGATCATGCTGTTCGACGAGGTGACCTCCGCGCTCGACCCGGAAATGGTCAAGGAGGTGCTCGACACCATGGTCGAGCTCGCGGTCGACGGGATGACCATGCTGGTGGTGAGCCACGAGATGGGCTTTGCCCGCCAAGTGGCGAACCGGGTGGTGTTCATGGACGCGGGCCAGATCATCGAAATGAACGAGCCCGAGGCCTTCTTCTCCCACCCGCAGCACGAGCGCACCAGGCTGTTTCTCAGCCAGATCCTGCGGTGAGCGGCTCTGTTGCTGGCTTGGGGCGATGGCCCGCGACGACTGCAAAAAATCGACGGGGCGCCTGCAACCTTCGATCCGGTCCGCCCGTAGCTGCGGACATCGAACCTGCGGGAGGACCCCATGAGCAGCGCCAATATCGCCTTCGTCCAAAGCCTCTATTCCGCCTTCGGCCGCGGCGACATCGCGACCATCATCAACGGGCTTGCGTGAAATTTCAACGGGACAGTGCACCGCCGGCCTTCTTCCAGGCGTCGATGCCGCCCTGGATGTGGCAGGCCGAAGCGAGGCCGGCGTCCTGCGCGGCCTGCACCGCCATGGCCGAGCGCTCCCCGAACGCGCAGTAGAAGACGATGCGCTTTCGGGTGGCGCTGGCGAGCTCGTGCAGCATGCCGCCAGGCTGCACATTGGCGGCGAGGTCGGGGTAGGGGGCGTGCAGCGAGCCCGCAATGACGCCGTGCTTCTCGCGCTCGGTCCTCTCCCGCAGGTCCACGAGCGCCACGTCGGGCTGGCCGACCAGGCCCATGGCGCTGGCGGCGCTCACCGCCCAGCCCCGCTGCGCGATCGCCTCCTGCGCAAATCCCACGCGCATGTTGGCGGGCACCGCCACGTCCATCATCTTCGGATTGGGCAGGTTGAGCTTGCTCATCAGGTCGACATACTGGTCGACCGAGGTCACCTGCAGGCGCGGGTTGAACGCCTTCTCCTCGCCGATGGTCGAGACCGTCTCGCCCTTGTAGTCGTGGGCCGGGAAGATCATGGTCTCGTCCGGCAGCTTGAGCAGCTTGTTGAAGAGCGAGTCGTATTGCGCGCGCGCGTCGCCGTTCTGGAAATCGGTGCGGCCGGTGCCGCGGATCAGCAGCGTGTCGCCGGTGAACACGCGATCCTGCATCTTGAAGCTGTAGGAATCGTCCGTGTGGCCCGGCGTGTAGAGCACGTCGAGCGCGACCCCCTCGATCGTCAGCTTGTCACCCTCCGCGAGCCGCATCGAGACCACGTCGACCTTGCTCATCTCGCCCATCACCGTGATGCAATGGGTGCGGTCGCGCAACGCGCCCAAGCCGGTGATGTGATCGGCATGGAGGTGGGTGTCGACCGCCTTGACCAGCTTGAGGTCGAGCTCGTTGACGAGCTGGATGTAGCGGTCGACCTTCTCGATCACCGGATCGATGATCAGCGCCTCGCCGCCGCGCCGGCTGGCGAGCAGATAGGTGTAGGTCCCAGAGACGCTGTCGAAGAGCTGGCGGAAGATCATCACGGCACCTCGCGCAATCAGGGAATCGGAATCCCTCGGGGGCGCTCAAGGCAATATAAATCTTCTCCTGCCCGGCCAAAAGGGCGGCAAAGTGTCGACCCCGTGCAATTCAGGTAACGTCGCGGAAGATGGCGGGATCAGTGGGGGAGAAAACGATGCCCACGCACGGGTGGCTGCTCAAGACCGCTGGGTTGTGGCTGCTGGTGGCGGCTGCCCTGGTTCAAAGCGCCGCGCAGGCCCAGGATTATCCGACCAATCCGGTGAAGCTCGTCACCCAGGGCGCCCCCGGCAGCGGCCCTGACGTCATCGCCCGGATTGTGGCCGATCATCTCGGGAGGTTGTGGGGACAGCAGGTGCTGGTTCTCAGTCACCCGGGCGCCGCCGGCAGCGCCGCCGCCCGCGTTGCGGCGGCCGCGGCGCCGGACGGCTCCACGCTCTACATGCCCGCCACCTCCGCTTTCGTCGTGATGCCGGAAATGCTGCCCAACCTGCCGTTCGACCTGGAGCGGGATTTCGTCCGCATCGGCTTCATCGGCGAGCAGCCGATGGTGTTCGCGGTCGCTCCTGCGCTCGCGATCAATTCGCTGCCCGACCTGATCGCGCGGGCAAAGGCCAAGCCCGGAGAAATTCTCTACGCCGCCAACCTGCGCGGCTCGCTGCCGCATCTGTCGGTTGAACTGTTTCGTCGGCGGACCGGGATCGATCTCACCTTCGTGCCCTATCCCGGCGCCGCCGGTGGCTTGCAGGACATCATGGGCGGACGGATTTCGATGATCGCTGAGAGCCTGCCGCCGCTGGCCGGCGCAATCCAGGCAGGCTCGATCAAGCCGCTGGCGGTGGCATCGGCAAAGCGGCTGCCGAATTTCCCGGACTTGCCGACGGTCGCCGAAACGAGCCCCGGATTCGCCGCCATGGGCTGGTTCGTGCTGCTGGCGCCGGCCGGAACGCCGGAGGCGATCGTGCGCAAGGTGAACCGGGATCTGGCGAAAGTTCTCGAGCAGCCGGAGTTCCAAAAACGCTTCCAAGACCTTGGCACGTTCGTGCGCCCAATGTCGCCCACGGAAACGACCGAGTTCATCCGCAGCGAGCAGCAACTGTGGCGCCCGCTGGTGCGCCAGCTCGGCACCTCGCAATAGGCGGTCTACGTCGCGAGCGGGCGCCTATTCCTCGTAGATCATCTTCCGGGTCATCCCGCCGTCGACCACGAAATTGGCGCCGGTGATGAAGCCCGCCCGCTTGCCGTCGAGCAGGAAGGCGACCATCTCGGCGATGTCCTGCGGTCGGCCGACGCGGCCGGCGGGATGCTGAAGATGGTCCTTGCGCCGCAGCTTTTCCTCCTCCTCGCGCCGCACGGCGATCCAGCCGGGACTGACGCAATTGACCCGCACATCGGGGCCGAGGCTGATCGCCAACGCATGCGTGAGCGCGACCAGTCCGCCCTTGGAGGCGGAATACGATTCGGTGTTCGGCTCCGACATCAGCGCGCGGGTCGAGGCGATGGTGACGACGGCGCCTCGCGAGGCGCGCAGCGCCTTCTCGGCGGCGCGGGCGAACAGATACGCGGCCGTCAGGTTGGTGTCCAAGACCTTGCGCCAGTCGGCGAGCGTGAGCGTGCGCAGCGGCTTCCTCACCATGATGCCGGCATTGGAGACGAGCCCATCGAGCCGGCCGAACTGGTCGGTCACCGCGTTGACGGCGCGGCGCGCGGTTTCTTCGTCGGCGACGTCGCCCTCGATCAGGGCGACACGGCGGCCCTGGCGGGCATAGCTGCGTTTCAATCCCGAGCCGGGAAGGTCGACGACGCCGACGCGAAAGCCATCGTCCAGCAGCCGCTGCGCGATCGCACGGCCGATGCCGTGGGCGGCTCCGGTGATGAGTGCGACCGGAGCCTTGCCGCGAGCCATGGATCAGGCTTTCGGTTTGGGCTCGATCGGGAGATCGGCCCGCGCCCCCCATTCCGACCATGAACCGTCATAAAGAGCTTTCGGTTGCTTGCCGAGCGCGTCGAGCGCGAGCCACAGGGTGGCGGCCGCTACGCCGGAGCCGCAACTGGTGATGACCGGCTTGTCGATATCGACGCCGCCTTCGGCGAAGGCCTGCTTGAGCCGCGCGGGCGATGCCAAGGTGCCGTTCTCGACGAGGGCGGAGGAGGGGACGTTGAAGGCGCCGGGCATGTGACCCGAGCGCACGCCTGCACGCGGCTCCGGCGCCTCGCCGCGGAAGCGGTCGGCGGGCCGGCCATCGACCACCTGGGCGCTCTTTTCGGTCAACGCTGTCTGCACGGCGGCGAGCGAGGCGACCAGGTCGCGCGGCTGGCGCGCCTTGAACGTGCGCGGCGTGCGCTTGGCCGCGCCCTGCTCGAGCGGGCGGCCTTGCGCCTTCCATCTCGGCAATCCGCCGTCGAGGATGAACACCTTCTCGGCGCCGAACAGGCGAAATGTCCACCACACCCGCGGCGCCGAGAACATGCCGGCGCCGTCATAGACCACGATCGTGTCGGTCTCCGCGATCCCGAGC
>Ga0184625_10000967_pt1 | contig 11638 bp, 7 predicted proteins | sample PLM3_30_b1_FD_133151 | JGI IMG/M metagenome (GOLD analysis project Ga0184625, IMG submission 133151) | Groundwater sediment microbial communities from an aquifer in East River, Colorado, USA - PLM3_30_b1 | ecosystem: Environmental > Terrestrial > Soil > Riparian zone | place: USA: East River... | reverse complement strand
TGACCACGGCGAGGCTCCTTCCCCGGCTGGAGAGATTTCAATGATCTGGTCGTTGTGAGGAGTCTCGCCATTTCACTCAACGCCAAATTGCCCCCGCTAGCATCAAATAGCGCAACATCAAAATGCGCGAGCGAAGGATGATTGACTCTTTGCTCGTGCTTCAGGCTTCAATGCTCAACAAGCTGCGGCCAACGGTTGAACTCGCTAGCCGACTTTAGCGTGGCGGCAAAATCGACTGTGACGGCCAGCGACTCCTCAATCGTCCATGGCACCACCGGCTGTGGATCAGCATGATTCCATCCGCAGCCGCGAACCCGCCGCTGCCCGTGCGTGTGGAATGCGGTCCAAACATTCCTTTCAAACGCCGCCAGCCGGGCGAGCGCCGGCGGCAGAACGCGCGGGCCGTTCTTGAGCGCGTCAATCTCCAGAAAGCTTACGCCTGCCTCGAAGTATCCATCTCGCTTGAGGATGTACTTTTCGCGATCCAACCGGCTACTGGCGCCCTTGTTCGTAGGCGACACGATCTCAAGCGCTGCGACAATCCGGTTCTCCGGCGCGCGGCGGATGAGCAGCGAGTACTTGCTATCGACCTCGACTTCCTCGACGTATTCGATCACAGCAGGTGTCGCCGCCGAACTTACATCTGACGCCGGTGTAATACGTAAACTCTCGGAGCGTGCTACCGACAAATCAGGCAGGATCGGCGCTGGAAGTGCACCGCCATCGGGCGAGATCAGAATCGATTCTGATTCGACGAACAAGTGATAATCCGCCGGCAACTGCGGTCGCAGAGCCGTACGCATCTCAAGCAGCCAATCCTTGTGGAAAAATGCCCCTAGGCCGGCAATCTCTACTCGATCTAGCAGTTCGTTGAGATTTTCCACGATGAGCCTCGCCGTCTGCCGTCCATTTTAGTAGCCAGCGCTCTGCCTGGCGCGTCGATTACGGCGGGCAGGCCAGAGGCCCGCCCCACCTGGGCTACTTCTCATCGCCGGTGTCCAGCACCGCCAGAAACGCCTTTTGCGGGATATCGACGGAGCCGATTGATTTCATCCGCTTCTTGCCTTCTTTTTGCTTGGCCCAGAGCTTGCGCTTGCGGGTGATGTCGCCGCCGTAGCATTTGGCGGTGACGTTCTTGCGCATGGCGGGCTTCGACTCGCGGGCGATGATCTTTCCGCCGATGGCCGCCTGGATCGCGACCTCGAACATGTGGCGGTCGATTTCGTCCTTCATCTTCTTGCAGACGTTGCGGCCGCGGCGCTCGGCGTCGTGCCGGTGGCAGATCACGCTGAGGGCATCGACGCGATTGGCATTGACCAGAATGTCCAGACGCACCAGGTCGGCCGCTTCGTAACCGACCAGGTCGTAGTCCATCGTGCCGTAGCCGCGGGTCGCGCTTTTTAGCTTGTCGTGCATGTCGTAGATGACCTCGGCCAGCGGCAGGTCATAGACCAGCATCGAGCGCGTCGGCGACAAGTACTCCTGCCGCACCATCACGCCGCGGCGATCCTGACAGAGCCGCATCACCGGCCCGATGTAGTCCGTCGGCTGAATCAGGTTCACGCGGACGATCGGCTGCCGGAATTCGTCGATCTGGCCCGAATCGGGCACTTCTTGCGGCTTATGGATTTGTAGAATGTCCCCGTTTTTCGTGAGGATCTCGTAGGTGACGTTCGGCGCGGTCTGGATCAGATCGACGTCGCTTTCGTTCTCCAATCGCTGCTGCACAATCTCCATGTGCAGCAGGCCCAGGAAGCCGCAGCGAAAGCCAAAGCCGAGGGCGTCGCTCGATTCCGGCTCGAAATCAAAACTGGGGTCGTTCATCGAGAGCTTTTCGAGGGCCTCGCGCAGCTCGGTGAAGTCCTGTCCGTCGGACGGGTAGAGGCCGCAATAGACCATTCGCTTCGGCTCTTTGTAGCCGGGCAGCGGTGGGGCGGCGTTGTCGCCGGGAATGCTGATCGTGTCGCCGATGTGGACCATCGTCAGCGACTTGATGTTGCAAGTGATGTAGCCGACCTGCCCCGCCGACAGCGATTCGCACGGCTTGGGGCCGGGCACGAACTGACCCAGATCGACGACCTCGTGCACGTTGCCGGTGCGGAGGAAGCGGACCTTCTGTCCCTTGCGGACGGAACCGTTCATCACGCGGACGTAGGTGATGCAGCCGCGGTAGTCGTCGTAGTGCGAGTCAAAGACCATCGCCTGCAAGACGCCTTCGGGATCGCCGGCCGGAGGCGGCACGCGGTCGATGATCGCGTCCAGCAACTCGCCGATGCCCAGCCCGGCTTTCGCGCTGCCCTTGAGCACTTCGCTCGGGTCGATCGCCAGCGAATGCTCCATCTCCAGCAGCACTTCGTCGGTGCGGGCGTTTTGCAGGTCGATTTTGTTGATGAACGGGACGATGTGCAGGCCGGAGTTCATCGCCGCGAACGCATTGGCCAGCGTCTGGGCCTCGACGCCCTGAGCGGCATCGACGACGAGGATCGCCCCCTCGCAGCAAGCCAGCGACCGCGAGACCTCGTAGTGAAAATCGACGTGCCCCGGCGTGTCGATCAAGTTGAATTCGTACTGCTGGCCGCCGCGAGTGTAGTTCATCGCCACCGCGCGGGCCTTGATCGTGATCCCCCGCTCCCGCTCCAAATCCATGTCGTCCAGCAGTTGATCCTGCATGTCGCGCTTGCTGACCGTACCGGTGAATTCCAGCAGCCGATCGGCCAGCGTGCTCTTGCCGTGATCGATGTGGGCCACGATGCAGAAGTTGCGGATGTGCGCGACGGCGGAATGCATGTTCAAGGCGGGCAAAGACTTACGGCTGGCAGGGCAATGCGAACTGGGCGAAATCCAGACCGCCGATTTCCTTCTATCTTAGCTGGCGAGCTCAAAATCGGCCAGAACAGCCAGTTTCAGCCCAGCCGCCACCAGAGGAAGCCGACGGCGCTCCAGTAGAACGACGCAAACGACGCCAGCAGCGCCAGCGACTCGACAAAGAGGCGGCGGCGCTCGGATGCTCCCATCCAGGCGGCGACGAACCCCGCCGGAAGCGTGCCGGCGAAGCCCGCCAGAAAGCCCCACTCAATCGCGAGTCCCAGCCAGCGGCAGAGATGAAAGTAGAGGCAGCACAGGGCGAGAAAACATAGGCCCACGAGATACGACGAGCCGCGCCGCCAGCTCCAGAGCGGCGCATGCCTGACGGCCCAACTGCGATTCAGCGTCAATTGAAACGCCGCCCAAAGCACGAGCGGCCAGGTAAAGACGTATTGAGATTGCAGGCGATTGAGCGCCGTTCCAGCCACGGCGCCAGCCAAAAGGACGAGCGTCCACAACGCGGCATCAAACCAGTCCCACTCAACGCGGATCAGCCGGCGGCAGATGCCCACAAGCACGAGTCCAGCAAACAGAACAGCGATGGACCAGGCGAACCAGCGCGCGAATTCCGAAGACTGCGGCAGCGTCGCCGGGTAGTCGCGTTCGCCACCGATTAGCACGCTCGGATCGAATCGCCGCCCGGTCGGCAACTCGGCCACGGAAATCGCGTGCCGTGTCGAATCGAGCGGTGTGCGGCCGAGATAGAGGCAAACGGCCCGCGTCTGCGTGCGCAGGTACAGCCGCCCCTCCGCCAGAGCCGGCGCGGTCCAGCAGACTTCGTTGGGGAAGATCGGCGCGCGGCCCAGCTCTTCGTACCGATCCGCGCTCGCTTGCGCGAGGATCACTCCGCCTCGGTCATTGAACAGGATCAGCTTGCCGTCGGCCGCGATAATCTGCGCATGACCCGGCTCCGGCGATGACCACAGCACCTGGCCCGTGAGAAAGTCGAGCGCCCGAAACTCGCCGCGCGACGGCCGGTGCAATCGCGACTGCGCTTCACGAAGGTCAAAACCAAAGATCGTGTCGCCGACGAGAACGCTGGACGCCACGTCGTTCGACATCTTCTCGCTGAACCACACGAGCTTGGGTTGGCACCGCTGCTCGGCGGCTTCCAGCCGATAGAGGCTGGCCCCGCTTTGGAATGGCCCGGTAATCAACAAATGCGGCTCGCGATAGATCGGCGCGGTCGCGTGTTCGTCGTAGCCTTGCGACAGCGGCAGCTCCCACCACAGCTCGCCGGTCCGGCGTTGAAAGCAGCCGATCGAGTTTTGCAGTAATGCCACGACCAGCGGCACGCCCTGCCATTCGATCGGCAGCGGCGTCGAATAGCTCGCCGGCTTGTTCCCCGACTTCCACACGAGCTTTCCATCCTCGGCGTTGAGGGCGACCACGCTTGCCGAAGCGCCGCCGACGGGCAAGATCACCAGGCCATCGACAACCAGCGGTGACGCGGAATAGCCGAACTCCGTACCGCGGCCGCCGAATTGCTCGTTCGGGTTCAGCGACCAGACCAGCTTGCCAGCGTCCGCGGTGAGACATCCGACGAGGCCCTGCGGCGAGACAAAATAGACCTTGTTGCCGCTGACGGTCGGCGTCGAGCGCGGACCCGGATAGAGCCCGCCGCCGTCATAGGGCCAGCCGTACGAGTACGACCAAATCGTCGCGCCGGTATCGCCGTTGAGGCACACCAACGACTGCTCATAGAGCGATTGCGTCTGCGTGTATGCTCGGCCGCCGGCGACCGCGAAGCCCGAGTATCCCTGTCCCAATTCCCGCGTCCACAGAACCGGCGGCCCCGCTGCCGGAAAGGCGTCGATAATTTCAACAGCCGGGGCGTGACCGTCGCCCGCCGGCCCGCGGAATTGCGGCCAGCCAACGCCGCCGTCCGCCGCGCACAGTGGCTGCCAGGCCATGGCCATCCAGGCCAGTGCGAGGCAATTCGTATGGTAGGTTTGCCTTGGCATGACTTCATCGAAAATTCTCGCATGCTCGGGCTGCGGCGCGATAGTGATTCTTGGCCGGTTCTGCCATAATCCCGCGCGTCGATTCCGCCCGCCCTTTACCGCTGCGGTGCGCTCATGGCCGAATTCCGCTTGAAGGACAAGTTTCCGGACCTGCAGCCGATCAGCTCGGCGCCGTCGCTATTCACGATGAACGGGATCGGGCTGGGCGTTTACGGCCGGCGCGATTACGACGATGAAACGGGAACGTACGTCACGACGCACTGCAACTGCGTGATCTTCGTTCCGGTGCTGGCCCTGGGGGCTTACCGCGTCGCCGATGCGCCGAGCGGCGGCTATTACTTTGTGGGCAAGTCGCCGATTTCGATGTTCGCCAAAGGCTGGAACATGTTGCTGGCGGCGGCCGTGCTCGTTGGCCTGGGCAGCCTGGGTTTTCAAAGCTGGTATATGCTGCCCGAGAACGTTGCCAGGCGAAACCTGACGAAGGCAGATCGGCTCGTGGCCCAGGGCGAACATGGCCTGGCGGCAGCGTTGTATCAAGACCTGGCGGTCGGCGGCTCTGGCCAGGCCACGGCAGCCCGCGAGCGTCTGGAAAAATGGCTCGCGGCACCACCTGCGGACGCAGAGGCCGGCGATCAGCACGCCGTTTGGAAGGTCGCGGCGACACTGAATGAAATGGGCCACTGGCCGGCCGGTTCGCAGCCGCTGCACGACCAGGCCCTGAACCTGGCCGAAAAGGTGGCCGAGCAGGATGGAAAACTCGCCGTCGCGATTCTGCAGAAGGCGGACCCGCTCGACGAGCAGCCGCAGGCATCGGCCGCGCGAAAGCGGAAGCTGCTGGAGAAACTGCAGGCCCGCTCGCCGGGCGATCTCGACCTGACCGTGCAACTGGCACAGGCAGTCGAGCAAGAGGGCCAGCTCGAGCGCTGCGAAGCGCTGTTGTCGCCGCTGGCGAATCAATTGGCGGCGACGGAGGGCGCGCGGATTCTCGGTCAACTCTACCTAGCGAAAGGCAAGATCAACGAGGCCCACGCCCTACTCGCGCCCTACTGCGAAGCGCGGCTGGCACAGTTCCGCGCCGCCGAAAGCTCCTTCGAGGGCGCCTTCCAGACCGTGCAGAGCGCGACGATCGCTGGACTGGAAAAGGACCCTGCGTTTCGCCGCCGCTATCAGAACGCGAGCGAAGACGAGCGGCAGCAGATGGTGACCGAGAAGATCACGGAGGCGATCAAGCGCGATCCACAGATCGCCCGGCTGCGGGCGGAACTGCGGCAGCATTCGCGGGTCGTGCCCGTGGCCCTCGACTTCGGCGTGGTGCAGCTTTATCGGGCCCAAGGCCTGAGCGATCCGGCCGAGCGGAAGGCGGAATTGGAGCGGGCGGAAGCGACGTTTCTGGCCATCGGCAATGCCATCGGCGATTCCGACGAATACAAGCTCAATCTCGCCAAGGTCGATTATTGGCTCGGCAAGTCGGCCGAGGGTAAGAAGCTCTTGGACGAAATCCTGGAGCGAAACGCCGGCGACTTCAAGATTCGCCTGGCGGTCGTCAAGACGCTGCGGGAAGTCGGCGCCGAGACCGAGGCCCGCGACCAGGCCGAGAAGCTCTACAACGAGGAGTCCAGCGAGGACAACCGCTATGAGGCGGCCGAGCTGCGGGCCCTGCTCTTCAAGGATATCGATGATGAGATCGAGTGGCTCAACCGCGGGCGGCTGAGCGACCCGTCGGTCAAGGCGTCGCTCACGCTGGCCCGCGGCAACAAGGCCATGATCGACGGCGACGACAGGGCGGCCGAGCAAGAGCTGCGGCAGGCCGCGGAGTTGTACGCCGGCTTTCCCGAAGCGACTTCGTCGCTGAATAACGCCGCCCTCTGCTATAGCAGCCTGTTTCACGTCCGCGGCGACGTCACCGACCTGCAGCAGGCGGCCAGGATGCTCGAGAAGGCCGTCTCGCTGAAGCCCGACGACAGCGTGCTGATGATCAACGCCGCCGAGCTGCAATACGATCTGGCTCTGGCCGAGGTTTGCGGCGACGAGATCGATCTGCGGCTGATTCACATGAGCGGCCGCAGCGGACTGCTCGGCTATCTGTACCGCGACGGGGCGGGGCGGAGCCAGGCGATCGCTCGGCTCAGCGGCCGGCCGGCCTTGGCCAAGGCCAAACAATACTACGAGAAGGCGATGCTCCTGGCGCCCAAGCGGGCGACCAACTATCGGCAGGCGGCGGGCATCCACTCCCTGCTCGAGGACGAAGCGGCTTTGCAGCGCCTCTTGCGTCAGATTCAGAGCGTGCAGCCCGACACGCAGGAAAGCGTCGCCCAGACGCTGAAATTCCTGTCCGGGGCCGAGGACGAGAAGGTTACGCAAGCGATCAACAACGCCCTCTCCGCCGGTCGCAAATTGGCCCAGCACTGGCAGGCCGCGCCGCCCGGCGACAAGCCGACCAGCAACAAGCGCAGCCGCTCGCTGGCCGCCGCGCAAGTCACCGTTTGCGGCACTCTGATTCGCAAGGCCACTTCGCCGCTCGATACGCCGGCCGATCCCGACGAGATCGTGCGGCTGGCCGAGGAAGCGCTGGCCAGTCACGCCTGCTCGATGACCGATCAGGCCCTGGTCGGCGCGCTGCTGTATCGCGTGCACGCTCAGCTCGTGACCGGCAATCCTGAGTACCGGGCGTTTTCCGAAGCCTACCGGCGGCACCTCACTCCCTACGAGACTTTGCTCGCGGGGCTCGATCGCGAATCGTTTCGCACCAGGCTGGTGGCGCATGGCGATTTTCAGAGGGCGCTGACGATCACGCGGGAGCAGGCCAAACAGTTCCCCAAGTCCGCCGCGCCCGACGACTGGATGCTGGCGCGGTATGCCGATCCGGCGCTGGCCGACCAGATCGCGCAGCGGATTCGCACCGACGCCGTCGGGCGGCTCGATGCACAGATTGACTTGGCGCTCGAACCCGCCAACGGGCACAACGTCCTTGGCGAGTCATGGCGAATGCAGAGCGAGTCAAAGCCTGCCGAGGCAGCCGCCCTGTTCCAGCGGCTGAACAACCTGGGCGTCGCCTGGCCGCAGCCCTAATGACCTACCGATTCAAATATCCCACGTCGCGGACGTTGTGCTCAGCCACTTGCTGCGTGATCAGTCCAGTCCGCAGCAATTGCCGGACGGACTCATCGAAGCTGACCAGGCCGTCGCCTTTGCTGGTGAGCAAGTAGTTGTCGATGCTTTCCAGCTTGCCTTGGCGGATGGCGACGGCAATCGGGTTGATGTTCCACAGGACTTCCAACGCAAGCTGCCGCTTGGCGCCTTTTTCGAGGGCAGGCAGCAGCCGCTGGGCGATCACGGCCCGCAGGCTCAGGGCGAGCTGATACCGCACGTCCGACTGCACATCCTGCGGGAACAGATCGGCATAGCGGCTGATTGCGCCTTTGGCGTCGCGCGTGTGCAGCGTGGTGAAAACGAGGTGCCCGGTCTCGGCGGCGCTGAGCGCCATCTGGGCCGTTTCCAGATCGCGAATCTCGCCGACGAGGATCACGTCGGGGTCTTGCCGCAGGCCGTATTTGAGGCCGTCGGCAAAGCTGAGCACGTCGGGGCCGACCTCGCGCTGCGTGACCAGCGAATGCGGCAAGTGCGGGAACTGATATTCCAGCGGCTCCTCAACGGTAATGATCCGGTAGCCGCCGGTCCGGTTGATCAGGTTGACGATCATCGCCAGCGAGGTCGTCTTGCCCGAGCCGGTCGCGCCGGTAAAGATCACCAGGCCGTCCAGGAGGAACGCCAGCTTCTTAGCCAGCGGCAACGGAAAGCCGGCCCACTCGAAGTCTGGAATCTCCGTGGGCACGATCCGCAGGCAAGCGCCATAATTGCCGCCGGCCCGAAACAGGTTCGCCCGGAAGCGACAGACCTGGCCGCCGAGCTTCGCGTCGAATGCCCAGTCGAGGTTCTTCTGCGTCTGCAGCCTGGCGAACAGCTCCGGCGGGCAAAGCTGCGAGAACAGCGAGTGCAGCTCTTTCTCGGCCAGCGGTGGCCCGGCCAGCTCCACCAGGTCGCCGTGCAGCCGAATCGCCGGCTGATAGCCCGCCACCAGGTGCAAGTCGGATGCCCCCTGGGCGATCGCCACCGTCAGGCATTGTTCCAATTGCGGCGGCAGCGGCTGATGAGCGGCCAAGCGAACCTCGTGGCTAGTGCGGGTTAGAATGAAACACCGGAGTCGGCTAAAATTACCGCGCGAACCCTTTGAGGCAAAGCCAATTGACGCAATGACGACCGTCGCTCCACCATTGCCGAACGTGTCGCAGCCGCGGCTGGCGTCGATCGACGCCTATCGCGGCCTGGTCATGTTTCTGATGATGGCCGAGGTACTGCGGCTGTCCGGCGTCGCGCGGGCCTTGACCAAGGCCGGCCAAGAGAGCCAGGTGTGGAACTTCCTGGCCTGGCACCAGTCGCACGTCGAATGGGCTGGCTGCTCGCTGCACGACCTGATTCAGCCGTCGTTTTCGTTCCTGGTCGGCGTCGCCCTGCCGTTCTCGATCGCCAGCCGGATGGCCAAGGGCCAATCGCGCGGCGGGATGCTGTTCCATGCCGTGCTGCGGGCGGTGGTGCTCGTGCTGATCGGCGTCTTTCTGCGGTCGATGGGCGCGAAACAGACGAATTGGACGTTCGAGGACACGCTCTCGCAGATCGGCCTGGGCTACGTGCCGCTGTTTTTGCTCGGCTTCACGAAACAGCGATGGCAGTTCGTCGCGCTGATCGCGATCCTCGTCGGCTATTGGGCGGCGTTCTACTTCTATCCACTGCCGCCGGAAGATTTCGACTACACGACTGTCGGCGTTCCGGAAGACTGGAAATATCACTACACCGGCCTGGCCGCCCACTGGAACAAGAACAGCAACCTGGCGATCGCCTGCGACACGTGGCTGCAACAATGGCTGCCCCGCTCCGCGGCGATCAACCGCGGCGGCTACGCCACGCTCAGCTTCATCCCCACGCTCGGCACGATGATCCTCGGCCTGATCGCCGGCGGTTGGCTGAAGTTGCAAGAGCCCGCTTGGAAAAGGATCGGCTCGTTCATCGCGGTCGGCGGCTTGCTCATCGGACTTGGACTGGGAGCCCACGAGAGCGGACTCTGCCCCTGTGTGAAGCGCATCTGGACGCCTTCGTGGGTCCTCTACAGCGGCGGCTGGTGCTTCCTGCTGCTGGCGTTTTTCTATACGACGATCGACGTCACGGGCTGGACGTCGTGGAGCTTTCCGCTGCGGGTGATCGGCGCGAACTCGATTGCGGCCTACCTCTTGGCCGACGTGACTCGCGAATTCATCGTCAGCTCGCTGAACACGCACTTCGGCCATGCCCTGTTCTCGCATCTCGACGCCATCTACCGGCCGTTTTGGGTCGGCTTGGCTGTGCTGCTGATCGAGTGGTTGATTCTGTATTGGATGTACCGGCAGAAGATTCACATTCGCATTTAATCTTCCCTCGGAGCTCTCCCGATGCTGCACACGCTTCCTCGAATCGCCCTCACTGCGGCACTTGCCGCCTGGTCCGGCTCGCTTTTCGCCGCCGAGCCGATGCGAGTGTTGATCCTCGTCGGCCCCAGCACGCATCCACCGGGCACGCATGAGGTGGCCGCGGGAGGCCGGCTGATCGAATACTGCCTGGAGCACATGGAGAACGTCAGCGGCATGGAAGCCGAGGTGATCGACAAGTGGCCGGAAGACCGCATGTCGCTGCAAAAGGTCGCCAGCGTCGTGTTTACCGGCGACCGCTTTCCGCCCGCCGAGATGCCGGATCGCGAGCGCATCATGGGCGACCTGACGGCGATGATGGATCACGGCTGCGGGCTCGTCTGCTATCACTACGCGACCGGACTTGGCGCGACGCACGTCACGCCCGAGGGCGATCATCCGCTGCTCCGCTGGATGGGCGGCTACTTCGCGACTCGCACCCCGCACCATCAGTCGATCGCCCGCATTTTTGACGCGGCGACGATCGAGCCGGCCAAGGGCGATCATCCCGCGCTCCGCGGCTGGAAGGCGTTCACCCTTCGCGACGAGCCGTACATCAAGAACTACTTCGGCAAGGATGGCCCCGCGAAAAACGTGACGATTCTGGCCAGCTCGATGCTGCCGCCGGAATCGCCCGCTCGCGAAGCGGTCGCCTGGGCGGTGTCGCGACCGGACGGCGGACGCGGCGTCGGCGTCGTTATGCCGCACTTCTACAAGAACTGGCAGAACGAAGAACTCCGCCGGCTGATCCTGAACAGCATCGTCTGGTCGGCAAAGCTCGAAGTCCCCGCCGAGGGCGTCAAAACCAAACTGCCCGAACTGGCTACATTTAAGCCGGCCGCCGTTGAGCCGCCGCCGGCAAAAGGCAAGTGAGGCAGGGAATGGCCACGAAAAACACAAAATGACACGAAACGGATTGCCTCTGACTCTGCGTTTTTTGTGTTCTTTGTGGCCAATCATGCCGCCGGGCCCATGATCGACCTTCCACGATACGACCGAGCGCAAACTTATCGCTGGAACTACGACCACGCGCCGGACGTGCCGCCGCAAGTCAAAGTGCCTCTTGCCCGCGGCCAATGGACGATCTGCGGCCGGGCAGTCGATTCGCCGCTGGGAATCTCCGCGGGGCCGCTGCTCAACGGCCGTTGGATTCTGTATTACGCGGCGTTGGGCTTCGACCTGCTGACCTACAAGACGACGCGCAGCCGCTTTCGGGAATGCTATGAGCTGCCGAACCTGCAGCCCGTAGAAACGGGGCCGATTTCTTCGGCCGGCGGTTCGCTGGTTGCCGCAGACCAGATGCGCGGCGACTGG
>Ga0184625_10000966_pt1 | contig 11650 bp, 10 predicted proteins | sample PLM3_30_b1_FD_133151 | JGI IMG/M metagenome (GOLD analysis project Ga0184625, IMG submission 133151) | Groundwater sediment microbial communities from an aquifer in East River, Colorado, USA - PLM3_30_b1 | ecosystem: Environmental > Terrestrial > Soil > Riparian zone | place: USA: East River... | reverse complement strand
TCACGCCGTGCAAGACATGACTCTTGCCGTAATAGGTGTGCAGATCCTGGACCGCGATCAGCGGCGCGTTATTTGCGGCGGCGCTCATGTCTTGAGATAGACCTCCAGCACCTTCGGATTGTTCTGGATTTCCGCGGGCGTGCCCTCGGCCAGCACCTGGCCGTAGTTGAGCACCGTGATCCGGTCGGCAAGCCCCATGACGACTTCCATATCGTGTTCAACGATCAGGATGGTCAGGTTTTTGGAGATGCTGCGCACCAGTTGCACCGTGTCACGCGTCTCCGCCGAACTCATGCCGGCGGTAGGCTCGTCGAGACAGAGCAATTGCGGCTCGGTCGCGAGTGCAATGCCGATTTCGAGATTGCGCTGCTCGCCATGCGAAAGATTGGCGGCGAGTTCTTCGGCCTTGCCGTGGAGACCGACCGATTTAAGCACCGTTTCTGCCTTATCGATAATGTCGTGATAGGCGCTGAAGTGCTTCAGCATGCTCCAGCCGTGCCGGCGCGATTGCGCGGCAATGCGCACATTTTCCAGCGTCGTCGCATTCGGCAGGATGTTGGTGATTTGATAGGAGCGCGCGATCCCCTTGAGCGAAATCCGGTCAGGGGAAAGGCCAGTGATATCCTCCCCGTTGAATACGATGCGGCCGGAGCTCGGCGGCAACACGCCCGTCAAGCAATTGAAGAATGTGCTTTTGCCGGCACCGTTTGGCCCGATGATCGCGCGAATTTCCTCGCGGTTGACCTGAAAATTGACGTCATTCACGGCGGTGAGGCCGCCGAATCTTCGCGTCAGCCCCTCCGTGCGTAACACGGGGACGCTTGCGGCGGCCCCGGCCTTTTCGGCCGGGGCGGCCACGTCGATCGCAGAATGCGTCGACACTTAGGTCGAAGCGAATTTGCAGGCCGGCGGGAAGAACGTCTTGTCGCCGGGTATCGTTTCGATGATTCGGTGTTTCCCATCCTTGATGTCGAAAATGACCTGCAACGGGAACGCCTGATGGTCTTCCTTGCGCAGCAGCTTGTCGCCCGTCGGGAAGTCGTCGCTCAGTTTCATTTGCAGACCTTCGAGCGACTCGATGAGTTTCATCGTGTCTTCGCGACCGCGGAATTTCGACTTCTCCATGCCGACCTTGAGGGCGTTCATCGCCTCGTAGTTAGACTGCACGTAGCGATCCGGCAGCGGCCCGGACGGATCGATCTTTGCCAGCCGCTCTTTCGCCTCGTCGAAGAATTTTTTGTGTTCCGGTGTGTTGAACGGCCCTGCTTGAACCGGAATGTACCTGTTGATACCGACAAAGCCTTCGATCTTGTTGCCCAGTGCCGGAAGATTGGTCGACTCAGCAATAGCGCCGTCGCCGGCCCATTTGTACTTCTTGGTGAGCCCGAGATCGTAGGCTTGGTTGCCGATGGTCACGCCGTCTTTGCCGAAGAAGATGCCAAACAGCCCATCGAACTCGCCGGTGATCTTGGAAAGGAACGGGGTCATGTCAGCAGTGCCGAGCGGGATGCCGGTCGTGCCGACGATTTCGCCGCCGGACTTCTTGATCTGTTCGGCGTAGGCGTCGCGCGTCGACTGGCCCCAGGAGTAGTCGGCAAAGGCAATGTGCCATTTCTTGCCCATCTTGCTGACGAGATAGGGTGCAATGGCCACCGCTTGCGCCGGCGCGTAGTCGTGAACGCGGAAGCTGTAGCGGTTGCACTTGCTCGTGGTCAGCGTGGTGTCGAGGCATACGCTGATCATGTTGACGATCTTGGCTTCTTCCCAGACCGGCATGCAGGCAAGACAGATATTCGAGAGAAAGCCGCCGCAATGGGCGTCAATCTGGTCTTCGTCCACGAGCTTGCTGGTCTTGCGGCGTCCGATATCAGGTTTGGATTCATCGTCCGCGATGATCAATTCGATTGGACGGCCATTGACCCCGCCGGCCTTGTTGATGCGGTCAACAGCCATTTGGACGCCGACCAGCGCGGTCTTGCCGCCGGCAGCCGCCGCACCTGACAGCGGGTTGATCGCGCCGATTTTGTAGGGTTTGGCTTGGCCGAATGCCGCACGCCACGGTGCCGGCACCAGCATCATCGCGCCGATCGCGCCGCCGCCCCAGCCGACGACACGGCGGCGGGTCACCTTGCCGCTGTACCAGACGTCCTTCGCCCACTCCTCTTCTTTCCATTTCTCGCTCATCTCGTAATCCTCCCTCTGGATCGCGTGCGTGCCGATCAGCGCGCACGCATATGCGTGGACGCCGATGCAAAGCCCGCAAGCATTGATTCAAAAAAAGTCACTTCCGCCTGAATGCCGGCAGCACGGTACGCGACGGGCGCAACCGTGAGAGCAGTCACCGCACGCCTATGCCCGACGGCACGACGCGGCATTGCCAATCCTCCCCTGCCGGCCTTTTTCAGGCTCTTATAGGCATTAGCAAACGCGATCCCGCAGTAACTTTCAACCGCTATATTCGGATCGATACACCGTGACTCACATGGTCGTATACAGCTGCCCGCGAACTATGCAGGCGCTCGAAAAAAGCCGTGGCCGGTGTTAGGCTCGCCGCCAGAAACGCTGGAAAATATTCATGAGCCTTGCATCGCAACGCCGAAATGAGCAATCCGAACCCGGCAGCGGGCTGTCGGCGCGCCTTGCGATCAGGGCCGGTACGCATCGCGGCCCGACCGCCGGCCTCGCACCCGGGAACGTACAGGGCAATCTTGCTATTTTGCCGCAGGCGCTTGCGGCCGATTTCCTGCGCTTCTGTCAGCTCAATCCAAAGCCATGCCCGCTGATCGGCACCTCAGCGCCGGGCGACCCGCACGTCCCCGAGCTGGGCGATGACCTCGATATCCGTACCGATCTGCCGCGCTACCGCGTGTGGAAAAACGGAGAGTTGGTCGCCGAGCCTGAGGATATCCGCGAATTCTGGCGTAACGACCTCGTCAGCTTCGTAATCGGCTGCTCGTTTTCGTTCGAGGAAGCGCTGATGAGCGAGGGCATCGAGCTGCGCCACATCACGCGCCGGTGCAATGTGCCAATGTATCGTACTTCAATTGCCACGCAGGCGGCCGGCCCGTTTCGGGGCCCGATGGTCGTATCGATGCGGCCGCTGACGCCCCGCGACGCCATTCGCGCCGTGCAAATTACGACACGCTTCCCATCGGTGCACGGCGCGCCGGTACACATCGGCAAGCCGGAAATGATTGGAATTATAGACATCAACAAGCCGGACTACGGCGATGCGGTCGAGGTCCGCAATGACGAATTGCCGGTGTTCTGGGCCTGTGGAGTGACGCCGCAGTCGGTGATCGCAACCGTTAAGCCGGAATTCTGCATCACGCACTATCCGGGAAGCATGTTGGTTACGGACCGGCGTAATTCTGAATTTGCGATTTTGTGAAGGTGCAACTGCCGGGCCGGGACAAGCCCGGCCATGACTTACGCTAAGCCGCATCCCTTGCATTCTTGTCCAGCAGCCCGGCCTCGATCAAAGCCTGACGGATGCGCATGATCTCCGCACGCTCGAGCTTGACCAGCGGCGGACGCACAGCCGCACGCGGTAGCTTCCCGAGCAGCACCAGCGCTTCCTTCATGCGGTTGTGCATATCGACAAAAGGATCGGCGTAGAACACGCGCGCGGTTGGCTCGATACGATCATTGAGGCGCTTGGCCTCTGCGAGGTCATTCTTCCGGACTGCACGAAACAACTGCGCCTGCAGGTCGGCAATCACGCTGCCCGAACCTGACAACAAGCCGTTGCAGCCGAGCACAAGCGACGGAAGCAGCCACGAACTGTGGGTCGTCAGAACGTTCACCGGCCGTGGTAGGGTCTGCAATGTCCGCACGTGCCATTCGTGGTGCGGCACATTACCGATCCAGTCTTTGATGGCACGGATTGACGGGACCTCCTCGCACATCTTCAGCAGCGTATCCTTCGGATATCCCTGCCCGGTTGCGAGCGGGTACTGGAACACGATCAGCGGCAGGTCGGTGGCATCCGCGATGCGTTTGAAATGCGCGAGCGCCATGGCCGGTGACTGTCCCAGCGTGAACGGGGCCGGTGGAAACACGAGCAGCGCAGAAGCGCCGCCCTGCGCCGCCATTTTGGCAATTCGCGCGGCCTCGACGCTGCCGTCGGCCCAGATGCCGTTTATCAGTGGCAAACGCGCGCCAATCTCGTCCTGCGCGATCTCGAGCACACGCCTTTGCTCCTCGAAGCTGCACGAGGCAACTTCGGTCGAATGAGCATTGATCGTGATTGCGGAGATGCCCTCGACTGCGGCCACATCCCGCAGATGCTTGCGGAAGTTCACTTCGTCGATTGCGAGATCGTTGTCGAACGGCAGCAGCACTGCCGGAATTACGCCTTGAGAAACATAAGCCGCGTGGCGTGGCATCGCGCCGCTCCTGTTTTAGATCGCCTTCGCCCCATCCTGGGTTTCGCCAGTGTAGCCGAATTCCGCCGGCAGGTGATCCGTGTGTGTTTAGGGCATTTATGGCGTCACACGACTAGCGCACCACCGTCGATATAGACGACCGATCCGGTCGCAAAGCCGACTGTCATAAACGTAAGGATTTGCCGCGCAATATCTTCACCCGCACCGACGCGGCCAACCGGCAACGCGGCCGCCGTCTTAGTAAGCATGTCCCGACGCGCGTCCTCCGGCATGCTGGACCGTATGGGCGTATCAATGGTGCCGGGAGACACAGCATTGACTCTGACCGGCGCCAGCTCGAGTGCCAAGCCCCGTGTCAACGATTCTAGCGCCCCATTCACCGCGCCGACAATCGCGGCGCCCGGTCGCGGACGAACGCTCAGATAACCGGTCACCAGGGTGAGCGAGCCGCCGGCGCGGATTTCTGCCGCGCGCGCGACACGCCAAGCACCCCAGAACTTGCTTTCCATGGTTGCGCGCACGTCATCCATGGAAACCGTCTTGAATGGACCTGTGCGCAGCTGCGCCGCGGTGATCACCACATGATCAACCGGGCCCCTGCTGCGGAAAAGATTCGCAACGCTTTCGTCACTGGTGACATCTGTTGCAATCGCGGTAGCGCCGCACTTCTCCGCGGCTGCTTTCAAGCGCTCCGCATTACGGGAGGCAATCACAACATCGGCGCCTTCGCTTTTCGCCAGGACGGCAGTCGCAAGGCCAATGCCGGATGAACCTCCGACAACGACAACCTTCTTACCCGACAGCACCATTTATCTATCCCTGCGGTATTTATCTGCGAGTGCGAGAAGCCTCTTCACTCAAACACCGAAAACGCATGAATCTCTCGCCGCTCGAGAAGAGGCACGGCACGTTCCAGCACGAGCGTCTTGAAGTGTGGCATCTGCCGATGGTCAAGAAATGCTTGCTCGCTCACATATTGCTCGTACAGGAGAAATTCGTTTGGATCGTCGCGAGATCGGTTAACGATGAATTGCAGGTTGCCCGGCTCCCGACGAATTTCTTTGGCCAACTCGCGCAAGATCTCTTCGATCTTCTCGATTTGACCCTCTCGGGGACGCCATCGGGCGACGATCACGTGTGTCATGAATTTACTTCGTTGAAGCGCGGGAAGCTCCGAAAGCTTCCGACAACCGCTTTGCCGCTTCACTAAGGCTGCGCGCCTTGTTCTGCAGCCCCTGAATCGACAGCCGCCAGACGGGTGCTGAAATGCCGATTGCGCCGACAACCTGACCGCTAAAATCGTGCACAGGCATGGCCGCACAACAAACTTCGCTGTTGAACTCACCGTCGTCGAAAGCAATGCCGTCGCGACGGACATCCTGAAGCTCTCGCCGCAAGCGCTGCGGATTGGTAATTGTCTTCGGCGTCATTGATGTCAACTCAACGCGGTCCAAATATCGGTCGAGTTGATCGGGCCGCAGGGCGGCAAGGATGACCTTGCCCAATGCCGTGCAATATGCCGGTCGGACGACTCCGACGCGATCGGTGAGCTGAAATGCGCCCGGTCCAGGCGTGCGTGCCATGACGACTACGGCATCGCTCATGCGCGCGGCAAAATGGCTGCTTTCCCCGGTTTCACGCGACAAATCGTCGAGAACCGGAGTCGCCATACTTACCATTTCCATCTCGTCGAGCGCGCTCGCAGCCAGTGCGAACAGCGGACGGCCGATGCGATATCGTTTGCTCTCCTTGATCTGCCGGATATAGCCGAGGGAGACCATCGTCTTGACGAGATGAAAAGCGGTGCTGTTGTGCAGACCAACGCGCTTGCTGAGATCGGCTAATGTAATCCCATCACGATTGCGAGCCACTTCCTCAAGAATAGCGAAGGCTCGTCCAATCGATTGGAGTCCTCCGCGCGCGCGGTCCTCAACGTCGTCATCGATGTCTGGCAAGGAATTTTTGACGATGCGCGCGATTGCTACGCCTGCGCCAGCGGGACGGGATTCTAGGCTGGCCTTTGATTTTGTCCGACTTCTCAAAACGATGCTCCTAGATTCCTGCCTTTGTTATTCAATATCAGATCGGATCATCTTTCACCGGGGAGGTGGCAACGATGAAGATGAGGTCGGCCACGCCAGTGTTGTTGATTGAGTGTTCGACACCCGGCGGCAAATAGATCACGTCATGCTTGCGCACGACATGCGTCTTGTCGCCGATCTCCATCAGCCCCTCACCTTCGAGCACGTGATACACCTGTTCCTGCACCTTGTGGCTATGTTTCTCCACATAGGCCATCGGCTGGTACATCGAAATGCGGTAGTCGAGATGCTTCGAGTTCATTGTTTCCGGCATCACCAGCGGTTTCGACAGCGCGCCGCCGAAATGATTGGGAAATTGCCGCCACGGCGTTTCTGCGACGTTCTTGATGGAAGCCCGGCGTTCATCTTTCGACATTCTTTCCTCACTTCACCGGAGCGGCATCGGGAAGCCAACGTTGCCCGAACACCGGCTCCTTGTAAGGCGTCGGCGGCAATTCCCAGGCGCCGGTCGACGGCGGGCGCACATCTGCGTCAACGTGCACATCAAGCACGAAGGGCTTGTTGGCCTTCACGGCGTGTTCAAGCGCGCCCTTGAAATCCTGCGACTTGGTGACGGTCATTCCTTCGACGCCGGTCGCTCTTGCCCAGGCCGCAAAATCCGGATTGTACGGTTTCTTGTTGTCGCCCTGGTGAAACATGGTGCCGTGCTCACGGCCGCCAAACATGCCGAGTTGAATGTCGCGGATTGAGACCCAGCCGAAATTGTTCCAGATCACCCAGACCACCGGGATGTTGTACTCAACCGCGGTGCAAAGAACGTGTGGCACCATGGTGAAGCAGCCATCGCCGGTGATCGCCACCACCGGGCGGTCTGGCGTTGCGAGCTTGGCGCCGAGTGCACCGGCCGCACCAAAGCCCATGCCGGAAAAGCCCCAGGAATTAAGCATCGTCTGCGGTTTCCGCGCCTTCCAGAACTGCATGTACCAATTGTGATTGACGCCTACATCGCAAGCGAGAATGGCGTCGTCCGGCAACACGGCCTGACAATCGGCGACAACGCGTTCCGGCCGGATCGGCGAAGCGTGCAGATCGAAATTCGGCTTCGTAAATTTGTCCCATTCGGCGCGCCATTTCATGATATCGGCGAGCCAGGCTTTGGTGTTGCCACTCTTGTTGCCGCGCCGCTCGAGCTCGGCGAGCAACTGACGCAGTAACGTGCGCGCGTCGGCAAGAAGGCCGAGGTCAGGCGGATAGTTGCGTCCGAGCTCGGCCGGATCGACATCGGCGTGGATGAGCTTGGTCGCGGGGAAATTCCACGAGTAGCCGGGCATCCATGACGATGCCGAACGGTCGTCAAAACGTGCACCAATCGCGACGACAAGATCAGCTCGGCGCCCCGCTTCGTTGGCTGGAAACGCGCCGTTGCGGCCGATGAAGCCAAGCGAAAGCGGATCCGTCATGTCGAAACAGCCCATGCCATTGGGTGAAGAAATCACCGGAATGCCGAGCTTCTTGACGAATTCTGACAACTCGCGGCTCGCCTCAGACAACGTCACGCCGTGACCGATGAAAATTACCGGACGTTGGGCTTTGAGGATCATGTCGAGTGCGCGATTAATTTCCTCGGGTGAAGCACCGCTGCGCTGCGCGTTCAGCGGCGGCGCCGCGGGTGGCAGTTCAACGTCGTCCTCCTCCTGAAACACATTGAACGGCACATCGACATTCACCGGGCCCGGCCGGCCTGACAGCATGGTCGTGGTCGCCTGCCGCAGCGCCAATGGCAACATGTCGACCCGCGTCGGCTGATAGCTGCGTTTGACCACCGGCCGCACGATGTTTACGAAATCGGCCTGGTTGTGTCTGTTGATCTCCTGGAATGGGCTGCGGTTGAACTGCGATGTCGGTACATTGGCGGTGATCGCCAGCATCGCCGAAGAATCCGTCAGCGCGCAGGCGAGCGGCATAATGATGTTGCAGGAGCCCGGCCCACAAGAAGTCAGCGTTGCAGCCGGTTTGTGCTTCACGCGGAAATAGGCGTCCGCCATATGGGCGGCGACCTGTTCGTGGCGGGGCGAAATGAGTGTGATGCGATCGCGTGCCTCATAGAGCGGATCGAGCATACCGACATTGCCGTGTCCGCAGACGCCAAAGACATAAGGAATATCGTTGGCAATCAAGTATTCGGTGATCAGCTCGGCGCCCTTCATTCTCGGCATGGTCGCTCCGTACCCGCCTTTGCGGGAATAGCGCACCGTCATGTGACGGGCGCAGTGATCTAGAACCTGGACGGGACATTATGCCCGCCGCGGACGCTTCTCAAGACTTGAAAGCCGTTCTGACATTGTGAGATGCTCGGCCACCGGCCCGTGTGAGGAGCCGGAGTGGGAGCAAAGTCGGCGGCGCCAGCTGCCACAACCCGAATCTGGGAGGGCACCCGACCACAAACACGTGACGTAACAGGCGGTTCAGCTAGCCCGCCGAAGTCGGTCTCAAGATACCTTTCGTAGGGAACTTTCTCCGGATTAGCGGATTTAATTGCTGGCGGGCGCTCCATCCTGTGTCCTTGGAGCGGGCGGGAGGGTTAAGTCTCTGCCCAAATCGAGAGTGGCGGACTGGCATGGCGGTGCGGCTGCGAAACCTGCGGTGGCTAGCCATGTGGTTCGACCCTTATCGCCTCAGGTCGCCCCCGGCGCATTCGGGTGCACCGGGTGAACGTGGGATATTCGGGAGGCGTCGATGGATCAAACGACACAAACAAGAAAAACTGCCAACGGCGCGGTGGGGAAAAAACGCAGCCGTCCGGAGGGCGACGCTTCTGGCGTAGCCTCGCAAAATGAATTGCAGGAGCTGTTGCAGTCGCTGCGCGCAATGCACGCCGGCGACTTTTCCGTAAGAATGGGCGTAGAGCATGAGGGCCTGCTCGGCAAAATCGCAGATACCTTCAACGATATCGTCGCCTCTAACGAAAGAATGGCACAGCAGCTCGAACGCGTCGGCGAGGTCGTCGGCCGCGAGGGCAAAACCCGGCACCGTGTCAAATTTGGCATTTCTAATGGTGCATGGGGCGAAATGGAATCCTCGATCAATACCCTGATCGACGACCTGGTGTGGCCGACCAAGGAGGTTACGACAGCAATCGCCGCGGTTGCACAAGGCGACCTGCTCAAGACCGTGCGCACCGAAGTCGATGGCCGTCCGCTCAAGGGCGAATTCCTCGAGGCTGCAAGCATCGTGAACACGATGATCAAGCAGCTCAGCGTCTTTACCTCGGAAGTGACCCGCGTGGCCCGCGAAGTCGGCACCGAAGGCAAGCTCGGTGGCCAGGCGCAAGTAGATGAAGTGACCGGGGTCTGGAAAGACCTCACCGAGAGCGTGAATTCGATGGCGAGCAACCTGACTGCTCAGGTGCGCAATATTGCCGAAGTCACCATCGCTGTCGCCGACGGCGACCTTTCAAAGAAAATCACGGTCGACGTACGCGGCGAAATCCTGCAGCTCAAGGAAGCCATCAATACGATGGTGGACCAGCTGCGCTCGTTCGCTTCGGAAGTGACACGCGTCGCGCGCGAAGTCGGCACCGATGGAAAGCTTGGCGGTCAGGCCATCGTGCCGGGCGTCGCCGGGACGTGGAAAGACCTTACTGACTCAGTCAACGCGATGTGCGGCAACCTCACCGACCAGGTGCGCAACATTGCGCAGGTGACCACCGCCGTCGCCCGCGGCGACCTGTCGCGGAAAATCACGGTCGACGTGCGCGGCGAAATTCTCGAATTGAAAGACACCATTAACACGATGGTGGACCAGCTCAACGCATTCGCCTCGGAAGTGACCCGCGTCGCGCGCGAAGTCGGCACCGAAGGCAAGCTCGGCGGCCAAGCCGCCGTCCCCGGCGTCGCCGGCACCTGGAAAGACCTGACCGACAACGTCAACTTCATGGCGTCGAATCTGACCGCTCAGGTCCGCAACATCGCCGACGTTGCGACCGCGATCGCCGGCGGTGATCTCTCGAAGAAGATCACCGTGAACGTGTCGGGCGAAATCCTTCAACTCAAGGAAACGCTCAACACGATGGTGGACCAGCTTAACGCATTCGCCGGCGAAGTGACGCGCGTCGCGCGCGAAGTCGGCACCGAAGGCCGCCTTGGCGGACAGGCGAACGTGCTCGGCGTCGCCGGCACCTGGAAGGACCTGACTGACTCCGTGAACTCTATGGCCGGCAACCTGACCGGTCAGGTGCGCAACATCGCCGAGGTGACGACTGCCGTCGCCAACGGGGACTTGTCGAAAAAAATCACTGTCGACGTGCGGGGCGAAATCCTCGAACTCAAAGACACCATCAACACCATGGTGGACCAGCTCAACGGGTTCGCCGGCGAAGTGACGCGCGTCGCGCGCGAAGTCGGTACCGAAGGAAAGCTCGGTGGTCAGGCCGTGGTGCGTGGCGTCGCGGGCACCTGGAAAGATTTGACCGACAGCGTCAATTCGATGGCGTCCAACCTGACCGGCCAAGTGCGCAACATCGCCGAAGTGGCGACCGCGGTGGCACAGGGCGACCTGTCGAAGAAGATTACCGTCAACGTGTCGGGCGAAATCCTTCAGCTCAAGGAAACGCTCAACACGATGGTGGACCAGCTCAACGCATTCGCTTCGGAAGTGACGCGCGTTGCGCGCGAAGTCGGCACCGAAGGCAAGCTCGGTGGTCAGGCCGCGGTCCCCGGCGTCGCCGGCACCTGGAAAGACCTGACCGATTCCGTTAACTCGATGGCCGGCAACCTCACCGGTCAGGTCCGCAACATCGCCGAAGTGGCGACGGCGATCGCCGGCGGCGACCTTTCGCGAAAAATCACCGTCGACGTCCGCGGCGAAATCCTTCAGCTGAAGGAAACGCTCAACACGATGGTGGACCAGCTCAACCGGTTCGCCGGCGAAGTCACGCGCGTGGCGCGCGAAGTGGGCACCGAAGGCCGTCTCGGCGGTCAGGCCAACGTGCCGGGCGTCGCTGGCACCTGGAAGGATCTGACCGACTCGGTGAACTCGATGGCGGGCAACCTGACGGCGCAGGTCCGCAATATCGCCGAAGTGACCACAGCCGTGGCGCGCGGCGACCTTTCGCGCAAGATCACGGTCGACGTGAAGGGCGAAATTCTCGAGCTCAAGAACACCATCAACACCATGGTGGACCAGCTCAACTCATTCGCCTCGGAAGTCACGCGCGTTGCG
>Ga0184625_10000965_pt1 | contig 11657 bp, 7 predicted proteins | sample PLM3_30_b1_FD_133151 | JGI IMG/M metagenome (GOLD analysis project Ga0184625, IMG submission 133151) | Groundwater sediment microbial communities from an aquifer in East River, Colorado, USA - PLM3_30_b1 | ecosystem: Environmental > Terrestrial > Soil > Riparian zone | place: USA: East River... | reverse complement strand
ATTTCATAAGGAGCGGTATGATGTGAAGATTGAAGGCAAACCATTACCTGTTGAGACCCTATTGGCAAGACTGAAGCAAAAAGAACCGAAGGCGGTAGTAACCCGGGTCCAGGTTTTTGCTGATCCCGCCAGGTCTGTTGTGATCAACTACAATGGCGGTAAAAAAAACCAGGCATTCATAAATCCTTATACAGCCGAGGTAATTGAATTATATAAATACCAGGACAGTTTCTTCTACACCATTTTTGCCATTCATCGTTGGTTGTTGGGTGGAGACATCGGTAAACTGATTGTAGGAATTTCTACTCTCCTGTTTGTCTTTATCCTCACCACCGGACTTATTCTTTGGTGGCCAAAATCCAGGATAATTCTATTACAACGATTGAAGATAAAAAGTGATGCAGGCGGCAAACGTTTTATCCACGATCTCCATATTGTATTGGGATTTTATTCGGCAATCTTCCTGTTTGTATTTGCTTTTACAGGATTGGCCTGGTCATTCGAATGGTTCAATAAGGGAATTTATAAAATCACCAATTCCCCGGTTAAAGGACCCAAGCCCCCACAATCAACATTTGTGGCAGGGGAGAAAATCATTGATCTCGACCGCGTTCTAGATGTAGCAAAGCAACAAATACCGGGAGTGGTGTTTTATACTATCAATCTTCCCAAGGATTCAATAGAGGCGATTACAATTTCTTCACTAAACACATCTGCTCCCCATACTTCAGCCACAGATGCCTTTTATCTTGATCAATACTCCGGAAAAAAAATAGGTCAGCTTAGCTTCAATGATCGAAGCACAGGCGCAAAGGTGCGCGCTACTTTCAAGCCAGTGCACACGGGTTCCATCTGGGGTTTGCCTTCAAAGATCATTGCTTTGGGAGTCTGTTTATTGGGGACAAGTTTTCCCATAACAGGCACGCTCATCTGGATCAACAGGACCCGGAAAAAGAAATCAGCTTCTGTAAGTGAGGGAAAAATCAACGAAACAATAATTCACAGGGCTTAAGTCCAGTGTGCTTCTTAAATGCAGTTGAAAAGTGAGAGATGGAGGAATAGCCCAGCATAACGGAAACTTCTGTTACATTAAGTCCTTTTTCATATAGAAGGTATTTGGCATGTTCCATTCTTTGGCTTTGATAAAAATCAAAGACGGTGGTGCCAAACAATTCCTTGAATCCTTTTTTGAGGTAGCACTCATTAATCGCCACCTTTCGGCTCAGTTCTTTAATGGTGATGGGTTCACCGATATGTTGTAACAATACCTCGCGGGCCTTGATGATCTTTTCCCGGTCAGCTTCATTAGCAAGGAACTTGCAATTGAAAGATTCAATTTCCTTATCCCCTAACATGCAATCCATGCTATACAATAACAGCATCTGCATTTGGGCATTGATAAAGATATTTTCAAGACTACCTGTGTAGGTGTGATTCAGTAAAGCTTCCAGTACAATCCTTGTTTTACCGCAGAGTGGCAACATTTTACTGAAGGAAGAACCATGCTGAAAAGTGAGAACATCTTCTGTAAGGGCATCATTCCCTTTCCGTGGTTTTACAAATTGTGAAAGCTGAACGGGAGTAAACCTGAAAGTCATTACATCCATACTCTCTACCCTCTCCATGCAATTCTTGGATGCGTTTAATTTACACAGGTCGCATTCCATGTCTTTCTGCTTGCAATAAACATTTCCTGTTACGCAGAATTTCAATTCCAGATAATTCTTTGAGGGCTGGCTCCTTTCATAGTGATACACCAACATCCCAGTATCCTCCACATTCCATTGTGGAAATTTCTGATAACGCCTGATAATGTACTGCACCGATTCGGGGATCTGCTGTTCCTTCTCTTGCAATAAGTTCAACTCATCCTGCAAGACAGGCCGCCTGTTGGCGATAGTAAGTATATCTGGTGGGAGATGCATTAACAGGCAAATTTACAGTTGGAACGCCAATTTACCTAACCCAGTGATTGGCGGTCTGAAATTTGAAACTGATGGTACAATATGGAAACGACAAAACAAGCGAGATCATGGCAAAAATGGCTTAAGGTAGGTGGTTTGGTGCTGGTACTGTTTGTCTTAGCCGGCATTGGGGCTAATCTATATTTGAATAAGTGGATCCACGGCCATCTTAAAGCACTCGTAAAGGAGGGAAGCAAAGGCGTATACCAATTAAATTATCAAAAGGTTCATGTAAACGTCTTTGCCAGAAGCCTTTCTATTGAGAATGGGGAATTGCTACCTGATACAGTCCTTGGCCGGAAACTTTTCAGCCAGGGTAATGGATCCTCAGTTTTAATTGAAGGAAAAATCCCCAGCCTCACGGTCAAAAGAATTCATTGGATGAAATTTCTTTTTTCGGGACGATTGGTAGCAGGAGAGCTCTATTTCAAAAATCCTGATATCTCCTTATCGAAGTACGAAATAAATCAGAATGATTCCTCTGGAAAAAATATTCCGGGCAATGATGAGGCTTTTGCGAACAACCTGAAGGGTGTAGAGATTAAAGACCTGGTGATGGAGAATGCGAGCTTAGCCTATAGTAAGGTTAAAGCACAAGATGCAAAGACAACAACCTATCAATTCAAGAAACTGAATCTTGATATAGAAGGACTCGAATTTAATAGTGGCTCAGCCGATTCGGCAGAAAAACTTTCCTTTAGGAATTGCAATATTAGTTTTGCCGAATATGAATATCGAACTACTGATAGTTTATATCTGATAGGACTTAAAGATTTTAAGTATTCCTCAAGGAAAAGAAATATTGCGATTGCACATTTCTATATTCAACCCAGGCTGTCTGAAAAGGACTATTCAACAAAATTCCCGCATCAGAAGGAGAGAAACGACATCAGCTTTGAAAACCTCAGGCTCGATGGGATTGATCTCTGGGCCCTGATGAATGAGGGAGAATTGAATATTCAGCAGGCGGAAATTGAAGGTGGTCACTGGAACGTTTACCTGAGCCGTGTGCGTCCTCTTCCTCCTGCAAGGAAGAGAGTTGTTCCTACTCAACAACTCCTTGGGATTTCAATGCCGGTATCCATCGACAGCCTGAAAATAAAGAAGTTTCATTTGGACTATCGGGAATACAATCCCATCACCCGAAAAACAGGAGAAATAAAATTCAATGATGTAGGTGGTATGGTTAAGAATATCACCAATGAGAAAGATAAGATTGAAAAAAATCCTCATCTGCTTGTAGTTCTTTCTGCAAGATTAATGGGGAGAGGTGACTTCAATGCAAAATTTGATTTTATGCTTCATGACACCACAGGCAAGTTTGCTGTTGAGGCCCGATTGGGAAGCATGGATGCCACTTACCTCAATCCAGGGTTTATAGCCTTAAATAAGGTAGAGATCAAAAAAGGCGGGGTGGAAGAAATGAGGTGCAAGGGAATGGGGGACCAAAATTTCATACGGGGTAACATTAGCCTGTTATATCACGATCTCCATGTTGCCGTCCTTGAAGAGGATGAGGAAAATGGGGGCTTAAAGAAAAAAACCTTCACCAGTTTTGTCGCCAATATTTTGGTAAAAAATGATAATCCCAGGAAAGATGAGCCAGCAAGAACGGCCAATAATATTGTGCTAAAGAGGGACCCAAAAAAGTCATTTTTTAACCTCATTTGGATGGCCTTATTTACAGGAATTGGCCAAATCGTGGCTGCCTAATAAAAGGTGCTCTAATACCTCCATTTTATAGTGGAAAACTTTGATAAATAAACGGTTTTGTGCTCTTTAAACCGGCTTAAAAACCTTATTTTTGCAGGCATTACCCAATTCAATTTTTTACCCCGCGGAAAGGACATTATGAGTCAGGACACACAAGCATTAGAAACACCCATTTCAAACGGTTACGGAGCAGAAAGCATCCAGGTATTAGAAGGTCTGGAGGCGGTTAGAAAGCGCCCCGCCATGTATATCGGGGACATCAGTGAGAAAGGCCTTCATCACCTTGTTTATGAGGCAGTGGATAATTCCATTGATGAGGCATTGGCAGGATATTGCCGCAACATCACCGTTACTATTCATGAAGATAATTCGGTAAGTGTTACTGATGATGGAAGGGGTATTCCAACAGGCATGCATTCTAAAGAAAAACGCTCAGCCCTGGAAGTGGTAATGACGGTGCTGCATGCAGGAGGTAAATTTGACAAGGATTCCTATAAAGTATCTGGTGGATTACATGGTGTAGGGATTAGTGTTGTGAATGCATTGAGCTCAATGCTGCAGGTGATTGTGAAGAGAGAAGGAAAAATTTTCGAACAGGAATACCATATAGGGATTCCTCAATATCCTGTTCGGGAAATTGGAATCAGTGAATTAACCGGTACCAGTGTTCATTTCTGGCCAGACTCTTCCATCTTCACCAGCACTATTTACAAAAAAGACATCCTGGAAGGTCGCTTGCGCGAACTCTCCTATTTGAATAAGGGCATCCGAATTACGCTCAATGACCTGCGCGAAAGAGAAGAGGATGGCCATACTTATTCCAAAACTTTTTATAGCGAAGGTGGCATAGTTGAGTTCGTAGAAATGCTGGACAAGAATGCAGGTAGAAATGCCTTGATTCCACGCATCATTTATGTTGAAGGAAGAGATGAATCTACCAACGTAACAGTGGAGGTTGCATTAACCTACAACGACGCCTACAGTGAACACATCTATTCGTACGTCAATAATATTAATACCATAGAAGGAGGCACGCATGTGTCCGGGTTCCGGCGCGCACTCACCAGAGTATTTAAGAATTACGGTGAGCGGGAAAATATGTTTGAGAAAGCCAAGGTTGAAATTGAGGGAGACGACTTCAGGGAAGGGCTAAGCTGCATCATATCTGTAAAAGTTCCTGAACCACAATTTGAAGGACAAACCAAAACAAAGCTGGGAAACAGCGAGGTGATGGGTGTGGTAGATTCTACGGTTTCAAAAGTATTGGAAGCTTATCTCGAAGAAAACCCGAGAGAGGCAAAGAATATTATTTCAAAAGTTATCCTTGCCGCCCAGGCAAGAGCAGCGGCAAGAAAGGCGAGAGATCTTGTTCAAAGAAAAAGTGTATTGAGTGGAGGTGGACTCCCGGGTAAACTGGCCGATTGTTCTGACCGGGATCCTAAAAGATGCGAGCTATTCCTGGTTGAGGGTGACTCAGCAGGAGGAACGGCTAAACAAGGTCGCGACCGCAGCTTCCAGGCAATCCTTCCATTGAGAGGAAAGATCCTTAACGTGGAGAAGGCAATGGAACACAAAATTTACGAGAACGAGGAAATCAGGAATATGTACACTGCTCTTGGAGTTACCGTGGGTACACCTGATGATCCAAAAGCGTTGAACCTAAATAAACTTCGTTACCACAAGGTGATCATCATGACGGATGCCGATGTGGACGGAAGCCATATTGCTACATTAATCCTCACTTTCATCTATCGATATATGAAAGAATTGGTTGAGCAAGGATATGTTTACATTGCCCAACCACCTCTTTACCTCGTGAAGAAAGGAAAAGAATCCGCATATGCGTGGACAGAAGAGCAGCGCAAAGCTCTGGTGGAGAAAATTGGCGGTGGAAAAGAAGATAGCGTAAACATTCAGCGATATAAAGGATTGGGAGAAATGAATGCCGACCAGTTATGGATGACTACTATGAATCCTGATACGCGCACTCTAAAGCAAGTTACCATTGAAAGTGCTGCTGAAGCAGACCGCGTCTTTAGCATGCTGATGGGTGACGAAGTAGCTCCGAGAAGAGAGTTCATCGAAAGTCACGCTAAGTATGCTAAACTTGATGTATAGGTAGTTGATTAGTTGATTAGTTGATTAGTAGGAGAAGACAGGTGAAATCCACAATTCAACAAATCAACTGATCAACCTCTTCCTCGCACATGAGAAACTAATGGTTGAATCCATTGGTAAATCATGGTTAAGATATACAGCCAAAAAAAATACTGCTTTATTCTTTTGTGGATTGCCCTATGCTGCCATTCATTTTCTTACTCACAACTGCCCGCCTCGAACTTTTTTATTAAGCATGGAAACAATTTTGCGGAAGCAAGTTGTGGCGGATTGCGTTTCGCTCCCATCCAGAATCAAAATCACCAGGCTTGGGGTGCGGGGTCAGTATGGGTGCGCAAGCAAATAGACCTGCGAGTACCTTTCGAGTTTAGTTTCATCCTGGATTTTGTAGATACCACCGCAGTGGATGGAGGTGCATTTGTATTACAAGCCGACTCTGCTGCCCTGGGTGATACAGATAACGGATTAGGCTATCGAAATGTCAAAAGATCCATCGCCATAACATTTGATGCAAAACGGACCAGTGCAGACAACGATCCTCCTTTCGACCATATCAGCATTCAATCCAATGGCGATACAAAACATTCCACCAGCAATGAATTAGCAGCCCCCGTTTCAATTGAGCCATTCTACAAATTTGAATTTTATCCTCCGCCAGACGCGCCCAGGTTTTCCTTTCACCATCTCGTGACAATAACATGGGATCCTTCTGTGAAAATGCTCTCCACCTCCATTGATCATAACCTGGTGATCTCAACCCAGTATGACATCGTTCAAAATATTTTCAATGGCAACCCCATTGTGTATTTGGGATTCACTGCATCTAACACGCAGGAGACCTGGTATCCCGCACCGAAGGAGTTGACATTTGGATATTTTTATTTCTTTTTCGGAGACATCTTTCCAAGATATACCACCAGTCCGGAATTGGATACCTGTTTCAGTAAGCCAATCCAATATTTTGGTAACTCAATTTATGCTGTTGACAGTTTTTACAATAACATCCAATTCGCCAACTGGTATTGGGATTTTGGAGACGGAAAAATATCCAATGCGAGAAACCCTCCTCCACATCAATATCCCGCACCCGGAGAATATACATTGAAATTCACAGTGAGTAACCATCTTGGCTGCACCTTCGATACCTTAATTCAGATTGTTCATTTAGGCTCTATGCCCCAGGTGGATTTTAGTGTTGAAGGACCTGCATGTAATAATGCTCCCATCCTTTTCAAGGACAACACAACCTCATTAGTTGGACCAGCCACTGCCCTCACCTGGAATTTTGATAATATTTCTACCAGCATAGAATTACAACCTGTAGCAAGTTTTCCAACACCGGGTCCTAAGCAGGTCACCCTTCGCGTAAGAACTTATTATGGTTGCGAAGGGGAGAAAACAAAAATTATTGAAGTAGGAGAAAAGCCGGTCATTGATTTTACAATTGCAAAAGATTGTGAGGGTGGGGTTGATTTCATTCCTTCGATTGCAAACAATTCAATGGTTACGAACTGGAACTGGGTGTTTGGAGACCTTTCAACATCAACACTACCTCACCCGCAACATTTCTATAAGTGGAACGGCAATTACGAATCATCTCTTCAAGTTGTATCAAATACAGGATGTATTTCAGAGGTAACCAAAAAGAGCATCGTCATCAATAAGATCTATCCATTTGCGGGAAATGATACCTTACTTTCCGTTGGAGAATCTTTACAATTACAAGCAAGCGGAGGGGAACAGTATCAATGGACACCATCTACCGGACTCAGCCATTCAAACATTCCAGATCCAATAGTAAAGCTAAGCAGCGACCAAACCTATTTGCTCATAGTGCGCAATAGCGATGGATGCGAAGCAATGGATACATTGAAAATTAAAGTGTACAAGGGACCTGATGTGTATCTACCTAATGCATTCAGTCCGAATAACGATGGCCATAACGATTATTTGAGATTGGTTGCACCTGGTATAAGAAACCTCGAATTTTTCAGAATCTACAACAGATCTGGCAATGTTGTATTCGAAACAAAGGAATTGAAAAAAGGATGGGATGGTTTTTTTCAAGGGCGACCTCAACCGGAAGCAACTTACATATGGATGTTGTCTGCCATCGATTTCACTGGTAAAAAAATTTTCAAAAAAGGAGTTGTGGTGCTTGTCCGGTAGAGTTTTTGATTATTGACTATTGGTGTAGGAAGGAAATTTTTTTGGTTTCAAATCCACCAAAATCAGTAATATTACACGGATCATTAACCATTAACCTACATTTTCAATAACCTTGTCTGTTGATCAGGCACTAAAAAAATTCAATTATGGCCGACGTAAAACTTACAGCGTACAATGTTAAGACGAAGGAAAAGAATGTTCCAATTCATGATGCCGTGATAACCAAAACAGCAAAGGGCGCCTATATGGCCCAGGGACATGATGGTAAGGGAAATAAATTAACCACGCTGCTGAATGAAGAGAAGGCGTTGGCTGCCATCCAGGCTGGTTTAGCCAAACAGGGATGGCAATAATATTCATCTTAATTTATTCGATGAGCCATTACAAATGAGTAATGGCTTTTTGCTTTTACACGACGAGTCTCCCCGCAAAAAATAATCAACCATCAAATTAAGATATGCTAGCGGGGGACTCGTCGGAATAACGCTACGTTTGCATATCTCGACTCCGCTCGATATGCTCCTGTGGCCCTTCGACTCCGCTCAGCGTGGGTTTCACTGTCTATTGATTTTCTACCCTCACGTACTTCGTTATCGTTCCATCAGCGGCAATCATTCCATTGTACATCACGAGTGAATCATTTGAGAATTCAAAGAAGATTTTATAGGGAAAATCCTGTTGCAGTATGAAGGCATCCATATACTTTCCAGTAGCTTGACTAGTATCCTTTGTTAGGCTATATTTTCCACTGACCACTATTTGTCCATTTGCATATCGCTCATAGAGAGAGTCAGTAAACCTCCACATATCGCCATTTCCTGGGGGATAATTGGGCCCAGATGGATTCACCGCCATTCCTCCATGAAGGACCCTCAGTTCCCATTTACCATTGAGGGTGCCGGAATTGTCTTGCTTGCCGTTTGTTTTTTGCTCAGCCTTATTACAGCTGATAAGGACAATAGCGCCAATAAATAAAATGCCGAACAGTAATATGTATTGTTTCATATAGAAGTATAGGAGGTTTGACCACCTTTTTCGATAAGTCGTTGCATATCTCGACTGCGCTCGATATGCTCCTGTGACCCCTTCGACTGCGCTCAGGGCGTTCAGGGTCATTCGCGTCCATTAGCGTTCCTCATTCGCGTCTATTAGTGTTAAAAGGAATCCCGGCCAAGTTTGACCGGGATTGGTAAGCACGAATTAAAAAACGTTCCGGCTTTTTGTTGTTTAGATAAAACCTAAATAATCAAATTGTTTGCCGAGAATTTTTTTATCGTCTGTTCCCAACCATTTGTTGAGAACGGTGGCATATACTTGTTTGAAATCGATATTGTGTTTCAGGTCGCCTTCATTCAGTTCATTCAGATCAGGCATCGCGTTTAATACACCTTTCTGCTTTAGTCCTCCACTCACAAAGAACATATTGTTTGCCGTTCCATGATCTGTTCCTCCGCTGGCATTCTGTGCAACCCTTCTTCCAAATTCACTAAAACTCATAAATAGTACATCCTGGAAACGGTTGTTATCCTTTAAATCTTTTACAAAGGCTGTGATGGCCTCATTCATTTCTGTGAACAACCTTTGTTGCTGGGCCGCCTGGTTAATGTGCGTATCAAAGCTACCAAGAGATACGTAATATACTTTTGTATTGATGTCAGAAAATATCAATGAAGCAATAGTCTTCAAACTCTGCGCAAGTCCCGAATTAGGATAATTTGCCTTTGTAGGATGCAGCTTGCTCTGTTGGAAAATATAATCTGCACTGGAAACAGTTTCAGCCATGGTCTTATACAAATAATCAACAGGTTGCTCACCAGGGGCGTCTTTATGGTCGGCCAAAACATCCTTAAAGAATTTCTCATTGGAAGTTCCATACAATCGTCTTGGATCTTTCATGGCCAAGCCCTTTGCATTTTCGCCCTTTAATGCCAGGCTTAATGTATCATCAATTTCTAATGCCTGGGTTGGTTTGTCACAGCCTGAACATTGAGCATCAAGATATCTTCCAATCCACCCGGTATAAACATATTCTTCGGCCTTGCTTCCACTTTGCCAGATGTCCATGCTTCTGAAATGTGAACGATCCGGGTTTGGATACCCAACGTTATTCAATATGCCCAGGCTTCCGTCTGCATACAGATCCTTCAATCCAGTCAATGCCGGGTGTAAACCCACCTCATCATTCAACAGCAAGGCCTTGTTCATTTCAATTCCCAATCTCGGCCTGGCTTTGTAGTAGAGGTCATTGCGAACAGGGATAACGGTATTCAATCCGTCATTCCCTCCGCTGAGCTGAAGAACCACCAATACCTTATTACCGGGCGGTACTAACTGGCATTTTTCAAATGCCTTTAGAAACTTTGGCACCATGAAAGAAGCCGTAGCCAGCGATCCGATTTGTAAGAATTCTTTGCGTTTGAATAACATGGTTTTTAGCTTTTAGCTGTTAGCCTTTAGCTTTTAGCTCGCTACGTCAGTCGTTACTGCTAGCCAAAATCTGGCTCGTTTAATTCGGTCATTCCTTTATATAATGGATGTCGCTATTAGCACGCCGTCAAGCTAATGGCCAACGGCTAAAGGCTAACGGCTATTCCTCTAGCACAACTGATACTCCGGCGTAGCCATCAATGCAATGGTTATCGTTTTAATGAAACCTTCCCGACTACTCCTATCCGCCTGGGACTCCAATAGCTGTTGACTGGGGCCAGCTCCGGTTTGCAATAAAGTTTTCGATATCTCACTCACCAGTTTTTCTTTGGGCACCTTCTCGAATTTGTCTAGGTACGGGCCCCAGTTGATATCCGCTATGATTTGTTGTTTCACTATTTTATTTGCATTCATCTTCCCCCTATTCACGTTTTCACCATTCTTCAATTCTTCTTTCATTCCCATCTGTTGGTCGTCATCCGATTTAGGCGAAAGATTGATAGCCTCATCATCATGAACTAGCTGCGGTAATCTAAGGCGGAACATGAGCGAGGAGCTATCGATCCAGTTTTTACCACCCGGCCATCCTGCAACGTTTGGCGGATAAAACAAGATCTGCCCTAATAAACGTTGCACTAATAATTGCACATCTTCATTCTGCAATTTCATAGGAACCATTCTACGGATGCCTACGATCAACTCTACCGGCGACTTAATTTTTGTTCCAATATTTTTTTCATGATAGAACCAGTCGCTGGTGAAAATGTCCTGCATCAGCGATTGTATATTGTAATTGCTCTGGTAAAACCGGTTCGATAACCAGATTACTTTCTCCTCGTCAACCTGTTCGTTCACGAAGTAGCGGTAAATCTTTTTAGTGATGTAGTTGGCGGTTGCCTTTTGTTCAAGCAGGATGTCCAATACATCGTCCCCATCCAAATTCCCGCTTTTACCCAGCAGTTTCTTCTGCCCTTCGTCGTGCACATTTTTTCTGAAAACAAATTCCCCTTTCACGTTTGCGCCCCAACCAGTGAAGGCACGGGCTGCCTCCTTTACATCCTGTTCAGTATAGTTGCCTCTGCCCATGGTAAATAATTCCATTACCTCCCGGGCAAAATTCTCGTTGGGATGATCCTTTTTATTCTGGTTATTGTTGAGAAAATTGATCATAGCTGCGCTCTTGCTCACTTCCTTCAGCATGTCACCAAAATTTCCAAGTGCGTTTCTGCGAATAGCGTCCAGCAGTTGTTGCTGGTAGAGGATATT
>Ga0184625_10000962_pt1 | contig 11661 bp, 11 predicted proteins | sample PLM3_30_b1_FD_133151 | JGI IMG/M metagenome (GOLD analysis project Ga0184625, IMG submission 133151) | Groundwater sediment microbial communities from an aquifer in East River, Colorado, USA - PLM3_30_b1 | ecosystem: Environmental > Terrestrial > Soil > Riparian zone | place: USA: East River... | reverse complement strand
TGGGAGATAGAAACACAATCAACTTACGAACTCACGGAATTATTCTACAACAACCTGTCAAAAGGCCTTGCTGCCGACCTGGCACTGCAAAAGGCCAAGAAAGAATTTATGAAAAAAGGAAACAGGAGAAATCAACTTCCCTATCTCTGGGCCGCACCCATCCTGGTAGGTAATTCAAACTATTCAATTGAGGAAAATGGTTTTTCTTGGAAATGGTTATTTCTCTTGATTCCTGTTATCCTGCTTTTCATCTGGTGGTTAAGTAGGTTCCTCACGAAGAAAACATAACTCCATTTACTTATTGTTTAATGAATCTCAAACCTGAACCTACATGAATATGTAGTTTTTCTCGCTCCTCTGTACGATTACATTTGTTTCACTCTGCTTGGAAGCTCCTTCCTGCCCTCTATTTCCCAATTCTCATAAAATTTCAGTTATGAAAAGGGTCTTCTTATCTATTTGCGCATTCCTCGCAATTTTCAATTTTATTTTTGCACAGAGAATGTTAGAGCCAGTAGCCGAACCGTTAAACTCCGTGAGGTTTAGTACTACAGTTACGGACGGACATTTAATATTCGCTCAGAATTTTGAAACGTATTTGTTAACGTTCAATGGCTTTTCGTATTCGCGCAACTACTTCCCTCCAAGTGAATCCGGTGGCCGGTTGATCTATTTATCCGACTGGCCGTTGGTAACATTTCGTAACTCAACCTACCTTGTATTAGGACTACGATTTTTATATGCCCACACTGCAAGTGCGTTCGCCAGGATCCCCGTGCCTGGCACTTTGGAATCAGCTCCAGTTGTCTTGGGTGATAACCTGTATATACTATCAAATACTGGTAGCATAGTTAAGCTCTATCGGTATAATGGAATTTCGGTCGCTGAGGTGCCGTTTGCCTTTATGCCACCAGGAGGGCGTTATGAATTGCGCGTCCATAATAACAATATCTATATAATCGGAATAGGGATCTCCGGAGCCTTCCCTTATATCCTAAAGCGTTTTGATGGGATAAGTACTTTTACTTTTCCCGTTTTTGATTTTCCTATAGGAATAAAAAAGATTCTGCCTGTTGGTGAAACTGGTCGGGTTTATTTCCTGATGGAGAGTTCGAGGATTCTTTATTTCGATGGAAGCAGAATACTTCCTGTAGTCGACGATGTAGCGGGAGCAATAACTGACGCGGTTATTTGGAGGGATGATCTGTACTTTTTAAGTATACCTCGCGATCGCACTAGTGTTCCTCTTCGGAGAATAATAGGCACTACAGTTACCGAAATTCCGTTACCTCCAGATGCATTTCTATTCAGGCCGACGTCGCTAACAGTTTACAATGATGCTTTATACTTCGAGACCATAAGTGTACCTGATCTCGCTCGCATTTTGCGCTATGACGGCTCCACTTTTTCAACATTTTATACAATACCAGGAACTACAATTACCCGTGGCTCCGTATTCACAAGAGACAGAAGTCTTATCATTCAACCTGAAAATGAATTTGGAAATACTGCTTACGAATATGACGGTTCTACATTTACGTCCATTCAATGTCCTCCGCCTTATAAATTAGGAACGAGGCATGGGTCTTATCTTGGTGCGCTATACTGTAACCATTTTTGGATATCGAATTATCAAATTCCAACGAGCTCATTAACTTATTACAGTATAATGAAAGAGGCCAGACTGTGCGAGGATCCTCCTCCAACGCCTGTCCTGGTCTTACCAAGGTTCTTTTTGCAATTCGAATCTTTCAGCAACTCTTACAGGGCAAGGGACGATCGAGAATGCTGGTCTGACATAATTGTCGATTGGGAGATAGATCCTATTTGTCCAGTTCCAGAGATTTGCCCTCGTACTTTATTCCAACTTGCACTTTCAGATGCGGGAGGTAAGGTTGCATGGCAGCATGAATTTGATAAACCAATTGAGGTCGTCGTTCCGTTGGATGGGAAGCAACCGTTCAAGACATCGTTATCAGCTACCGAAAATGAATTGAAAGACCTTATTGTTCTGGACCAGGACTTGGTAGAGAAAGGAGTAACAGAAATTGGTTTGCGTATGAAACCTAAAGAGGGGAATTATGAATTAACTGTACTCTCAAAATCCGGAATGATTGTTCCGGTAAAAGTGAGTTTGCTCAATAAAGAAGGAGAATCTATCTGGGAAAAAGAATTCAAAGCACCATTTACCGAAATCATCAAAGACAGAGTTGCAGAGCCGGGAGAGAAACTTCATTTTTCTGTAGTGGCATTACAGGAAGAGATCAATACTAAAATTGAGAACAGTACATCCTTCACTTATCTCAATCCTTCACATGGAGCTTTATCAATAAATGTGAAAGACAAACAGGAAAATGCAGAAGCGGAATTAATGATCACTACCATCCTTGGACAGAAATTGGTAGATAAAAGAATTAAGACTCATGCTAACCTACGGATTGAATTGCCGGAGTATAAAGCAGGTTTATATGTGATCATTATTCAAACAAGGGATGGAAGGAAAACGAACAAGATTGTGTGGTTGAAATAATGACCCGCACCAGACACTGGCGAGTCCTTCAAATTGCTGGATTTACAGGTGAATATTACCGCCTCCTTGGCTTCTATTGTGGTTTCCAGGTTTCACTGATATATCCCTAATTGGACCAGAGAAAGTTAAAACCATTCACGGTCCACCCTAATTAGATTCTTCAAATGGCTGAATAAATGCTACCTTGGTGCTCCCTCACTATTAAATTGGTTGGGGCTTGTAAGCATTTTACTAATATGAATATAGAAGACATCGAAAATTTCCTGGAAACAAAAACTACTGTTCAGCAGAACTATGTGAAGATCGATTTCAAGAAACGAAATTCAATTTTCGGATTATTCATTAAGGACCGTGATTATTCTGACTTGAAGTCAAAAAACTTCTGGCGCATAGTTACGCGGCCTTATTTTGATGAATACAGCAGGTCAAAGGATATAAACCTTGCCAGGATTTTTAATGGGTCAGAATTTTCAAAGCTTACTCTTCATAAAGATTCTTTCTAATTGAGGGATAGCTGCTGACAATAAGGTCTATTTTCGATTATTATTTGAGCTTTCAGCAATAGGTACTCATCGATCGATTTTGCATATTCTATTCGCTTTAATCTCAGAACTTCATTCACTAAAATTTTTCTTATGAATTTGTATGTTTCCCGCCTGGACCCTAATTTATCAGAAACAGAACTGAGAAAGTTGTTTTCAGAATATGGAAAACTAGAATCTGTAAAAGTCATCACGGATTACAATACAGGAGTATCCAGGGGCTTTGCTTTTGTTGAGTTTGCAAATGAGGCAGACGGACAGAATGCCATCAAGAATTTGCACAATACGGAAGTTGGCGGACAGACAATTTCAGTAGAAGTGGCCCGCCCAAGAGAGGATAGACCAAAAGGGAAAACTTTTTCTGGGAAGGATGGCTTTAAGAAGTATTAGGCAATTGCCTCTCAATTTTTCTTCGTCACTTCTTCTTCTCTCTCCACTGAGATAGTGCACTCCCCAATCAATGCCGCGATTGCGCCAACGGCGGCAAGTATAGGTGCAAGTGCTGCTCCTATTACCCCGATGGTGAGCGGGAAGCTCATCAGTTCTTTTCCCGATTTATCCTTAATGGTGATCTTTCTTACATTCCCTTCATTAATCAGTTCCTTCACTTTCTTAATGAGGTTTTCACCCTCTACTTTGAATGACTCTTTGTTCATACGCTTCGTGATTGTGTAACAGCTAAGTTCAGCATTTTTAGGGAAGATTCAGTAACATTGATTACTGGAATGCCAGGTCTGCAATCAAATCAAGAGTTATGAAGCCTAGTGTCAGGATCCTTTTATGGACTTGTTTCCCGATCATAATATCAGGAAGTCTAAATGCCCAGGGTAATTCCGATGAAGGTTACCGAAAGCCGTTGAAAGAGGTATTGATAGAAATTGAAAAAAAGTATGACGTCCAAATCAAATATGCTGATTCAATGGTATTGGAAAAGACGGTTACCTATGCTGGATGGCGTTACCGGGCCAATGTGGAAGCTACGCTGGATAATGTGCTGAAACCATTCGACATGAAGGCGAGAAAGGAAAAAGAAAAGGTGTACAAACTCGGCTATTACGAATACTACCGCTGGACCGTTGAGGACGGCTGGGCCGAACTGGACCGCATCGCCTCTCAATATCACAATGTTGCCGAATGGGAAAAACGCAAACAGGAATTGAAGCCTTGCATAATGGAAGCCTTGCAATTGGGTTATCTGCCCCCTGCTCCACCATCTAAGCCAATCATCACCCCCAGGCGGAAGTTCGATGGATATACGGTTGAAAACATAGCCATTGAAATTCTACCCGGTCTCTATATTAATGGATCATTATATAGGCCTTCGAAATACAATGGAAAAATTCCTGTAATTCTGAATCCTGATGGTCATTGGGAAAAACAGCGTTACAGGCCCGATTGCCAGTATCGTTGCGCCGCACTTGCAAGAATGGGGGCCATGGCATTTAGTTATGACCTCTTTGCCTGGGGGGAATCACTATTGCAATTTAAGTTTGAAGATCATCGCAGAAGTTTGGCTATGACGGTTCAGATTTTGGGAGGCATTCGGATATTGGATTATTTGCTATCATTGAAAGAAGCAGATGCCACCAGGGTTGCTATCACTGGCGGCTCGGGTGGTGGAAGTCATACTGTGTTGATGACTGCAATTGATGATAGGATCAAAGTCTCTGCTCCCGTTGTTTCCCTCTCTTCTTATTTCTATGGCGGATGCCCTTGCGAGAGCGGAATGCCTATCCACGATTGTGTGGGTAGAACGGATAACGTTGAAATAGCCGCCATGGCCGCACCAAGGCCGCAACTCATTGTTTCGGATGGTGGAGACTGGACCGATCGCATGCCGGAGCACGATTTTCCTTACCTGCAAAAAGTGTACAGTTGGTATGGAAAGAAGGAGAATGTAGAAAATGTACATCTTCCTTTAGAGAAGCATGATTTCGGAATCAATAAACGGATTGCTGTTTATGAATTCCTGGCTAAGCATCTTGGATTGAATTTAAAGGCCATCCAGGATGCCAGTGGTAAAATTGATGAATCAAAAATCACCATCGAAAAAGAAACGGCCCTCTATGTGTTTGGCGACAAGGGAGAATTGTTGCCGGTTAACGCAATAAAAGGGTTTGATCAGTTAGAAGCGCAATTCCGGAAAGCAATTAAAGGGACAGGGAAATGAGGGAGGAAACATGAACCAGGATCCAATCCCAATAGCTATCGGGACAAGAACCAAAAAAAGAAGATAAAATTAAAAATAAAACCAAAAGGGATCTCTTTGAGTTATTCAACCATTCTTTTTTATGTGCTCCTTGTATTGCTGGGTTTTACTTCTGCAATGAAAAAAACTTCAGTAATTGAGGGGAACTTGATTCAAACAGAATTTGTTTCATACCGGGATACCATTCCAGGCACTACAGTAACTTTTGAAATGATCAGTGTAGCCGGGGGAAAGTATATGATGGGCAGCCAGCAAAATGAAAAAGCTCGTCGTGAAGATGAAACTCCTTTACACGAGGTAGCATTGGATAGTTTCTGGATGGGAAAGAATGAAATTACCTGGGACGAGTATGAACTCTTTGTGTTTCCGGAACTGGAAAAGCAGAACAAAACCACAGTGCAAGGAGTGGATGCCGTTAGTAAACCAACACCTCCTTATGTAGATATGAGTTTTGGAATGGGCAAGAGAGGTTATCCAGCGGTAAACATGACCCAATATGCAGCCCTGATGTATTGCAAATGGCTGACTGCAAAGACCGGTGATTTCTACCGTCTTCCTACCGAAGCAGAATGGGAGTATGCCTGCAGGGCAGGATCTCAAACAGCTTTTTCGTTCGGAGATGATGAGCAACTATTAGGAGAATATGCATGGTATAAAAAAAACAGTAAGGGAAAATATCAGAAGGTAGGAACGAAAAAACCTAATCAATGGGGACTGAATGATCTTCATGGCAATGTGGCTGAGTGGACGATGGATCAATATGTTCCTGCATATTATTCCTCATTAAAAGGAACCGCATCAAATCCCTGGGCTGTACCAGGTACATTGTATCCACGTACTGTGAGAGGAGGTTCATGGACCGATGAAGCTGCAGATCTTCGTTCTGCTGCAAGAATGGGATCCGAACCCGAATGGAAGGAACGGGACCCGCAGGTGCCCAAAAGTGATTGGTGGAATACGGATGCGTCATTTGTAGGATTCAGGATTATTAGACCATTCAGGAAGCCCTCACCGCAGGAGATAGAGAAGTATTTTGCCCCTCCACTGAAGGACTATTAGTGAGTCCTTCCACTTTTTCAAAACCTAAATCCAGCCCTTAGATAAACAACCATCGGTTTGAATGATGGATTGTTATTCTTTAAATAATCTGTCAACTGGTATTGTAATCCGGCGCCGAATCCAAAGCGGTTGTCTTTAATTATTCTTCCACTCGTACCAAAATCAAGTGCCAATCCTGCCTGGAAGCGATTATTGATTGGGGCTTCTTCGGAATAATTGTTCGTTGTCTTATACACCTGCCTCATCGATACTACGTATTCAATATAAGGGCCTGCTCCTATGGCGATACCTTCACCCGAACTATTTGAATAGAGTTCGTATTTAAGCAGGAGCGGAACCCTAATACCTGTTATCTCTAGACGGTTCTGTTTATAATTAGAAGGGGTGATCCCAAAAGTGGTCTGTCCTACCGCATCCTTTTTGAAATTGCCATCTATGAAATATCTACCAGAGATAAGACTAAGGGTTGGTTCGAAAATTATTTTAGGTGCAAGCCGAAATTCACGGTGGATGTAAAAGGAAGCGTTAAAAGCCGATTGAACATCCACGTCGCCGGGTTTTTTCACCATGATTGCACTTCCAAGACCGAATCCGATTTCATATTGGCTAAAAACTATTGTTGATGAGAATAAAGATATTAGGAGGAGTAAGGTTGTTTTCATTCTTATATATTTATTGTGAAGGAATATTTGAGGAGAGAAAGGCAATGAAGATCTCGACTCCGCTCAGGATTGGGTCCCATTCCGTTAATGAACATTCACATCAGTCTTATTCCTTATCTCCATACTATCAGTCTTTACAATTGCTTCACCCTTGCAGTTAGTGAAGTAGACATAATTTCCAGCATCATAAAACCGATAGACTTTACAGCCGTCGTGTTCAAAGAGAAAGTCAACTGTGTAGGTCCGGTTATTATCTGACCTTGAAGTGGTGAGGGGCCTTTGAGATCTGCAGCCTACAATAACCAGGAACAGCAGAAAAGGTAGATATTGTTTCATACAGCAAGATTTACTGAAAGTTAGTTTCACTCTTCGCGAAGGAAAAGCTAAAAAGTAAACCTGCTTGAAATTTAATAAGCCGTTAACCGAAGTGAAGGGATCTCTTTTTGTAATTCAATTTCAAATTGTGGATCCGAAGGATATGGCAATTGCGCGTTAAGAATATTTCCCTTTGGATCTATGAGGATAAACCTGGGAATTGTTGCTAAAGAATAAGCTTTCATGAAATCGGCTTCCGCATTCCTTACCCATAGTTGCATCACGCGTCTTGATTTTTGTGGCGCCTCCATTCGCCAGGCATTCTTGTCCTGGTCAACTGAAATGCTCACAAATGCAATCCGTTCGTCTGTGTATTGCTCAGCTAGCTGTTCAAAATATGGACTCTCCTTTTTGCAAGGGCCGCACCAGGTTGCCCAAACATCAATGATCAGGTACCGCTTGGACAATTGGTCAAGAGAATATTCATTACCATTCAAACCTTCAGCAACAAAGGCGGGAGCCTTTTTCCCTCTTTGAAGTTTATTCATTCTATTATTCATCTCAACCAATTGAATTCTCAGGTTAGCTTCTGTGAGGATGGAAATGGCTGCCATTAACATCATTTCCCTTCTCAGGCTATCGTGAATAGTGGAGAGATTTTTCTGGATTTCGTCAAAGGCCAGGAAGTTTCTTAATTTTTCAGACGGAACTTCATTCGCAACAACGGACAAATAGGAGCGTTCAGTACTGAATGCTTTTCTTTGTAGAACAGCCGTAACATATTGTCGATATTGAGGATATACTGCGAGGTTGTCATCATTGAAACTAACTTTTTCTTTCAATTCCATTAATCCTGTTAAAGACTTTGCTGTATCATTTGGAAAGTAGACAGCAAGAACACGCGGGTAGTCAACTTCTGTAAGTGTGAGTAAATCAATTGCCAGGAACTTTTTCTGCAATTCTAAAAAATCCTTGGCCGGCTTGATATTATCCACTGTTTTGAAATTGTCAAGCTTCCGTTGACCACTCTTCCATTTGGATGCTATAGCGTTCGAGAATTGCCTTGGATTATATTGGTAAGCATAATCTTTGAGCATCTCGAATTCATAATCATAAGATCGTTCAGAGAGGTATGCATTCTCTGCGGTCCGGGTTCCGGTTACTGTATATTGAATCCTGGACTTATCGGCGATGGACCAATCCAGGTAAACACTATCGCCTCTACCGAAATACAATTGCAACTGCCTGCTCCCCGCCCTGGCCGTATATATTAGAGGTTGAAGATCTTTATCAATTGTTGAATGAAATTTCCCATTCTTTACCGCCACCATCAAAAGGGTATCATAGGCCGGAAGTTTATAAAGTACAAGGTTCTCGATGGGGATATCGGAATGAATCGTTCCAGCAAGCACTGTTTTCCCATATGGGTTTAAGTGAACTGGTTTGTTGATGAACCAGAACAGGAAACCAAAGGCCACCAATACTGCTAAGGTTGATGCCAACCTGGATAATGGACGGAAGTATGCAGTTGTAAATTTTTTCCTCCTGAAGAATTGATAGGCAAGCCAGAGAAATAAAACAGACCAGGCAATGCTGAGTATCTCATGCGGTATAAAAAATGATCCAGTATTGCTTCCCTTAAGAAACGAGGTAGTAAGTAAAGGACCTACATATGGAAACCAGTTAAAGATTCCAAAGTTGGTAAGAATGGAACCGGCAATTATTGCAACCAGTCCAATTATGACCGGCCACGCAAAACTCTTGATGAGGAGTGAAAGGAAATATTGGACTGAAATCAATCCCATTGAAGCAACCCAAATGCGCGAGATTAACCTGAAATCCTTTCCCCATTCAATAAAATTGTCTTGAAAGTTCTTCCCCAACCTGAATTGAATGAGCAGATATCCTCCTATGCTGGCAAAGGCAAACAATGCAAGGAGGCAAATGAGGGATACAAGTACGGCGATGGTCCATTTGGAAAGGAAAATGGAAATTCTGTGTACTGGCTGCGTCTCCAGGAGCTTCCAGGTATCAGAACGATGCTCTATGTAGACAATCCTGGTTACCATCAATATGAGAAAGAGGGGAAAGAAAAATCCTGTGAATCCCCTGAAATTGTTTTCGACAAACCTTTGCCAGCTATTATCATGTTGCTCGCGATTTGAAATTTCTATGAAGAAGTAGGCGATGGTATTGATAACTGGGATAAAAGCCGCTGAGCCAAGACAAATCCAGAGAACTCCTGTTCTCTTTAGTTTCAGCCATTCAGCTCTTAATGCTCGCATATATGTACCCGGGATTCGATTCATGCAATTTCCTTATCTTTTTGTGTAATGCCCATGAACCATTCTTCAATTCCACCCCTCACCTGGATGCCGCTTACGGGAACATTGAGTTTTACTAATTCTCTATTTAACTGTGTCACCTCTTCGGTTCCGGAAAAAGGAAACAAAAGTTCATGAGTGGAATGAGACTTTACATTCGCAATTACGGGTTGAATTTTGGGAATCCATTCTGCTGCATTATGGATCCTGAATATTACTTCACCCGAAGCATTTACGGCTTGGCGCATTTCCTCGATACTGCCCTGGTAATGCAATTTTCCCTTATGGATGATCCCAATATGGGTACACATTTTTTCAACTTCATTCAGCAGATGGCTGGAAACAAATATTGTTTTTCCCTGTTTCGCATTCAACTCCTTTATCAGTTCGCGAATTTCTATGATGCCCGTAGGATCCAATCCATTCGCCGGTTCGTCAAGAATGAGTAGCTCAGGGTCTGGCAACAAAGCCATGGCAATGCCGAGCCTTTGCTTCATTCCCAGTGAATATTCCTTGACCTTTCTCTTTCCAGCCTTTGTCAAGCCAACCGTAGAAAGGACATGCTCGATTTTGTTAGCCGGCAGGTTTCTGAGCGTTGTAATGATTCTAAGATTTTCTACTGCCGTTAGATGAAGATAGAGCGAAGGCGTTTCGATAAGGGCGCCAATAGAATGGAAGATGCCTGGGATATTTTTTCTGAGTGAGTTCCCGCCAATGTAAATATTATCGGATTCGGAAAGCAACATCCCGGTAAGTAAGCGGATGGTGGTTGTTTTGCCGGCTCCATTTGGTCCGAGAAAACCATAGATGCTTGCCTGCGGAACATTGAGTGATACCTTGTTTACCACCAGGTTTTTATACCTGAAGGAAAAGGTCAGGTCCTTAGTTTCAATGGCAAATGCAGTCATTAAGCAGGGATATTATTTAAACATACTGAAAAAAACAATATTCACTAGCTTTTAGGTACTGACGCCTGTCCTTATTAGTAAACGAAGAAGGGTATAAAACAACAAAAGTCACCGGAGTGACTCTTGCTGACTGCAAAAAAATGGTTTCAGTTAGGCCGCCATCTTTTTGGACCTTTTCTTACCACCCGTTAAACAGGCCATTAAGACCTGGATGGTTATATATTTTCCTCTCATATAAAAGATTTAGATTAATAAATAGTGTTTACTCAACAGTTGATTAGTCAATTCTGGCTACAACTGTTTCATCCAACAAAGTTTGATTCCTTTTAATGGTAAAGGTTTCAGACTTATTTGTTTTCCTGGATCTTACTTCAACAGTTATTGTGTTTTCCACTTCATCTGTATCGATAGCGTACTTCTGGCTAACATTGTTTTTTACAACAGTTGAATAAAGAACATAACCCTGGTTGTCCCGGAAGTAGATTGTATATTCTTCACCTTGTGGAATATTCATTTGTAACTGGAAGAGGGATTGGTGGTCTCTTTTTCCAATGTATTTGAATTCGACTTTGGAAGCGCTCTTATCTTGCTTATTTTCGTCATTTGCTTTTGTAACAGTAGCGATTGACATAAGTGCGGATAAGGCGATTCCCATCAATGCGGACCTTCTGATTGTGGTTTTCATAATAGTAAATGTTAAATGTTAATGATTGTAATGCTGTTTAGAAAAACTTTGATGGATAACAATCGTGCGGCAAGCAAGGGAAGAAGCAGGTAGAAGGGAGATATCTCTTACAATGTTGGTCCGCCTCATGCGGAATATTTAATTGCTTTGGTAGGACAAACATACCGCCACTTATTTGTGCATACAAGTCAATTACTTCGCGTTTTCAGCATGGTTAAGCGCCTGTTAACAGGGCGAAACCCTTGACTACAAAGGGTTTCAATGGAGTCTTTTAATGATGTCCAAATGACATTTATTAAGAAAGGCACAAGCGAGTGGTGGAGTTTGAGCTAAACAGGCAATTGGCAATAGGCAACTGGCAACCTAAGTTGTAGTCACTAATTAAATGGTGGCTTCTAATTGGATTAATATTGCTCCAATAGGTAGC
>Ga0184625_10000961_pt1 | contig 11662 bp, 9 predicted proteins | sample PLM3_30_b1_FD_133151 | JGI IMG/M metagenome (GOLD analysis project Ga0184625, IMG submission 133151) | Groundwater sediment microbial communities from an aquifer in East River, Colorado, USA - PLM3_30_b1 | ecosystem: Environmental > Terrestrial > Soil > Riparian zone | place: USA: East River... | reverse complement strand
CGACAGTGACAGCCACCCAGCCGCTCCCGACCACCGTCAGCACCGGCGTCATCCCCCGCTCCGAGCGGGGCATCGATCCGGCCGGCGGGCCGCGCCGCGTCAAGGTCGGGATCATCGGGGCCACCGGCTACGTCGGCGCAGAGCTCGTCCGGCTCCTCGCGCGCCATCCGAACGTCGAGTTGGTCGGGCTCGTCGGACGTGGCCGCGACCACGATCCGATCGTCGGGATCCACCCCCATCTGGCGACCACGGACCAGACGGTCCATGCGGAACTCCCCCCGGTCGACGCGGTCTTCATCGCGCTCCCCCACGGGGCGGCCGCCGAGCTCGTCCCGGACCTCATCGACACCGGGACGGCGATCATCGACCAGGGCCCCGACTTCCGGCTCAGCGACCCCGCCGACTACCCGCGCTGGTACGGCTTCGACCACCCGCGACCCGACCTGCTCGAGTGGGCAGTCTACGGCCTCCCGGAGCTCCACCGCGAGGAGCTGGTGACGCTGGTCGACGCCCCGGTGGCGATCGTCGGGGCACCGGGTTGCTATCCCACCGCCACGTTGCTCGCGCTTGCCCCACTCGCGCGCGCGGGCCTCATCGGCGATCTCGTGGTCGATGCCAAGAGCGGCGTCTCGGGTGCCGGACGCGAGGCGAAAGCCGACCTGATGTTCGGTGAGGTCAACGAGAGCGTGAAGGCCTACGGCATCGGTGGTCATCGACACGTCGCCGAGATCGAGCAGGAGCTCGCCTGGATCACCGGTCGCGAGGGCCTCGACCCATCCGCCAACCCCGGGATCGTCGCCGTCGACTTCCTCCCCCACCTCATCCCGATGACGCGGGGCATCCTGTCGGCCTGTCACGTCCGCCCGACCCGCCCGATCACCCAGGCCGAGCTCGACGAGCTGTACGCCGATGCCTACGCGAACGAGCCGTTCGTCACGGTCGTCGCGACGCCGCCCGCCACGAAACACGTTACGGGCAGCAATGAGGTCCGGATCCACGTTTCCCTCGACGAGCGGACCGGCCGGATCCTCGCCATTGGCGTCGAGGACAACCTGGTCAAGGGCGCGGCTGGCCAGGCGATCCAGGCCTTCAACCTCGTTCACGGCCTGCCCGAGACGGCCGGCCTCACCCAACTCCCACTCGCACCATGACAACGCTGTCGAATCTTCCGATCCCGGCGTCCTCGACGGACCTCCCACCGGTCGAGCGGCGGCCCGCCATCCCCGCCGGTTTCCTCGCCGGTGGGCTGGCGGCCGGGATCAAGGCCTCGGGCCGGCCGGACCTCGCCGTCGTGCTCACGACGGCCGGTCCGGCCGCCGCGGCTGCGGTCTTCACGCCGAACGCGTTCGCGGCCGCGCCGGTCAAGCTGTCCAAGGCGCACCTGGCCGCGACCTCGGGCGACCCGCGCGGTGGGTTCGGTTGGGCCGAAGCCGTGATCTCGACGAGCGGCTCCGCGAACGCGGCGACCGGGGCGGCCGGTGACGCGGACCAGCTGGCGATCGGACGGATGCTGGCGGGCGCCACAGGCGTGGAGCTGGAACGGACGTTGCACTTGTCGACCGGGATCATCGGCACGAGGCTGCCGCTGGACGTCGTGGAAGCCGGGCTCGCGCGGCTCGTCCCGACGCTCGAAGCGACCGATGCCGGCCTGGCGGCCGCGGCCGAGGCGCTGTGCACCACCGATTCGGTGGTCAAGGTCGCGACGACGACCGTCGAACTGCCCGACGGCGACGGGCGGCCCGTGACCGTGACGGTCAGCGGCATCGCCAAGGGCGTCGGGATGATCCACCCGCAGATGGCCACGATGCTGTCGGTCGTCGTGACCGACGCGGCCGCCGACCCGGCGACGCTCTGGGGGCTGCTCCGGCCGGCGGCGGCTCGGACCTGGGACCAACTCTCCGTGGATGGTGACACGAGCACCAACGACACCGTTTTCCTCCTGGCCTCGGGGGCGTCGGGGGCTGCGCCGGTGGGGGCCGGCACGGCGGCCGCCGACGCCCTCGGCGGCGCCGTCGAGGCGATCGCCCGCGACCTTGCCCGCCAGCAGGCAGCCGACGGCGAGGGCGCGAGCACACTCATCACCGCGGTTGTGACCGGGGCACGCGACGACGCGGATGCCCGCGCCGTCGCGCGGGCGGTCATCTCATCGAGTCTGATCAAGGCGGCCGCCCACGGCCGCGACCCGAATTGGGGCCGCATCGCGGGTGCCGCGGGAAATGCCCGGGTGGCCACTGTGGCCGTTCTCGAGGCGGCCGGATTGACCGCCACGGAAGCGGCGGCCCGTGCCGGCACCCCGGCCGTGCTCGATCCCGCGAAGCTTCGCATCGCCATCGCCGGTCATCTCGTCTTCGATGGAGCGCAGGACGGACCGGTCGCCTTCGACCGAGCGGCGGCGCGCGAGGCGATGAGCGCGGCGGAGGTCGTGTTCGCCTTGGATCTCGGTCTGGGCACGGGGAGTGGCGAGGCCTTCGGCTGCGACCTGACCGAGGCGTACGTGATCGAGAACTCGGAATACACCACATGACCGCGGCCGATGTCTGAGATCCTGGTCGTCAAGCTGGGCGGGACGACCATCGCCGACCAGAGCCAGGTGCTCGCGGAAGTGGCCGCGGTCGCGCGACGACGTCCCGTGGTCCTGGTCCATGGCGGCGGCAAGCGCATCACCGAGTGGCTCGAGCGGCTGGGCGTGCAGAGCAAGTTCGAGGGCGGCCTGCGCGTGACCGACGCCCAATCGCTCGAGGTGGCCGCGGCGGTACTCCGGGGGGTAGTCAACAGCGAGCTGGTGTCGGGCCTCCGCGACCTCGGCGTCGATGCCGTCGGGCTGTCGGGCGTCGATGGCGGGCTGCTCATCGCCGAGCGGATCCCGAAGCTCGGGCTCGTGGCCAGCGTGGTCGGGCTGCGCCGCGACCTGCTCGACGCGATCCTCGTCGGCGGCCAGGTGCCGGTCGTCGCGCCACTCGCGCGCGACGCCGACGGGATCGTCTGCAACGTCAATGCCGACGACGTGGCCGCCGGGATCGCGGCCGGCCTGGGTGCCCGCCAGCTCGTGCTGCTTACCGACGTCGACGGCGTGCGCGACGCCTCCGGCCAACGGCTGGACGCGCTGACCGCGGCCGAGGCGGAGACCCTCATCGAATCCGGCGTCATCGACGGCGGGATGGTGCCCAAGGTCCGGGCGGCGCTGGCCGCGCTCGGCTGGGAGGACGCGGAGGCGATCATCGCGGATTCGTCAGCGCCGGACGCCCTGGCGCGGGCTCTCAGCGACCCGACGTTCGGAACGCACATCACCGCGAGCCGCACCGCCCAAGTGGGTGCCGCGTGAACGACCGAGATGGTCAGAACGGCCAGAACGGCCCGGGTCACACCCACGAAACGAAGCTGCAGCGCCAGCGCGCGATCCGAGACCTCGTCCTGTCGCAGCGGGTCGGCAGCCAGCGCGAGGTCGTCGACGCGCTCGGCGCGCAGGGCTTCGACGTCACCCAGGCGACTGTCTCGCGCGACATCGCCGAGCTCGGCCTGGTCAAGGCGCCCGGCGTCGACGGCCACGTCTACCTCACCCCGGAGCTCGTGGCCGCACCGACGAACGGCGGCCCCGCGACGTCGGATGAGCGGCTCCAGCGCATTCTCGCCGACATCCCCGTGACCATCGGTCGGAGCGGGCTCATCCTCGTACTGACCGGGACGCCCGGCACGGCCAGCGTCATCGCCCAGGCCATCGATGAGTCCTCCCTCCGTGAGCAGGAAGGGACGCTGGCGGGCGACAATACCCTCCTCGTGTTGTTCGCCGATGAGCCGCGCCTCGAGCGCTGGCTCGAGAAGTTCGGTGCCATCCAGGCACGCTCCGGAGGTTCAAGGATCCCGTGAAGAAAGTCGTCCTCGCCTACTCGGGTGGACTCGACACATCGGTCGCCGTCGCCTGGCTCCGCGAACAGTTCAATGTCGAGGTCGTCACGCTGACCGTCGACCTCGGTGGTGGCTCGCTGCGCCCGGGCGTCGAGCGCCGCGCGATGTCGGCTGGCGCCTCGCGAGCGTACGTCGTGGATGCGCGCGAGCGATTCATCACCGACTTCGTGTGGCCACACCTCCAGGCGAATGCGATCTACCAGGGTGCCTACCCGCTGGCCACCGCGCTCGCCCGGCCGCTCATCGCGCAGCTGCTCGTCGAGGTCGCCAAGCGCGAAGGCGCTGACGCCGTCGCACACGGCTGCACCGGCAAGGGCAACGACCAGGTGCGATTCGATGTGGCGACGCATGCGCTCGACCCGGGGCTCGAGGTCGTGGCGCCGATGCGCGTCGGGATGGGCCTGACGCGCGACCAGGAGATCGACTACGCCGCCGAGCGTGGGATCGAGATCCCGATCACGAAGGCCTCGCCCTACTCGATCGACGTCAACTTGTGGGGCCGCTCGTGCGAGACCGGTGTGCTGGAGGACCCGTGGGTCACACCGCCCGCCGACGCGTACGAGTGGACGGTCGCCCCGGCCGAGGCGCCCACACCGGTCGAAGTCCTCATCGCGTTCGAGGGCGGCATCCCGGTCGCGCTCGACGGGGAGCGGCTCCCGCCGATCGAGCTCGTCGAGCGCGTGCACGCCCTGGGGGCGTCGCACGGCGTCGGGCGGATCGACCACGTCGAGGACCGGCTCGTCGGGATCAAGAGCCGCGAGATCTACGAGACGCCGGCCGCGACGATCCTGCACGAGGCGCATCGGGCACTCGAGGGGTTGACGCTGTCGCGCGACACGCTCCGCTTCAACCGGTTCGTCTCCGACGAGCTGGCCCGGCTGATCTATGACGGGCTATGGTTCAGCGCCCTGTCGCGCGACCTGCGCGCGTACACGGCGTCGTCGCAGCGGGTCGTGTCGGGCGAGGCCCGGGTCCGGCTTGACCATGGGTCGGCGGTCGTCGTCGGGCGGCGCTCGCCGATGTCGCTCTACGACAAGTCGCTCGCCACGTACGACGAGGGCGATGCGTTCGATCACAAGTCGGCCGTCGGGTTCATCGAGATCTTCGGGCTGCCGCTGCGAGTGGAGGCGGCCCGCCACGGGGCGGTCGGGAAGCACCACGGGGCCGCGTGGACCTGGACCGACCCCCTGCTGGACACGCTCCCGACGACCGTCGCGGATCCGGAACCAGCCGGAGTCTGAGAGAGCGGCGGGCGGGCGCCTCGCAGGCCGAGCGGCGGTTGCGCAGGCGCCTCGCAGGCCGAGCGGCGGGCGCCCGAGCGCTCCGCAAGCCAAGCGGCCGTCGGCAAACGACTCGCCCAGACAAGCGTTTGCGAGATAGTTCCAAGCAAGCGGAACTATCTCGGAGCGCCTGGCCCGCCTGATCGCGGTCATCACTCGCGGTGCCGTAGCGCCCGCGCGGGACACGGGCGACGGGGCGTCTCGCCAGCGGAGAACGAAAGTAGTTCCGCTTGGTTGGAACCATCGTGAATCGTCGTTCTGGGCGGGGCGTTCGGGCGAGGCGGCGCTGCGGCGCCCGGCGAGGCGCGCACCGGGCGACCGGGCGAGGCGCGCGCGTCCACACGAACCATCGACGAGGCCGCACCTCTCCGACCCGGGTACGATGCGCCGATGACGGAACCCGAGACGCTGAACGACCTCCGGGCGGGCCTCATCGAGGGTTTGCGGGCTGCGCGTGCCGCGGAGCGTAACGTCTTCGCCGCGGTCGACCCGGGCGCGCTCGAGGCGCCGGCACCGGACGGAGGCTGGTCGCCGAAGGACGTCCTGGCCCACCTCGGGGCGTGGCGGCAGCACCAGGTCGAGCGACTCGCGGCGATCCGCGAGGGACGCGGCGAACCGGCCCCCGCCGCGCAAGAGACCGACGAGATCAACGCGACCATCCATGCGGAGCGCGCCGATTGGCCGTGGGACCGCGTGCTCTCCGATGCCGAGGACAGCTCGACCGCGCTGATCGCCGAGGTCGAGGCCGCCACCACCCCGACCCTCGCGGTAGACCGTACGACCGGGTCGATCATGGGCAACGGCCCGGAACACAGCCTGGCGCACCTGGCGCCGATCGCCGCGCGAACCGGCGTGACGGCCCGCGTTTTCCAGCTCGCGAGCGAGATCGAGGCCATCGTCGACCGCGGCGGCTGGCCGTCACGCTCGGCGGCCTATGCCCGCTACAACCTCGCCTGCTTCTACTCCCTGAGCGGGCGCCTCGACGAGGCTCGAACCCTCCTGCGCCAGTCGCTCCCCGAGCAGGAGGAACTTCGGACGTACGCCCCGGTGGACGACGACCTCGTCGCGCTGCGGGACGAGATCCCGTCACTCATCGGCGGTTGAGTCGAAGCCGATGAGGAGTCGGGATCGTCGTCTTGACGAGCTCGCCTTCCTGCACGAGATCGCGCAACTCGCGACCCTGGCCCGCGACTGGGACGAGTTGATGCGCTCGATCGTCGACGGCACGACCGTGGCGATGGGCGTCGAGGTCTGCTCGTTCTATCTGGCCGACCACGAGCGGACGCGGCTCACCCTGGCGGCCACGAACGGCCTCGACCGGACGCAGGTCGGCAAGGTCAGCCTGCCATGGGGCACCGGCATCACCGGGCGCGTCGCCGCGTCGCGCACGCCGATCGCGGTCGTCGATGTCACGGTGGACGACCGCTTCAGCTGGGTGCGCGGTTTCGACATCGAAGGGCTCACCGCGATGCTGTCGGTGCCGCTCGTCTGGCACGACGACGTCGTCGGCGTGCTCAACGTCCAGACCCGCGAGACGCGCCAATTCGCCGAGGGCGAGATCGAATTCCTCCAAACGATCGCGGCGCTGCTCGCCGGCATCGTCGAGAAGGGCCGACTGACCGCCGAGGTCGAGGCCCGGCTCGCCCAGCTGACCGCCCTCGACGCGGCTCGGGCCGAGCTGCTGAGCGTCGTGACCCATGAGCTGCGGACGCCGTTATCGGTCGTGCGCGCCTACGTCGATCTGCTCGGCGAGGCGGCGGCAGCGGAGGCCACCGATTCGGCCTCCTGGCACGACGCCGCGATCGAGCAGCTCGGCCGGCTCGACCGCCTCGTCGATTCGATCCTCGCCTCGGTCCGCGGCGAGGGCCTCACGGGCCTCTCGCGGGCCCCGTTCGACGCCGTCGAGGCGGTCGACGAGACCGTCGAGACGCTGCGGCTGCTCCTCCGGCCGCGCCCCATCCGCTGGGAGCAGCCCACCGGACCGATGGTCGCCGTCGGGGACGAGACCCGCTTCCGCCAGGTGCTCGAACAACTGCTCGAGAACGAGTCGAAGTACGCGCCGTCCGAGGAAGGCGTGAGCATCGGCATCTGGCGGATCGGCGACGAGGTCCAGGTCTACGTCACCGACGACGGGCCGGGCGTCCCGGTCGAGGACTGGGAGAGCGTCTTCGAGCCGTTCGTCCGCATCGAGGGCCGGGGCCGGAGCCGCGGCTCGGGCATCGGCCTGTTCGCGGGTCGCCGCCTCATGAACGCGATGGGCGGCCGGATCTTCATCGAGGCGAACGGCTACGGCGGGTCGCGCTTCGTCGTCTCGCTCCCCGCCGCCTGACCCGCGGCGACGGCCACGTCGCCGGGCGCCCACAACCCGCCGGTCCCGGTCATCCAGTCGGCGATGGCGTCGCACCCGCGAGCGATCTTGCCGTCGCTCATGTCGAGCTCGAGGACGGGCAGGCGAGAGGCCGCGGCCAGGTCCCGGAGGACGTCCTGCTCGCGCACGAAGACGCCCAGGTCGTCGTACTGCTCGGGCTTGCCCGAAACCTTCAGCCGCTCCTCACGGGCCGCCGCGAAGGTCTCCGGACTGCGGGTGCACAGGACGACGTGGAAGCCGAGCGGCTCGAGCCGCGACTCGAGCCAGCCGAAGTCCTCGTCGACGCGCCGATGGATCGACTGGAACGCCATCGTCGAGAGATGGAACCGATCGACGATCCACGAGTAGTGTTTCGAGAGCTCGAACAGGCGGGTCCAGGTCGCGTACGTCTCCATCGCGAGATCGCGCTCCTCGCGGTCGTAGTCGATGATGCCGCGACCCCACGGGTACGGGGTGAAGGCGCACCACTCGGCGCTCACGAGCGGCGAGTGATAGCGGTACTTCCGCGGGCCGACGATGCGGGGGTGCTCGTTGAGCGCGAACGCCAGGTCGGTCTTGTGGGTGAGGCGCGTGCCCTCGAGGATGATCTTCGGCGTGAGCTTGGGCCCGACCGGCCAGCGCGGCGTCACCCCGCCGTCAGCCGGCAACGACCCGGGTCTGCTCGGCGCGGAGGTGGGCGTACCCGGGCTTGACGACCTCGTTGATGAGGCGGAGCCGCTCGTCGAACGGGGCGAATGCGCTCTTGAGTGCGTTGAGCGTCAGCCACTCCATCTCGCCGAGCCCGATGGCGAACGCCTCGTCGAGGGCCGCGAACTCGCTCGAGAGCGTGACGCCGCTCATCAGCCGGTTGTCGGTGTTCACGGTGACCCGGAAGCGGAGGCGCCGCAGGAGGTCGATCGGGTGGTCCGCCACCGATGCAGCGGCGCCGGTATGGACGTTCGAGGTCGGGCACATCTCGAGTGGGATGCGTCGGTCGCGCACGAACGCCGCGAGGCGCCCGAGCTCGATCGAGCCGTCGGGTCGGGGCTTGATGTCGTCGACGATCCGGACGCCGTGCCCGAGGCGCTCGGCGCCGGCGAACTGGACGGCCTCCCAGATCGAGGGCAGCCCGAACGATTCCCCGGCATGGATCGTGATGTGGAAGTTCTCGCGGCGGATGTACTCGAAGGCGTCGAGATAGCGAGTCGGCGGGAATCCCTTCTCGGGGCCAGCGACATCGAAGCCGACGACGCCCGCGTCGCGCCAGCGGACGGCGCATTCCGCGACCTCGACCGAGCGGGCGGCCTGGCGCATCGCGGTGATGAGGAGCTTCATGACGATCGGATGGCCCGCGGCGGTCGCCCGGATCGTGCCGACCCGGAACCCATCGAGCATGGCCTCGACGGCCTCGTCGAGGGTCAGGCCCTGCTCGGTACACAGCTCCGGGGCCATGCGGACCTCGGCGTAGACGACGCCGTCGGCGGCGAGGTCCTCGGCACACTCGGCCGAGACGCGGGCGATCGCGTCGCGCCACTGCATGACCCCGAAGGTGTGGGCGAAGGTCTCGAGGTAGAGCTCGAGGCTCTTGCGATCGGCGCCGCGGCGGAACCAGGCCGACAGGTCGTCGACGTCGGTGGTCGGGAGCGCGGTGTAGCCGTACTCGGCGGCGAGGTCGATGACCGTGGCCGGGCGGAGGCCGCCGTCGAGGTGGTCGTGGAGGAGCGCCTTGGGCGCCCGCTGGATCATGTCAGTCGCGAGCACTGGTCCTGCCTCCGGTCGGTGCGTCAAGACGGGCACGGGCAGCCTCGAGGGCGGCCGCGACGCGGGTCGGTGCGGTGCCCCCGATCACGTCGCACGATGCGAGGGCGCCGTCGATCGAGGCTGCGGCGCGCAGCTCGTCGCCGATGCCGGGATCGGCGGCCAGATCGGCCGCGGCCGGATCGCCGCTCGCACCGAGCGCCAGGCCGACCATCGCGTCGGGGATGGCGTCGAGCCCGACACCCGCCCCTTCGGCCTGGGCCACGAGCGAGCCGACGATGTGGTGGGCTCCCCGGAACGCGACGCCGCGGCGGACGAGGGCGTCGGCCACGGCCGTGGCGGTCGTGTAGCCCTCGGTGGCGGCCTGGCGCATGCGGTCCGCGTCGACGGTCAGGGTGTCGACGAGGCCGGCCATGACCCGGAGCGAGGTGTCGAAGACGGCCACGGCGTCGAACGTTGGCGCGACGCTCTCCTGGAGGTCGCGCTGGTACGCGAGGGGGAGGCCCTTGAGGAGTGTGAGCATCCCGGTCAACTCCCCGATGACGCGGGAAGCGCGGCCACGGACCAGTTCGGCCGGATCCGGGTTCCTCTTGTTGGGCATCATCGAGCTGCCCGTCGAGAACGCGTCGGCGACGCTGACGAACCCGAACCGCCGGTTCGACCACCACGTGATCTCCTCGGCCAGTCGGCTGAGGTGGACCATCCCGAGCGCGACGGCGGCCATCGTCTCGATGACGAAATCCCGGTCCGAGACCGCGTCGAGCGAGTTGGCAGTCACATCATCGAAGCCGAGCTCGCGCGCCGTCGCGACGCGATCCAGCGGAAAGCCTGCCCCGGCCAGGGCACCGGAGCCGAGCGGCGAGACATCGACCCGTCGGCGGGCGTCAGCGAGGCGGCCGCGGTCGCGCTCGGCCATCTCGACATACGCGAGGAGATGATGAGCGAGCAGGACCGGTTGCGCCGGCTGGATGTGGGTCGAACCAGGCAGGACCGCGGTCCCGTCGCGCTCCGCGAGGCCGACCAGGGCACGCTCGAAGTCGAGGATGACGTCGTCGAGGTCGTCGATCGCCCGGCGCGTCCAGAGTCGCAGGTCGGTGGCGACCTGGTCGTTCCGCGAGCGGCCCGTGTGCAATCGGCCGGCGAGCGGTCCGATCCTCGCGGCCAGGGCCGCCTCGAGGTTCATGTGGACGTCCTCGAGGGCCGGATCCCACTCGAGCCGGCCCGCCACCGCCTCCTGGGCGAGGGCGAGGAGGCCATCCGTCATCGTCTTCACGTCGTCCGCGGTCAGGATCCCGGCGCGGCCTAGTCCACGCACGTGGGCGATCGAGCCCGCGATGTCATCGGCGGCGAGGGCGGCGTCGATCTCGATCGAACGCGTGAAGTCGGCGACCCGGTCGTCCGTCTCGCCGCTGAACCGCCCACCCCAGGTCCGCATCCCGCCTCCCGCCTCCCGCTGAGGGGCACATGCTACCCGGCGCGTCAGGCCGAGGGCGGCTGCTCAGACGGGATCGGGCACCGGCGGCGAAACGGTCGGGGTGGCGGGCTGCGCCGCCGATCCAAGGGCGACCGCCCGCAGCCGCCCCGCCGCATCCTCGGCGGTCAGGTCGCGCTGGGTCTCGGCCAGCAGCTCATAGCCGACCATGAACTTGCGGACGTTGGCTCGGAGGAGCGGCGGGTAGAAATGCCCGTGGACCTGCCAGTGGTCGACCGAACCCTCGCCGAAGGGCGCCTGGTGCCAGCCCATCGAATACGGGAATGGCCGCTTGAACAGCCCGTCATATCGTCCGATGAGTCCATGCAGCACGAGGGCGAGGTCGTCGCGGGCGGCGTCGTCCAATTCGGTCAGACGCGCCGCCGGGCGCTTCGGGACCAGGAGGGTCTCGAACGGCCAAGCGGCCCAGAACGGGACGACCGTCAGCCAGTGCTCGGTCTCCACGATGACCCGCTGGCCGCCCGATTCGTGGTCGATGTAGTCGAGGAGCAGGCGCTTGCCGGTCGCGGCCAGGTGCGCCCGCTGCGATGCGCCCTCGCGCTCGCCCGCGCCTGGAAGGGCGGTGCCGGCCCAGATCTGGCCGTGGGGATGCGGGTTCGAGGCACCCATCGCCTCGCCCCGGTTCTCGAACACCTGGACCCAGCGGTATTCCGCGCCGAGCTCGGCGGTCTGCTCCGCCCAGACGTCGACCACCCGACGAACTGCCGCGGGCTCCATCCGCCCGAGCGTCAGGTCATGGCGCGGTGAGAAGCAGACGACTCGGCACGAGCCCCGCTCACCCTCGGCTCGCAGGAGCCCGTCGTCGAACGCCTCGATCGAGGTGTCGGGGCGGAGGGCGGCGAAGTCGTTGGGGAAGACGTACGTCTCGGTGTACTCGGGGTT
>Ga0184625_10000960_pt1 | contig 11671 bp, 11 predicted proteins | sample PLM3_30_b1_FD_133151 | JGI IMG/M metagenome (GOLD analysis project Ga0184625, IMG submission 133151) | Groundwater sediment microbial communities from an aquifer in East River, Colorado, USA - PLM3_30_b1 | ecosystem: Environmental > Terrestrial > Soil > Riparian zone | place: USA: East River... | reverse complement strand
TTGATCCTCTCAACCGTGGTCCTCGGCGCGATGCTATTCGCCGTCGCGGCAGTGGCAAAACCCGGCCCGGGGAAGGGGCCGAAGCCGAAGGCGGCGCACGGGAAGCTCACCTTCGTGGTGAACACGACCGACAACGGATCCTGTGGTGGCCCGTGGGCCAATGACACGGTCAAGCGAACGTTCATCGTCAAGCTGAATGCTGACGGCTCCTACACGCTCACCCGCCGCGATCGAGGCATGTTCGTCACGCTCGCCGGGGTAAGCCCGGGCGCTTGTGACACCACCGGCCGGCATGGCCACACCGTTCGCGCCGGCGTGAAGGGCAAGCTGGTCGGTTTCCTGCGCTGCACGGTGACCGGCGGCACGTTCAACCCCAACGCAACCTGCACGGGACCCGACTGCGGTTTCACCGACGTCTTCCTGACGACGTTCTTCGGTCCGACCGCCGTGTTCTCGTGCTTCGAGAACAGCTCTGACTGCAAGTTCAACTTCAACTACACGGCTGCGCGGCACCAGACGCTGCTCTTCCGCCACTGGCAGGACAAGGGCAAGGGTGCCGGGACGATGCTGCACGAGGTCTTTCACGGCGACATCGCCGACGCGTAGCCAGCTCTTGACCGACGAACGGAGGAGAGCCCGCTTCGTGCGGGCTCTCCACGTTTAGCCTTCGCGAGTGACGCCGCAGCGGCGAACCGCGCTCGTCTCCGTGCTCGCGGCGGTCGCGCTCATCGCGCTGAAGCTCGGCGCCGGTCTTGCGAGCGGGAGCCTCGGGCTCGTCTCCGAGGCGATCCACTCGGGCACCGACCTCGTCGCGGCGTTGCTGACCTTCTTCGCCGTCGGGGTCGCCGGACGGCCTGCGGATCCAGGGCATCCCTACGGACACGGGAAGGCGGAGCACCTTGCGGCGCTCGCCGAGGCCGCGATCCTCGTCCTTGCCAGCCTATTCATCTCCTACAAGGCGCTCTCGCATCTGTTCGGCGCCTCCGAGCCCGACGTGAAGGCGACGTGGTACGCCTTCGTCGTGATCGGGCTCGTGATCGCCGTCGATGCGAGCCGGACTATCGTCTCGCGGCGCGGCGCCAGGCGGTACGAAAGCGCCGCGCTTCAGGCGAATGCGCTCCACTTTGGCAGCGACCTGGCCGGCTCCATTGCGGTGCTCATCGGCCTCGTGCTCGTCGCGTCCGGGTACCCCGGCGCTGACTCGGTTGCGGCGCTCTTCGTCGCCGTGCTCGTCCTCTTGGCGGCCGCGAGGCTCATGCGGAGCAACGTCGACGTGCTCATGGACCGCTCACCCTCGGACGCGGACGCTGCGGCTCGTGCGGCGATCAAGGAGATCGACCCTCCGGTCGAGCTCCGCCGCCTCCGGATGAGGCGCTCGGGCGGACGTCACTTCGCGGACGTCGTCATCGGGGTTCCGCCCGGCGCTGCCGTCGGGCAGGGGCATGCCGCGGCCGACCAGGTCGAGCAGGCAGTTCAGGCTGCGCTCCCGGAGAGCGACGTCGTCGTCCACGTGGAGCCCGGCACCGAGGAGGCGCTCCGCGACAACGTTCTCGCTGCCGCTCTGAGCATCCCGCGGGTGCGTGAGGTTCACAACGTCCGGATCGTGACTGTGAACGGCGGAGCCGAGGTTGGGCTGCACATCAAGCTCCCGGGAGGACTCTCACTCGCAGAGGCGCATGCCGTCGCCTCGGAGGTCGAGGGAGCGATCTTGCAGCGGCTTCCGCAGGTTGTCGCCGTGCAGACGCATCTCGAGCCGTTGCGGGAGGAAGAGGCGGGCGAACGGACCGCGCCGCCCGACGAGCGGGCGATCGTCTCGATCGCCCAGGAGCTCACGGGCGAGCCGCCGCGCGACGTGCGCCTCGTGCGAACCGACGAGGGCCTACTCGTGTTCGTGACGCTACGAGTGGCCGCCGAGCAGACGCTGGCCCAGGCCCACGCCCTGGCCACCGAGGTCGAGGAGCGAATCCGCGAGCAGCTCCCGGAGATCGCCGACGTCGTGGTGCACACAGAGCCGTGAAGCTCTGCATGTTCAGCCCGAAGGGGCACCACCTGTCGCGCGGCTGGCCAGGCCGGATCGAGGGCGACCGCGTGATCCAGCTCGCCGCCCAGACACTTCAGTCGTTCTTCACCGGAGGCGGACACGCCCGCGAGCATGCCGAGCACCGGCTGGACGAGGTCGAGCTCCTACCGCCCGTGCTCCATCCGCCGTCGGTTCGCGACTTCTACACGTTCGAGCAGCACGTGAAGGCCGCGCGGGCCCGGCGCGGGCTCGAGGTGCCGGAGGAGTGGTACCGGATCCCGGTCTTCTACTTCTCCAATCCGGCCGTGATCTACGGCCCGCAGGCGGAGATCCCCTACCCCGAAGGCACGGCAGAGCTCGACTACGAGCTCGAGGTGGCGGTGATCATCGGCGACGAGGGGAAGATCGGGGGCTTCACGGTCATGAACGATTGGTCCGCGCGCGACCTCCAGCGGGACGAGATGAAGGTCGGGCTCGGACCGTCGAAGGGCAAGGACTTCGCGACGAGCCTGGGGCCGATCGTCGTCACCCCGGACGAGTTCGACGGCTCCAGCGGGACGATGATCGCCCGCGTCAACGGCGAGGAGCGATCCCGCGGCGAGCTCGGGGACATGTACCACTCGTGGGAGGCGATCGTCGCCCACGCCGCCCGCAACACGCAGCTCTTGCCGGGCGATGTCCTCGGCTCGGGAACGGTCGGCACCGGCTGCATCCTGGAGCACGGCGACGGTCGCTGGCTCCAGCCGGGCGACGTCGTCGAGCTCGAGGTGGAAGGGATCGGGGTGCTGAGGAACCGCATCGGGGCGGGTCGTCCAAGTGCCGACCCGCCCCGTACGGCGTCTACTGATCCTGGAGAGCGGCGAGGCCGGTGATCGTGTGCGAGCCGTCGCCGATCCGTCCCAGCGACTTCGTCCGGCCGGTGTTGACGTCGAGCCGGTACAGCCGGGAGCCATAGCGGCCCTTGGAAGTGCCCGCAACCCAGCCGACGTTGGCGGAGCCTGCGATGTCGAAGCCGACGTTGCTTCCGAGCTGGAGCCCAGTCGACACGGGCATGATCAGCGTGCCGGCGTTGGCCGGGCGCTGGATCCACAGCTGGTCCGGGCTCGCGGCGATGTCGTAGGCGTAGAGCTCGGTCACCGTCGGACGCGTCGCGAAGGCGGTGAAGGACGAGTTCGTGTACGCCGATCCGACGATCTGCACGCCCGCCGGGGTCAGCTTCGTGTCGACGGAGAGCAGGGAGCCGTCGTCAGGATTGAGCCGGATGTTGTCGCCGGCGTCGCTCGTGACGCGGATCTTGTCCACCGTCGGGTTGAAGTCGAACCCGTTGACGGTGCCGGAGAGGATGGAAGGGCTCGTGTCGAAGCTCTTCCCCTCGGGCACGGCGATCGCCGTGCGTGGGTTCAGTCGGTAGACGACTCGGTCGCTGCCGAGCGCGTACAGGTCGCCCGAGGCGGGCCGGAAGTCGATTCCCTTGACCGTGACGCCCTGGGGCAACCCGGTGATCGCCTTGAACCGAAGCTTGCGCGGGTTGTCGGAGCTGAAGCGCAACAGGCTGCCGCCGGTGTCGGTCGCATAGAACATGCGGCCGGCGCAGCGTTCGCAATCGTCGTCGCCGCGCTTCCCGCCGTCGGCGAGCGCAGTGAGCGGCATCGCAAGCGCGAGGAGCAGGACGCCGCGTCGGAAGAAGCGAGAGAGGTGCATTTGAAGCCTCCGAAGTAGAGAACGTGTCGAAGAGGCTTCGCACGAGGTCGGTCAAGGGTTCAATTCCGCCCGGGGTAATCTTCGGCTATGCCGACCTATCAGGTACGCGGCGAGGTTCCGCGCAAGCGCCACATCCAGTTCCGCGACGACGGCACGCTCCTAACCGAAGAGGTCATGGGCCTCGAAGGGTTCGTCGGGAACGAGTCGATCCTGTACCACCTGACCTCTCCGTGTCGGGTCAAGGAGCTCGGCCACTTCGAGCCGATCAAGCGCGAGGAATGGGTGCCCGAGGCGCACGCCCACCGGCATTTCAAGACGATCGGGATCCCGACGGAGGGCGACGAGATCTCCGGCCGCAAGCTCCTGATGTGGAACGACGACGTCGAGATCTCGCTCGTACGGCCGGCCGAGTCCATGGAGTACTTCTTCCGGAACGGCGAGGGCGACGAGGTCTACTTCGTCCACGAGGGCTCGGGAACGCTGCACACGACCTTCGGCGACGTGCCCTACAAGGAGGGCGACTACGTCGTCATCCCTCGCGGAACGACCTATCGGTTCGAGCCGTCAGGTCCCCAGCGCTACCTGCTCTTCGAGACGCCCGGCTTGATCGAGATCCCGAAGCGCTACCGGAACGAGTACGGCCAGCTGATGGAGCACGCGCCCTTCTACCACCGGGACATTCATCCGCCCACGGAGCTCCAGACCTACCGGGAGCGCGGTGAGTTCCAGCTGAAGATCCGCGTGCGCGACGGTTACCAGGACTACGTGATCGACTACCACCCGTTCGACGTCGTGGGGTGGGACGGCTACCTCTACCCCTGGACGTTCAACATCAACGACTTCGAGCCGATCACCGGACGGATCCACATGCCGCCGCCGTCACACCAGACCTTCGCCGGCCCGAACTTCGTCATCTGCTCGTTCTGCCCGCGGAAGCTCGACTTTGACCCGATGGCGATCCCGATCCCGTATCACCACTCGAATCTCCAGAGCGAGGAGATGATCTATTACGTCTCCGGCAACTTCGGGTCGCGGAAGGGGATCGAGGTCGGCTCCGTGACGCTGCACCCTTCCGGGATCCCGCATGGCCCGCACCCGGGGCTCGCGGAGAAGTCGATCGGGATGACGGAGACGCACGAGCTCGCGGTCATGTGCGACACGTTCCATCCGCTGAAGCTGACGGCGTTTGCCAGGGACCTGGACGACGGCCAGTACGCGTACTCGTGGTACACGGAGGACGACGTGCCGGCCAGCTACGACGCCGACCCGGCGGGCGCGACCTCACACTTTTAGCGCGTTCGGGTCGGTTGGGCCGCCGTGCGTGAGCAGAAGCCTGGCGGGGTTTCGCGACATCAGCTCGCGCACCGCCTCCCTCGCTGGCTCGAAGGTCTCGTTCTTGCGTACCCACGTCGGCGGGCAGAGCGCGGCCTTGTCACCGTGCCTAAGGATCGTGTCGCCGACGACGACGGCATCGTGCTTCGGGAGCCAGAACGCGATCTCCTCGAGCCGGCGCATGTGGACGGCCTCGCTGCCCGCAGGCAGTGAGTCCCCGACCCGGAAGGTCTTCGTGACCGGCGTCCGCTCCTCGACCCATTGAGCGGCGGGCTCGTGCGCCCAGGTCGCTGAGCCCTCGTAGCGCTCGAGGATCTCGGGCGCGCTCCGGCCGTGCCACAAGACCGTCAACAGGATCGCCGGCGGGCCATGGCGCTCCACCAGGGCGTCGAGCGCATCCCAGTCCTCGACCAGCGGGTCATAGAGGACAAGCCCGTCGTCGACGAGGGCGTACGACGAGACGATCTCCTCCCAGCCCTGGCCGCCCTCCAGGTCCTCCGGCGTCCACTCCGGATGCGGAGCCGTCCACCACCAGAGCTGCGGTGCGATCTCCTCCACGTCAGACGTCGAGCGCGTTCGCGTCGGTCGGGCCGCCGTGGGTGAGCAGCAGGCGGGTGGCCGGGAACTTCAGCACGCGCTGCACCGAGCGCCGGACCTCGTCGTACGACTCCACCTTCCGAAGCCAACTCGCGGGCAAGAGGCGAGCGCGGCCGTCGTGGCCCAGGATCGTGTCGCCGATGACCGTCGAGGCATGGCTCGGAAGCCAGTACGCAGCCTCGTCCATGTGGTGCATCGGCAGGGCCTCGACGCCGCCGGGGAGCTCGTCGCCCTGGACGAACGTGTTCGTGTACCGCGTGCGGTTGCCGACCCGCCTTGCCGCCGGTTTGTGCGCCCAGAGGGTCGAGCCCTCGTAGCGGTCGAGGATCTGCTGGGAGCTACGCACGTGCCAGTGGATCGTGACGAGGATCGCCGGAGGCCCGTGGTGCTCGACGTCCCTGTCCATCGCCTTCCAGAACGTGTCTTCCTCGCCTTCCGGGATCAGAGGATCGAAGACGACGAAGGCGTCGTCCGCGACGAGCGCGTACGACGAGACGATTTGGCCCCAACCCTTCCCGTCCTTGTCCGCGGCGGGCGTCCACTCCGGGTGGGGAGCGGACCACCACCAGAGGCGCGGAGCGATCTCCTGGACGTCCACGGCTAGACCGTACCCGTGCGTACGGTTCGCGCATGGCCATCCTCGCGATGCCGCAGCCGTTCGACTTCGAGCTCACAACGGAGCGCTTCCGCGTGTTCGGGCCCGACCTCGCCTCGCTCTGGCACGAGGGCGGCCTGCATCGCGTCCTGGACGGGCGCGAGGTGCGGATCGAGGCCGCGCCGGGCGGCGTCGACGTCGAACCTATGGACGACGAGGTCCGGCCGGTCGTCCTACGCCTGCTCGGTGCTGAGTTCGATCTGGAGGCATTTCGACCCGCGGACCCCATCCTCGCCGGCCTCGCGACGCGCCTACGTGGCTTTCGTCCGCCGCTCGCGCCCGACCCCTTCGAGATGCTCGTCGGCGCGATCTCGGCTCAGCAGATCTCGCTGCGGGCCGCCTTCGCGGTGCGAAACCGCTTCGTGGAGCGGTTCGGCGTCCGCGGCGAGCTCGCCTACGCGTTCCCGACTCCGGAGCACATCGCCGCCGTGACGCCAGAGGAGCTGAGAGCGCTCGGCTTCTCCCTGCGCAAGGCCGAGTACATCCTCGCTCTCGCACGCTCAGGGCTCGACTACGGCGCGCTGGCGGCGCTGCCGGACGAGGAGGTCAAGGCGAGCCTCCAGCAGCTGCCCGGCATCGGCGAGTGGACCGCGGACTGGTTCCTTGCCCGCCATCTCGGACGGCCTCGGGCCTGGCCGGCCGGCGACCTGGCGCTCCGCAAGGTGGTCTCCTCGTTTTATGGTGACGGTCGCTCTCTGACTACCGAGGAGGTGCGGGAGATCGGCGGACGATTCGACCCATTCCAGAACCTGAGCGCGCACTACCTGCTGACCGGTTCCCGGCTGCCCGCATGAACGTTCGGCGGGAGGGCGATTCCTTCTCTGCGGAGGAGAACGGCGAGGTCGTCGGCGCGGCACGGCGGACGCCTGACGGCGGCGTCGTGCTCGAGCTGAGGGAGCCGCGAGAGGGCGTCGCATTGGCACTCCTACGCGCCGTGGCGGCCGCGCGGGCAGAGGACGCCGATGCCGCCGAGGCGCCCACGTCATTCGGCTCGGTGCACCTCCAGACCGACGATCAGGCCGCAGTCGTCCAGGCAGTGACGAAGCTCGTCCCGCGGGTCTTTCGCTCTCGGACGACGATCGTCTCGCCGCCGCGAAACGGCTGGATCGCCGTCTACGACGAGGTTGCCGACCGCGACCCGCGACAGCTCAAGCGGCTCGGGCAGGAGCTCTCCAACGCGTCGGGGCTCGTCACCTTCACGATCGGCGTCGAGGAGGACAAGGCGGTTCACTACATCGCCCTCGAGCGAGGTCGGATCCTCGACGAGTACGTCTCGGTGCCGGACTTCCGCGGGCCGCTCCCGCCCGGCGACGCCGTCGCGCTTCGCGCGAACCCGACGGTGGTCGCTCGGCTCACCGGCGCGAGCGCCGCGAGCGTCAGGGCCGTGGCGAGGACGGCCGCTTCACCCGACGAGCTGCCGCCCGCAGAGGAGCTCCTGCGCGAGCTCTCGGAGGTGCTCGGCCTGGAGGGCACGAGGATCCGGTTCGAAGAGGCACGCTATGTGCCCGACGCCGTCGTCGTCGATCACGAATGAAGGTCCTCCTGCTCCACGCGATGCCGCTGGACGAACGGATGTGGGAGCCTCAGCTGGATGCACTCGCCGGCGAGGACGTCGAGGCGCCGAACCTCTACGACCTCGGCGGGAGCTCGGTCGACGAGTGGGCCGAGGCGCTCCTCGAGAGCACTGACGACAACGAGCTCGCCGTCATCGGGGCGTCGATGGGCGGCTACGTGGCCCTCGCGATGGCCCGTAAGGCACCCGAGCGAGTCCGTGGGCTACTCCTGGTCGGCTCCCGCGTGGGCGCCGACACGCCCGAGCGCCGAACCGCGCGTGACGAGCAGATCCGCACGCTCGAGGACGAAGGGATCGAGGCGTGGGCGCCCAGCGCGCCGGCGCCGCCGCCTTCGGAGCGGACGGTCGACGAGCTCGTCCGCGCAGTACAGGCGCTTCGGGACCGCGCCGACTCGACCGAGCTGGTCCGTACCTTTCAGGGACCGCTTTGGATCGCCGTCGGCGACGCCGACCCGTTCCTGCCGGTCGAGGAGGCCCGCGAGATCGTCGAGGCCGCGCCGAACGGCCGGCTGGAGATCTTCGAGGACACGGGCCACTTCCCGAGCCGCGACCGGCCCGCCCGCTTCAACGAGCTCCTGCGGGAGTTTCTGCAAGCAGCTGCTTGAGCTGCTGGGCGTTCGTGGCCGCCTGCGAGACCCATCCGCCGTCGCCGCCGGGGCTGCGATTGTTGTTGTTGAAAAGGGCGTAGGCGTTCTCTGCCTGCGCTGAGAGCTCCTTCAGCGGCTCGACCCACTCCCGCAGCTCGTCCTCCGAGTAGAGGTAGTCGAATCGCTCGGCGGCGCTCCGGCCTCGCACGTTCCAGGTATCCGCATTGCGGCCGTGGAAGCGCACATACAGCGTCGGCGAGGTCAGTGCGAGGAGGGTCCGAGGGACGTTCTTCGCGTCCACCTTGGGTGCGTCGATGACGACGAGCGACAGCTCGTGCTCCTCGAGGAAGGTGAGGACCTCCGAACGAACGTCTTCCGCGTACCAGCTCGCGTGCCGGAACTCGACGAGCATCTCGTTCTCGCCCATCTGCTCCCGCGCCCAGGCCAGGTAGTCGAGCGAGTAGTCCTTGTAGACGATGTAGGGCGGGAACTGGAACAACGTCCCACCGAGCTTGCCGGCGCTTCGCAGCGGGTCGAGCGCCTCGCGGAACCGACGGAACACCTCGGCCCGGAACTCCCTCGGCGGACGGTCGATCCGGCCTCGATCGTCGACCGGAGCCTCGTCACGAAGGTCGGTTGGAAGCTGCTCCCTCTTCACCGGATGCCGCGTCATCACGCCGAAGGCCTTCACGTGCATGACGAAGTCGTCGGGCGTCTGCTCGACCCAGCGCTCGGCCATCGATTCCACCGGCAGCCGGTAGTAGGTCGAGTCCAGCTCGACCGTGTCGAAGTGCTGGGCGTAGTACGAGAGCCGCTCGCGGGCCGGCAACCCCGGAGGGTAGAAGTACTTGGAGAGCGCCTCGTCGGCCCAGGAGCAGGTGCCGACTCTGATCCGCGCGGCCATGTCCTCAACCCTAGAGGTCGAGCTAGCGCCTGACGCGTAACACGCGGACGGGATTCTGCGGTTGCGCCATCGTGGCCTCCGAGCAGCGCGGCGCGAGGGTCGGCGTGCAGCCGGACGCTTTCCTGGCCCGCGGGACCATGAAGACGGCGTGCACCAACATGACCTTGCTCGTGATCCGCACCCGCATGGTCACGCAGCCTCGCGCGTTCGAGCGGCTGCTTCTCACCTTCACGGGGACATCGCGGCGGGTCCTCTGGCGGTAGAAGGCCACGCGGATCCCGCGAGCCGCTTCGCCGGACTCGCGGAGACAAGCGGTGACGAGCGCGAAGATCTGATTGCCGCGCTTCTGCCGCTTCGCCGTGGCAGTGAGCTCCACGGGCAGCCTTGCATGGGACGTGCTTTGCGCAGCCAAGTCCGTGTTCAGCGTTCCGGCCCCCCGGACGTACGGCACGAAGATCGCATTCCACGGATACACCCCCGCCGTGTTCGGGTTCGTGAAGACGCCGGAGACGCCGAATAACAGACCGATCACGGACAAGCCCTCCCGCGACCCTTGCGGGGGAGGGACGTAGGGCGACGCGAAGCACAGCACCATGCGCGCCGACGCATAGTCCGCCTCGCGTCCCGTCCTCACCCGGTCGACGTACATCGGCCAGCGGTACGTGCTTCCGGCAAGCGCGAACTCGAGGATCCAGACGTCCTCGTGCAGACCCCGCGCGCACTCGGACGTCACGTGGTTTGCGGGGTTGTCGGCCCTCACCGTGCCGACGATGAGCTCCCTTGAGCCGAGCGTTCCACGCATGACCGACCCGTTGAAAGATCCGAGTGCCGTGCCGGCCCGGTGTCCGAGCCTGACGCCGTACCCGATCGGTGGCGGGTTGTAAGCCGCCACCGAGTTGGCGGCGTTGGCCAGCGCGGCCACGCCGACGACCGCCGCGACGACCGCGCGTCTCAGCGAGCGAGGCCCGTGGTCGTGATCGACAGCGAGTACGACGCGGTGGACACCTGGTCCCGCGGCTTGTAGACGCAGGCGAAGAGGTACTGGCCATTGCCGCTTCGATTTCTCACCGGGAACGTCTCGGGCGCCGTCCCGCGTCCGTAGCGCCCACCGATCAGCGGCCCGTGGAGCGCCCGGCTGCGGCTCTGGTAGTAGCAGGTGCGGGCATTCGGGCGGAAGACCTCGACGTCGACGTTGGACGTCGGAATGATGCGCAGGCGGAGCTGCCGTCGGGCAGGGACGTAGACGCGATAGACGTCCACGGGATCCTCAGTCCGGTCGAGCCGGGCATGAAGGGCTGCCCGGGCTCGCCCGGGCCGGGTCAGAGCCGGCGCAGCATGCTTGAGCAGGCCCACGGCCGTCACCTGGTTCATGTCGTCGTTGGGCTCGAGCGGGTCCAGCGCCGGCAGCGGTCGCCTGAGCGCCGAGGGGAGGTCGAGGATCCCGAAGCCGGTGTCCGCATCCCAGCCCGTCGGAGCAACGTCGCGGGCCGAGGACCGGAGCAGGTCGGCGAGTTGCCTCGCCTGGACGCCTCTGCGCGTGGCGACCCAGGCGGCGGCGGCGCTCACGAGCGAGGTCGAGAAGCTCGTCCCCTCCACCGTCTCGTAGCCGCTCGGGTTGAGGAACCGCGGCGCCGCGACCACCATCGACTCTCCTGGAGCGGCGAGGTCGATGCCCATCCCCTCGTTGGAGAAGATGCTCACCTCGCCCTCGGGGTCGGTCGAGCCGACCGTCAGCACATGGGGCCAGATCGCAGGGACTCCCGGCGGGCTGAAGTGCAGTCGCATGTTCCCGGCGGCGGCCACGGGCAGGATCCTCGTCGCGACGGCCCGGATGATCTGGTCGTGCAGGGCTGGGCAGCTCGGCGGGCTGAAGCCCCAGCTCATGTTGAGGATGGTCGGACCGGACGAGATGGCCGCCTCCACCGCAGCCAGGACGTCGGCGCAATCTCCGGCGCCGGTGTCGGCCGAGCGGAGCGATGCCTGCGGGTAGAGGCCGGCGATCCCGACGCCGTTCACCGGCGCCGCGGCGATCGAGCTGACCATCGTCCCGTGGAAATCGTCGCCGGTCACTACCGCGTTCTGGTTCAGGAACGTGACGGGACGGGCGGAGAACTCGGGATGGCTCTGATCGATCCCGTCGTCGACGATCGTCAGCGGGAAGCCCAGAGCGGGCGCCGCAACCCGGTTCGCGCCGATCTGCGGCATCCACCAGGGAGCCGGATCGAGCGGGTCACCCTGCCCGGCGTAGACGCCGGAGGGCCGCATCCGGCCGTTTCGGTGGGCGTACCGAAGCGCGCCGATC
>Ga0184625_10000959_pt1 | contig 11674 bp, 11 predicted proteins | sample PLM3_30_b1_FD_133151 | JGI IMG/M metagenome (GOLD analysis project Ga0184625, IMG submission 133151) | Groundwater sediment microbial communities from an aquifer in East River, Colorado, USA - PLM3_30_b1 | ecosystem: Environmental > Terrestrial > Soil > Riparian zone | place: USA: East River... | reverse complement strand
GGGGATGGTTGGCTCTCGCAGCGTGATCTCTTCGGGCCGGTAGAGGGTGTAGGCACCGCTGTCTTCCTCGGTGAGCATCGGCCCCTTCCGAACCGCATGCGAATACCGGCCGCCGAGGAAGAGCAGCGCGGTCTCGCCGGTGGAGTCCACGGCGGACAGGTAGGGCTGGATCATGACGTCGCGATCGGCAGCATGCAGGCGGGCGAGGTGCGCCGACGCACGCCGGCGCTGGCCGATCTCGTCGAAGCGGTAACGCTCGGTGTCGAGGCTGCCGGCGCCGACGCTCGGCTTGATCACGTATTCACCGGTCGCCGGCGGCGTCCAAGACTCGCCGGGCGCCAACCAGGTCGTCGGCACGACCGGCAGGCCGGCAGCCGCGAGCTCAGCCAGGTACCGCTTGTCGGTGTTCCACTCGACGACGTCGGACGAGTTGGCGAGCGCTCCGACGCCACGGGCCCAGGCCACGAACTCCTGGCGACGCTGCGGGTAGTCCCACGTCGAACGCAGTACGACGAGGTCGTACGCGGACCAATCCGCGTCGTGCGCATCCCAGACCACCGGCTCGGCGTGCACTCCACGGGCGGCCAGTGGCCCGACGATGAGCCGGTCGTCAGGATCCAGATCCGCAACCTCGGCGCACGTCACCAGGCCGACACGGATGATATGCGCCTCCCAAACGTGCAGGTCAGGGGACCAGGGCGCTGCACGCAACACCCCCGGGGGACCCCCCGCCCCGGGGATGTTGTCGCGCGCGCGATGGCGCCGCTCGGCAGGGGGCGGAAAGCGGCGCCATGGGATGTCGACCGCGGCAGCCAACCTGCCGCGCGGCCGCACGAATACTAGCCGACTTGCAACGCCGCCCATTAATTGTGCGAACATGTGTTCGAGACCGGGGATGATCCCTCGGCCGCACCGAATGTGCGATACCACCCGGTCGCGACCAGGTAGATCAGAGCACATGTCGAGCGCCAGGCACACGCCGACCGAGCAGCTGCCCTTGCGCAGTGGCTCGAGCTCTACAACACTCGACGCCGCCACACCGCACTCGGCGTCCTGCCACCGATCAGCCGCCTGTAACCAACCAGTTGGCCGAGTACATCTAGTAACGTCCCACCCGCGGGGGCTCCTGAACCCATTGCGGTGCCAGTGCGTGACATGAATGGAATCAACCGGAGGTGGACCCCGTGGCAAGTCGGCAGAAGCCCAACGAATTCAACATCCGCATACGGCGCCTTGCGGTCATCCTCGCCGGAATGGTGCTGGCGGTCGCAAGCTGCGGCGATGATGACGAAGGCTCCGCAGCGACGACTCAGAGCCCAGCCACATCCGCCGCAACCGGGGGCGACGGTGCCGGGACGGTGATCGACGTCGACGAGAAGGATTTCACGATCGAACTCTCGACGATGGAGCTCACACCAGGCACCTACACATTCGTTGCCACCAACAACGGCCAAACCACCCACGCCCTCGAGATCGAGGGCCAAGGCGTGGAGGAAGAAACGGAGGACATCGCACCCGGGGACACCGCAGAGCTCACCGTCACACTCGAAGCAGGCGAGTACGAGCTCTATTGCCCGGTGGGCAACCACAAGGACATGGGTATGAAGCTGGACATCACAGTCGAGTAGGTCCTCGCCATCGGTCCACGGATGATCAGGCCATGGACTGGGCCTTATCCGGTGGTGCCCTCAATCCACCCGTTGTGTGGAAGCCAGGCGATGACTCGGCTGGAGCTCGACCAGCCAGTCAGCCATAGTCCGTCGATCGGCTCGGGGAGTGTCGGGGTCATCGTGGGCAGGGCCATGTTGTCGCCCTCGCCAGGCTCCTTCATCAGCGGCCAGCCCTCGGTGTGCTCGTGGCCGATGAACAGGAATACGTGGCGTTCATCAGCCTGCGCCTGACGAAGCTGACGGCGCAACGTGATCACCTCGCGATTGTCGCCGGCCAAATACGCATTGGCGAAGCTGACGGGCTCCTCGATGTCGTCCTCGCCCCACCTCCCCCACGATTCAGGCAACAGGAGGTATCCAGGTGGATGCGTCTCCGTCGGAGGAAGGTGTGCCACCGCCTGAACGCCCAACACGTGAAACCGAGCTGCGACAACCGGATGCTCTCGCCGCAGCTGCCACAGCTGGCCATCCCAACCGATCTCGTCCAGAAAGACGAGCAAATCTGGCAACTCTCGGCGGACGTCTTTGATGCGAGCCCCGCGATCGAGGCTGACAATCCAGAGCCGACGGAACCGCGCGTCCGCCTGGTAGACCTGCCGGTCGATCTCTCCCTGCATCTGGCGAAAATCCCCATCGAGGACACACTTCACCTCGACCGCGACCGATCGGCCTTGGTGTTCGTATTGCAAGTCGTGAACACCCTGCCTGCCGTCATAGTCCCATTGCTCGACCTTGACGCCGAGCGTCGCTCCGATGTACTGCGCTGCCAAGTCGGCGAAGTAGTCGGTACCACGGGAAGGCACACGGCGCAGGCTAGTACCTGCCGCCGTCGGAGGCGTCAGGCAGGATCAGGGAGGCGTTCGCTCGGGTGGTCGTAGTTGCGCCTCATCCCGTGCTCAGACCCTATTCACGTCCATTCCCGACCCCGAAGCGTTCGATGAGCACGCCGTGGCGCAGGCCGCGATCGCTGACCGTGACCGCATCGCAGTCGAGCTTGTCGATGATGGTCCGGACGATGCACGCGCCAGCGAGGATGACCTCGGCACGCGCCGACTGCAACCCGACGATCGCTCGCCGTCCGGCCGCGTCCAGGGTTCGGTAGAGCTCGATCTGTCGATCGATCTCGGCCCGGTCAAGGAGCGTCCCCTGGACGACATCCGGATCGTATGTGGCGAGGCCGTGTTTCACCGCCGCGAGGTTCGTCACGGCGCCGCCCATCGCCACTACCCCGTCCGGCCGTGGTCGCCCGTCGAGGCGGGCCAACTCCGCCGCGATGGCCGCCAAGGCGTCGGCGACGACGTCGGCCGACACTGCCTTCGCCAGCCCGAATCCCTCGGTGAACCGGACCGCACCGACGTTGAGGCTGAACCGTTCATCGACGGTCGGCCCGTGGCCGAACGTGAACTGCGAACTGCCACCGCCCGTGTCGACCACGACGATTGCCCCGTCGCCGAGCCCGACGCCCGTCGCGACGGCGAGATAGGCGAGCCGGCCCTCGTCCTCCCCCGAGATGATTTCGAGCGACAGGCCCGAGTGAGCCCGAACCGTCTCCACGACCTCGGCCCGGTTGCGAGCCAACCGGGATCCGGCCGTACCGACCACCGCGATGGCCCGAACGTCGACGCTGCGTGCCTCGTGGGCCATCTCGCTGATCGCGTGCGCGGTCCGCTCGAGCGGCTCGGCGCCGATCTCGCCGGTAGCTTCGAGGCCCTCGCCGAGCCGGGTCACGATCGCCCGATCGACGACGGTCCGCCACGGGCCACGCCCGTCCGCGTCGAGCTCCGCGACGTGGAACTTGATCGAGTTCGTGCCGGCGTCGATGACTGCGTAGCGCTCCGGCACACGATCGACGAGCAACCGCAGCCCCGTCGGGACGTCCAGATTGCAGTAGGAGCGCAGGCCGAGCGCGTCGACCGCGGCCACGACGTCCGCGGGGTTCGTCGACTCGATTGCGATCGACATTGTTCGATGCCCTCCGGCCTCGAGCACGGACCGTTCGGCCTGGCAGCCAGCGACGGTGTAGCGCGCACGCTGCTTGTGGACCCGGACCGCGCGCAGACCGCCGGTCGCACCGGCCTCCGCTGCTGCCATGACCGCGTCGAAGGTCAGCCCGTTGGGCGGGATGGGAGGGAGCGGCCGTCGGAGACCCTGGAAGGCCGTCCGCGCAGCCCCGGCGTCGAGTGGGAACGCGACCTTGAGGATCGGTTCCCAGCGCTGGAGGCCAGCCGCATCCGTCTCGCGCAAGACCTTGATGTCCATCAGTCCGTCCCGGACCTTGACGTTGTCCCCGCCGGGCGCGAGCAAGTACAGTTCGTCGCTCTCCTCGACGGAGGCCGGCGCCATCGCATTGAACGCCGCATCGGCGCGCAGGACCCGATGGGCGAAGGTGCGCCATTCCCAGCGCGGGACGATCTCAGCCATGCCCTCTTGATTTCCTCCCAACCACGCCTTCGGGCGCATGCTACCGGCGCGGCGTGACGCCGCGACCCTCCGCAGGGCGGTGACGTGGTCGAGCTCCGATTCAACGCGTAGTCGAGTTTCGCTCCGATGTGTTCGGCAGCTTTGGCCACGTCCACGCGTAGTAGACGACGGCGGCAAGCAGGGCTACCTCGATGCTGCTGCCCAGGATGTAGTAGCTCCACTCGCCGACCGCGCCCACGATGATCGCGACGGCATACACGATGCCGAGCGCGATGTTGGCGATTCGGTTGACTTGCGGGCGCAGGACGAGCGCGCCGAACACCATCAGGCTGGGGATGACCACGTATGCAGTAGTCCCGAGAAGGAATGCCTGGTTGACGGTGAACCCGCCGACCTCGCCGGCCTCGACATCGGCTCGGAAGTCGGATCGGTAGAAGCTGAAGAGGTCGATGTAGGCGAACACGAACAGCGTCGACGCCCACAAGGCTGAGATCTTGCTCCTAACGTTGACAGGGCACGGGTCGAACGCGCTTTCGGATGCGGCCATGACAACCCTTCCCGCTTGTCGGATCCCGCCTATCTGACGTTGTCACGTGGCCGATCAAACGTGCAGGCAAGGAGCGGAGTGGCGCGAAATATCCCCGACTGAGTCGGGCGGTTCCCGGCGCATGGTGGCTCGCCGTGTGCGAACATCCCCACTTCCTGGATAGGAGCACCGGCCATGTCCGATCCGCCGACCACCACCATGCCAATCCCGCCCACCGAGCCGACCAAACGCCGTTGGCTACTGCCCACCTTCGTCGGAGTCGGCGCGTTCGTCGTCGGCCTGCTCATCGGCGCCGCCGCCGGCAGCGGCGACGACCAGCCCACCGCCGAACCAATGGAACCCACAGCCACCGTCACCGTGACCGCCACCGCCGCGCCGGCCGAGCCCACCGCACCTCCCACAGAGGAAGCACCACCGCCGGAAGCCCCGGCCGATGACACCCTGGCCGACGAAGGCTGGACTCTGACCAACCTGGATGTCTCCGACGGCGCCCTGGGCGACTTCGAGGCAGTCGGCAGAGTGACCAACGAGACCGGGCAGGCTGCGGAGGCCGCCATCTTGTCCCTGTCGGTCCTCGACGCCGAAGGCGGCGTCATCGCCACAATGGATGCTTCGGTATCCAACGTCGACGACGGCGAGACCGTCACAGCCGAGTTCATCAGCTCCGACCCCTACCAAGACGGCGACTGGACCTACGAGTTCACCGTCACCGGCTCGTCCTGACGCGCACGACGCGGCCCGCACCGGCGATGGGTGCCGGCCGTCTCACCCCCGCGGAGCGCACTTGGTGACGTGGGTAACGAGGTCCTCTGGTCGAACGCTGGGCCGCCGGGGTGTCCTGTGCGGACGACCCTCCCGCTGCAGGGATTCCACCCACCCCAGCAGTTGCTTCCTCCGTTCCTTCTCCTCCTGCTCGTAATTACCCGATGGCATCCTCCCCATCCTGAAATCGAACACTTCGGTCGCATACAGCATCGAGTAAAAGCGGGCGCTCGCCTCGTGCGTCGTCAAAGCGTCAGGTCGATGGAAGCGGGCTACCCGGCGGCTCAGCACCGCTACCGTTTGTGCTACTTCCTCCCATGCCTCGTACGCCCGCTGGGCGCCCTCTCGGTCCCTCTCGGCAAAGCGCAGGGCATCGCGCTGCTGCGGGTTCAGATCCTCGACCTCCTCGAAGTCCGCGTGATGCTTCGCCATCCCAAGGAAGTGATTCAGCTCATGGGTAAGCCGTGGCAAGCGAATCTCGAGCAACTCGAGCAGCTCCCGCAGCTCGTTCTCCCACCGCTCTTGGGCGCGCCGTTTTCGCTCGAACTGCGGTCGAAACCGCCACTCGATCAGGAGTGTGCCCACGATGCCGAGAACGAACGCCACGCCGAAGGTGATCACGTCTCCCACCCACAGAACCGTAGGGCAACCTGCCCACGGGCGAGCGGCGCTGGTCGGATCATTGCGAGAAGCGGATCTCGCCTCCCAGCCATCCATTCCGACGACCGGACGCTGGCCGACGACGACGACGCCGAATCCGAGTTCACCCGGATTCGAGCTGCCGCGGCTGTGTCATTCGGGGACTAGCACCGGGGTATCCCGGTGAAGCGCCTCTCCGCGGAAGAACGCCTTCTGCTCCTCTCGTCTGGCCAGAATGATCATGATCGGAATACCGAGCAGGATGGAGCCGATGCCGAGCAGGAAGACACTGCCGATCGTCCAATCGAGGCCGGGAACCGTCCAGCCGCCGAGGTATCCGTAGTCCGTCTCCCACATGTCGATGGCGCTCTTGATGAACGCGAAAATCAGTATGAGCCCGCCCAGCAGGGGCAGCACTCCCTTCATCCACAGCGCCGACCCTCCGGCGGCGATGTCTTTGCGGAAATACCAGACGCAGGCGATCGCCGTCAGGCCGTAGTAGAAGGCGATCTGCAGGCCGAGGGCGAGGAGCACGTCGCCGTACACGTTCTCGCCCAGCAGACTGAGCAGTACGAAGATGGTGCTCGCAACGCAGCCGATCACCAGGGTCGAGAAGCCCGGTGTGCGATACCTCGGGTGGATGTTGGAAAATCGTTTCGGAAGCGCCCGGTAGACGCCCATAGCGAGCGTCCCGCGGGCTGCGGGCAATATCGTCGTCTGGGTGGATGCGGCGGCGGAGACGAGCACGGCCAGCAGGACTATCCAGTCCCACGATCCCAAGATCGGCTCGCCGATCACGCGGAACACGTCCCCGGCATTCTCCTCATTGCCCAGGCCGATGCCTTCCTCACCGACACCCGCGTAAGACACCGCGGCAACGCTGGTCAGCAGGTAGGTCGCCAAGAGGATGAGGGTCGCCGCGACGGCCGCTTTCCCTGGCGTTTTGTCCCGTCCCTTCGTTTCTTCGTTCAGGGCCAGGATCGTGTCCCAGCCCCAGTAGATGAAGATCATCAGGAGCATGCCCTCGGTCAGGGCAGCGTAGCCGCCGCCCCCGTCGGCGAAGAACTCGAAGGGGTTGAACCAGGAGGCCTGCACGTCGATCGCCGTGTCCGGCCGGTTCACGCCGGCGACCGCGATGAACGCCACGATGACGAGCACCGCCAGCGCGACGTACTGGATGCCCACCAGCACGTTCTGCAGCCAGTGGGCGATCTCGATCCCGCGGAAGGACACGTACGTCATCACGACGATGAAGGCGACACCGAGCACCGTGACCCAGAATGTGTCCTCCGCGAGGGAGTCAGCGCCGACCAGCAGGAATGTGTACTGAGCCGCGACCTGCGCCAGATTCGCCAGCACTGTGATGCCGGCGATGGTCAGCACCCAGCCGCCGAGCCAGCCAGTGCGCGGGCCGAAGGCTTTCGTCACCCAGGTGAAGGTGGTCCCGCAGTCTGGCGCCACGCGGTTCAGCTCCCGGTAGGCGAAGGCAGTGAGCAGCATCGGGATGAAGCCCAGGATGACCGCCACCGGGGCAAGCACGCCGTCGGCGATGACCACGTATCCCAGCGTCGCCGCGAGTGAATACGCCGGGGCGACGGAGGCCAGCCCGATGAAGAGGGTGCCCCAAAAGGTGAGGGTTCCTTCGTTCAGCCCCTTGTGCTCGGTCAGGTCGTGCGAGGCGGGTACTTCATGACCGGATGTTGGCATTTCGGGGCTCCTCTCCGGCGCCCGGCATGCGCGTCACACGGACGCATCAGCGCGACAATAGACGGAGCGCGGGTAGCAGTTCGACCGATGCGGGAAATTTCGACGGAATGTCTGCGCGCCACCACGCCGGCCGGGCGTCCGGCCTACCGTCGGAGAGAATGTCGGCAAAGGGAGCTCGGGGGCAGCATGGAACGTGAAGCGGACGTTGTCATCGTCGGCGCCGGCCTGTCGGGGCTCATCGCCGCGCGCGAGATCCTCGCAGCGGGTACGGAACCTGTCCTCCTCGAGGCGAGCGACAGGGTCGGCGGGCGCATCCTGACCGCCGAGCCGATAACGGGGGTGCCGGTCGAGCTGGGAGCCCAATGGATCGGGGACACCCACCACCGCATGCAGGGCCTTGCCGCGGACCTCGGCGTGGCGATCTTCGATCAGTTCGAGGAGGGTGAAACCAGTTACGAATTCGCCGGCGACCTGCTTCGAGGGTCAGCGTTCCACGCCAAGTACGGGCACGAGCTTGCCGGAGTGGAACGGGTCCTGCGGGAGATCGACCGGATGGCCGACACCGTTCCTGTCGAGGCGCCGTGGCGTGCGCCCGAGGCCGACGCCTGGGACCGGGTGACGGTCGGCGCGTGGTACGACAGCCAGGAACTCTCCCCGGTCGCCCGCACGCTGCTGGAGATCTGCACCGTGGGGATCCTTTCAGTGCCCACTGTGGAGGTGTCCCTGCTCGATCTGTTGTTCAACGTGCAGGTGTGCGGGGTGAGCGCCGAACTGCTGGCGGAGTCCGAGGGCGGGGCACAGACCAAACGCTTCGTCGGCGGAACCTCGCAGATCCCACTGCGCCTGGCCGAGCGGCTCGAGGGTCGCATCCTGCTGGAATCGCCAGTGGTCACCATCGACCACGCCCCCGATCGGGTCACGGTGACCTGCCGCGGCGGTAACGTGGCGACCGGCCGGCAGGTGATCGTGGCGCTCTCGCCCACACTGGCGGGTCGGATCATGTATGACCCGCCGCTACCAGGGATACGGGACCAGCTGACCCAACGAGTTCCGCAGGCCTCCGCGCACAAAATGTTCGCGTTCTACAACGAGCCGTTCTGGCGCGCTGACGGCTTGAACGGCCAGCTGATCTCGGAGGTGGGGCCTGCGCGAATGTCGAACGACAGCTGCCTGCCCGAGGAGGTCGGAGGGCCGGGGATCATCCTGGCCTTCCTCGAGGGTGAATCAGCCCGCGTCGCCGGTCGGTGGCCTGAGGGCCGGCGACAGGACGCGCTGCGGGCCGAGCTGGGTCGTCATTTCGGGGCCCGCGGAGCCGCACCGGAGCTGATCCTGGAGGGAGAATGGTCCAACCGAGAATGGACCCGCGGCGCCTACAACGCCAACATGGGGCCCTGTGGGTGGCTGCATTTCGGGGCCGCCCTGAGTCGGGCGATCGGCCCGATCAAGTGGGGCGCCACGGAGACCGCCACGGCCTGGAGCGGGTACATGGAAGGCGCCGTCGAGGCAGGCAGCCGAGCCGCGGGTGAGGTCCTCGAGGCCATCGGATGAAACCGGCGCAGCTCGCAGTCAGGGCAGCGGAGCCGACGCGAATCCGAACAACCGCTGGCCAGAGTGACTATCTGAACGAGGCGATCGACAGCGTCAGTCGAGGTAGTCGCGGACTAGGGACGCCTTAGCGCTGTGCGCTTGAGCGTCACAAGCGTGCAGCGACTGAGTCGGGGCGGGATCGGAGCCCGCCGTGAACCCATCATGCCCGGGCCCGGCCGCCATAGCTGGACCGACTTGCTGCGCCTCGTCGACGATGTCAGGCGCCTGGCCTACGATCGCTCGCTCGCGCCGGACGACGCGATGCGCCACATCCGCGACGCGTTCGGCGTACGACGGCATCTTCGATGACGACCGTTGAGTGGAGCGTGTCGGTGGCGACTACGCGAGCGCCGCGCAGACCGCGTCGAATACGGACATGTCCCCGTCGATGAATGCGTCTAGGAACGGCTGCTGTCCCGCCCGGAACTCGAGTGTGCCGTCGGCTCCGAACACCACACGTCCGGTGCTGCGCAGAACCTTCTGGTGCGTCACGGGGTCGGTGTAGACGTTTTCGCCCACGGTCGTCTCGGTGGCCGAGTCGAAGTCGCCGGGTATCGCGAGCACGGTCGTGATCTTGTCGGTCTGGGTATACGGGACCGTCTTGCCGGTGAGTGGGTTGCTCCAGAACGCGGAGTGCCAGCGTTCCTGGATGACGCGCTTAGTGAGGTCGCCGTCCGCGTTGTACCAGCGCGTCGCGCGCGCATCGAGGACCGCGTTGTCGTGGATGAGGAACGCGTCCGCGCCGGAGCCGCAGACGAGCTCTGGCTGCGGCTCCGACACCTTGACCTCCTGGAAGGACCCGGTGCAGATAGTGCCGGCACCCACCGGCTTGCAGACGAGGAAGTCCGGAGGCGGCGGGTTGAGATCCTCAGCCGCCGGCGGGGCGGCAAAGGCCCCTCCGACCAGCGTCATCGAGCCCACCATGGCCAACCCCGCCGCGAGCCCAAGCGTTCGTGCAAGCCTCATGTGCCCCCCTCGGAACAGGGGTCGGTTCATCCCCCGAAACCGTCTGGCCATCCGCCAGCGGCTCCCGCACCGTATCAGCGCTTTCGAACGCTGGAGGTCAATTGCCCAAATTGCCCAGACGGCCGCTCGTTCGCCGATGCACACAGCCGCGCCATCGCACCGCATTTACCTGGCCGTGGCTGCGCCGTGATGGAGGCGGCCCGCCGGGTGATTTGGCTTCTCAGGTTCGTCTCAGCTGGCGCGCGCACACTGAGCATCAAGGCGCCGCTTCCCACTGCGAAGCGGCGCCATCGCGCGCGACAACATCCCCGAGCCACGGGGGTGTCCGGGGGTGTTGTCGCCAAGTCAGCGCGGCCCGTGAGGCCGCCCTATTCGCGTCCGATCAAGACCTCGGTGGCCTTGACAAGTACGACGACCGGGTCGCGCGCGCGACATCCTTTCGAGAGGGAACCGATGAGTGACCAGAGCCCGTCCCCGGAACAACAGTCTGCGGCGTTCGAGGAGGCCATCGCCTACCTCGACTCGCTGCCACCGGGTGAGCTCGAGCGGCGCATCGCCAAGCAGGACAGCGCGGCCGAGCACTGGGCGCAATGAGCCCAGAGAGCGTCGGCCAGACACCGCCAGCCGGTTGGTACCCAGACAACAGTGTGGACGCCCCGGTTGGGCGGCAGCGGCATTGGGATGGCTCGGCGTGGACCGAGGCGTGGAAGCGCGCCACCGCGCCAGCCACCGGGCCGAGCACCGTGCCGACCGTGGCTGTGCCAGCAGTGGCCGAGCCAGCCCCGATCCCTGCTCGTCGCACCAACGTGGCTGCGGTCGTCTCGCTCGTCTTCGGCATCCTCTGGCTGTTCTGGCTTGGGTCGGTGATCGCGGTGGTCTGCGGTCACGCAGCGCGTAAGCAGATCAGGCGCAGCGGTGAGGCCGGCGACGGTGCCGCGATCGCCGGACTGATCCTCGGGTACCTGGGGCTCGCGACGCTCCTGCCTGGGTTGCTCGTGCTCGTGGTCGGGACGGTGAGCATCAGTGGCTGACACCGGCCCCGAAGCGAGCGATTAGTCCGCGCAACTAGACGCTGGTCCAGTAGCGAGAGGCGATTGCTCGGGCGGATTGCTGTGAAGTGCCTGGTCGTAATGGCGGAATGCGTCCCTGATCCTGCCGAGCGCAACAGTGAGCTACGAGATCCCGATCTACGACCGCATGTTGGTGGTGATGTCGGCGCGCCGCCGCCGCTGGCGAGGCGCAGGACGGGGGAGCCATCCTCGCCAGCGGGCCGGCGTCGGGGTTCCACCGTTGTAGCGCCGACGGCGGCATCGCGGACGCTACTCGTCAGTAGATCCTGACCGCGGCGAAACTCGGACATTCGTGAGTTGGTCGG
>Ga0184625_10000958_pt1 | contig 11676 bp, 8 predicted proteins | sample PLM3_30_b1_FD_133151 | JGI IMG/M metagenome (GOLD analysis project Ga0184625, IMG submission 133151) | Groundwater sediment microbial communities from an aquifer in East River, Colorado, USA - PLM3_30_b1 | ecosystem: Environmental > Terrestrial > Soil > Riparian zone | place: USA: East River... | reverse complement strand
GGGGCACTCGTCTGACCCTCGCTCTCGCCCAGTCGCGCCTCGACGAGCACGGGCTGCTGCAGGCGGCCGACCTCATAGAAGCAAGGCCGGAGGCCGGGCCTGTCGACATTGGGCCCTTCCGCGTGGAGTTCGTGCGAGTTGCGCACTCCGTTCCCGACTCCGTGGCCGTGCTGCTCGAGAGCCCCGCCGGACGTGTCCTCGCAACCGGCGACTGGAAGCTCGATCACACGCCGGTGGACGGCGTCCGGACTGACGTCGGACGGCTGGCCGAGCTCGGCAGCCTCGGCGTCGATCTGCTGCTCGGCGACTCCACGAATGCGGAGCGCCCCGGCTTCACCGGCTCGGAGCGACTCGTCGGCGAGGCGTTCCGGCAGATCATCCCCAGCTGCCAGGGACGGGTGCTGGTCGCCTGCTTCGCGTCGAACGTCCACCGGATGCAGCAGGCGATCGACGTGGCCGTTCAGGCCGGGCGCAAGGTGAGCGTCGTCGGCCGTTCCATGCGCAAGAACCTGAACATCGCGCGGAACCTCGGCTACGTCCACATGCCCGAGGACAGCTTGATCCGGCCGAACGAGCTCAGCGAGTACCGCCCCCACGAGGTGCTGATCCTGTGCACCGGGAGCCAGGGGGAGCCGATGTCCGCGCTGACCAGGATCGCCTACCACGACCACCCGGCGGTCGAGGTCGACCGCGGCGACACGGTGATCATCTCTGCGAAGCCGGTTCCTGGGAACGAGCTTCGCGTGCACGACTCGATCAACCAGCTGGCGAAGTCCGGTGCCGAGGTGCTCCATCAGGAGATCGCGCCGGTCCACGTCTCCGGCCATGCCTACGCGGAGGAGCTGCGCACGATGCTCGGGCTCGTCCGCCCGAAGCACGTCATGCCGGTTCACGGCGAGTTCCGCATGCTGGCGGCGCACGGGCGCCTCGCTCAGGAGGGGGGTGTGCCCGCCGACTCGATCGTGCTGGCGGAGAACGGCTCCGTCGTCGAGCTCAGCCGCGACGGCGCCCGCCTCGTCGACCGTGTGGAGACTGGCGTGACGTTCGTGGACGGGCTGGGCGTGGGGGACGTGCAGGCCCTGGCCCTTCGGGACCGGCGCCACCTCTCCGAGGACGGAATCCTCATCATCGTGGCCACAGTCGGCGGCAGAAACGGTGTCCCAGAGAGCCGGTCGGAGCTGATCTCCCGAGGGGTCACCGAGCCCGGTCCGCTCATGGACGAGATGCAGTCGGAGGCCGACCGGGTGCTACGGGACCTCCTCCGCCAGAACGTGACAGAGATCAAGCTCCTCCAGGAGCATCTCCACGATTCGATCGCGCAGCTGATCTACGACCGCACGGGGAGGCGGCCCATGATCCTCCCCGTCATAGTTGAGGTATGAAGCACGACTGGTCTGCGGCGCTCGTCGAGAACGCGGCCGAGGAGGCGACGGCCCGTCGTTTGATCACGCAGCTCGGGGCCTGTGAGGTAGCCGCACTGGCCTTCTGCCGGCTGCTCGAGCGGTGGGCGCGAGGAGACGCGCAGCCCTGCACGCCCGGAAGGCGGCAGGCAGCTCTCCGGCGGGCGGCGGACCGGGCGGAGACCGCTATCACCGGCCTCGAGCGGCCGTTGGGGCGGTACCTGCTCGAGCTGGAGCCGGATCTCGCCGAGGGGCGTTCCTGGTATGGCGAGCCCGGGCCAGCCGAGCTCATGGAGTGGGCGCCGGTGCTCTACCGGGCGGGCGTTGCCGCCGCTCCTCACCGGGTCGCGCACGCCTATCTCGAGCTCGCGGTGCTCGTGCGAGCCCTGGAAGGGCTGACGAGCGCGGTCCGGATCGGCTCCGCGCCTGACCGTTCATCGCTCTGGGCAGGGCTCTTCGACCTGCGCGAGAACCTGCTCGACGGCGCGCTCGACGATCTTCGCGCGCTTGCAGCCTAGGCTGACCGTCGTCGGGTCGGCGAACCTCGATCTCGTCGCCCGCGTCGAGCGCCTCCCGCGGCCGGGCGAGACGCTGACAGACGCGTCGCTGGCGCGAATCCCCGGCGGGAAGGGGGCGAACCAGGCGGTCGCGGCCGCCCGGCTCGGCGCGGACGTGACGTTCGTCGGCGCCGTCGGGGAGGATCAGTTCGCAGAGGAGGCGCTCGCCGGTCTGCGGGAGGCAGGCGTGGGGCTCGACGTCGTGCGGCGTGGCGACACCGGCATCGCGTTGATCCTCGTCGCCGCCGACGGCGAGAACCAGATCGTGGTCGTCCCGGGCGCGAACGCCACGGTTGACGCGGTGGCGAGCGGAAACGTCCTCTGCCAGCTCGAGATCCCGGTCGAGACGATGGCGGCGAACGCGGCGTCGGCCGACTGGTTCTGCCTGAACGCCGCGCCTGCGAAGCCCGTCGACGTCGAGCCGGACCTCCTCGTCGTCAACCGCTACGAGTACGAGGTCAACTCGCGCGGGAAGCTCGTCGCGCTGACGCTCGGCGAGGAGGGCGCGGTCCTGCTGGAGAACGGCAGGGAGGTGGCGCGCGCGACGCCTCCGAGGGTCGACGCAGTCGACGCCACCGCGGCGGGCGACGCATTCACGGCGTGTCTCGTGGTCTCGCACCTCGAAGGCCGGGACTGGGACGAGGCGCTCACGCGCGCGTGCGCCGCGGGCGCGATCGCCACGACACGTCCGGGCGCACAACCATCGCTCCCGACTGCGACGGAGGTGGACGCGATCCTTGCGCCCCAGGGCTAGTTACAACTTGTCACTTGAGCCGCCGCCCGCCGGAAGGTGCCGCTCTGCAGGGCGCGAACCACTCCTTGTAACAAGTTCTAACTTGGGTTCTCCGCTCGAGTCACGATGACGCCCGCGCCGATCCTCCTCGACTGCGACCCAGGGCACGACGATGCGATCGCGCTCCTTTTGGCGCTTGCGAGCCCTGAGCTGGAGGTGCGCGGGGTGACGACCGTCGCCGGCAACCAGACGCTGGAGAAGACGACCGCCAATGCGCTCCGCGTGCTCGAGTTCGTCGGCCAAGACGACATCGAGGTTGCGGCAGGCGCCGACCGCCCGCTCGTCCGCTCGCCGTTTGTCGCGGCCTACGTCCACGGAGAGACCGGCCTCGACGGCCCGGACCTGCCGCCCGCCCAAGCGCGGCCCATCGACCAGCATGCGGTCGACTTTCTCGCCGAGCGTGTGGCCGGGACAACGCTCGTCGCAACGGGCCCGCTCACGAACGTCGCCCTCCTGCTCGCACGCCACCCGGACGCCCGGCCGGAGCGGATCGTGCTCATGGGTGGATCGATCGCGGAGGGCAACGTCACGCCCGCGGCCGAGTTCAACATCTGGGCCGACCCGGAGGCAGCAGCCCGCGTCTTCGCCAGCGGCATCGATCTGACGATGATCGGGCTCGACGTCACACACAGGGCCCTGATGCGGGACGAGCACGCCGAGCGCCTGCGCGCGGCAGGCCGCACCGGCCGCATGGTCGCCGAGCTGCACGACTTCTTCTCCCGCTTCCACGCCGAGACCTACGGCTTCGACGGAGCGCCGATCCACGATGCGGTCGCGGTCGCTTACGTCTTCCGCCCGGACCTCGTCGAAACCGCACACCGCCACGTGGCGATCGACTGCCAGTCGGAGCTCTGCCGCGGCCGCACCGTCGTCGACCTCTGGCGACGGACGGGAAACGATCCGAACGCCCACGTCGGCGTCGAGATCGAAGGCGACGCGTTCTTGGAGCTGCTCGTCGAGCGACTGCGCTCCCTCGGGTAGGGGTCAGGCTCGGGCCGTCGAAGTTCGCGCGCATGGCGCGCAAGCGGAAGAGGCGTGTGCTCCGACCTCGCGCGCCCGCACGCGTGAAGCGTCGAAAGCGCGCGGTGAAGAAGCGAAGCCATCACCATCCCGAGCTGATCGGCCTCGGCCTGACCGCGGTCGGGCTCTTCCTGGCGACGCTCGTCTACCTCGGTTGGGAGGGCGGCCGAGCCGGTGGCTGGATCACGGACGGGCTCTGGGCGCTCGTGGGCGGCGCCGGCTACCTGCTCCCGGCGGCGCTCGTCATCGTCGGGACGCTGATGCTCGGCCGGAGCGCGATCGTGGAGCTCCGACCCTTCCGCACCGGCCTCGTCGTGACCGCGCTCGGACTGATGCTCGTCCTCGGCGGACACGGGGGCTATGTCGGGCAGGCGCTGGACGAAGTGGTCGGGACGCTCGTCGGCCATACCGGGATGCTCCTAGCCGGCATCACAGCCCTGACGGCCGGCGTCCTCCTGCTCTCCGGCGCTTCCGTCGGAGCGCTCGTCCGCGGCTCGGGGCCGGCGGTGCGCCGTGCCCGCACGGCCGCCCGTCGCACGTTCGAGCGCAAGCAACGGATGACAGAGCCGCTGCCGCCGCCGATCCCGCTGAGGCCGCGGAAGCTCGAGCCGCCGGTGGACGGCGTCTCCGACTTCCCGGATGTCGTCGGGCAGGCGGAACCGCCGCCGCTCGTTGCGCTTCACCACGAGTCGACGGAGGAGACCCAGCAAGCGCTCTTCGACCCACCGAACCCGACGAAGGAGGACTACGTCCTGCCCGAGCCGTCGATGCTCCGCCGTTCCCCGGCGCGGGCCAACGACAAGGCCCACCCGACGGAGCAGGTCGCGGAGGCGCTCGTCCGTGCGCTCGCGGACTTCGGGATCGAGGCTCGCGTGGTGGGCGAGATCACGGGCCCGCGCGTCACCCGCTACGAGCTCCAGCTCGCGGCCGGCACGAAGATGTCGAAGGTCGCGGCGCTCAAGGACGACCTCTCCTACGCGCTGGCAACAACAGAGATCCGGATCCTGGCGCCCATCCCCGGCAAGCAGGCGGTCGGCGTCGAGGTACCGAACCTGTCGCCGAACCTCGTCACGCTCGGCGACGTCTTCGACGAGCTGCCGACGACGGCGAGCCCGCTCGCCGTCTGGCTGGGGAAGGACATCTCCGGCAGCGCCGTCTGGACCGACCTCGCGCGCATGCCGCATCTCCTGATCGCCGGTACGACCGGATCGGGCAAGTCGGGCTGCATCAACACGATCCTCAGCTCGATTCTCCTCCGCGCGACGCCGGACGACGCGCGCCTGATCCTCATCGACCCGAAGCGCATCGAGCTCTCGCTCTACGAGTCGATCCCGCACCTCCTGACCCCGGTCGTCTCCAGCCCCAAGGAAGCGGCCATCGTGCTTGGAAACGTCCTGGCGGAAATGGAGCGTCGCTACGAGCGCCTCAGCAGCGTCCGCGCCCGGAACCTCCCCGAGGCGAACCGGGCCTTCCGGAGCCGCGGCGAGGAGACGCTCCCGTACCTCCTCGTCGTCATCGACGAGCTCGCCGACCTGATGATGATCTCGCCTCAGCAGGTCGAGGACGCCGTCATCCGACTTGCGCAAAAATCGCGAGCCGTCGGCGTCCATCTGGTCCTCGCGACTCAGCGGCCGTCGGTCGACGTGATCACCGGGATGATCAAGGCGAACGTCCCGTCCCGCATCGCCTTCGCCGTCTCCAGCCAGACCGATTCGCGGGTGATCCTCGACCAGGCGGGCGCGGAAAGCCTCCTCGGCCAGGGCGACATGCTGTTCAAGCCGCTCGGAACCTCTCGCCTCCAGCGGCTCCAGGGCGCCTATGTCAGCGAGGAGGAAATCGCCCTGCTCGTCGAGCAGTGTCGCGCCCAGCGCGGCCAGGAGCTCGACAAAACGCTCCTCGAGGCCCCCGAGCCGCCCCCCGAAGAGCTCGGGGGCGACGACGATTTCGATCCCGACCAGGACCCGCTGCTCGAGAAAGCGATCGAGATCGTCGTGCAGACGCAGACCGCCTCGGTTTCCCTGCTGCAGCGCCGCCTGCGAGTCGGCTACACGCGCGCCGGCCGCCTGATCGACATGCTCGAGCGGCGCGGGATCATCTCGGGCTACGAAGGCTCCAAACCGAGGCGAGTATTGCTTGAAAACCGGGATTTCGACCGGGTTCCCGGCTAACTTTCGCAGCCTCTTCACGTCCGAGGGATTGGGGGTTAGCATCACCTTTCGCATCCCTCTGTAGCGAGGAAACCTCAAAGAAGGGGAGGACTCAGTGCGGGTAAGGAAACTCTTGCCTTGGGCGTCTGTCGGCCTGGCCGCGTTCGCGGTCATGCTCGCCATGGCGCTCTCGGCAACTGCGGCGCCGTCGAAATCCGGCGCGACGACGGTCAGAGCGGCGGTCGTCACGGACATCGGCGGCCTCAACGACAAGGGGTTCAACCACCTGTCGTACGTCGGCCTCCAGCGCGCTCAGAAGCAGCTGAGTGTCTCGGGCCGCGCGTACATCACGAGCTCGGCCAACGACCGGCTCCCGAACTTGCGGGCTGCCGCGCAGAGCGGGTACCAGCTGGTGATCGGCGTCGGGTTCCTGATGTTCGAGCCGCTCGACAAGATCGCCGGTGCGTTCTCGAACACGAAGTTCGCGGGCGTCGACGTCCCATACTCACTGCTCTCGTCGAAGCCGAAGAACGTTCGCGGCCTCGTCTTCAAGGAGCAGGAAGCGGGCTATCTTGTCGGGTACATCGCCGGCCTTGTCGTCAAGGACCAGAAGGGCCCGGACGTCATCTCGGCGGTCGGCGCGAACAAGGTCCCGGCGATCGTGAAGTTCATCGCCGGCTACAAGGCGGGGGCCAAGCGCGCGAACAAGGCTACGCGGGTGCTCGTGAACTACGCCAACGACCCGACCTTCGCCGACCAGGCGAAGTGCAAGGAGACGACCCTCGACCAGATCGACCGTGGCTCGAAGATCGTCTTCGAGGTCGCCGGCCAGTGTGGCCTCGGTGGCCTGACCGCTGCCAAGGAGAAGAAGATCTGGGGCATCGGCGTCGACGCCGACCAGTCGTTCCTCGGCAAGCACATCCTGACCAGCGCGACGAAGAAGGTCGACGTCGCAGTCTTCCAGACGATCCAAGCCTTCAAGGCGAACCCGGCCGGGTTCCGCGGGGGCTTCGACAAGATCTTCGACGTCAAGAGCGGTGGTGTCGGCTACGGCAAGCTCAGCACGAGACTGCCGAAGGCGAAGCGCACCGAGTACACGAAGAAGGTCGAGAAGATCAAGAAGCTGATCGCCCAGGGCAAGATCAAGCCGCCCACCTCGTAACGGCGAATCAGTTGGTTCCTAGGGGGCGGGCTTGTCCCGCCCCCTAGGATCTGGTTTGGCGATGGCCGACCAGGTCCCGATCCTCGAACTGCGAGGAATCACGAAGCGGTTTCCCGGGGTCGTGGCGAACGATCACGTCGACCTCGACCTCATGCGGGGCGAAGTGCACGCCCTCCTCGGCGAGAACGGAGCCGGGAAGTCGACCCTGATGAACGTCCTCTACGGGCTGTACCACCCGGACGAGGGCGAGATCAGGATCAACGGCGAGCCGGTCAGGATTGGCTCGCCGCGGGAGGCGATCGAGCACGGGATCGGCATGGTGCACCAGCACTTCATGCTCATCCCGGTGATGACGGTGGCCGAGAACATCGTCCTCGCCGCAGAGCCGCGCAAGGCCGGCGTCTTCCTCGACTACGACGCGGCCGTCCGGCGCGTGCGCGACCTTTCAGCGACCTTCAACTTCGCGATCGACCCCGACGAGCGCGTCGAGAACATCACCGTCGGCCAGCAGCAGCGGGTGGAGATCCTGAAAGCCCTCTACCGCGGCGCGGACATCCTCATCCTCGACGAGCCCACGGCGGTGCTGACGCCGCAGGAGGCCGACGAGCTCTTCGGGATCCTGAAGACCCTGCAGCGCGAGGGTATGTCGATCATCTTCATCAGCCACAAGCTCCGCGAGGTGCTCGACATCGCCGATCGCATCACCGTCCTGCGCCGCGGCAAGAAGATCGAGACAGTTCCGCGTGAGGGCGCCACGCAGAACGGATTGGCGCGGCTGATGGTCGGCCGGGAGGTGCTCCTGCGGGTCGAGAAGCCGTCCGTGGAGGCCGGCGAGCCGCTCTTGATCGTCGAGAACCTTGCGGTGTTTGACGACAGGGGGCTCCCGGCCGTCCGAGATGTGTCCTTTGAGGTCCGTGCGCGAGAGATCGTCGGCATCGCGGGCGTCGACGGGAACGGTCAGAGCGAACTGATCGACGCCCTCACCGGGCTGCGGAAGACGAGCGGAGGCAGTGTCCGCGTCGGCGGCCGCGAGGTGACGACGGAGAGCGCCCGGCACCACTACGACGAAGGGCTCGGCCACATCCCGGAGGACCGCCATCGCCGCGGCCTCGTGCTCGACTTCACGCTCGCCGAGAATCTCGCGCTGCACGACTACGAGAAGGAGCCGTTCGCCAGGCTCGGCTGGCTCCGTCCCGGGCGGATGATCGCCGCGGCCCGGCGCCTCCTGAAGGAGTTCGACGTGCGTGGGGGCGGACCGCGGACGCGGGCTGCGGCGCTGTCGGGCGGGAATCAGCAGAAGGTCGTGGTTGCGCGCGAAGTCGCACGCGATCCCCGCGCGCTGATCGCCGCGCAGCCGACGCGCGGCCTCGACGTCGGCGCGATCGAGTTCGTCCACCGCCGCCTCGTCGAGGAACGCGACGAGGGCCGCGCCGTGCTCCTCATCTCGCTCGAGATCGACGAGATCCTGTCGCTTTCGGACCGCATCCTCGTCCTCTACGAGGGTCGGATCGTCGCCGAGTTCGGCCCTGACGTCACCGAGGAGGAGCTCGGCATCGCCATGACCGGCGGGCAGGTGGAGCAGAGGGCGGCTTCGTGAGCGAGGCTGCGCCGCCGGTCGAGCCCGAGCCTGCGCCAAGCGTCGCCGCGAGGTTCGCGCTCTACCAGCGCGCGGGCGGGGTCATCACGCCGCTGCTGACCGCAGCACTCGCGTTCTTCATCGGCGGGCTCGTCGTCCTCCTCACGACGGGGAAGAACCCCATCGACACGTACCGGGCGATCTTCGACGGCACGGGCCTGAACTGGCTCTTCCCGTGGGTCCGGGGGGCCGAACGCGATCTGGCCGCGCTGAACCTCCAGCAGACGCTGATCGTGACGACGACGCTGATCCTGTGCGGGCTTGCGGTGGCGTTCGCGTTCCGCTGCGGCCTCTTCAACATCGGCGGCCAGGGCCAATACATCGCCGGGATGATCACGGGGTCCCAGGTCGGCATCTGGATGCCGGACATGCCGCACATCCCGCACATGGTGCTCGCGATGGGCGCCGGCGCATTGGCGGGCGCGCTCTGGGCCGGAATCGCCGGGATCCTCAAGGCCACCGTCGGAGCCCACGAGGTGATCTCGACGATCATGCTGAACTGGACCGCGGTCTACGTCGGCAGTTACCTCGTCGGTTTCGACGGGCCGCTCCAGGACCCGGCGCAGCAGTCGGTGCCGGTCACGAAGGAGGTTTCCGCGTCCGCGAAGCTGAACGTCTTCTGGGGCGATCCCGTCCTCCAGGGGCTCCACATCGGCTTCTTCGTGGCGCTTGCGGCCCTCGTCGTCTTCTGGATCGTTCTCAACCGCACAACGCTCGGCTACGAGGTGCGGGCGGTCGGCTTCAACCCAGAGGCCGCGCGATACGGCGGGATCAGCGTCGGCCGCAGTTACTTCCTGGCCATGGCGATCTCCGGCGCGTTTGCGGGGCTCGCCGGCTCGATCGACGTGCTGGGCTGGCTGTTCCGCGTCGACCTGACGAGCGTCCAGGTCTCCTCGCAGGTCGCGTTCATCGGCATCGCCGTGGCGCTGCTCGGCCGAAACACGTCGGTCGGGATCTTCTTCGGCGCGCTCCTCTTCGGAGCCCTCCTAACCGGGACCTCCACCCGAAATCTCGATCCGGCCGTCTTCCAGCCTGAGCTCGCCGGCAACCTGACGACGATCATCCAGGGCCTCGTCGTGCTCTTCGTGGGCGCCGACCTGCTGATCCTCTACCTCTGGCGCGCACGCCTGAAGCTCCGCCGTAAGGCCGCGGAGCCGGTCGCCCAGCAATGACCGTCGTCGAGAGCGCTCTCGAGCGGACTGGCCTTGTCGGTCTCGCGTGGCCGAAGCTCCTCGGGATTCTCTCGATCGCCCTCGGAGTCATCGCTTTCTGGGTCGCGCTTCCACCGCTGACGGCGCGTTCGGTCGCCGTCCCCGTCGTGATCGGGCTCGCAGGCATCGCCGCCGGCGTTCTCTCCTGGCGCGGAGGTCACACGCGGCTCGGCTGGACCGGCGTGTGTATCGCACTGCTCGGCCTGCTCTGCGGCGCCCTCGCCACAAAGGCCAGCGTCGGTCACCTCGAGGTCGTGATCACCTGGTCGGCGGTGACCGCGGCGACGCTGCGTTCCGCGACGCCGCTCACCTTCGCAGCAATCGGCGGCCTCTTCTCCGAGCGCAGCGGTGTCGTGAACATCGGCCTCGAGGGGATGATGCTGATGGGCGCCTTCTTCGGTGTCTACGGTGCCGACCGGACCGGGTCGTGGGTTGCGGGGATCTTCATCGGGATGCTGGCGGGTGCCGCGCTGGCGCTCGTCCACGCCTTCTTCTCGATTCAGTTACGGTCGGACCAGATCGTCAGCGGGACGGCTATCAACTTCCTGGCCCTCGGAATCACGGGCTTCATCTATATCGACACCTACGGGAACGAGGGCACCCCGGGCGACCTCCCTCAGATCCCAGACGTGAACCTCGACTTCTTGGGAAGCATCCCGCCGAGCGGCCTGGGCAATTACCTTGAAAGGGCATTTGGGAGCCTCAACCTGATGGTCTGGCTCGCGCTTGCCACCGTCGTTCTGGCCTGGATCGTCATCTTCAAGACCACGGTCGGCCTACGAATCCGCTCGGTTGGGGAGCACCCCCGGGCTGCGGACACGGTCGGGATCTCGGTCTACGCCACCAGGTATGCCGCTGTCACCCTCTCCGGCGCACTGGCCGCGCTCGGCGGCGTGTACCTCTCGCTCGGGTTCGTCCACTCGTTCACCGAGAACATGACCGCGGGCCGCGGCTTCATTGCGTTGGCCGCGTTGATCTTCGGCAAGTGGCGCCCGTTCGGCGCGCTCGGGGCGGCGCTCCTGTTCGGGTTCGCGAGCTCCGTGGCGCCCCGCCTCCAGAACGTGGAGGGCTGGGCAACGTACGGCACGCTCTTCCAGGCCTTGCCCTATGTGCTGACGCTGATCGCCGTCGCAGGCGTGATCGGCCGCTCGACTCCGCCGGCGGCGATCGGCCGCCCCTACGAAAAGCAATAGAACCGCGACAATCGCGCTGTGAGCCGGCCGGACGACGTCGACAGGGCGCCCTCCGGCGAGGACCGCCCGACCAGCTTGACCGGCCGGCTCGGCGTCTACCAGCGAGCCGGAGGGGTCGTGACGCCCATCGTCACCACGCTGGTGGCCTTCGTCCTGGCGGGACTCGTCGTCCTCGTCACGACTGGGAAGAACCCGCTCTCGACCTACCGGGCGATCTTCGACGGGACCGGGCTTCCCTGGCTCGTCCACTGGCTCATCGATGTCCGCGAGATCGGGGGCACACAAGGCCTCTACCCGACCGAAGCCGACGCCGTCGCGATCTCGGCGATCAACCTCCAGCAGACGCTGATCCTCACCTCGTCGCTGATCCTGACCGCGCTCGCCGTCGCCTTCGCCTTCCGCTGCGGTCTTTTCAACATCGGCGGCCAGGGCCAGTACCTCGTCGGCGTGATCGTGGCGGTGGCGGTGGGCTCGGAGCTGACAGGCGTCCCGCGAGGCATCCACGTTCCCCTCGCGCTCTTCTGCGCGGCGCTGGCGGGAGCAGTCTGGGCCGGGAT
>Ga0184625_10000957_pt1 | contig 11677 bp, 11 predicted proteins | sample PLM3_30_b1_FD_133151 | JGI IMG/M metagenome (GOLD analysis project Ga0184625, IMG submission 133151) | Groundwater sediment microbial communities from an aquifer in East River, Colorado, USA - PLM3_30_b1 | ecosystem: Environmental > Terrestrial > Soil > Riparian zone | place: USA: East River... | reverse complement strand
GCATCATAGTTGAGGCCTGGAATGCGTTTCACGTACGGAGGCGGCGGCATATTCATGATCGACATGCACGGCACTTTCGACTTCGCCACCGAGTCAAGCAGTTCGCGCACGCCTGGCGAACGGTATTGCGGCTCCTGCATCGCCAGGCCGACAAGATCGTAGTCTTTGGGATTAACTCCGGCGGCTCCGCCGGCGCTGACTTTGCCCGGCAACTTACGCGAGTCGATCTCGACCTGCTCCTTGCGGCCCTTGATCGGCAAGCGGACGCGGAACCCCTCGGCATTGATCAAGTCTGCTTCTGCCGGCAGACAGACCAGATGCACTGAATGGCCGCCAAATAAGATTTTGGAAGCGAGCAGCGACCCATAGGACGCGCCCATCATCAGAATTTTATAAGTCGCCGGCATCGCCGCCTCCCTTATGCTTTGTTCGTAAAACCCGAAAGAGTTCCGGCCCTTAAGGGCCATGGGCTCGGAGGCGCATGCTATGCGGGCCGTCTTGTCGATGCAATCGGGCGGTCGGCAACAATGAGGCGGTTACCGCGAAACGGTAACCGCCTCTCTCGCGCCAAAGGACCGGATCAATGACCTTCGGGCTTGTCACTACCGAACAGATTGCCAAGCATCGGCTGCGCTGGCGCGCTTGCGGCCGGTTCGATGGCGGCAGGAGCAGCAGCTCCAGCCTCGTGCATCGTTGCCTGCTTCTTTGCCTTGGACCTCCTCGCTGTCTTTTTCATTCCCCTTTTCTTCTTACGTGCCGGAATTGCCCGTTTTGCTTTCTTCGTTCTCTTCGTCTTCTTCGCCGTCTTAACTCTCTTCGATTTCGTCTTCTTGCGCTTCTTCGCCATGATGGTCCTCCGCTTATTCAATAAAACGTCAGAGCGAACTGCTGCGCCGTAGCTTTATCCTGCCGAGGCTCTTCGCCCCACCAGTTCGGCAAGCGGCTCTGGCGCAGGACCGCCGTTCGCCCAATCGAGCAGTTCGACCGTATGCACGACCGGGATGGTCGTGCCGACAGCAAGTTGTGTGATGCAGCCGATATTGCCGGCCGCAATCGCATCGGGCTTGAGCAGTTCAATGTTTGCAAGCTTTCGAGCACGCAATTGCTCAGCCAACGCCGGCTGAAGGATATTGTAGGTACCCGCGGAACCGCAGCACAGATGACCCTCCGGCACCTCTTTGACCTCAAAGCCCGCCTTGGAAAGCAGATCCTTCGGCTCGCGCAATACCTTTTGTCCGTGCTGTAGCGAGCAAGCCGCATGGTAAGCAATGGTGAGCCGCACGGGGGCGCCTGTTTGTCGCAGATTGAGGGTCGCAAGATATTCGGTGATATCGCGCGCGCGCGCCGAAATGCGAGCGGCCTTTGAAGCATAGACCAGATCATTGCGAAACAGGAATCCGTAATCCTTGATGGTCGTACCGCAGCCCGAGACCGACACCAGAATGGCATCGAGCCCTTCCCCATCGAGTTCTCGGGTCCATGCATCAATATTGTTGCGGGCCTGTGACAGGGCTTCCTCCTCACGCCCCATGTGGTGGACGAGCGATCCGCAACAGCCTTCGCCGGCGGCAACCACGACCTCTATACCGTTGCGGTTGAGCATGCGGACCGCGGCTTCGTTCGTAGAGGGTGCAAGCACCGGATTGATGCAGCCGGACAACAAGGCCACGCGCCCGCGCCGCTTTCCCTCCGGGGAATAAACCTTGCCGGTGCGCTCGACCGGAGGCGCGGGCTTGCGACGTGGGGTCAATCGCAGCATCGCCGCCACCCGATGCAAGCCGAGCATGGCAAAAACCGGCGCCAAGGGCTTCACGATCAGGCCCCCCACCGCGGCAAGACGGAAAAGGCTCGGGTTGACCAGCACTCGTGCCAGCAGCGCGCGCAACGCGCGATCGGTGAGTGGACGTTTGTAGGTCTTCTCGATGTGCTCCCTGGCGTGATCGACCAGATGCATGTAGTGCACGCCCGATGGGCAGGTGGTCATGCACGCGAGACAGGACAGACAGCGATCGATGTGCTTGACCACTTCTGGTGTGGCCGGCCTCTCCTGCTCGAGCATTTCCTTGATCAGGTAGATGCGTCCGCGCGGTGAATCGAGTTCGTCGCCGAGCAGCACGTAGGTCGGACAGGTCGCTGTACAGAAACCGCAATGTACGCAGGTACGCAGAATTTTCTCCGACGCCGCGACCTGTGGATCCAGCAACTGCGCAATGGTGAACGAGGTCTGCATGCTAAACCCCCGCCCACATTCGGCCGGGATTGAGTACTCCCTTCGGATCGAAACTCTCCTTCACGCGCTTGGCGAGAGCGCGCGAGGCGGGGTCCTCCGGCGAAAAAACGTCAATAGCGGCTCGCACCGCAGCCGGCGCGCGTATCAAGATCGCGTGCCCGCCAACTGCGGCCACGGCGCGACGGATCGCGGCCGCATCAGGATCATCCGCGAAAGGCATCGCCACCCAGATGAGACCGCCTGCCCAGTCATAGAACATTTGTGCTGCCGGTGTTATGGCGGCTGCAATTTCATGACCGCGGCTGGGTGCAACTGAAATGCGCCATAGCGGCCGCGTAAGCGCCGTCTCGAGTGCAAATGGCTTGACGTTCCGGATGCTGCGCCACAGGGCATGCGAATTCTTTTCATCGACAATCGAGACCGGACCAAAGCTTTTCATCCGTGCGGCAAGGGCTTCTTTGCGATGCGCAACCGAAGGTGCGAAGCCTTCCACCCTCAGGACGGTGGACGCTACCGACCTAGGCAGACCGTCGAACCATGACGCCACATGATCGGGCAAATGTGCGGCGCCCGAAACATCGCAAGGCGAGCCCATTGCAGCTGCCATCGCCGCGCAAGCCCGTGGGTCGTCGAGACCCGCCACCAGCACAGTGGCCTCAGTCTCGGCTTTGGGCAAAACCTTTACGGTAATATCGGTCATGGCAGCGAGCGTGCCCCACGATCCGGCAAGCAGCTTGCAGAGGTCATAGCCGGTGACGTTTTTTACAACGCGGCCGCCGGATTTGATTGTTTCCCCGCGCCCGGTGACCGCAATAACACCGAGGAAATGGTCCCGCGCGGCTCCTGCCTTGATCCGCCGTGGTCCGGACAGATTGGCGGCGATGGCACCGCCCAAAGTGCCGCGGTTTGCTTCACCGCCCAACAGCGGCCCATAGTCGATGGGCTCGAAAGCCAGCGCTTGGTTGTTTTCTTCCAGCAGTGTCTCGATGTCGGCGAGCGGCGTACCCGTACGGGCCGAGAGTACCAGTTCCCTTGGTTCGTAAAGCGTCACTCCTGTGAGGCTTGAAACATCGAGCGTCAGGTCGGTCTGGCTTGGCCGGCCGACGGTGCGTTTGGTCCCCTGCCCGGCAAGCTCAAGCGATTTCTCGTTGCTAAGCGCCCAGCGCACAGCATCCTCAGCTTCCTTGCCATCGCGGACTTTAAGGGTGTCGGCCATTATTACGTTTATTCCGCGGCACGCGCGGTGGTTTCGTGCACGAAAGCCGGCATGATCTCACGCGCGAAACGGCGCAACTGGTCCACCCCGCCGGCGATAGTGAGCAGCACGTAGAAAACGCCGTTATCGCGCAATGTTTCAATCATCCGGACAATTTCTTCGGGCGTGCCAAAGAGCGCGTTTTCTTCGGTCGCGCCAGCCCTATCGGCGTAGGCAAGTACATGCGACCCGGCCTTTGCCGTGGGGTGACGCGAAGCGTTGATGGTACGCTTGGTGTATTCAGCCTGGCGAAGCAGCGCCGCATCCTTGTCGGCCTTGTCTTTCGCCACATAGAGCTGGCGTGCGACCGCAACCTGCATCGGATCGAAGCCAAAGCCACTCGTCTCGCGCTGGGCCTTATAGACGGCAATTCGCTCGCCCAGGGTCGCGGGCGAAGCATATTGATCAAGAATGAGTTTGAACCCGCGCGTCGCGGCGCGCCTGATCGAATCTGGATTTCCAGCCGCTACCCAGAGCGGCGGATGCGGACTTTGTGAAGGCGGCGGCTCCACAACAATATCCTCGAAATGCCAGAAGCGGCCCTTGTGTGAGAAGCGCTCCCGTGTCGTCCAGGCACGCACCATCACCTCAACCGCTTCCTCGAAACGCGCCTCGGCCTCTTCGGGCGCGGTCTGAAAGCCCTTAAATTCGCTGTGGCGATAACCTTTGCCAATGCCAAGATCGAGCCGTCCGGCAGACAGGAGATCGAGGGTGGCGGCATCCTCAGCAAGTAACACCGGATTGTGCCAAGGCGGCACGATGACAGCCGTCCCGAGCCGCAAGGTCGTCGTCCGCATTGCCAGCGCCGCGAGCAACATCAGCGTCGAGGAAACCTGATTCCACCCGCTGAAATGGTGTTCGACCGAGAAGCTCGAATAAAGGCCGAGCGCCTCCGCCTCGACATTGAAATCGAGGAATTCAAAAAAGCCCTGACCAGTTTCCGGACCAAATCCGGGCTTGTCGGCCTTCGGTGAACAGAACAATCCGAAACGCATTCAAAACCTCGGGATATCCGGAAACGGCAGCCTGCCGGCATGCACGTGCAGGCGGCCTAGCTCTGCGCAACGATGCAGTTGCGGAAATACCTTGCCGGGGTTGAGCAGCCCTTTTGCGTCAAAAGCACATTTCACGCGCTGCTGCTGATTAAGATCAATTTCCGAGAACATCACAGGCATCAGGTCCCGTTTTTCGACGCCGATGCCATGCTCGCCGCTGAGAACGCCGCCGACTTCGACACAAAGTCTCAGGATTTCTGCGCCGAACATCTCAGTCTTCTCCAGTTCGCCGGGCACATTGGCGTCGTAGAGAATGAGCGGATGAAGGTTGCCATCGCCGGCATGGAACACGTTGGCGACCCGCAGGCCGTATTTCGCCGACATCTCTTTCATCCGTCTGAGCACAAACGGCAACTTCGCGCGCGGAATGGTACCGTCAGTGCAGTAGTAGTCTGGCGAAATGCGCCCGACCGCCGGAAAAGCTGCCTTTCGGCCGGCCCAGAACAGCAGGCGTTCGTCTTCCGAACCCGATGCCCGGCACGATGTTGCGCGACAATCGTGGGCAATTTTTTCGATGCTCCCGATCAGATGATCGACTTCGGCCGCGGGCCCGTCGACTTCGACGATCATCAAGGCCTCGACATCAAGCGGATAGCCGGCGTGCACATATTCTTCCACCGCCGCGATGGCGGGGCCGTCCATTATTTCCATCCCGCTGGGAATGATTCCGGCGCCAATGATGCGGGAAACGCATTCGCCCGAGTCCTCCGATGAAGCAAATCCGACCAGCATCGCGCGCGCGGTCTCAGGCTTCCTCAATATACGTACGGTCACCTCTGTGACGACGCCGAGCAGGCCCTCCGAGCCATTTATAAGGCCCAGTAAATCGTAGCCCGGCGCGTCGAGGTGCTTGCCGCCGAAGCGCAACACTTCGCCCGTTATCAAAACCATCTCACAGCCGAGAACGTTGTTGGTGGTCATGCCATATTTCAGGCAATGCACGCCGCCCGAATTTTCTGCGACGTTGCCCCCGATAGTGCAAGCGATTTGCGAGGATGGATCGGGTGCGTAGTAAAAACCGGCATGGGCAACCGCGTTACTCACCGCGAGATTGGTAACGCCAGGTTCCACAACCGCGACACGATTTTCGAAATCGATTTCGCGTATGCGGTTGAACTTCGCCATGCCGAGAAGCACGCCGTCGGCCAGCGGCAGCGCGCCACCGGACAGCGATGTGCCCGCCCCCCGCGGAACCACCTTGATGCCCTCGTCATGGCAGTAACGCAGCAGCTCAGCAACCTGCTCCGTAGTGTCGGGGAGCACCACTACCATTGGCAGCTGCCGATAGGCCGTAAGGCCGTCGCTTTCGTACGGTCTTAGTTCGCGCTCGGCCGCGATTACACCCTCGCCTGGAACGATGGTCCGCAGCGCGGCAACTATGCGATCACGGCGTTCCAGAACTGCGCCATCGGGCTCCGGCATCCGCACCGACATTCACGACACTCCTGGTTGGCCGTAACGCAATGTTTGCACGATTCTACCCGAAAATACGCTCCCGGCTTTCGGGCCGCGCTCGCAGACGATATCAGCCATTTGACGGGTTACACATAGGGCTGGCAAAACCCGTTGGAAACCGGGCCGGGTCTGCAGGCGTTGGCTCACGAGCGGTGTCCACACTTCAAACGGGAGCAAAGTAAATGAAATCGGGACTTGCAGTCGCTGTGATCATGGCCGCACTGACTTCAGTCGCGCAGGCACAGGACGTGGCCGCCGGCGAGCAGTCTTTCAAGAAATGCCTCGCCTGCCACGCGGTCGGCGAAGGCGCAAAAAACAAGGTCGGGCCAGTGCTCAACGGACTGGAGGGCCGTCATTCGGGGAGCATTCCAGAGTACAGCTATTCCGACGCCAACAAGAATTCGGGTCTCACCTGGGACGAAGCGACTTTCAAAGACTACATCAAGGACCCGCGTGCGAAGATCCCGAATACCAAAATGATCTTTCCAGGCATCAAGAATGAAAAGGAAGCCGGAGACCTGTGGGCCTATCTCAGACAGTTTGGGCCGGACGGTAACAAGAAATAGATCGTGAGCGCGTCAATCTGAGGCCACAACTGTTTGATCTTGGTCAACGCAACTGAAGTCTTGGCAGACATGATGACATCGAACGCAATTGCGGTCAGGAGAAACCATCATGATCAAGGATATTGTCGTCAACCTTGGATTAGGAGCGCATGACCCCGCTGGCGATTACGCGATTTCGGTAGCGGAAGGGTTCGAGGCGCACGTCCTTGGCATCGCCGTCTCCTACGAGCCGGTAATTCCAGGCACCGTGATGGGCGGCGTCCCTCCGGAAATTATTGAGAGCCAGCGCCGCGAGTCGGACAGCAAAGCGCGCTCAGCCGTGTCTCGCTTCGAGCAGGCAGTCAGGCGTGCAGGCCTTTCTGGCGAAACGCGGACACTCAGTGCGAGCGTCTCGGGCGCGGCCGACCAAATTGGCCGAATTGGCCGGCGCTTTGATCTGATTGTGGTGGGCCAGCCGAGCAGAAAGGGTTCGGCACCCGATCAAGTTGTCGACGAAGGCGTTCTCTTTGACTCAGGACGTCCGGTCATCTTCGTACCATACATTCAGAAAACCGGCATGACCTTGAGACGCGTCATGATTTGCTGGGACGGGAGCCGCGCCGCCGCACGCGCAGTGGCCGACGCCCTGCCATTCCTGCAGAAGGCAAAACAAGTCGAGGTTGTCATCGTGTCGGAAAAGCCGGCCAAGACTGATGAAGTGCCGGGCGCCGATCTTGGTCAGCATCTGGCTCGGCATGGGCTCACGGTGGACATCAAGCACATCACATCGCCAGACATTGACGTCCCTTCTACGATCTTGTCCCACGCAGCGGATTCCGATGCCGACATGCTCGTAATGGGTGGGTATGGTCATTCGCGTTTGCGCGAATTCATTCTAGGCGGCACGACCCGTGGCCTGCTCGAGTCGATGACGGTACCGGTATTGATGTCGCACTAGCGTCAAGTGCGCTCATTCACCCGTGGGCCGGGCGGAATGCGACGATGCTCGACGTCAGCTTACTGGCACTGACCGAATTCACGGTAGTGCACACTGCGCAACGAGACCTCGCGCGCGTGCATCAACGACGCCAAGCGCACGCAGCGCAAACAATGTGACCATTTGCACGGCCTCACGCACCGTACCGGGCTGTGCTGCCAGTGGCCCGACCAATCCTTCGAGCAAAGCGCCCACGACTGCCGGCGCCGCGACCCGGGCATCCTGTTCCGGCAAATGACCGCCTGCCATCGCAGTACGGATCCGCTTTTCCAGTTCTGTGGCGAGGGCACGCCGGAAATCCCGGCGCAACGCATCGATGTCGGCGTCGATTGGCTCAGCCATGACGGCCCAGGCAAGCCGTCTTTCCTGCAATGCGCGAGCGGCGAAAGTAGCGATGCATGCTGCGAGCGCCGATAGTGGTCCGGGGGCGGCATCGCCGGCGGCGCGCATCGCCGCGAGCTCGAGGTCCGTAGCGGCAGCGATCACTTCAGCCACAAGATCGTTTTTCGACGGGAAGTAACGATAAATGGTTCCGGCAGCGATATCCGCGCGTTGCGCCACCGCCGCGATCTGCACCGCGCCCATTCCTTTTTCCCCGACGATCGACTTCGCGGCGCCAAGGATTGTCTGCTCGCGCTCGGCGAGCCGGCGGGCAACGTTTTCGGTACGACGGTAAGGCATATAACGAATGAATTCTGATTCACGGCATTAACGCAAGCCGCAAAGCAGTTTCTCCAAAGATTTGGGTCGTTGCTCAGCCTCGATGGGTTCCGCTCGTACTACCACCGGAAGCAAGCGATTTTTCCCGAATTCCGGTGAGCGTCATGGTCGGCGTGATCGCTTCGGGATCGATCTTGAGATGGATGATCGACGGCTTTCCGGACGCGCGTGCCGCAGCAAACGCCGCCGGGAAGTCGGCGCTTTTTTCAACCACGGCCCCATAACCGCCAAATGCAAGGGCGTAGGCGGCAAAATCGGGATTTCGCAAATCGGTCGCTATCACGCGACCGGGATAATCGCGCTCCTGGTGCATGCGGATGGTTCCGTAGATGCCGTTGTCGGCCACCAACACAATCACCGGCAAGCCGTATTGAACGGCGGTGGCGAAATCCTGCCCGGTCATCAGGAAGTCCCCGTCGCCCGAAACACACACAACCGTGCGATCGCGGAAAAGCGTTTGCATGGCGAGCGCTGCAGGCAAGCCATAGCCCATTGAACCTGAGGTCGCGCCGACGAGCCCGCCAAACTTGCGCACGCGGTAGAAGCGATGCACCCAGCCAGAGAAATTCCCCGCGCCTTGCGTCAAAATCGCGTCAGGCGAAAGATTTTCGCGCAGCCACACCATGATCTCGCCGAGATTGACCGCTCCGGGCACGGGCGTCGCCTTCTCGGTCCAGGCGAGATAGTCGGCATGCGCCGTTTCACATTCTCCTCGCCAGGCGATCTCCCTTGGCGGCTGCAAAGTTCCCAGCGCCGCACAAAATGCAGTCGGGGATGCATTGATGGCGAGGTGGGGATGATAGACCCGACCGAGCTCTTCCGCACCTGGATGCACGTGGACGAGCTTGATCTGCGGCTCGGGGATATCGAGCACGCTGTAACTTTGCGACGGCATCTCACTGAAACGGCCGCCGATGAGCAGCACAAGATCGGCGCCCTTCACTCGCGCAAGCAATTTCGGATTAGGACCAATGCCAAAATCGCCGGCGTAACAGCGATGCATCGCATCAAAAAGATTTCCACGTCTGAAAGTCGTGGCAACCGGAAGCGAAAACCGCTCCGCGAATTGCATGAGGTCCGCAATTGCGCGTTCATTCCACCGGCTACCTCCGATCAGGGCAACCGGCCGCTTTGCGGCCTGCAGCAGGTCCTGCAGCCGGCTCATATCGCCTGCCCCCGGAGAAACTTCCACGCCCTCAAAGCGAGTGGCATCAGTCACCGCCACGCGCTCCTGCAACATGTCCTCAGGCAAGGCGATCACGACCGGTCCCGGCCGCCCGTTGCAGGCAGTGTGAAACGCGCGGGAGACGATCTCCGGAATACGCGCAGGGTCGTCGATCTCGGTCGCCCATTTGGCCATCGAACCAAACACTGCACGGTAGTCGAGCTCCTGGAACGCCTCTCTGTCGCGCATTTCGCGGCCAACCTGACCGACGAACACGATCATCGGCGAGGAATCCTGGCGCGCGATATGGATGCCGGCCGAAGCATTGGTGGCCCCAGGCCCACGGGTAACGAAACAGATTCCAGGTCGTCCGGTTATCTTGCCGACCGCCTCGGCCATGATGGCGGCGGTGCTTTCATGACGGCAGACGGTGAGATTGACGTTGCTCCCATAGAAGGCATCAAGCGCGGCAAGATAGCTTTCGCCCGGAACGCAAAAAACATGCTGCACACCCTGAATCGATAATTGGTCGATCAGGATTTGGCCGCCGGTGCGTGCGTTGTCCTTGCCGCGCATTGGGGATCACTTCACTATCTTTGCTGGAGAAATTTTCGGCGAGAACGGAGCGGGCGTCATCAACCAGTTGGCCTGTTCGATGACATTTCCGGCCTTCGCATTCTCCGACAGGAAGTGCTTCCAGTCTGGATCCTGCATCATCTTTGCGCGTTTTTGTTCGCGGTCGGCGGCGTTCTCGTAGATCCAGCCATGCACCAGCGTGTTGAGCTGACCCGACTCGCTGACGAGGTAGTAGTGCGGCTCGCCCATGTAACGGAGCTGCACCGGATAGGCCAGCTTGCTGTAGAGGTCGAGCTGCGCCGGTACCCTGCCCGGCAGAATTCGATACGTACGATGGTCGATAAGCACTGCGCGTCTCCCTTGAAATGCCGCCGGATCCGACGGTCAGGCGCGCACTCTCCCGGCAAGGCGCGTGCCGGTCAATAGGACCTTCATCGCCGGAGCACGATCGCTGATGTACAGCGGTCAGGTTGCGGGCTCGACCGTGGCCACCTGGTAGGTATGCATCTCGCCTTCTTCGTTGCGGATTGAGACATATTCACCCGGACGAAATGCATGTGTTCCGAAGCGGTAGCCGCTTTCGTCGTCGGCTTCCACGGTTTGATCATAATCGAATACCCAGCGAACGTGCTCGGGCCCGCCCGGACGGTGTACCAGGAAGCCGTGTTCGTCCGCATCGCCTTCCCAAAACCGTCGGACGCGACAGAAATCGCGATACTGCTTCCAAAGCGCAGCGTCGATATGACCACTTCCGTCGAGCGGCGCCACAAATTCGTAGCCGTGGCGGGGTGATCCTTGAGGGAACCCCTTGGAACGGGCGAGATTGAGCCTGATGCGTTTGAATGCGTGCGGCAGGGCAGTCACGGCATAGTCTCCTTGATCTAATGCTGCTCCCTCGTGCCGTGGCACGGCAAGGGCATACTGATCTGACATGACGGCAGAGGCCTCACAGCAGCCGGTAATCGATTTCCTGAGCGATCCCGCCAACCACGGCGGCGCGCCGGTCAAACGCATCGATACCCACATCGCTTCGGTTTTTCTGGCCGGCGAGCGGGCGCTTAAGATCAAGCGTTCGGTCCGGTTCCCGTTTCTGGATTTCTCTACGCTCAAGAAACGCAGAGCAGCCTGCGCAGCAGAGATAGCGGTCAACCGCGCCTTCGCCCCGTCGATCTATCTTCGGGTCGTGCCGATCACGAGGGAGCGTGGCGGTCGTCTCGCAATCGGCGGAAAGGGCGAACCGATAGAATGGGCTGTCCAGATGCGGCGCTTCGACGAGAGCCAGACGTGCGACCGTCTGGCCGAGGCCGGCCAAATTGACGCACTGCTCGCGGATGCACTCGGCCGGGCAGTGGCGGCGGCACACCGCCTGGCTCCAACGGTTACGCAGGCACATTTCACCGAAACGCTCGCCGAAATTGCGTCGCAGAATGAAGCGGAACTCGCGTCTGATCCGGACTTGTTTTCACTGCAAGCTCTGCGCGCTTTGTCCGCTGCGACGCTTGACGCTTTCGACCGCGTAAAGCCGCTGCTGGATGCCCGCGAGCGGGCGGGCCTGGTGCGCCGATGCCACGGCGATCTGCATCTGGGCAATATCGCGCTGATCGATGGCAAACCTGTTCTTTTCGATGCCATCGAATTCGATGATCGTATCGCCACCGGCGATGTCTTTTATGATCTCG
>Ga0184625_10000956_pt1 | contig 11679 bp, 13 predicted proteins | sample PLM3_30_b1_FD_133151 | JGI IMG/M metagenome (GOLD analysis project Ga0184625, IMG submission 133151) | Groundwater sediment microbial communities from an aquifer in East River, Colorado, USA - PLM3_30_b1 | ecosystem: Environmental > Terrestrial > Soil > Riparian zone | place: USA: East River... | reverse complement strand
TGCAAATATGGCAATAGAGTTTTGTCATTGAAATATTTCGTGAAAGTCAGATATTAAGTTGATCTTCTATACAGTATTTGGTCATAAATCTTAGCCTAACTGACTAAACCATGTAATTAATACTAATATTAGTCCTTAAATATTTCAGGTCCAAAGAGTTTGTAATTTGATCAAAGTTATTGAAAGTGAACTGAATTTGAATTAATGATCTTGAGCATCTGAATGAATCAGTAAATCTTTGAAGGTTTTAACACATTCATTGTAAAGTTCTTGATGAAATTTTGTTCCTTCTTGACAAAGTCTGGGATTCGTATCTCCATGTGGATGATCGATATTCTGACAATGCCCGTTTTGCGTTTTTCGTTTAAGATTTGTAACAGACCAAGACATAAACATCAATGCCATCACCCAGAGTATATATTCAACATTATTATGATCATAACTAACTCGGCATTCATCCTGTTTTCTGTTAACTAGGTATTTGCTTGACTCAACAGGGCTTATCTCGCCCAACTTCCACATTAAAAAAGGGACGAATACTCCCTTACCACTCTTTTCTCTACTTTCTCTCACAACTTTCTTGAACGATTGCGACCAAGCATCAATATCTTCTTCATTTATTTTGGATATATCACTTTCAAGAAGCGAATTTTCCAATATCCTATAAAAATGCAAGATAGTATCCTGATTCATTTTGTCCATACCATAAATTGTTTTTATGACATATAATCCGTCACTTTGAATCTGTGTTAGAAATCCGAACGAACGCTCAACCATTTTGGAAAGACGTATTATATTGTTCTGCAGTATTAATGATTGTAAATGAACGTCGATAGTCATAATCATCACAAGAGTATAGATTTTTCTGATAGCATTTGCACATGTACGGAATGCGATCATAAGATGAGTAGAGATTGCTTCAAACTTCATTGCGACTGTTGCAAAAAAGAAGACCATTCTATGGTGATGAATGGGTTTGAAGGATTTGAAGTAACTAGCAAAAAATAACATTAAAAATTTAAATAGTGACAATATTAAATTTACTAGACGTTACTAATTACAGTATTAACAATATTCGAGATCGGACGTTTGTGAATCTTTTTTGATCGGGATTTTAAGCTCGACTTTCTTGAGGATTTAAAATATTAGGTAAAAACTTGGAATATAGGTCCGGTGGAACTGAATGCTAGGATTACGAACCCTAGGAGTGCATGTTGTTACTGTACTCTCAAACTATCTACTGCGTCCATGATAACTTGAGTAGCGTGTACTCCAAACTTTGCCTTACAATAGTTTTCATTTGTCAGCTTTGAATCAAGCCTGTTTGTCCTTATCAACTGTGAAACCCTATTTACTGCAGCAAGATAATTCATCGAAGATATCCAAGTCAGTATGATTGAACATTTGTCACAAACTTCAACTTTAGCATTGGCTCCATATATTTCACCACAAAAAACGCATTTGTTATATACTATTGACTTATTAGCCCTAGGAGCATTAATACCAAAATGAACTGTATTAAAGCACTCAATACATAAGTGTTGGTTGCATGTTGAACATGTATGGTATTCTTCATGTTTACTACATTTTTCACACACTGTCATTGCTTAGAAGCACCACGTACAAGACATCATCAAGAAACGATTGTTGTCGTGAATTAAAATAATCATTATATCTACTAGTATTATTAATTAAGTAATCTCTCCTATATCTAGTTACTCTACAAATAACTACAGGCGTGACAAATGTTTAATTATCGCTTTTGGAGGTTTGTGAATCAAATTTGACATTGGATTTGGATTCGCTGGAGTCCTAATGCTTGATTGTAGACCAGCATAATGTCGCTAACCATACGCGTAGAAATTTTTTTATGTAACATTTATTTGAAATTTAGGCAAGGTATCGGACCGGTGGAGGGATAGAACTGCTTTCCCACAAATTCGAGCCCTAAACCCTCGCACCAATTTCCGATTTTAAATTAAACTTTTTTATTAAATGTTGAGCATAGTTAGTTAAGTACAGAACTCAATACGCTATAAGCCTCCGGTGGGTCTTGCGTGGCCCACCAAACACCAAATTCCACTTAATAATAATTTATAACTAATTATTCTCTGCAAAGGATCATGAATGAAAAATTAGGTCTAGAACTCATCATAACGATGGCACTTGTAACAACATATGGTGCAAGTTTAATATCGCAGCCACAACCAGTAGGGGCTTTTATCAATTCTGATGCGGAACCACGAAAGGCCCCGCCAGCAATAACAGGTGATGATGTCTATGTGGTTTGGTGGACTAACAAAACGGGTAATGAAGAAGTAATGTTTAGAACATCCAGTGACGGAGGAAAAACTTTTGGCGATACGATCAATCTTAGCAATACAACTGATTCCGATTCACAGGATGCAGAAATAGCAGCAGATGGAATGAATATCGTTGTTACATGGTGGGAACGTAATCAAACATCAACTGAACCGGTTCTGAAAATTAGTACCAATGGTGGAAAGACATTTGGAGCTTTAATAAAACTTGCTAATAATGGAACAATAGGTACTGGAGAACTTAGACCATTATTCTAGCGCTGATTAATAACATAGACGTAATTCTTGCTTATGAAAGTATAGAAGTGAAGAAAAAATAAATAAAATTATTGTTTAATTTCTGGCTTGTCCCAATAAATTGTATTTTTATTTTTACAGGAAAAATACTCTTTCTTTATTTCGACAAAATCACCAGGAGGATCATTAGGTTTTGACTGAGCTTCAGTATAGACAACATCTGGACGAATAACTTCATAACTAGAGCCGAATTTAAGACAACCTAGAGCTATTGAAGACATGAATTATCTCTTTATTATGTTGTATCTAAATATTTCTTGGTCAAGACCATTAGGTTTGCTTATTCATAAAGAAATATTTTATGGAATTAATGAATTGATATTTTTCTTTATCAAGAAGATAACTAAAATTTGAGGCGTCATGTTGTGAATCAAATTTGATATTAAACTAAATGACATTTCATTGCAGAGAAAACAAGTAAAAAAGAATGGTTAAAGAATGATTACAACCAGACATTAAACTTATTTATTTTCGATTGATATGAAGAGTATGAGTTCCGAGACAAATATGAAATTAATGAAGGCTTTAGATGATGCCTGGAATGCTCAAGATTGGAAAACTTTTAGCCAACGGCATACAGATGATGTAATTGTCCGGTGGCCCGGTCGGTCGCCTACTCGAGGAATAAGAGCCCATAGGAAGGAAGGAGAAATTTTTTTCAGAGCCTTCCCTGACAATCATGTGGTGAACAATCCATATAAGGTCTTCTTCGCTCAGGGTGATTGGACATGTTCCGTGGCCGAATTGACAGGTACTCATAAAGGTTTAATGATAGGACTTGATGGAAAATCGATAAGACCTACCAATAAGAAGTTCAAGGTAGATTTTTGCACAGTGGCCCATTGGAAGGATAGGAGAATAGTTGAGGAAAACCTATTCTACGATCTAGTTGGAATGATGACGCAACTTGGTTTGATGTAGATAATCTATGATGCCTACAATCTAAGTAATTGGATACCGATGTGACGAATCTATGAAACCATTTGAGATCAGTCCTGACACCAATGTAGCGCATGTAAGTCTTAATGTGTATACCATACAAAGAGCTCTTGACTTTTATCAGGGTTTACTTGGATTTCAATTGATCGGAAAGGCTTCTGATGAAAATGCGATTCTTTCCGTAAATAGAAGTGACAATGAGGAGTATCTTTTACATCTATCAAAAACAGGTAAGCAACATAGGATCGTCGAAGGAGAACGATCAAGTCGACGAGCTGGTCTATACCACTTCGCCATCTTGTTACCTTCAAGAAGATATCTGGCAAATGTGTTTAAGCACTTAACTGAAAATTCTAATGAACTCTGTTTTGAAGGAGCTGCAGACCATTTAGTTTCAGAATCTCTCTACTTAAGAGATCCTGATTCTAACGGGGTTGAGATTTACAGGGATAGAAACCAGTCAGACTGGAAAAGAATCGGTAGGTTTCAGGTTGTGATGAGTACTGATTATCTAAATCTGGAACAGTTGTTAAGAGAAGCTGACGATCCGAATGAATGGCACATGCCTGCTAAAACTATAATAGGTCATGTTCATTTACATGTTTCCAATCTGATTAAATCAAAGAAATTTTACTCAACAATTCTTGGTCTCCATCATACCTGTACATACCCTCGTGCAAATTTCTTTGCTGCCGACTCGTACCATCATCACGTTGCAACCAATACTTGGTTAGGTAATGATATACATAAGGCTGATTTCAGTCAGCCTGGACTTGATCATTTTGCCTTAAAACTTGATTCAAAACAAAACTATGAGCGGCTGGTAGAACAACTCCGGCGAATGAAAATACAAGTCTTAAGGGACGATAATAATAAAATTAACAAGGATTCAATTTTTATTTATGATCCAGATGGAATAAAAATCCAAATCTATTATCGATAGTATAAACCTCTTTTTCTTCCCCTGATCTTTCAGAGGGTCGTGTAGTCCCAGATGAAGTTAGAGTGCAGACTGGATCGAAGTTGTTAAGGACAAATTTGTCGCTAAAAGAGGATTTATTTGTTTTAAGTACAATCAATTAATCATTTACCTGTATTTTCTTAGCACCAACTTTGTGAACCACATAAAAATCATTAGATATTTGGATAATGTCTCCAGGAGCTATTTTCTTGTGACTCCTTTTTTTTCTTAATGCTATTCCAAATGGACTTTTCTCCTCTTCAATAAATTTAAGCCAAATCTTACCCACATTGACAATATTCTTAAATTCACATTCCCATACTAAATTATATACAGTGTCTAGTGCCTGTCTACTGATTTTATTGTTCCTTAAAATAACAGATTGTATATCAGGTTCCTTGCAGTAATATACTCTTACCTTCATCGATTCTTTCTGTTACGTTGTAGTACCAAATAACCTATCCGACCCTATCCTTCGCTATTTCCACTCCCAGGTCTTGTCTACGAAATTTCCCTGAGCATCAACTTGTGCCTCGATGACTCCTACTATGTTATTGAGGAATTCCAATTTGCCCTTTGAACTTTTCTCAAAAAATATTGCTCCCCGCCATTTTAGAAGACCTGACGAATCAAACCTCCCAATTCACTCACCAGTATATGTCGCGATCTCCCCGTCTGTAGTCGTTATCACTCCATTACCAACTCCATGGAGTACTCCTTCAAAGGATGGGCTGGCCACATACGTCAGAATTTCGGTTACCTGTACTCCCTTAAGACCGCCGGTCGCCGATATACTTGTCTCCATTGCAGGACCTTCCACATCGAGCACTCTTTGACTAGAAATTTTACCTTTAAATTCTCCGATTGACTCTCCCAACATTACGTTCAAATAAGTTTCACTGTACTTAGTGTACTCCAAAAAGAAATTCAACTGATCAAGTTAAAATAGGGAGGATCATTTTATAATATACTGAAAGACAAAAGTTGAATATTATTTCCTAGAGAATAGTTCCTTCTTTACTTGATATAGGGGAACGCAAGGGTTCCTGCTCTATCCATCGTTGAAATTTATATTTCTATGTGCCCCATCGCAAAATGGTTTATTCTCTGAAGCACCACAACGACAGAGAGCATAATGTTCCATCGATGCTCCTTCACCAAACTCTACTCCCTCTCCAAGAAGTTCTATCCCTCCAGAAATATGATAAGGTCCGTTTTTTGAAACTGTAACTATTGGATTTCTTTTATCTTCCGGGTCTCTATATTCTGTATCACCAATAGAATAGCTGAGGGCACCAGAAGGACATTTTCTAATTGTATTGATTACTTCTTGTATTCTAGCACCATCAGGATCAATCCATGGCCTTTCATTAAGCTTGAAAACTGACGGCAAATTGTCTACACATTCAGCGGCGTGGGAACAAATCTTCCTATTATCATGTATCGTAATTTCCTTTCCAAAATAGTTCCGTCTTTTGTCTTTAATTCTTTTCTCGTTATCACTCTCGTTCAGAGTTTTGTTTAGACTTGAAAATCTGATTGTTCCGTGAGTTCCATCACAAAATGGTTTATTTTTTGATGCTCCGCATCTACACAAGGCGACTCCGCGTAGAGTTGAAAGAGGCTCACCATTTGAGTTCTGAAGATTTTCAACTACCGTAGGTTTCATGTCGTTTATCAAGTAATATGGACCATTTACTAGTGGAAGAATCTTCGGCGTCATTTGATGATGATTAACATCAGCACTATCATTATTTTTATTTGATATCATGCAAAAACAACTTGTTTTGGTTCTTCGGAAACGTAATACTTTTGTTACCTGATAAAAACTTCATCGACATAACACCATTTCCATTTTTCGCCAGGTTCAAAAGATTTTATGATTGGGTGACCTGTTGATTTAAAATGCTTTGTTCCGTGTTTATTTACAGAAGAGTCGCAACATCCTACATGACCACACGTTAAGCAAAGACGTAAATGCACCCAGTCAGATCCGATTTTTTCACATTCTTCACATCCTTTTGTATTTGCATTGATTGTTTGATTCACTTTATCGATGTGTTCACATGAATCCGCAGCTTTATTGTTCACTTCTTCATATTATTGGCTCCAAGAATATTTAATAGTTGTTAATTAATTCTTTTAGCTTTAACTGTCGGGTTATTATCATAAAATTGCCTAAATATTTTTGTTTTTATGGGCATTCTCATGCTTTAACCGAATTATGTCCAATAATTTCTAAATTAGTTTGGTTGCTTTTTTTATCTTACTGAGATCAAAGAAATCTTAAATTTGATTATATGTTCTCTTACTAGTGGCAAGTATAGAAAGACATGGTGAAGTATTTCCTATATTGTTGGTTAATTTTATAGGTACCCTAGGATTTAGTATCGTCTTACCCTTTCTTGTCTTTTTAGTTAAGGATTTTGGTGGAAGTGCTATAGTTTATGGTGTACTAGGTGCAACTTATTCTGCTTTCCAGCTTATCGGTGCTCCAATTTTAGGAAAATGGTCTGATATTTATGGTAGAAAAAAAGTTCTTCTATTAAGTAATTTCGGGACTCTACTTGGTTGGATATTTTTCATTATTGCACTATTTTTACCAGAAGAAAAACTTTATCTTGATACTGTTCTTGTCGGAAGTATTGTTATAAGTCTTCCTCTCCTTGTATTATTCTTTGCCCGAGCTATCGACGGAATTACAGGCGGAAATATTTCTGTCGCAAATGCATATCTTGCCGATATATCATCGGATGAAACCCGGAGTAGTAACTTTGGAAAAATGGCTATATCAGCTAACCTAGGTTTTATTTTAGGTCCTGCTATAGCAGGGATATTGGGAGGAACGATTTACGGCGCGATATTGCCAGTTTTGGCTGCGTTACTTCTGTCATTAATTACGCTAATTGTAATTGGTCTTAGATTAAAAGAATCTAGGCCCTCTTCTCCTGAAATTCTGGTTCCACAAGAAGGTAGCATAAGAAAAGTGTTTGCACAGGAATGCAAAGACTGTTACGAGAATGAAAATTCCAGGAAACTCAAATTTCGAGATGTCTTTAAGTTGCAACATATTCCATATTTACTTGTATTATATTTTTTGATATTTCTTGGATTTAATCTATACTATGCTTCATTTCCAATTCATGCCGCTAATGATCTAAAGTGGTCTATAACACAGTTAGGAATATTTTATGCGATATTAAGTGGAGTAATGGTTCTCATCCAAGGTCCTGTCTTACGCAAGGCGTTAAAAAAATTCTCAGAAGAAAAACTGGTTATAATTGGTAGCATAATTTTAGGTACAAATTTTATTTTATTTGTATTCAATAATATTATCAGTGTATATGCGGCAGTTATTTTATTTGCAGTTGGTAATGGTCTTATGTGGCCATCATTTATGTCCATATTCTCAAAGCGTGCAGGAACAGCTTTTCAAGGATCAGTACAAGGTGTTGCAGGTAGTTTTGGAGGCCTAGCAAGTATCATCGGGTTAATATTGGGAGGATTTTTGTATAACTTGGTCGGAGCAGCTACTTTCCTAGTTAGCGCTGGGGTGATATTCACGGTATTTATTATGTCCTTCCGGTTACTGAAAATGAAGAGTTTGCATTGAGTAAACTATATTGAAAGTTAGAATTAACCTAATGGTTACCATTCTTCAAGGATCATTAAATCAATAGACTTGACGATATTGTTAACATTTTCCTGCTGAATTTAAAGAAGGTGTGAATTATGATTATTAATTTTCAAGCTTCGGCTGGTATTTGTTTATAAAATACCTCATTATTACCCGTAGTATTGTCTTGCCATACTATATGCAAACTGCCTTCTGTTGTTGCCATTGAGGGACATTCTGAGATTCCACCATTATTGCTTAAATCTACTGTTTGACTGAATATTGTTCCCCCGGCTGTACTCTTCTTTAGTAATATTTCTTCTGCATCATGAACCGACTCCTGCCACACAACAAATAAGTTATTATCTACCATGACCGTCTCCACATTAGATAATTTAAAGCCACTTGAAACTTTTACAATGTTTCCAAAACTAATGCCGGAATCGTCACTTTTGACTAAATAAAGTTCGTTACCTTCCATCGGACTGCTACTTGTCCAGAAGACTAATATGTGGTTGTATTTTGAGAGTATCTGAGGTTCTCCTCCATTTTTACGTTGGTTCAAATCAACAGTTTTATCATTAAGAGATGCATTATTGTCTTGGCCATTCTTATACATGACTTTTGTATTATTGTCATATCCGTTTACGTTCCACACTACAAAAAAGTTAGTATCGTCTGCTGCAACCTTCGGAAAAGAATCTCTAACACCTGCACCGATTTGCATTTTGGAGTGAAATGTTGAACCTCCATCATTACTATGCCTGAGCAATATGTGGTTTCCTTTATCCGCATCAAGATTATTCCAAATCACAAAAACGTTGGTCCCTGATGCTGTTATCTCTGGATGATAAGCAATAGCATTTTCGTCACTTATCGTTGCGACCTTTCCAAATGCCGTTCCTTGATTAGTACTCATTCTGAATAAGACCTCTTTATGACCGGATGTATTATCGGTCCAGACTACATAGACATTATTTTCAACTGCAGCAATCTGGGGATGTTCTGAAAAGCTCGGGTTGTCACTTAGATTTATAGTCCTTCCGAAGGTTATACCACCATCACTACTGGCTTTGAAATATATATCGTAATTATTGTCTGTGAAGCTTTGAGTTGACTCGCTCCATACAACATATACATTATTTTTCCAAGCCGCGATTTGAGGATAAACAGAATCATTTTGATTTTGGCTTAGATTCATTGATTGCGGTGCGATATTGATTTCTAGACTTGCCTGAGCCTGGTTTTCCAGTGCATACAAGCTTATTGAAGATAAGAGAGATATCAGGACCAAGGTGTATTGCAAAAGTATGTATGATATCAACTATTCATCTTGAATATAATGTAAATCGAGCTATTAAGAATTTTCTAATCTTGCCAAGAGAATTACATATCCAGAATTTTTCGGTCTCGGAGGTTTGTGAACCACTTACACAAAATTACCCTAACTATCAAATTTTGCAAGACGATATTTCTTCCTAGTATTAGTAACATAGACAAAGTCATATCATGTAAATGAACAAACTATCCATCATCAGATCTAAAAGAACCCCAATTTATTAGGAATTTTCCATCATTACTTAACGGTTCCATTCTAACATTCAGTTACAGAGAACAAATGGTGCCTATCAGGGTCGATAAAACGTTATTAACGTTCCAAGCTAGTCCTTCGTGTATTTTATATCAGATCTTAGTTCTTCTCTAGACTTCACTTTGATTACTATTGTATTGCTTATTTTGTTAAATATTCTTTGTCTCTTATTATTAGTAAAAATCAATCCTAAGATTACGTCTATAGGAAGCAAGAATGCTTTACCAAAGCTTTCTATGGCAGCACTTTTGATGTTAACATCATTCCCAGACAAGTCTGTGGCCTTTATGTTCATAAGCTTCTTACCTATTGATTGTCCGCTAGTACACTCAAAGTAAGTCCAATATGCAAAGAAAGCAACGCTTGATAAGATGTAGTTGAATGGTGTAACATTCTTGTGTTCCATAGTCATGTCGTTACCGTAGTTGAAGAACCAAAATGGAAATGCTATCAATGCAAATAAAATTCCCAAGCCTATTGAAATTATAATGAAATCAACTAGCCACGCCAGAAATCTATCCACCCAACTGGCTAATCTTAATTGCAGGAAAATTGCCTCTTCCTTTACCTTCTGATGCTGCTGGCGGAGCATTATTAGGAGATTCCATCTTACTTATCTCGCAATGGTCTGTGGTTAGATATATTTGATTTTATTTATACATGTGATTTCTCGTTTCTTTACGAACGTGAGATTGGATTGGAAAATACGGTATTCAGAGTTACTTTTACTGCCATCTATAATTGACGATTAATTAATATAATCTTGAGGCTATTTCCTAGAAAAGAATAAAATTGAAAACAAAATCCTCGAAAATTATAACATCCGAAAGAAACGAAAAACGTGGTTGTTTAATTACGGTTTGATAAGTGATGCCGCAAATATCATTGTTAGCTTAAACAATGTGTGTATGTACACTGCAAGTAAAAGGAGATTGTTATTATTTTTTAGGTGTATCTACGAGCCGGCTTTAACACAGGAGCCGGCTTTAACACAGGAGCCGGCTATTCCATATAAGCCGATTACAAAATCTATCTCGTATTTTAATTTCTGATTGTTTTGTAAAAAATCTATTTACGTCTAGGATCAAGGTAAGTTTCATAACAATAAGTCAATCGGTTATGTTTTACTCCAAGAACTAATCCATGAACTCGCCACAGTAAGCTGTTATTAGAATGATGGTAGATTGCTTTTAACTTGAATTAGTGATATACTTCCGGAATAAAACCTAGTGGTAGACTTATCCCCAAGTAGACACACAATGTTACATGTCAGTATTGAACCCCGAACAATGGCTAATCAACATTAAACTAAGTACAACGGTAGACTTCCGAACAAAATTTGTCTATTGGGGACTTTAGTAATAACGGATTGTTTTATTTTCTACGTTCGTCGACATAAACCGGCTTTTTCACATAAACCGGCTTTTAGAAAATTGATTTACGTTAGCGGACAGTGAGTATCATAATAAATAGAATTATCCCACAGTAAAAATGAGCAAAGACCATGGGTCAAGCATCTTTATTTGTGGATTTTCCATTTTTTCTCTTACACCATATTATTTGAGAAACCCGCATAAAAGCACTAATATCGTAACGGGCCCGGAGGGGTTAAGGACAAATTTGTCGCTAAAAAAGGATTTACAAAAATCGAAGTACTGAAATTCTATGCCATTACAGTGGAACCAGTGGGATTCGAGCCTTGCATGTATACGGGTTCTGTCATATGATATTTAGATTTTTTCTCCAATAACAATGAAAGTTATCTGAACATAGGAATCACATAAACGACTAGTAGCATGGGGCTGGTCGTTTGTGAATCAAATTTGACATCATTTTTAGATTCTGTCAGATAAAAAAATAGGTAAAGTACTAGTTTACTTCTAATCTAGTAATATTATTTATCAACTATATTTATTTGACAGAATCAATCTTAAGCGGTAGTTTTTACTTCTGT
>Ga0184625_10000955_pt1 | contig 11697 bp, 10 predicted proteins | sample PLM3_30_b1_FD_133151 | JGI IMG/M metagenome (GOLD analysis project Ga0184625, IMG submission 133151) | Groundwater sediment microbial communities from an aquifer in East River, Colorado, USA - PLM3_30_b1 | ecosystem: Environmental > Terrestrial > Soil > Riparian zone | place: USA: East River... | reverse complement strand
GCGTCGACGACCTCGGCATCAATCACCTCGCCGTCCTTCGCGTTCGGCGTCTCGCCCTGTGGCGATCCAGGGCCGCTTCCGTTCTGCTTGTACATCTGCTCCGCCATCGCGTGCGAGGCCTGCTGCAGCGCGTCGGTCATCCGCTTGATCGCGCCGAGGTCTTCGCCTTTGAGCGCCTCGCGCACGTCGCTGATGGCGTTGTCCACACGTCGTGCGTCCTCGGGATCCAACTTGCCGCGGTGCTCGTTGAGCGTCCGCTCCACGGAATACGTGAGCGCGTCCGCCTGGTTCCGTGCGTCGATGAGCTCGCGCCGCGCTTTGTCTTCGGAGGCATGACCCTCGGCGTCGGCCACCATCCGGTTGACTTCGTCCTTGCTGAGACCCGACGTATTCGAGATGGTGATCTTCTGCTCTTTACCCGTGGCGTTGTCTTTCGCCGACACATTGACGATGCCGTTCGCGTCGATATCGAACGTCACTTCGATTTGCGGCACGCCGCGCGGGGCGGCCGGCAGGCCGATCAGTTGGAACCGTCCGAGCGTGCGGTTGTCGCGCGCCAGCGGCCGCTCTCCCTGCAGCACGTGGACTTCCACGTTCGGCTGGTTGTCGGTCGCGGTCGAGAACGTCTCGCTCTTGCGCGTCGGAATGGTCGTGTTCCGCGGAATCAGCGTCGTCATGACGCCGCCCAGCGTTTCGATGCCGAGCGACAGCGGTGTGACGTCGAGCAGGACCACGTCCTTGACATCCCCCGCGAGCACGCCGCCCTGAATCGCGGCGCCGACCGCCACGACTTCATCAGGGTTCACCCCTTTGTGCGGCTCTTTGCCGAAGTACTCCTTCACGAGCTGCTGCACCTTCGGCATGCGCGTCGAACCGCCGACCAGGACGACCTCGTCGATGGCTTTCGGATCGAGGCCCGCGTCGGCAATCGCCTTCTTCACAGGCTCCATCGTCCGCTGCAGAAGATCATCGACGAGCTGCTCGAGCTTCGCCCGCGTGAGCTTCATCGCCAGGTGCTTCGGCCCCGACTGGTCCGCCGTCACGAACGGCAGATTGATATCGGTCTCGAGCGCCGACGAAAGCTCGATTTTCGCTTTCTCCGCCGCTTCCTTCAGGCGCTGCACCGCAACACGATCCTTGATGAGATCGATGCCGTCGGTCTTCTTGAACTCAGCCGCGATCCACTCGATGACGCGTTGATCGATGTCGTCGCCGCCGAGATGCGTGTCGCCGTTGGTCGACTTGACCTCGACGACGCCCTCACCGACTTCGAGGACAGAGATGTCGAACGTGCCGCCGCCGAAGTCGTAGACCGCGATGGTCTCGTCTTTTTTCTTGTCGAGCCCGTACGCCAGCGCAGCCGCGGTCGGCTCGTTGATGATGCGGAGGACGTTGAGGCCCGCAATCTTGCCGGCGTCCTTTGTCGCCTGGCGCTGTGAGTCGTTGAAGTACGCGGGTACAGTGACGACCGCGTCGGTGACCGTCTCGCCGAGGTAGTCCTCGGCCGCCTGCTTCAGCTTCTGCAGCACCATCGCGGAGATCTCGGGCGGCGAGAACTTCTTGCCGCGGGTCTCGACCCACGTATCGCCGTTCTCGGAGGCGACGATGTGATAGGGAACGCGCTGCTGCTCGCCGGTCACTTCGGAGAACTTCCGGCCCATAAAACGCTTGATGGAAAACACAGTGTTTTCCGGGTTGGTGACCGCCTGCCGCTTCGCGACCTGCCCGACCAGCCGCTCACCTTCTTTAGTGAATGCGACGACCGAGGGGGTAATCCGCGAGCCCTCCTGATTGACGAGCACGGCGGGCTGACCGCCTTCCATAACTGCGACCACGGAGTTGGTCGTTCCGAGGTCGATTCCAATAACTTTGCTTTTCGAGGTGTTTGCCATGTCCGTAGTCTATGCAAAATATTAGTCAATGTCAAGCATGTAATATGCGCCTTATATACTCATATAGTTGGCTGACAAGGGGTCGCTTGGGGTCTGACCCCCGTACTGTACGGGGGTCAGACTCCGGTACGCGACTCGGGCCAGCCGATATCGCTTATATTTGGGCCGTGAGTGAAATTCGCCTGCTGTTTCTTGGGGATATCGTCGGAAAACCGGGTCGGGAGCTGGTCCGGCGGGGGCTTCCCTCTTTGATAGAACATCACAACGTCGATCTGGTGATCGCGAATGCCGAGAACTCCGCGGCCGGACGCGGCATCACCAGGGAGATCGGCGACCAGCTGCTGAACTGGGGGGTCGACGTGATGACGTCGGGCAACCATATCTGGGCGCAGCGGGAGGCGATCGATTACATCGGCGCGGAAGCGCGACTGCTCCGGCCGGCCAACTTCCCCGCCGGCGTCCCTGGAAACGGCAGCTATCTGGCCCGCACCGCCCAGGGACGGCCGGTTGGCGTCATCAACGTCATGGGCCGCGTCTTCATGCAGGAGCTCGACAATCCCTTTCAGCGCGTGCTCGAAGAAATTGAAGCGCTGCGATCGCGGACGCGGATCATCTTTGTGGATTTCCACGCCGAAGCGACGTCCGAAAAGATCGCCATGGGATGGCATCTCGACGGCAAGGTGACTGCGGTCATCGGCACGCACACGCACGTGCAAACCGCAGATGAGCAAATTCTTCCCGGGGGAACCGCGTATCTGACGGATGTCGGGATGACGGGGCCGCACGACGGCGTCATCGGCGTCGACAAGCGCCCGGTCATCGACAAGTTCCTGCGCGGCATGCCGGTGCGAATGGAGACGGCGACCGGCAATCCCCGCTTGAACGGCATCCTGATTGCTGCAGACGAGGCGACCGGGAAAGCCACGTCGATTCAACGGCTGAGTCTTTCCGCCAAAGAGCTGGAGCATGAGCTCGCAATTTGATCTCTTCGGCGCGCCCGAGCCGGAACCCGAACCGGAAAAGGAACCGGAACGGGAACCAGTCCGATCTGTGTCGCCCGTCGCTCGTGAAAGGCAACGCGTTGTCCTCAGCGTCAGCGATCTCACCGCGAACATCCGCGGTATTCTGGAAAATGCCTACTCCGAAGTCTGGATCGAGGCCGAAATCTCCAACTGCCGGCTGTGGAACACCGGCCATCTGTATTTCACCCTGAAGGATCCCGGCGCCCAGATCAAGGCCGTGATGTTCAAGTCGGACGTCCGGTCGCTGAAGTTCAAGCCCGAAGACGGCCTCCACGTCATCGTGCGCGGACGCATCAGCGTGTACGAGCCGAAGGGCGAGTATCAGATCGTGTGCGAGCGCATGGAACCTCATGGCCTCGGCGCGCTGCAGCTCGCGTTCGATCAGCTGAAGCGCCGGCTGCAAGCCGAGGGACTGTTCGACGAGGCGCGCAAGCGTGCGCTGCCCTCGCTGCCGCGCAAGATCGGCATCGTCACATCGCTGGACGGCGCCGCCATCCGCGACATCATCAAAGTACTCGGCCGCCGCTACCCGAACGCCCATATCGTGATTCGCCCCGCGCGCGTCCAGGGCGACGGCGCCGCAGCAGAAGTCGCGCGTGCGATCCGAGACGTCGTGAAGGTAGCCGGAATCGACGTCGTCATCGTTGGCCGCGGCGGCGGATCGGTCGAGGACTTATGGGCGTTCAACGACGAAGGCGTGGCGAGGGCCATCGCGGCGTCGCCGGTCCCGATCATTTCGGCCGTCGGCCATGAGGTCGATTTCACGATCGCCGACTTCGCCGCGGACGTGCGCGCTCCGACGCCGTCGGCCGCCGCGGAGATCGTCGTCGCGCGGAAAGAGGATTTCTGCAATCACATCGAGCGGCTCAGCCACCGCCTCACGGGAGCGGTGCGTGGATCGGTCGCGCGCCTCGAGTCGCGCGTGCATCTGCTGAATCGGAGGCCGGGATTTGCCGGCTGGTCGGCACGGCTCGCGATGCGGGGCCGCCACTGCGCCGAGACAACCCACGCCCTCCGGCACGCGGCGGGCGCCTCGGTCCATCGGCGGCTGCGCGCATTTCAGACGCTTCGGTTGCAGCTCGAGCAGTACGATTTGCGCCGTCGGCTCGGCGGCGTGCGCGCGCGACTGGTGAGCGTCGACGGCAAGATCCGGGAGGCGGCGATGTTGCGGCATCATGCGGCAGGAGCGCGGCTGCAGAATTCCGCGGCTCGGCTCGACAGCCTGAGCCCGCTCGCCGTGCTTGGCCGCGGGTATGCGGTGGTGTGGGATGAATCACGAACCCGCGTGGTGCGCAGGTCCTCGGAAGTGAAGCCAGGCGACGGCGTGCGGGTCACGTTGTCCGAAGGCGAGCTGACATGCGAGGTGGTGAAGACTGATGGATCCGACAATTAAGGACTTCGAGGCGGCTATCGCCGAGCTCGAAACGATCGTGAAGAAGCTCGAAGACGGCGATCTCGCGCTCGAGAAATCGCTCGAGCTGTACGAGCGCGGCGTCCAGCTCTCGCGCTTCTGTCACACGCGGCTCGAGGAAGCGGAAAAACGCATCGAAATTCTCAACGAGCGCGGCGACCTTCGCCCAGCTGGGCAGATTTTCTCCAAAGACGACAAGTAATGCGGCTTGCGGACTACATCGCCGCGCGCCGCGCGCAGATCGACGAGGCGCTCACGCGTTTTCTTCCGTCGCCGCCGATCTTCCCTCGTGTGCTCTACGATGCGATGCGCTACAGCCTCGATGCCGGGGGCAAGCGGCTGCGCCCGATCCTGACGCTCGCGGCGGCGGAAGCGGTGGCACAACCGTCGACCGCCGCGCGCGCGATCGAGCTCGCCTTGCCGGCGGCGTGCGCCGTCGAGCTCATCCACACCTACTCCCTCATCCACGACGACCTCCCGGCGATGGACGACGACTCGCTGCGGCGGGGCCGTCCCACGAATCACGTCGTGTACGGTGATGGAATGGCGATTCTGGCCGGCGACGGCCTGCTCACCGAGGCGTTCGCGCTGCTCTCGCTCGAGCCGCGCGACCCGGATCTCGCCTCGAGAAAAATCCGCGCGATTCACACGATCGCCAGCGCCGCGGGCGCGTCCGGCATGGTCGGTGGACAGGCGATTGATTTGCTCGCTGTCGGCTCGTCCACATTCGACGAGTACTCCCTGCAGGACATGCACGCGCGCAAGACCGGTGCGTTGATTCGCGCCGCCGCGGTTGCCGGCGCCATCATGGGCGGGGGCGGCAACGAGGCAATTGACGCCGTCGACGAGTTCGGCCGCCATCTCGGCCTGGCATTTCAGATCGTCGACGACATTCTCGACGTCGAGGGCGACGCAAAGGATCTCGGCAAAACCGCCGGCAAAGACGCCAAGGCGGGCAAGCCGACCTACCCTTCGACATACGGCCTGGACGAATCGCGCCGCCTCGCCGCTGAACGCCACGACGATGCGATGACGGCGCTGCGGTCGGCGGGACTTGCAGAGTCGCGGCTCGCCGACATCGCCGACTGGGTCATTAAGCGAACCAATTGAATTGGCAGATCGGAAGATTGGCAGATTGGTAGATTCAGAGATTGAAACACCGGCTTGACGTACTACTCGTGCAGCGCGGGCTGGCGGGCTCACGCGAGCGCGCGAGCGCGCTCATCATGTCGGGCGTGGTGATCGTGAATGGGCAGCCGGCGCAGAAAGCCGGAATGCCCGTGGCCGAGGACGCCGAGATCGCGCTGAAAGAGCCGGATCACCCGTATGTCGGCCGGGGCGGCCTCAAACTGGCTCATGCGCTCGACACATTCGGGCTCAGCGTCGATGGACGCGAAGCGCTCGATATCGGCGCATCGACCGGCGGATTCACCGACGTCCTGCTGAAGCGCGGCGCTCGACGGGTGGTGGCCTTCGACGTCGGCCACGGACAGCTCGACTGGGGCTTGCGCAACGATCCCCGCGTCATCGTCATCGAGCGCGCGAACGCACGCGGGCTCGAACCGACTCACCTGCCCGTGCCTGTCGACATCGTCACCATCGACGTGTCGTTCATTTCGCTGAAACACATCTTTCCGAGAGTGCCGCCGCTCCTCGCGCGCGGCGCCGACGTCGTGGCGCTGGTCAAGCCCCAGTTCGAAGCCGGCCGCTCCGAGGTTGGCAAGAAAGGTGTGATCCGCGACCCGGTCGTGCAGGCGCGGGTCGTAGAGGAAGCATCACGCGCAGCCGCTGAGGTAGGATTGGTTCGCGCAGCGATGACCGAATCTCCGATCACTGGCGATACCGGCAACCGCGAGTTCTTCCTCCATCTAAAGGGTCCTCAATAATGCGATCCGTCGGCGTCGTGGCGAAAGCACGTCTGGACCGCGCCGCGAGCCATCTCGCGCAGATCGGAGCGTGGCTGGAAGAACGGCACCTGACGCCGGTGTTCGATCCGGAGACCGCGGCGCTCGCCACCTCAGCGGGGACAACCGCGCAATTCGACGTCGTCGACCAGGACGAGCTTCCGCGGCACGTCGACATGATCGTCGTCCTCGGCGGCGACGGAACGCTGCTGGGCACGGCGGGCCGCATCGCCAAGGCCGGATTGGATATCCCGATCCTCGGCGTCAATTTCGGCAGCCTGGGCTTTCTGACGGAGGTCACCCTGCCGGAGATCTTCACGTCGCTCGAAGGCGCCGTGAACGGCACCGCGCAGATTGAGGAACGCATGATGCTGCGCGTCGCGGTGGTCGCGGGCGCACGCCGCCTCGCGGAACGCGTCGTGCTCAACGACGTCGTCGTCACCTCGGGTGCGCTGTCGCGCATCATCGAACTGTCAGTGTCGGTAGACGGCGAGTCGATGATGCGGGTCAAGGCCGACGGCCTGATCATCGCGAGCCCGACCGGCACGACCGCATACAACCTCTCGGCCGGCGGCCCGATCGTCCACCCGCAGGTGGATGGGCTCACGATCACGCCGATTGCTCCCCACACGCTCACCAACCGGCCGGTCGTCGTACCGGGGTCCAGCGAGATCCGCATCCAGCCGCTGATTCACGAGGAGAACGGCGAAGTCTTTGCGACCTTCGACGGTCAGTCGCTGCTGCCGCTGAAGAGCGATCACATCGTCTCGGTGCGCCGCGCGGAGACGCGCCTGCGGCTGATTCGCGCGACGTCGCGTGGATACTTCCAGGTGCTGCGGGAGAAGCTCAAGTGGGGGGAAATCTGACGCTTACGAATCCTTTTCCGCGCTTCTGATGTTGTAGCCTTCCTCGATATTCATCACCCAGATCCGGCCATCGCCGACGTCTCCCGTGCGCGCCGACTTGATGATGACGGCGATCACTTCGTCCACCAGCGTATCCGGGACGGCCATCTCAATCATCGTCTTCGGCAAGAGACTCACGTCGTATTCGCGTCCACGGTAGACCGCCTTATGGCCCTTCTGGCGCCCGTGGCCCCGCACCTCGGTAATCGTCATGCCGGATACCGTCGCTTTTTCGAGCGCGTCGCGAACGTCGTCGACCTTGTTGGGCCGGATGATGCATTTGACGAGTTTCATTTTTGTCGCAAATTCTACAGTAAACTTGATCGTTTATGTCCACGCCCTGCACCGTTGTGATCGGTGCCGTCGAACTGCTCGAGACGATTCGTCAAAACGTGCCGGACGATAGCGAGATCCTGACGTTCAGCGACACCGAGCCATTGAAAGCGCTCGAAGCCATCACCGCGCGGCGGCCGAACACCATCGCGCTCGAGCGGCTGTTTGCGGCGACCTCGCGCGGCGCCGCGCTGATCAACCGCATCAAGGCCGACCCGTTGCTCGCGAACGCCGAAATTCGCGTCGTCTCGCTCGACGGCACCTACCGGATCTCCCCAAGGCGGGCGGCGCCTCCAGTTGAAGCGGAGCCCGTGTCGGCGACGACTCCCCCCGCGCCTGACACCGCGGAGATCCAGTTGGAGGTTATCCCGGCCGCGCCTGCGCCATCGGAAGGCGCCGCGGCGCAGAGTCTCGACTATCGCGGCACACGCCGCGCGCCCCGGTTCCGCATGGCGGAGGGCACCGAGGCTCAGGTTGATGGGGTGATGGCGACAGTCGTCGATCTCTCGCGGCACGGCGCGCAGATCCTGTGTCCCATTCCGCTGAAGCCGCAGCAGCGCGTGCGAATGATTCTCGGGGACGATCTGGGACTGGCGAAGTTCAGCGCCTCTGTCGCGTGGGCGTCGTTCGAGATTCCGAAAGGCGTGTCCCGCTACCGTGCGGGCGTCGAGTTCAACGACGCCGAAGCGTCGGCGATCGACGCCTTCTGCATGCGGCACAAGTCATAAGGCCGTTCCTACACCGAACCACTCGGCGGCCGCGGATTTCTCGCGGATGATGGTGTCGTTGCGTCCCGACCCTGTGGAGACGATCGATACGGGAACGCCCGAGACCTCCTCCAGAAACGCGACGTAACGCTGCGCTTCGCGTGGCAGGTCGTCGTAGCGCGTCACGCCCGAGCTCGGGCGGCTCCAACCGGGCAGAGTCTGATAGATCGGCTGGCACTTGGCGAGCACGTTCAGGTCGGCGGGCCACTCGTTGATCACGTCGTTGCCATAGCGGTAGCCCGTGCACACATTGATCTCGTCGAGCCCGTCCAGCACGTCGAGCTTGGTCAACGCGACGCTGTCCAGACCATTGATGCGTGCGGCATAGCGGGCGACGACCGCGTCGTACCAGCCGCAGCGTCGCGGCCGTCCAGTCACGGAACCGAATTCCTTGCCCCCGTCCCTCAGGCGATCGCCGCTCGCTCCCAGCAACTCGGTCGGCATCGGTCCTTCTCCGACACGCGTGGCGTACGCCTTGACGACGCCGAGCACTCCGCTGATCATCTTCGGGCTGACGCCAAGGCCGGTGCACACGCCGCCGATGGTCGAATTCGACGAGGTGACGAACGGGTACGTGCCATGATCGATATCGAGCAGCGTGCCCTGGGCCCCTTCGAAGAGAATCGGCCGGCCCGCGGCGTTGGTTTTCGCAAGGTAGAGCGACACATCGGTCACCCACGGCTTCATCCGTTCGCCAAACGACAGCATCTGATCGAACAAGGGCCGCCAGTCGAGCGTCGATTCCTTGATCAGCCGGTTGCGAGCCTGGACGTTTTCGCGAATTTCCTGCTCGAGTCCGGCGCGATCGAACAAATCGCACACGCGAATGCCGCGGCGGCCGATCTTGTCCTCGTAGGCGGGTCCGATCCCGCGCGAGGTCGTCCCGATCTTGCGCTCGCCTCGTCTCGCTTCCGACAGCAGATCGAGCTCGCGGTGATACGGGAGAATGACATGCGCGCGCTCGCTGATGATCAGGCGGTTCGCCACGTCGTACCCGAACTTGCCAAGCTCGTCGATCTCGGTGAACAGCGCCTGTGGATCGATGACGACCCCGTTGCCGATGGCGCACGACACGTGGGAATGGAGAATGCCCGACGGCAGGAGCCGCAGAATGATCTTCGTGGCGCCGGCATATACCGTGTGGCCGGCGTTGTGCCCGCCCTGATAGCGAGCGACGACGGCAAAGTGCGGCGTCAGCAGGTCGACGACCTTGCCTTTGCCTTCATCTCCCCACTGCGCACCAAGTACAGCGATGTTCATGGCCGGGACATTCTACATTGTCTCGTGGATCGCGACGGCATGACAAGAATGAGCAACGGCAAAACTCCACGTGCGGCGATGCAGAGCTTGTCAAACAAAATCTTTTTTATTTTCCGCATTGACAACGCAGCCGCGCGGTCTTAAGTTCTCTCTTTCGTTTCGCAAACTCTCAGTCGCTTACCTGTGCCCGCACACGAACCTCCAATGGCGTCCCGACCCGCACTCGAACGGCGCCTCCACGCCGCCCTCGATGCCAGTCCATCGCGCATTCCCGTCGTGCTCGGTGATTTCCGCACCGGCCGTACGCAATTGCTCTATCGCATCCGCGAGCGGCTCGGACGTACGCAGTGCCAGCACATCGATCTCGAGCGGGCCGCCACGACACCGGAGCGTTTCTATCAGGCGGTGACGAAAGCGTCGCCGTTTCGAGTGCCGCCGCGCGCCGAACCGGCGTCGGCGCGCGAGGCGTTCGACGCAACGCTCGCATTTCTCGATCAATCGCGCACCGGCGGCGGCAACGAGCCTGCGACATTTCTACTCGACGAATTTCTCGAACTTCGCACGTTCGAGAGCTTCCCTGGCCTGCGCACCGCGCTGCGCGAGCTGCTCAAGACGCTGGCCACCAGCCCCAACCGTTTCGTCCTGACAACGCGCTATGTCTCACGGGCTCATAGACTTCTGAGGGACGCTACCTCGCGTTTCGAAGTCATTCATGTGCCGCCGCTCTCTTCCGCCGAAGTACGCGACCTGATGCTGTCGATCGACGGCGGGCAGGCGATGCTGCGTGACGAGCGCGGGGCAGATTCGCTGGCGCGAGCCGTGTACACGCTCTCGGACGGCCGCGTCGGCTACGCGCAGGCGATCGGCGAAGCGTTGAGCCGCATGGTCCACGCGGAGGGTGTCGGCGATGCGGTGAGCGCGCTCACGCAGTTGCTGTCGCCCGATGGCCGCCTCGCGGCTTCATGCGCATCGTGCTACGAGCTGCGCCTGCATCGCGCGCGCGGTTACGGCGCCTTGAAGGCGATTCTGGAAATTCTGGCGCAGGAAGAACCGCTGACGCTCACCGAAGTCGCGCAGCGGCTCAGGCGCACGCCGGGCTCGACGAAAGACTATTTGTCGTGGCTCGAAGATGTCGATCTGATTGTCTCGCAGCGCAAGCGCTACAGCTTTTCCGATCCGCTGCTCCGCGTGTGGGTGCGGCTGTACTGCCGGCCGTCGTGCCCCTCTGACGAAGAGGTCGCGCGCGAAGTGCAATCGTATGCGCTCGCACGGCTGCCGCACCCGGAGCCCGCAATGGTGGTGGCTGGCGGCGGCGAGCTTGGTGACGACGATCGGAAGTCGTGGGGAATCATCGAGATCGATTAATCTGAAAACTGCAATCTAAGAACTAGAATCTAAGACCTTCAGCGCCAGCTTCGCCGCTTCCTGCTCTGCTTCCTTCTTGCTTCGGCCTAGGGCTTCGGCCACCGGCTTGCCGGCCACGCGCACCTGCACCTGAAACAACTTGTGATGATCCGGGCCCGTCTCGCCGATGACCGCATATTCGGGCAACGGGTCGCCGCCCGACTGCACGCGCTCTTGCAGCGCCGACTTGTAATCATGAAACGAGGCGGCGGGAGTCCGCGCCTCGTTGATGAGCGTTTCGAACTGCCGGGCAATGAATGCCGTTACCTGTTCGACGCCGCCGTCGAGATAGATCGCCGCAATCAAGGCTTCATAACCGTCGGCGAGCAGCGCCTGCTTGCGGCGCCCGCCCGTTTTCTCCTCGCCGCGCCCGAGCAGCAGGTGCTGGCCCAGGTCGAGCCCCTCGGCGAGCCGGGCGAGCGACGCAGTGGAGACCAGCGCCGCTTTCATCTTCGATTTCCAGCCTTCATCGCGCGTGGGAAAACGCCGAAACAGCAGATCGGCGATCGCGAATCCCAGGACCGCGTCACCGAGAAACTCGAGCGACTCGTTGTCGATCACCCCGCCGCTGACGTCCTCGTGGGCGCGCGATGTGTGCGTCAGCGCGTGTTCGAGCAGACCGAAGTCGCGGAAGTTGTATCCGGCCCGGAGCTCGAGCGAGGCGAACTCATTGCGCAGCGGAATCACGCGACCGTCGGTGGGGTCGATGCGATGGCTGTCGATCAGTCGGCGCGCCTCGTCGGCGTCATCGGGACGGACCGAGATCCGGATTTCGGCGATGCCGTCGACCTGCACCGGG
>Ga0184625_10000954_pt1 | contig 11702 bp, 4 predicted proteins | sample PLM3_30_b1_FD_133151 | JGI IMG/M metagenome (GOLD analysis project Ga0184625, IMG submission 133151) | Groundwater sediment microbial communities from an aquifer in East River, Colorado, USA - PLM3_30_b1 | ecosystem: Environmental > Terrestrial > Soil > Riparian zone | place: USA: East River... | reverse complement strand
GTTGGCCGTTGTCGGGAGCACCTACTACCACCAGGTGGAGAATAAGGTCGAGACCTCCACGGTTCTGCGGATTCCGACTTCGTACCCGCGGGAACAGGTCTCCACGTCTCTTTTGACCCCGGTTGATACCAAGGTCACCCTGACGGACGTCACGTCCGATCTGGGGAATGTGACGATCACGGCCGGCAGCACCACTACGGTTCACTCGAACGTCTACCTGACGGATGTGATCGCCAGCCCGGCCGGGACCACCACCATCGTCTCCACCTCCGGCGACCTGGTCAATGGCGTCGGCACCCACCTGATCCAGGCCCGCAACATCAGCCTGACGGCCGGAACCGGCGTCGTCGGGGCGGCCGGCGCGGTGATCCGGACCGACCTGACGGATGGGGTGGCCGGCAAACTCGACACAGCGTCAGCGGGCAGTGTGTTCGTCACGGAAACGTCCGGCGATCTGCGGCTCGGGGCCGTGTCTTCCAATGCGGGAGACGTCACCCTGGTGGCCGCGGGAGCTATCCTCGACTTTGCCAACGACGCGGCTAGCGACGTGGACGGTCGGAATGTAACACTGACGGCGACTGCCGGCGGGATCGGCATTCTCGCTAATCCGCTCGATGTGAACACGGCCGTCTCCGGCCTCGGCATCTTCAAGGCCACGGCCACGAATGATGTGTTCGTGACTGAGACAACCGGGGATCTGACTCTGGACGTCGTCTCCTCAACCACGGGTGGGGTGACCTTGAAGGCCTCGGCAGGAAGCCTCGTGGATACGGCCGACTCTGGGGCCGCCGACGTCATCGGCACCTACGCGGTACTGTCCGCGAACGCAAATGTTGGATCCGCCGCCAATCCACTCGATCTGCAAGTGTCGAAGCTGGAGTCGGCAGCGACCGGTGGCGGAGTGTGGATCGGCAACAGCACCGGGTTGACCATCGGCGGGGCCTCGGCCGTGGTCGGCATCAGTGCTCAGACTGACATCGTCATCACGGCCGCGGGTCCCGTGACAGTAACCGAAGACGTTATTTCGACGGCGGGCAGCGCTGTCCTGACCGCGACCGACACCGCATCGGCCGGGCAGGATCTGATCGTGACCGGTGGGGCCGACATCCGTGCCGCTTCGGCTGGCCAAAACGTGACCCTACTCGCCGGGGACAACTTCCGCGCCGATGCGGACAGCCTGCTGCAAGCCGGCGACCAGCTCGCCATCCGCGGCGACTTCGGCAATGCCGACCCGGGCGTCGGGACGACGATCGAAGTGTTCGGCTCGCTCCAGAGCACGAGCACCGCGATCACCGCCGGAGCCGATGTCGATACAGTCCACCTGAAGGTCCAGACGATCAGCGGCGCAACGACCGTTCTCACCCAGGGCGGAACGGACGCCATCACTGTCACCGAGCTGCCGAACCTGACCACCACTCACAGTGGGGTTCGTGACACGGTCACGCTCGACGGCGGGGCGGCCAAGGACACCTACACGGTGTATGTGCATGGCGCCTCCGACTACGTGATCAACGTCCGGGACAGCGGCGCCTCCGGCGACGGGGCCGATACCCTCGACATTCTCGGCCGCGACCAGTCGGCCAGTCCCGACTTCTTCCTCCTGCGCAAGGGAATCGTGGCCGCCGAGCACGGGAATTACGCGACCCGGGCATTCACTGCCGTCGAGCGGATCAACTACGACGGCGCCATCGACGGCGGGATGACTGTTCTTGGCCGGGACGGTGACGACAAGTTCCACTCCGACGACAATGCGACCACGACTGTCATCGATGGCGGCAAGGGCAACGACTTCTTCCAGGTCGGCCAGCTCTTTGGGACCAAGCGGGACGCTGGGGCAGCGACCGGGATCGCGCCGGGCGACGAGTTCGAGACTCTTCAGACCACTCGCGGGTACCTGAGCAACGGCGTCAGCTTCGCCACGACCATCCGCGGCGGGGAGGGGAACGACCAGTTCTCCACCTATCACAACAAGGCCGCGCTGCGGCTGGAAGGGAACGCCGGGAACGACGAGTTTGTCGTCCGTGCATTCGCGGAGGCCGACCCGACCAACCCGACGCAACCGAAGACCACGGTGGACGCCGGGACTGGGCAGGACGTCATTCAGTACGCAGTCAACGCCCAGGTCGACATCGACGGCGGCGACGGGTTCGACAAGCTCGTGGTGCTCGGGACCGAGTTCGGGGATTCGATCGATGTGAGCGATGTTTCAGTCACCGGCGCCGGCCTGACGGTGGCGTACAACCAGGTTGAAAGCGTGGAGGTGGACGGCCTGGAGGGGGACGACCAGATCTTCGTGCACAGCACCCGGGCCACCGCGATCACACGGATCATCGGCGGACTCGGCAATGACACGATCACGGTCGCCGCCGGCTCGCCGGGGAGCCCGGCGGTCCCACACACGACGAGCACCATCCGCGGCCCACTCTTCGTCGAGGGCGGCGTCGGGCCCACGAACCGGGCGATCGTCCCGGCCGTCACGCTGCCGAACGAGATCGTGGGAACCTTGCCCCCGCCACCGAACGGCGGGAACGAATCGCAGAGCACCGACAAGTTGTTCGTGCTCAACGATGACAGCACGTTGAACGACACTGGAATTCTCACCCCGACCACGATCACGGGCCTCAACATGGGGACCGGACTCACGGTCGATGAGGGTACTCCGGGCAACCCCGACATCCACTCGTATCCGGGTGGGGTCACCTACACCAGCTTCGAGACGGTCGATGTCCTGCTCGGATCCGGAAAGGACGACTTCCTGATCACCGGGACGGCGACGGGGGTCGTCACCACGCTGCACGCGGGCGGCGGCGACGACACGATTCGCGTCAAGGCAATTGGCGGTGTCACGACCATCCTCGGCCAGGCCGGGGACGATCTGGTGCAGGTGGCCAGTGATGCCATTACCGTCGACCAGATCGCCGCGCTCTTGACCGTGGACGGCGGATCCAACACCGTCAAGGACGTTCTGACCGTGGACGACGCCGGGGACACGAATAATAACTCCGGCGAGATGACCTCGTCAACCGTCACCGGTCTCGACATGGCCGGCTCGATCAACTACGTCGCGCTGGAGGAGTTGCACGTCAACCTGGGGAGCGGGAATGACACGTTCCGCGTGCGCGGGACTCACGGCACGACACCGACCACGGTGACCGGCGGCGCCGGCAACGACCTGATCCGCGTCGGGCAGCCGCTTGCGACTCCGCCGGTCAACCCGAACGAGACGCTCGCCGATGTCCAGGGCACGCTCACAGTGGATGCGGGGATCGGCACCAACCAGCTCCGGGTGACCGACACCGGCGGGACCACACCGAAGCACGTGGCCGTGACGGACCACAGCATTCTCGGGTTCGCCCCCGCGGACATCTTCTATTCGGCCACCGGCGGGAAGTTCGACAAGTTCAACACCACCGACCCGTACGCGGGCACCGGGGTCTGGCTTGAGGGGTCGAAGACTGCCCGCGATGCGTTCCTCGTGCAAAGCACCCTCGGCGGGAGCACAACGGCTATTGCCGGGGGCGGCGGCGGTGACGTCTACTACCTGACCGCCCTGCCGCCGGTCGCCTCGGGCGACGTGCAGGGCGATTTCCCAGTCGCGGGCCCGCTGGTCGATAACGGCAACGTGGACACGATTCAGGGCCGGCTCCGGGTCGTGGCTCCGACCACGGGAACTCCAAGCCAACTCTACGTGAACGACCATGGCAAGCCCGGCCGGGCCAACTACACGGTCAGCCCGGCGGTGGTGCAGAACTTCCTCGATACGACCAATCCGGTGCCGGCGCGACCGCAGTTTGCGGGGATCGACTACCAGGGTGCGGTCAACGAGCTCCGGCTGGACGCCACCGACGACGTCAACGTATTCGACGCCAAGCCCGGACTCGTGACCCATTACACAATTGACGGTAACCTGCCGGTCGGCGGGGTCCCGATTGTGGGCGGCGGGGACTACCTGCGTTTGGACAAGACCGGGACGACCGGCCGGAAGCTTCACATTACATCGCTGGGGACCGGCTACTGGCAGTTCACGACCAAGCACAAGCCCGTCAACTTCGAGAGCATCGAACGGTTCAACCACGTGGACATCGTGGCTTACCAGGGCGACGTCGGCTTGCCAAGCCAGGCGCCGCTGATGACGGTGCGGGATGCTGAGAACGGGGTCAAGAAGTTTGGCCGGTTGGTGTACGAATCGAACTTCCGCGGCGCCGTCCGATGGGCCGCGGCGGACATGAACTGGGATGGGATCCCGGACCTGATCACGGTCACCGGCGCCGGGCGGGCCGCGGAAGTCCACATCTATAACGGAACGCCGGATGCCGCCGGGAAGTACGCTGGCCAGGAAATCGCGTCCTTCCCCGTGCTTCCGACCGGGGTTCATTCGGGGGCATTCCTGGCCGTAGGCGATGTGAACCACGACGGGGCCAACGATATCGTGACCGCGGCAGACGCCGGGTGGTTACCTCAGGTTCGAGTGTGGGACGGCCTGACTGCTCGGACAACCCACACCGAGCTGGTCGATCCGTTCATGGCGTTCCCGACGACCTTCCGGGGCGGGGTCCGCGTCGCGGTTGGCGACCTGGATGAGACCGACGGTAGCGCGCCCGCGGCGACCGCGGCCGAGATCATTCTCGCGCCGGGCAAGGGAGCGTCGCCAACCGTCGGCATCTACGCGGTCTCTGGTCACCAGCTCGTGAGCCGGCGGAAGTTCACGGCCTTCCCGCCCGGGGTGTCGGCTGCCGGCCTGTTTGTGGCCGTCGGCGACTACAACGGTGATCACGTGCGCGACGTGATTGTCAGTCCAGGAGCCGGGACGGCTCCGAAGGTGAACATCTTTAGTGGTATCGGGCTGCTCACTCGGACGGGGCTCGCCGAGACGCCGAAGTGGTCGGTCCTGGTCCAGCCGATCAACTACCGCGGCGGAATCAGCGTAACTCCGGTGCCGAAGAATGGCGGGAATCCGTTCTCGGTCGAGTGGGTGACCCTGAGGTACAACCTCGGGCCGCGGTAGACAGGACCGAAACGCGTGCGGCGGGGGCGTTCGGCCATTATTCGGCCCGCGCCCCCGCCTCGTTCTTCCGCGTCAGTAATTCACGCCGATGGACGCCGTGCCGCCGAGCATGCCAAGGTTTCCAGTCGAAGAGCTCGCACTCCCGGCCCCAAGGTAGGTCTGCCCGACCACGCCACCGCGGACGAACAATCGCTTGCCATAGACGCACGTCTCGTATTCGAGCCCCAGCTCGATCTCGCCAACGGTCACCACGCAGTCGGCCCGCTCGTCGAACCGAGTTCGCGTCTGGCTTGACCCCACTAGACCGACGAGGGTTGGGTCATTGACGTCCTGGGCGTACGCGGCGGTCCGTTCCACCTGCCCGAACACGATCGAGCCGCGAACATTTCCGTAGGCTGCGAGTCCGCAATCGCAAAGTCCCTTTCGGAGGAACAGACCGACCGTCGGTCCGGCGCCGTTGAAGTCCGCATTGGCGTCCAGCCGCTGGAACTCGCTCGTCACCCCGTCGCCGGGATTGGTGAGCAGGGCGTGGTACCCGTGTTTGATTGACATTACCCGCAAGCCGCCGGACACGCGCGCCAGGCAGTCGGGTGCGCACCACTTGTACGTGGCCTCAAAGTCCGCGGAGCAAATCTGAAGGTCACTGGAAAACACCAGCCGGTCGGTGCCAATGCCGGCAGCCCCAAGGATTGAGCTCGGGGCGGCGAACGCGGCCGTCCCGGGAATGGCCGGAATGATATCCGGAACAGTTACTATGGGCGGAATCGCCCCGGGCGCGGTGGTCAGTGTGAGCTGGTCGGAGGAGTGGTCGAACACGAACACGCGCGCCTGCGCTCCCCATCCGCACTCGGACGACCACCCGGCCCAGGCTTGCCAGCCGGGCTCGCAATTCCAGTTGAACGGCACCGTTCGGGCCGATGCGACCGCCAGCGGGAAAGCCCCGGGAGCCGACGGCACGGGCGGGTTGATGACGGTGAAGGCTGTGTTGTTATTGATGTACGGGCTGAGCAACAGGACTCCGCCACCGGCATAGAATCCGCCTGTGCTATCCGCGGCTCGAGGCACGGAAAATCGGTCGGGTATCAGCGGCATGGGAGGCACTTCCTCCCGAACCAAGGCAGGAGCAACAGGTTTGGGTGCAGATACGAGGTCGGGTGTGGGATCACCTGCCACGGAAGCCATTGCCGTCAGGGCAATCGTCAGGATCGAGTATCCGCACCGTTGGATTGTCTGACGCATCCTTCGCCTCCTGCCTAAATCGAACCACATGCGCTCGTTCCGCGGCCGCGGCCCGTACGTCGTCGCCGGCATTTACCCTCCCATCGGCACAACCGTCAGGACACCTCAACCTAATCTTTCCGGTAATTCCCGTTTTGCCTCCTCGAGGCGAGTTGTGCGGTCCCCCAGCCATCAGGGTCGGGGTTGGCCGCGGGTGTCTGCCAACGGTAAGCTCAGCTGGGCCCCTGCGCAGGTTCCGCCGATGGACATTGACCTCGCCCGAGCGGTGGCCCGCGCCTTCTACGCTCAAGAGCCGGTCGTCGAACCGCTTGCCGGCACCACTTACCCCGTCTTCCGGCTTCAACTCACCGATGGCACCAGGTTCGTCAAATTTGCGGACCGCCAAAGAATTACGACGGAAGCGGCGGTCCTCAAGCGAGTGGCGCAAGATCGAATTCCCGTCCCGGCGGTCGAGCACGCGGACCCGGACGGCGCGATCGTCGGCCGACCGTTTCTGATTACCAGGTCGGCCGGCGAAAGGACGCTACTGTCCTGCATGATGGCGCGCGACCCGGCTGTGCCTGCCCTGTTTGAGGAGGCGGGGTCGATACTGGCGCGGATCCATGCCATCCAAATCCCTACCGACGACCGCCCGGGCGGCGTTAACCCGCGCGATCCGTTCGCCGTCCTTGGACGGTTACGGGCGGCTGGTGAGCAGGTCGTCGCCGCCGGCCTACTGACGCTCGTCGAGGTCAGGGCGTTTCTTGTTCTCCCAATGCCAGATCTCAGTGGTGAGCATCTCTGCCACGGCGATTTTCACGCGGTACAATGCATCGAGCGGGACGGTCGCGTTGCGGCCATCGTGGACTGGGAGGGGGCCTGGGTTGGGAACTCGGCGGTGGACCTGGCGGTCGCCCACGCCTACTTCGACTTGTATGCCCCGATCGACCTGACGCGCCGATTCCTGGCGGGGTACGCGACGATCGGCAAGGTGCCGTCGGACGACGACAAAACCTCGATCATGGTGCGGATGGCGCATACGCTGGCCCTGGCAAATCTCTGGCGCGAACGAGGGCAGTTCGGCAATGCTCGCCGGGCGGCCGACTTGTTTCGCGAGTACGCCCGGCCGTGAGGACTCATGACCTCCACGGAAGAAGCACTTGCGGCCGCCCGCCGGGCCCACCGGGCAGGCGAACTGGACCGGGCCGAGAGCGCCTACAGAGATGTCCTTCGGATCCGACCGGACGAACCGACCGCGCTGCAATACCTCGGGATGATCCGCCTGCGGCAGGGCCGGGCCGCGGAAGCGGTCGATCTCATCGGCCGGGCCCTTGCGATCGGTCCGGCGACGGCAGCCGCTCACTGCAACTTTGGCTCCGCCCTTCAGGCCGTGGGCCGGCTCGACGACGCCGAGCGCCACTTTCGCTCTTCCGTTGAACTGAATGCGGCCGACCATGTCACGCATGCCAACCTGGGCAACTTGCTAGCGCTCGCCAGGCGCCCGGCCGAGGCGGAGGTTGCGTACCGACGCGCGATCGAGCTGCAACCCGAATTCTCGGACGGCCACCGTTACTTGGCGCTCCTTTTTCGCCGACAGGGTCGATTCGACGAGGCGGCGCAGAGCCTTGCCCGGGCCCTGACCCACAGGCCACGCGACGCGGACGCTCTTAACGAATTGGGGCTGGTCGCCCGCGAATTCGGTCTCGTCGCCGAGGCCGAGTCGCTGTTCGGCCAGGCACTGGCGGCTCGACCCACGTTCGCCGCGGCACGAGTTCACCTGGGGAACGTGCTGCGGGACCAGGCACGGACGGCGGAGGCTGAGGCCGCCTATCGTCAAGCGATCCAGGACGACCCAAAGCTGGTCGAAGCGCACATCAACCTCGGAGCGATGCTGGAACAGGACAGCCGACTGGACGAGGCGGCGAATGAGTTTCGAGAAGCGCTGCGAGCCCGGCCAGGTGATTCGCTGCTTGAACTGAGACAAGCCCGCATTGTCCGGCAGGTGTTCGAGAACTCCACGATCATCGACCGGTATCGGGGCAACCTCCTCGAAACTCTGCACCGGCTAGCGGACGCGCCCGGTCCTCGCACTCTTGCCGATGTAGCCGCATACGGAGCCCCACCGCCGCTGGGGCTCATGTTCCACGGCCGCGACGATCGGCCGATCAAGCAGGCGTATGCCCGCGTCTTCCAAGCTATGCAACAGGAGCGGCCGCCGGCCCGACGAGACGGACCGCCCCGCGTTGGGTTCGTCGTTACGCGCGGGCACGAGGGAGTCTTCCTCCGTTGCATGGCCGGGGTGCTGGAACGGCTGAGCGCGAATGAGTTGGATGTCCTGGTCCTTTGTGCCCGCAGCGGCCAGGAGCGCCTGCGCGGTGGAATACAGAGTCGAGCCATCCGGGCCCTGGCGCTGCCCGGCCGGCTCGACCTGGCCGCCGAATCAGTCCGGGCTGCCGCGTGCGACATTCTGTACTACTGGGAAGTTGGGACCGATCCACTTAACTACTTCCTTCCTCTACTTCGGCCGGCTCTGGTGCAATGTACCGGCTGGGGCGTTCCCGAGACGTCCGGGCTGCCAACGATGGACGCCTACCTCTCGAGCGATCTCGTAGAGCCGGCCGGTGCTGAGGCGCACTACACCGAATCACTTCTCCGGTCGGACTCGCTCGCGACATATCAGAAGCGGGTTGCCCTACCCGGCCCGCTTCGCAGCCGCGAGAGCTTTGGATTGCCGACCGACCGGCACGTTTATCTATGCGCCCAGCAGCTTGGCAAGATTCATCCGGACTTTGATCCAGTGCTCGCCGAGATTCTCCGGACCGACCCGCGCGGTCTGGTCGTCCTCGTCGAGGATCGGGCTGGGCGCGCGGCGGCCGACCTGCGACGGCGATTCGCGATCACCATTCCCGACGTGGCAGATCGGATGATGTTCGTTCCGCGGCAGTCCTCGGCCGACTACTTCCACCTGCTGTTAGCCGCGGACGTGCTCCTCGACCCAATCCATTGTGGGGGCGGACTGACGGCCTACGACGGGTTCTCGCTGAACAAGCCAATCGTCACCTGGCCCGGCCCGTTCGCCCGTGGCCGATACGTCGCAGCCTGTTATCGGAAGATGGGAATCAAGGACGGCGTCGCAGACGACCTCGGAGAGTACCCCCGGCTCGCGTTCGCGTTGGGAACGGAAGTTGATCGCCGCCGGCACCTGATGGATCGGATCGCGGAGGCGAGCCCGACCCTGTTCGAGGACACCGACGCTCCGCGAGAGTTCGAGAGTCATTTGGTGAAACTGGCCCAACGCGCGCGGGAATAGCACGTGTTCTGCAATTGAAAAACGCCATGCGCGTCCTTGTTCTCACACTCGGTACCCGCGGCGACCTGGAGCTGTTCCTGGCACTTGCCCGCGAGCTGTGTAGTCGCGGGCACGAAGTCGTCCTGGCCTCGTCCGGCTTCTACGCCGACGCCGTCTCGGCAGCAGGTGTCGAGTTTACGGCCGTCGGTTCTGGCACACGCGATGAACTGCTGACCGTCTTGCGCGGGATGTCGGCGATCAGCGACCGAGCGGAACGGACCCGGCTCTACGCCCGGCAATGGCTCCGGCCTCAGTTCCACGCCGGTCGCGCACAGCTTGGAGCCCTGGGAACTAGTTCCGACTACTTCGTCAGCAACATCAAGGTCGGGCTCGAACGAAACGGAGCCCTCGTACAGTCGGCATCGGTCACGTATGACCCGCCCTGGCGGATCGACGACCTCGCTCGCTACGGCCCTCGCGACCCCGGTGGAGCCGTCCTGGACCTGGTCGCCCTTCCGCGCAAGCTCGTTGACCCGGCACACGAGTGGGGCGAGCAATTCCGATTCACCGGCTTTTGGTGGAGCGACACCGATGGCGCCGCACGCGGTGATCTGGCCGACTTTGTCGCGGCCGGCCCACCGCCGGTAGTCCTGACACTTGGCTCGATGGCGATGGCCGATGCCGCTCACGTGGTCCCGCTCGTGACCGCGGCTGCCCGTCGAGCTCGCCGGCGGTGCGTTGTGGTTCGAGGGTGGACAGTCAGCCACATCGCCGAGGAACCGGATGTGTTTGTTACCTCCGAAGCCCTCTACGATTGGCTATTTCCACGGGCGTGCTGTGTCATTCACCACGGCGGCACCGGAACAGTCGCCGCGGCGTTGCGAAGCGGGGTGCCGTCGATCGTGCTTCCGCAGATCACCTGCCAGGAGTTATTTGGTTGTATGCTGGAACGCGAGCACCTGGCCGCGGGTGTATTTGGCGACAACATCACTCTCCCTGAACTCGCCGCCACGATCGATCGGGCCGCGACCGACCCGGCAATCGCGGCGAGTGTTCGAATCTGGCAAACAGCCGTTCGGGCCGACGGCGGAGTGGCCAGGGCCGCGGACTTGATCGAAGCTCATGCAGCCCGGCCGCGCTCGGAGTGACCGCAAATATGCACACCCTCCGAATTGCTCGCGCCGAGAAGGACCTGCTCTTCGACGATACCGGGCGCGAATTCGTCGACCTGTTTACCGGCAACGGGGCCGCCTGGCTGGGGCATGGGAACCCAGCCGTCACTGCTGCTCTCACCGAACAATTGGATCGAGTGTGGATCACCGGCGGGCTGCCCACGGCCATCGGAGACGCGGCACGGGCTGCCGTCGAGTCGTTCTTCCCATCGACGCACCGACTCGCGGCGCTGTACTCGACCGGGATGGAATCGGCCGAATTCGCCTTTCGCATCGCGCGCGTTTCGACTGGCCGGATCGGAGTGATCGGGTTCAATCGGGGCATGCATGGAAAGTCGCTGGCGACCGCCGTCCTCGGGTGGGATAACCGGGACGGGGCCTCCGTCCCCTTCCTGCATCGTCTGCCCTTCGTCCCGAATGTCTCGGAAAGCGACATCCTGAATCAAGTCGCCAACTTGCTGACGGGCGGAGCAATCGGAGCCGTCTTCGTCGAGCCGATCCAGGGGTCCGGCGGCGGATACGCGGCATCGTCTGTTTTCTACCGCGACCTGGCTGCTCGTTGTGCGGAACACGGAGCCTTGCTCGTTTTCGACGAGATTCTTACCGGCTTCCACCGGACCGGACCGGCGTTCGTCTTTTCGGACCTGGGCATCACCCCGGACGTGATTCTGGTCGGCAAGGCGATGGGGAATGGGTTTCCAGTATCCGGAGTCATGGTCAACCGGCGAATCGAAATCGTGCCTGCCATGCTTGCCGGCAGCACGTTTGCGGGTAATCCGCTGGCCGCCGCCGCCGTTGCTTCCGTGCTCGGACAGATGCGCATGCTCGACCTGGCTGCCCTGGCGCGCGCGATTGACTCGAGTGTCCGCGAAATCCTCGACCCGCTACGAACGATCGGAGTAGTCGTGAGGGGACGAGGGGCGCTTTGGGTGCTGGAACTGCCGTCGGAGCCGGATCCGACCGCCGTCGTCGTCGACATTTTTCGCAGCGGTGTGGCTGTGGGAACGACCGGTCGCCT
>Ga0184625_10000953_pt1 | contig 11707 bp, 11 predicted proteins | sample PLM3_30_b1_FD_133151 | JGI IMG/M metagenome (GOLD analysis project Ga0184625, IMG submission 133151) | Groundwater sediment microbial communities from an aquifer in East River, Colorado, USA - PLM3_30_b1 | ecosystem: Environmental > Terrestrial > Soil > Riparian zone | place: USA: East River... | reverse complement strand
GCCGAGGTCGTCGGCGCTCCATCTACCTTCGCCCACTGCCACCAGCGAACCGACCATGGACCGCACCTGATTGTGCAGGAACGACCGCGCAACCGCGCTAATGTCGATGATCTCGCCATTGCGTTCAACGGCGAGAATATCGAGCGTTTTTACCGGCGACTTGGCCTGGCACTCTGCCGAGCGAAACGTCGTGAAGTCATGCTTGCCGACAAGCCGCTGCGCGGCCTTGTGCATGGCATCGCTATCAAGCGGACGCGGCAGCCGCCAGGCGCGCCCAGCCTCAAGCGTGAGATCGGAGCGGCGGTTGATGATCCGATACAGATAGTAGCGTCTGGTCGCGGACGTACGCGCGTTGAAATCGTGAGCGACGCGCTCGGCGCTAAGAACGGCGACGGGATGCGGCCGCAAATGTGCATTGAGCGCGTCGCGCACGGTGTCGGTGTCCCAGTCTTTAGCGAGATCCACATGGGCGACTTGCGCGCGCGCGTGCACGCCTGCATCGGTACGGCCCGCGCCCTGCACCAGCGTCTTCTCACCTGACAGCGCTTCAATCGCCGCAGTCAGCGCACCCTGTACGGTGAGTTGGTCGGCCTGAATTTGCCACCCCGCGAAAGGGGCGCCATCGTATTCAAGTGTGAGTTTGTAGCGCGGCATGCTCAGGTCACTCGCATGCCAACCTTGACCGGCGTCCCACGCAAGAATTCCTCCGCGCTCATCGGTTGCTTTCCGGCGCGCTGGAGATGCGAAAGGCGCACGGCACCCCCGGCGCATGCGATGGTGAGCTTGTCGTCGAGCACGGTACCCGGCGCACCCGTGCCCTCGCCCCTTGTGGACCGCAGGACTTTCACACGCAGGCCGCCGATTTCAAACCACGCGCCGGGAAATGGCGATAGGCCGCGGATACGGTCGTGCACCTCCTTCCACGGCTTCGTCCAATCGATGCGGGTCTCGGCGTTTGAAATTTTTTCTGCATAAGTGACGCCTGACTGCGGCTGCGGCGTGAGCTGAAGCGATCCGCGCTCGGCGGCGGCCAATACGCGCGACATCAAGTCTGCACCAAGCCGGGACAATGCGTCGTGCAACTCGCCCGCGGTCATGTCGGGTGCGATAGCCATGCGCTCGGCCATCGCCATGGCCCCGGTATCGAGGCCCTCGTCCATCTGCATGATAGTGACGCCGCTTTGGGCATCACCGGCGATGATGGCGCGGTTAATCGGCGCAGCACCGCGCCAACGTGGCAGCAGCGAGGCATGTACGTTGAAGCAGCCAAGGCGTGGAGCCTCGAGAATTGGTTTCGGCAGGATCAGGCCATAGGCGACCACGATCGCGGCGTCGGCGCTGTGCGCGTGGAATGCTTGCTGAGTCTCACTATCTTTGAGCGTTTTCGGCGTGTGGATTGCAAGTGACAACTTTCGCGCCTCGCGTTCAACCGGCGAGTGCTGCAGCTCCATGCCCCGGCCAGCCGGCCTTGCCGCGCGCGTATACACGGCAACGATTTCGTGCCCGCGCGCAGCGAGCTCGACCAGCGTCGGCACCGCAAAATCGGGAGTGCCCATGAAGATCAGGCGCATTCAGGTAAACCTTTAGCGCGTGATCTTATCTGAACGGGGGTACGGGATCATTCGTGTCCGATCGAGCGCGCGCGTTCGATATCAGCCGATATGGTGCGAAGGCTCCTGGTCCTCGGCCAACGGCTTCGCGCTTCCGGTCTTCTTTGCCGCTTTCTTGAATTTCTTCATCACCATGTCGCGCTTGAGCTTGGAAATATGATCAATGAACAGCACGCCGTTGATGTGGTCGATTTCGTGTTGCAGGCACGTTGCCAGCAGGCCCTCCGCCTCGATCTCCTGCGGCTTGAGATCGACATCGAAAAATTTCACCTTCACCGCCTTCGGACGCTCGACCTCTTCGTAATATTCGGGGATCGACAGACAACCTTCCTCATAGGTTGCCTTTTCGTCGGAAGTCCACACCACTTCCGGATTGATGAAGACTTGCGGCTGCTTGGGCTCGTCTTTCTTGGCAAGGTCCATGGTGACGACCCGTTTCGGCACGCCGATCTGGATCGCCGCGAGACCAATGCCCGGGGCCGCATACATGGTCTCGAACATGTCGTCGATGAGCGCGCGTAGCGACTTGTCGACGGTCTTTACCGCTTCCGATTTCAGCCGCAGCCGCTTGTCGGGAATGATTAGGATATCTCGGACCGCCATGGTCGCGATTTAAGCCGTTGGAATAGCGGGGTCAATGCGGCCTTTCCCCTTGAGACAACGGCGTTATCGCCCTACCGTTCGCCCTTCGTTCGCAAGCCCGCGCGAATCAAGGTAAAAGCGCCAAATGTCCGATTTGCAAACCCTGGCCAACATGGCCCTGGCGCACGCACAGGCCCTGACTTTGGTCATTGGGGCGATCGTCGCAATTGGGCTCATTGCGGTCATCGTGATCCTGCTGTGGCCACGCAAACCGCCCGCCGACCCCGCCGCCGAGCAACGGATGGCCGACCTCAATGCACGCGTCCAGGTCATGGGCGAGCTGCTCGCCAGAGCGCAGGGGCAGTTGCAGCAAACGGTGCACGAGCGCCTCGACGCAGTGACCGCCCGGCTGGGCGAGTCGATGCAGACCTCGACCAAGCATACGGCCGAGCACCTGCAGCAGCTGCATGCCCGCCTCGCCGTGATCGACAGCGCGCAAAGGAACATTACCGACCTCGCCTCCCAGGTGACGAGCCTGCAGAGCGTACTCTCCAACAAGCAAACGCGCGGCGCCTTTGGACAGGCCCGGATGGAGATGATTATTCAGGACGGCCTGCCGAAGGATTGCTACGAATTCCAAGCCACGCTCACCAACCGGGCGCGGCCGGATTGCATCGTGCACCTGCCCGACGGGCCTCCCCTGGTCATCGACGCAAAATTCCCACTCGAGGCGGTGACCGCCTTTCGCGAGGCGAACGGCGAAGACGAGCGCAAGCTTGCGGTCGCCCGCGTGCGCGCGGACATTGCCAAGCACGTCGGCGACATCGCCGCCAAATATCTGATTCCGGGCGAAACTCAGGACATGGCGCTGATGTTTGTGCCGTCCGAGTCGATATACGCGGAGCTTTATGACAGTTTCGACGATATTTTCCAGAAAGCCTATCGCGCCAAGGTGATTATCGTCTCGCCATCATTGTTGATGCTTGCCATCCAGGTGATCCAGCAGATCCGCAGGGATGCCCGCATGCGCGAGGCTGCCGGCAAGATTTTGGTTGAAGTCGGCCTGCTGGTTGCGGACGTTGTTCGCCTGCGGGACAGGGTCGAGAATCTGGACAAGCATTTCGGCCAGGCCAACGGTGACATCAAGCAGATCGTGATTTCGGCCGACAAGATCGTGAGCCGCGGCGAAAGGATTCAGGATGTCGAGTTCGCAGAGGAGCCGCCCGATGCCGACATCCTCCCCGGCCCCGGTGTCCGCAGGCTCGAAGCCGGCGAATAGCGAAATGACGGTTTCCCCCGACGCGCAGGCGCGGCCGTCGTGGTTCGAAACCATGGCGGTTTACTTCAAGCCGCGCGTTCTCATCGTGATGTTCCTCGGCTTTTCGTCCGGGCTCCCGCTGGCGCTCTCGGGCGCGACGCTGCTCGTGTGGATGCGGGAATCCGGTGTCGACCTCGGCACCATCGGATTGTTCGCGCTGGTCGGCACGCCATACACAGTAAAGTTCCTGTGGGCGCCACTCACCGACGCGCTCGACGTGCCGCTGCTATCGCGATGGCTGGGCCGGCGGCGCGGCTGGCTGGTGTTCACGCAAATCCTGCTGATGGTGGCGATCGTTTTCCTCGGTTCCTGCAATCCAGCCACGGCGCCGGGGCTCGTCGCGCTTGGCGCGCTGCTGGTGGCGACCGCCTCCGCGACGCAGGACATTGTGGTTGATGCGTTCCGCGTCGAAAGCCTTCCGGAAAACGAGCAGGCCGCGGGCATGGCCTCCTACGTCGCCGCCTACCGCATTGGCATGCTGGTTTCCACGGCCGGTGCGCTGTTTCTGGTCAGCGCCATCGAAGCTTCCGGTTTCGACAAGCAAACCGCCTGGCGCTGGGGCTATGTCACAATGGCTGCACTTGTGTTGATCGGCACGGCCACCGCCCTCCTGGCAACCGAACCGGAGCGCTCGGCGCAAGCGGAGGCCGCCCACGCGCGCCAGAAGCCTCTTGCACGCGTGATCGAAACTGCGATCGGCGCTTTCAAGGATTTTCTCGGGTACGAGCTCGCCTTTGTGATGCTCGCGTTCGTAGTCCTGTTCAAGTTCACCGATGCCCTTTCGGGCGCCATGACTGCGCCCTTTGTGATCGATCTCGGATTTACGCGAAACGAATATGCGGCAATTGTGAAGGGTGTCGGCCTCGCCGCGCTTCTGCTCGGAGGCTTCGCCGGCGGCTTCATTGCACGCGCGCTCCCGCTTGCCGCCAGCCTTTGGATCGGCGGCATTCTGCAGGCGGTCGCAAACCTGACGTTCAGCGCGTTAGCGTTGGTCGGCACCAGCACGACGATGCTCGCGGTCGCCATTATCGCCGAGAACTTCACCAGCGCCATCGGCACGGTGATGTTCGTCGCTTATCTCTCCGCGCTTTGTCAGAATCCGCTGCACACCGCGACGCAGTACGCACTGCTGACTGCATTGGCCGCGGTTGGCCGCACCTATTTGTCCTCGGGCGCGGGCTTCATCGCCGAATCGACCGGCTGGGCGTGGTTTTTCGTGATCTGCATGTTGGCCGGCATTCCAAGCCTGTTGTTGCTCGCCTGGCTGCAGCGTAAGGGACACTTCGCCAGGCTGACCACGAAGCCGCCATAACGGCGCCGAGTTTCGCATTGTTGAAAAATCATCAACGGAACGATGGCCGCTGGCAGACGTTTGGCCCCAATACTTAAAGGAGGCCACCATGCGTCTGAACTTTGCGCTCCCATTAGTAGGCTGTGCGCTGGCCGGCGCGATCGCGGCGACATCCGCGGCAGCGGACTGGCACAGCCCTTATATCTACAAGGAAAGTAACGGAAGCTGGACGAATATCACTTACGACGACGGCGTCTGCTACTATTACTATTCGCACAATACCTACGACAACAGAACGAATGTCAACAAATCAGGCGACTGCTCGCGACTAGCAATCGGGCCGGACGGAGTTCCCACCCCGATCATTGCGGTGCCTATTCCATACGGTGCGCGGATCAGATAGGCGAAAGAATTCGATGGCCGGACGGACGGCCGCGGCGCGCTATTGCAGCGCCATCACCTTGATCGCGGCTGGTCCAAGAATGACGATGAAGAGCACGGGCAGGAAGAAGAGGATCATCGGCACGGTAAGTTTTGGCGGCAGCGCCGCCGCCTTTTTCTCTGCTTCCGCCATCCGCATGTCGCGGTTTTCCTGAGCCATCACGCGCAACATGGTGGCGAGCGGTGTGCCGTAGCGTTCTGCCTGCTGCAAGGCCATGCAGACCGATTTGACGCCATCGAGATCCGTCCGTTTGCCGAGATTCTCGTAAGCCTGGCGTCGATCCGGCAGATAAGACAATTCGGCCGTCGTGAGAGTGAGTTCCTCGGCCAGCGCCACAGATTGCGATCCGACTTCGTCACTCACCTTTCGGAAAGCGGCTTCGATCGACATGCCCGATTCAACGCAAATCAGGAGCAAGTCAAGCGTATCAGGGAAGGCTCGTCTGATCGACAGCTGGCGCCGCGCGATCTTGTTCTTGAGCAGCATGAGCGGGAGTTGCATGCCGACATAGGCGGCGGCAATGCAAATGCCCAGCTTTACCGTTATCGGTTGATCGAACTTGATCACCACAAACAGATACACCAGAGCGAACAGGAAGCAGACCACCGGCATGACCATCCGGACGAAAAGGTAAGTGACGTATGGCGCGTGGCCGCGATAACCGGCCTGCACAAGCTTGAGCCGCGCCTCTTCCTGACCGACCCATTTGCTGAGGTTGAATTGGTCGACGATAGTCTTGACGTATTGTTTTGGCGTTTGCCTGAGTTTGACCTTCTGACCTTCCTGCGCCATGCGTTCGCGCTCGCGCTGGCGGATCTTTTCGCGTTCGAGCGCCACGGCTCGCATGCGCTTGTCGAGCGGGTTCACAAATACCAGTGGCATGGCAAGCGTGAGTACTGTGGCCCCCGCCGCGACGGCCGCGAACAGCATCGTCAGCGTCTTTACGTTTAGGGCGTCGATGAGGAATTCGATCATCGGGCCAGCACCTAGAAATCGAAGTTGATCATTTTTTTCATCACCAGCACGCCGATCGTCATCCAGACCGCAGATCCGGCCAGCATGACGTGGCCCATCGAGTGCGTGAAAAGCAGCGTGATGTATTGCGGGGCAGTGAGGTAGACCAGGATCATCACGGCGACGGGCAACGCGCCGATGATCGCTGCCGAGGTCTTCGCTTCTTGCGACATTGCCTGAATCTTGGCCCGCATTTTCTTGCGGTCACGCAGCACCTTTGAAAGATTGCCGAGCGCTTCTGACAGGTTACCGCCGGCTTTCTGCTGGATCGCCACCACGATGCCAAAGAAATTTGCCTCCGGCAGGGGCATCCGGTCGTACAATTTGGCGCAAGCCTCACCCAGCGGCATGCCGATAGCTTGGGTTTCCATGATCAGCCGGAATTCTTTCTTCAGCGGTTCAGGGGATTCGACCGTGATCATCTTTATGCAGTCGAGCAGTGGCAGACCGGCTTTGACACCGCGCACAATAACGTCGACCGCATCCGGCAGCGCCGCCAGGAACTTCGCTTCGCGCCGCTTTCTCATGAATGACAATAGCCAGCGCGGAACGCCAAAAGCCCCGGCAAAGCCGAGTCCGGCTGCGGCCACCAGACCGGTGCCGGACAGAAGTCCGAAAGCGAACATGGCGAGCCCAATGCCGGCCGAAACCATCGCGAACTGTCGCTTGGACCAGGACAATCCCGCGCGGCTGATGCGAACCGAAATGGGAACTCTTTTGCTTTTTTTGCGACGCTCCTCGAAATCCTTCAACGAGGACTCGACGACGTCACGGCGGGATTTCTGTGGCCCGCGGGCTGTACGCGCCAGCGGTTCTGTCTTGGCGACGCTCTGCACACGCTGCTCGACTTTGCGCTCGCCCGACAAATACGGATAGATGAATACGTAGACCACTCCGCCGATGGCGACCGAGGCCAGGAAAAAGACGGCGATGATCTGCACGGCGCCCTCCGCTCAGGCCCGCATGGCGTCGTTGGCTGCTTCCGCAGCGTCGAGGGCGGCGGCAAGACGCTTTTCCTCGCCATAGTAACGGGCACGGTCCCAGAAACGCGGACGTCCGATGCCGGTCGCACGGTGGCGACCGAGAATGTTGCCTTTGGCGTCCTCGCCTTCCATGTCGTAGAGGAAAATATCCTGGGTAACGATGACGTCGCCTTCCATTCCCATGACTTCGGTGACATGGGTGATCTTGCGCGAGCCGTCGCGCAAGCGCGCGGCCTGGATTACGACATCAACCGACGCGCATATCATTTCGCGAATGGTGCGGGACGGCAGCGCGAAACCGCCCATCGTGATCATGGACTCCAGCCGAGACAGCGCCTCGCGTGGATTGTTGGCGTGCAGCGTGCCCATCGAACCGTCATGACCCGTATTCATGGCCTGCAGCAGGTCGAAGGCCTCCGGTCCGCGCACTTCGCCGACGATGATGCGTTCCGGTCGCATACGCAGACAATTGCGCACGAGGTCGCGCATCGTGACCTGGCCTTCGCCCTCGAGATTGGGCGGCCGCGTCTCCAGCCGCACGACGTGAGGCTGTTGGAGCTGCAATTCGGCGGCGTCCTCGCAGGTAATGATGCGCTCGTCGTGATCGATAAACTGGGTAAGGCAGTTGAGCAGCGTGGTTTTGCCCGAGCCGGTACCGCCGGACACCAGGGTATTCACACGGCTGCGGCCGATGATGCGAAGGATTTCGGACCCTTGAGGCGTGATCGTGCCGAACCTGACGAGCTGGTCGAGGGTCAGCTTGTCCTTTTTGAACTTGCGGATGGTGAGTGCCGGACCGTCGATCGCCAGCGGCTGCACAATTGCGTTGACACGTGAACCATCCGGCAAGCGCGCATCGCAAATGGGCGAGGCTTCGTCGACCCGGCGTCCGATCTGGCTGACGATGCGCTGGCATATATTCAAAAGCTGCTGGTTATCGCGGAAGCGAATGCCGGTTTTCTGAATTTTGCCCTGGACTTCGATGTAAACAGTGCCAGAGCCGTTCACCATGATATCGGCGATGTCGTCGCGCGCGAGCAGCGGTTCAAGCGGACCAAAGCCGAGAACGTCGTTGCAGATATCGTCAAGCAGGTCCTCCTGCTCGGCGATCGACATCACGATACTTTTTATCGCGATGATCTCGTTGACGATGTCGCGAATTTCCTCGCGTGCCGAATCGACATCAAGGCGCGCGAGTTGCCCGAGATCGATCGCCTCGATCAACGCCCCGAATATCGTGCCCTTCGTCTCGTAATAGGATTCGGACCGGCGTGTGTCGACCGAAGATGGAACGCTATTGGCCGGTGCAGGGGAGCGATTGGTCGTCGGTGCAGCGACCAGCGGCGCGCCCAGGCCGTCGGACGGAAAGGGCGTGCGTCCGGTTTCCATGGCCGCGCTTGGCGATGCCGTAGGTGGTGCGGCGGCCGCAGGCGTCGGCGCAGCCGCCGGTTGGATCGGCGGTGCCGGAGCGTGGTCTTCCGAAGTTGCGCTACGCTTACCGAACAAGAGGTCACTCCCCTGAGAGGTCTCAGCCCGCTCGCTTCTTGAGCTTCGAAAGCAACGGCGAGAGCAGACTGCTGCGCGGGCGTTTCATCTCCGCGCGGCCAGTGAGCGTCTGCGCCATCTGGCGAAACATTTCCGAAGTTTTGTGGTTGGCCGACGTTTCCGCGATCATCTGGCCGTTGTTTGCAGCCGGTCCGAAAAGCTGCGGTTCAAACGGAATTACCGCAAGCGGATCGGTTTCCAACGCCTTTGCGAAATCTGCCGGCGCGATCTCCGGCCGTTTCGGCACGCCGACCTGATTTAGACAGTAGTACGGCTTGCGATCATTCGGGCGCGAGCTGCGCAGCAAATCAACCAGGTTTTTCGCATTGCGCAGGTTGGCAAGGTCAGGACCGGCAACCACAAGAATGTGGTCGGCGCTTATGAGAATCCGTTTCGACCAGGCCGTCCATTGATGCGGAACGTCGAGGACGATACACGGAATAGAGTTGCGCAGTGAATCGAGCGTCGTATCGAAAGCCTCAGCGCCGAAATCATAAACACGGTCCAGGGTAGCCGGCGCAGCCAGCAGACTGAGGCGATCCGTGCATTTCGAGAGCAAACGATCGACAAACGCGGTATCGACGCGATCAGGCGAGAAAACCGCATCGGCAATGCCCTGCGGGGGATCCTGGTTATAGTCGAGCCCGGCAGTGCCAAAGGCCAGATCGAGATCGGCAACAACGGACTCGAGCGCGAGATCGCGACCGATTGCCCACGCGATATTGTGCGCGACGGTGGACGCGCCGACGCCGCCCTTGGCACCCACGACTGCAATGATGCGGCCCACTGCCTTGGCGTCGGGTGCAGAGAACAGGTTGCAGATCGCTCGCACGACGTCGATAGTGCCGACGGGCGTCATCAGATATTCGCTGACGCCGCGCCGCGTCAGCTCGCGGTAAAGGCGGACGTCGTTGACGCGGCCCAGCACAACTACGCGCGTTCCGGAGTCGCAGACCTCGGCCAGCGTGTCGAGCCCTACCAGGATGTCGTCGGTCCGGCTATCGGTCTCTATCAGGATGACATTCGGTGTGGGCGAACTTCGGTAGGCTTCGGTCGCAGCGGCGATGCCGCCCATCTGGATTTTCACATGGGCTTTTCCGAGCCGCCGGTCTTAGCCGGCAGCCTGCACGGCGGCGGCGGTTTCAACCGTCTCGCAAAAAGCCTGAATTGATACCCGTGGTGCGGGTGCGATATGCGCGTCGGCGGCGCTTTCGGTTGCCGGTGTCGGCATCCGAGTGTTTTCGGCGACGGCGGCCTGCTGAGCGTGTTTCATCATTTTCCGAGGTCGCTGATTTTGCCGGTGTCATAGCCAAGGTACGTGCCGGAGGGATTTTCACCCCTCGTCCATTTGGTGATGGCAACCGTGCGTCGTGGCGCATATGGCGCCCTTTCGCCGCGTGGCTGTATGAGATCCGCGGGGTTGTCGACCATGGCCGCTAGGTTGCGCTGAGTGGCGCAGCCGAGATTCCAATACGGTTGATTTTCGAAATCGCGTGACTTTACGGACGGACCGAGGTCATACGGCCATTGCCCGCAAGGTCCTGCCTCCGCGACCAGCCTCGAATAATTCAGCTTGATGCTGGCAAGTGAAGTGCGGCTTGGACGGTAGTGCCGCACATAGATCGCATTGGACGGCACGCCGACAGCCGTAAGAATGGAACGGATTTCACGCATTGAGTCGGCAGCAGCCCGGTCCGTCGGCCCGCCGCGCGGCACCTCAATGATGATCCCGCTGCCGGATTCGCGCCGCCAGGCCTGGGCGAATGAAGCCATATCGGCCCGCTGACTCGGGGTGAGTCCGCCTCGGTTGCGGCCGACCAAGACCTCGACGTTCTGTACGCCCTCCCGCACGACGATCGGATGGCGCTGGCGATAGTCGACCGGGTATTCGGCCGTGACTGGCGTCCGATAACAGCCGGCCAGGGTTACTGCGAGGCTGCCAGCGGCCAGAAGCCGCAACGCCAATCGATTCTGAATTACCTTCATCTTGCCTGCCCCACTCAATCGAGAATGAATCCGTACTTGCCGCGATACTCGCTGGCCGGCCGCACGTCGCCCTTCACGGCAACTCCGTAAATGCGATTCAGCTGACCAAGGAGAATTGCCTGCGGGTCGTTGGTATCAGCGAAGCCGTCATCGGGACGCGACAGTTGCTTTTGCGCGACCGCGCGCACCACATACGGCGTGACCAGAACCATCAATTCGGACTGATGATTGACGTAGTCGCGGCTCTTGAACAGCGCGCCCAGGACCGGAACCTGCATAAGGCCGGGAATGCCGTTAATCGCCTGTCTCGTCTGCTCCTGGATCATGCCGGCCAATGCCAGTGATCCACCGGACGGAATTTCGATTGTCGTTTCGGCGCGGCGGGTCTGGATGGAGGGCACGGTCAGCGACGTCGTGGAGCCCGTAACCTGCAAGGTCATGGCGTTTTCCGTCGAAAGATCGGAAACCTCGGTCATGACCCTCAGGCTGATGCGGCCTTCCGAAAGCACGATCGGTGTGAATACGAGGCTGACGCCGAACTTCTTGAATGTGATCTGGGGTTGGCACAGCGGCGGCGAACGGGTGGTGTCGCACGACAGTCCGTTCGGAATCGGGAATTCGCCACCCGCTATGAATGTCGCCGTTTCGCCCGAGATTGCAGTCAGATTCGGTTCAGCCAAGGTGCGGATGACACCAGCGCGTTCCATCGCACGTAAAGTCGCCGTGACGCTGGGAAGCTTGCCGGTGAGGAAGCTTTCACTGAGCGGTCCACCATTCGCCGAGAACGGGTTGGTGGTATTGAAGTTGACGACTGCGGTGCCGTAGTTGAGTTGACCGGAAAGATCGATGCCGAGTTGCTTGATTACGTCGCGCCGGACTTCCGCAACCGTCACCTTGAGCATGACCTGGTCGCGGCCGCGCACGGCAATGCCGTTC
>Ga0184625_10000952_pt1 | contig 11710 bp, 10 predicted proteins | sample PLM3_30_b1_FD_133151 | JGI IMG/M metagenome (GOLD analysis project Ga0184625, IMG submission 133151) | Groundwater sediment microbial communities from an aquifer in East River, Colorado, USA - PLM3_30_b1 | ecosystem: Environmental > Terrestrial > Soil > Riparian zone | place: USA: East River... | reverse complement strand
CGGTTGCAGCGACGACCTGACTGCCCTCATCCTGAGGGCCACATGCTGAGGCCGATACGGCTGTTCAACACCCTGAGTGGAAGGATCGAGCCGCTCGAGCCGCTCTCGCCGCCCAAGCTCGGCTTCTACGCCTGCGGGCCGACCGTCTACAGCAGGGCGCACGTCGGCAACTTCCGCACCTTCGTGGCGATCGACGTGCTGCGGCGCACGCTCACACACCTCGGCTACGTCGCGCACGAGGTGATGAACGTGACGGACGTGGACGACCGCATCATCCAGCTGGCTGCGGAAGCGGGGCAGGATCTTGCGAGCTTCACGGCGCCGCACATCCGCGGCTTCGAGGAGGACATGAAGGCGCTGCGGATCCAGCGCCCGGAGCACGTGCCGCAGGCGACGGAGCACATCCAGGACATGATCGCGCTCGTCGAGCGGCTCACCGGGCGCGGGCACACCTACACGGCCGACGGCTCGGTCTACTTCCGGATCGCGAGCTTTCCGGACTACGGAAAGCTCGCGCGCCTCGACGCCGCCGGGATCCAGGACGGCGCCCGCGTCGACAGCGACAAGTACGACAAGGAGAATGCGCGCGACTTCGTGCTCTGGAAGTTCAAGAGCGACGAGCCCGCCTGGGCGCAGTGGGACGCGCCCTTCGGCCACGGACGCCCCGGCTGGCACATCGAGTGCTCGGCGATGAGCATGAAGTACCTGGGCGAGACCTTCGACCTGCACGCAGGCGGCGAGGACCTGATCTTCCCGCACCACGAGAACGAGATCGCGCAGAGCCAGTGCGCGACCGGCAAGCCGTTCGCGCGCCACTGGCTCCACGCCAAGCACCTGCTGATCGACAACGAGACGATGTCGAAGAGCAAGGGGAACTTCGTGACGATCCCGACGCTGCTCGAGCAGGGGCACTCGGCCGAGGCGATCCGCTACGCGCTCGCCGGGGCGCACTACATCAAGCCCTTCAACTTCGGCTTCGAGGCGCTCAACCACGCCAAGGGGGCGCTCGAGCGCGTTCACGGCCTCGTCATGCGGCTCGACGAGATCGCGGGCGAGGGGCCCGAGGGTCCGGCCGCCGAGGCGTGCGCCGAGGCGCGCGCCGCCTTCGACGGCGCGCTGATCGACGACCTCAACACGCCCGAAGCTCTCGCCGCCCTCCACGGCCTCGTGCGCCGCGCGAACAGCCTGATCGCCGAGGGCGCTTTGACGCGCGTGGGCGCTCTCCGCGTGAAGGCCGAGATCACGGCGATGGACGGCATCTTCGGCGTGCTGCTGCCGGGCGGCGCCGAGGAGCAGCTGGCGGCCGAAGAGCAGGCGCTCTTCGACGAGCGCCAGCAGGCCCGCAAGGCGCGGGAGTTCGCGCGCGCCGACGCCGCGCGCGCGAAGCTTGAGGCGCTCGGCGTCGTGCTCGAGGACACTCCCCAGGGCACGCGCTGGAAGCGGAAGCACTGAGCAAGGACGCGCGCGGCCCGCACCGCGGCGAGCCGGGCGAGGAGCTCGCCTGCGAGCACCTGCTCCGCAAGGGGCTCCGGATCCTCGCGCGGAACTACCGCTGCCGGAGCGGAGAGATCGACATCGTGGCGGCCGACCGCGACACGCTCGTGTTCGTCGAGGTGAAGGAGCGCCGCGGCGACTCGCATGGCCATGCGGTCGAGGCGGTCACGGCGCGCAAGCGCAGCCGTGTGGTGCGCGCGGCCCGCATCTACGCCGCGACGAAGGGGCTTTCCGAGTCGGCGATCCGCTTCGACGTCGTGGCGATCGATTGGGGTCCCGAGGGACCGCAGCTACGCCACGACGAGAACGCCTTCAGCGCGGGGTAGGGTTCTTGGCTGCGCGCGATCGAAAGCGCGGTGCGTCCAGGCTGATCAATGGCCGGCATGCCCGCCCGGACTGGACGGGCCTGCCGCCGGCCGGCGCGCCCGGGCCTCGGCGCCGTTGCCGCCGATCCGTGAGTCGATCACGTCGAGCCCGGCAGCTCGAAGCGCCTCCGCGAGCTCGGCAGGCGTGCGCCCATGCTTGTAGTGGTCGGTCAGGCCGTCGTGCGTGTCGAGCAGGGCCCATTCGGCGAGATGCTCTCCGAGCTCGGGATAGGACTCGTAGTAGTCGAAGAGCGGTGACAGGCGGAGCCAGACGGCCCTGACCCGGTCTGCAACCGGGCCATGCCTCCAGAGCATGCGGTGAACGGGCAGCAGTGCGTGAACGAGGGCGTCGGTCGCACGGAGCGACGTGCGCGGCGGCAGCCGGATCAGGAGCTGCCGGAGGATGCCGCGCAGGGTCACCGCGCGAAGCAGCCGCTTGACCCGTGGCAAGGGGAGGTAGTGGTCGACGACCACGAGCCCGCCAGGGCGGGCGCTGTTCGCGAGCGCTTCGATCGCTCCTTCCGGCGAAGGCGTATGCTGGATCATCCCTAGCGCAATCACGAGGTCGAAGGAAGCGGGCGCTACGGGCAGCGACAGGACGTCCGCCTGACACACGAAGTGGCCCGGCGCAGCGCCGCAATTGGCGTAGTTGGCCTCGACGGCGCTCGACAGGTCCACGGCGAACACGCTGGCACCCGCGTTGAGCAGGACCTCCGTGAAGCGTCCGGCGCCGCAGCCCACTTCGAGCACACTCGCGCCGCGCAGATCCTCCAGGCGGCATCCGACACAGCGCGAGAGACGGTCCTTCGAGATGGAGACTCCAGTGTGGGAGTCGAGCTGCGTCGTTCGGTAGTTGTTCCACTGAAGACCGAAAGCGTCCGCGTAGGTATCCTCCCAGACGAACCGGGGAATCCCGCTGCGGACCGGGAATCTGCATCCGCACGAAGCGCGGAGCGTCCCGTCCTGATGAGCCTCAATAGCCCCCGTCATGGAGAAGGCCGCTTGATGTTCGGGGCAACGCAATTGGGAGGGCAATTGCATTGACGGCGATCCTTTCGTTGTCGATTCCCGACGTTCCGCTTACCTGTTCGGTTCCCTGCGCGAGCGTCCAGCGCCAGTGACCGGTTCCGAGCGCTGAAATTGGTGCAAGCCGCTTGCCATTTTCTGTTTACAGTCTAGCCACTCGGTCGCTCGAAGGTCGTAAGGCGTTGTCCTCAAACGGAAAGCCGCTGCCGCACTGCGACGGCCGCACCGCGGAGTCCGTCGTCGCACGTGTCGTAAACCCTGTTAGGGAACTCGACATCTGTTGCAAGAACTGCTTCGGAGTGGGGCCTCCGAGGCATCCACCTCGATGCGATGGGAGCCTTGCCCTTTGACGGACGGGACCGGGGGCTACTGTCTGTTAGGGGATGGAGCGGGAAACGGGATTCGAACCCGCGACTTCGACCTTGGCAAGGTCGCACTCTACCACTGAGCTATTCCCGCCCGGCCAGCAATGCTCAAGATAAACCGGTCGGCGTCGCCGGGTCAAGTCAGCGGATCGACACAGGTTGTGACGAGCCAGCGTGTTGAACCGCCGCACGAAACTCCCGTATAGTCATCTGCTGTAGGCGGCGTAGCCAAGTGGTAAGGCGGAGGTCTGCAAAACCTCTATTCGCCGGTTCGACTCCGGCCGCCGCCTCCAATTCTTCCAGCGACTTGTGAGTTGGGCCTGAATGACCGAGCACCAGTGCTTGACCCGGTGCTTGACCCGATGGCGGGATCAGAGCCTCGCACAGAGCGCGAGCACGACTTCAATCTCGTGCTGCAACTCCCTGAGATCCTCGCGGCGCAGAGCGCCCGGATCGGGCTGGCCCCCCGTAGGCTCGAACGTCCGCTTGGGTAGGTCGTCAGCGATCAAGGGGAACCAATCGGCGATGCTCTCGCGGAGACCGGCGAACCGCTCGTAGATGTTGCGGCCATCGTGAGCGGTCCGCTCGGCTTCGAGGTACTTCACGGGGGACCGTTACGCAGGCGAGTGGCCGCGCGAGCAGTTTCGGGCGCGGGGAGTCTGGTACGAGATTGCAGCGAAGGACCGCAGCCAGCTCTACCTGGATCTCCTGCCGGCGGTGAACGCGGGGACTGTCGAACTGCCCGACCTGCCCGAGCTGCTGCGCGAGCTGCGCGGGCTGGAGCGACGCCGAGGCTCGTCCGGCAGGGATCGCGTCGATCATCGTCCCGGTAGCCACGACGACTTGGCGAACGCCACCGCCGGCGTGGTGTCGTTGCTGGCGGCGCACGACCCCTCGGACCTCGGCATCACGGTCGGGTCTCTGCGCTAAAACGACCCTTGCCCGCCCGCTTCGTTTATCCGACTATCCCGTCTGCAGACTAAGTGTTCGGCGGACGTAGCGACGCCGGATGGTACCGTCAGATGACATCTCGTCACCGCTCTCCTGTCGCGTGCGCCATCGCGGCGTTCACTGGTGCCGCGCTTCTGGCCGTGGGCGTGGCGGCCAAGGCGGCCGCCCAGTCCGCGCTTCCACGATTCGAGCGCAGCGATTGTCTGGTGAATGGCGAATGGGCGCGCGAGGCCAGGCGTGAATGCGGCTGGCTGGTAGTGCCGGAGTCACGTGATCGTCCGACCGCGAACACGGTGCGACTCGCCGTGGAGATCTTTCGCGCCCAGGAGCCGAGCGGTGCGCCGCCGCTCGTCGTGCTTCATGGCGGCCCCGGCGGCCCCGGTGGGATCCGCCTTTACTCGGCGGGCATAGCGGCGAGTCCCCTTCCCCGCCATCGCGACGTAGTGATCTACGACCAGCGGGGCGCCGGGTCTTCGGAACCGAAGCTGTGCCGCGCGTACGACAGCGTCGCCGATTCGGCGTCCAACGTTCGAGAAGGCGCCGAGAAGGAAAAGAAGCTGAGTGAGGCGCGCCGCGCCTGCGTCGGCGAGCTCGACGAGAAGGGAGTCGATCGACTGGCGTACAACACGGCGGCCAACGTCGCCGACCTCATCGACTTGCGGCGCACGCTGGGCTACGTGTCGTGGGACATCCGTGGTCCATCCTACGGCGGACGTCTCGCCCAGGAAGCGATGGTCCGCGATGGGCCCGCGATCCGCGCGGTCGTGCTTGTCAGTCCAGTGGCGCGCAGCTTCTCGACGCAGTCTGAACAACCGCTCTCCACCCAGCGAGCGTTCGAGCGGCTCGTCGCGGCCTGCAAACTGCAATCGTCGTGCCGCGAGGCGTTTCCAACCGTTGACCAGGACTTTTATGCGGTCTACGCGAGTTTGACGAAGTCGCCCCTTGCTGTACCGGTCCCGCTTCCGGATGGGCGCAGCGACACGATCTGGCTGGATAGCGACCGGCTCGTCGCCGGCATCCGCGAACGCCTGGGGACGAGCACGGGATTGGGCCGCATCCCCCTCCTGCTGCACGAGCTGCGCGCCGGTGACCGTTCGCGGGCGGCTCGCGAGATTGTGGGACATGACCCGGTAGCCGGGCGCTTGGCGAACCGTGGGCTGCGCGAGCTAGTCAATTGTTACGACGACTACGGCCCGACGTCGCTGAAAAACCTCAACGCGGTGAACGCCCGCGTGCGCCCCCCGTTTCGGCGCGTCGTCAACCGCAATTGCGAGGAATGGCTTCCCCGATTAGCCGACGCCTTGACGCGTACCCCTGTGCGTAGCGATATTCCAACGCTGATCCTGACCGGCTACTTCGACGACAGAACTCCGACCGAGCACGCGCGTCGCATCGCCTCCACGCTCAGCCGAGCGTACCTCGTCGAACTCCCGGACGAGGGGCACGACGCCCGCCCCACCAGGTGTACTGCAGCGATTGTCATGCAATTCTTAGAGGATCCGACGCGAAAGCCCGACACATCGTGCGTCGGGACGATCCCGCCTATCGCATTCGCGAGGACATGGGGGGCGGCCGACGGGCCATGAGCCGCGAAACACGATTCCACCGCCAACGCTGGAGTAATGTGGGACGCAGCCCGCCGAAAGATGAGTTGCAGCGGACGAGGTCCGCGCGTGGCCAGAAGGAGCGCGGCCCTCGCAGCTGATCTCAGTGTTCGGCAGGCCGGGGCGAGTGGAGCCAGAGTGGTGGCACAATCGGCTTGTCGTTGGAGGTGACGCATGAAACGCTCGAGGGCCGGCAAGACGGACTACTGGGTCCCGCAACAGAACTGCGCGATCGAGTGAGCTCGCCGTTCTACTCCGGGCGTGGCACGAGCGTCGCTTTGCAATGCCCCACGCCGGCGATCGAGCAGGGAAAGGCCCCGCCGTTGTGGATGAGAACGAGCGGCGCGTTCTGCTTCTGAAGGTCGTGATAGTCGACCCTGCGGCCGCTATCGGGGCCGCCATTGCCGAAGAGGACGTCCGCCACCGTCAAGTCGGTGCTTGTCGACCCCGAGGGCGTGGTTTTTTCGAGCAGCGTGTACTCGACGGTGCCGACCAGTCCCTTTCCCTCGACCAGAAGCTGGCCCAATCCGACGCTCACCCTGTTCGACGAATCGCTCGCCATCTCCGGTCGCCGCTTTCGACTGGCTTGCCCGGGAGGGTCCGGGCTTCCGCGAGAGATCATGCTCGTGCGGCGCGGCAGCGGTGTGACGATCCTGTCCGACCGAGAAGTTCTGGATCGCAAATGGGCCACGCTGTCCGACTTTCCGGGAGGCGCTCCGAGTGAGCCGAGTCACTGGCGCAGCCGCCACGACACTGCATCCTGCTGCTCCCTCGACAAGTCAATCACCGGGAGAGTGCAGCCCTTGAGCTCGGACGTCGAAGACTCGCACGACGGTGGGCTCGCGGCTTACTCGCGCCTTCGGGAGCCGCGGCTCACGCCCGCCCACGGCAGCGGGCCGATCCATCTGCGGATTCCCGAGCGGCGCGCGACCTATTACTGCATGTGGTGCCGTTGGCCGCTCGCGGAGGACGGCCGGACGCGCGTCGAGGGCCTGAGCTATCTTCACCCTGGCGAGTGCGCGCTGCTTCGGGTCTGCAGGGCGTGCCGCGAGCACGTATGGGCTCCCTCGGTCGACGTCGAGCTCGACGACGAATCCTGAACGCCGGCGTCCCCTCGGGAGGACAGGCTACCCGCGTTAGGATCCTGAAGGGGCCTGTTCGTGGGCATTTACGGTCGTGTCCACGTGGCACCCATCCTGCATCGCAGCCCTGCCGAGGCCCGGGGCGGGTGAGCGGGTGCGAAAGGAGACCACCGTGCGACGAGCTGCGGCGAGCATCACTCTTCTTCTTGCGCTGTTGGCGACGGCGCCTGCGGCGCAGGCCGGGGGCCTCGACCTCCGGATCGGCGCGTTCCTCCCGCGCCAGCACGACTGCGGCATTCCGTCGAGCGTGCCGGCGGAGTACACGCTCTTCCAGGACGTCTGCGATCTCTACTCGAAGGCGAGCGACGGGAGCATCTTCAACGCCGGCAATCCGCCCTTCGGCGGCAGCGTGTTCGGCGGCGTCGAGTACAACCACGTCGTCCTGAAGAACGTCGAGCTCGCCGTGCACTTCGACGGGTATTCCGAGACCACCGACACCTTCTATCGCGACTACGAGCGGCCGCCGAGCCTCGGCGGCGGCGACATCTTCCAGACGATCCGGCTGCAGGTCCTGCCGCTCGGCATGTCGGTGCGCATCCTGCCGACCGGCAAGAAGCACAAGATCGCGCCTTACGTCGGCGGCGGCATCGACGCGGTCTTCTACAAGTACGAGGAGTTCGGCGACTTCATCGACTTCTTCGACCCGGACCTGCCGATCACGCCCGATCACTTCATCAGCGAGAGCACCGCGTTCGGCGCGCACGCCCTGGGCGGGATCCGCTTCTACGTGAACCGCGACATCGCGATCGTCGGCGAGGCCAAGTACCTGTGGGCCCACGACGACATGGGCGACGACTTCCTCCCCAACGCGCCCGGCCTCGTGAACCGCATCGATCTGTCGGGCTGGATCTTCACCGGCGGAGTGCACCTGCGGTTCTGAACGCACCGGGGGGGCAAGGGGGGGCGGATGCGCCCCCCTAGGACCCCCCGTGAACGAGCGCCTGCTATGATTCCTTCATGAAGCTTTCGCGGCTCGGTGCCGTATCCATCGGCTTGGTCCTCGGGTCGACGCTCGCGGGCGGAGTGCTCGGCAAGCGAGCGTTCGCCGGAGGCGGGCGGCTCAACGAGCAGCTGCACCTCTACACGGCGATGATGAACACCATCGAGACCGAGTACGTGGAGGAGGTGCCGAGCGACCGGCTGGTCTCGAGCTCGATCCGCGAGCTGCTGCGCACGCTCGACCCGCACTCGAACTTCTTCGAGCAGCGCGACTACCAGACGATGCAGGAGCGCCAGAAGGGCCAGTACTACGGGCTCGGGATCACGGTGCAGTCGGTCGACGGCAACATCACCGTGGTGGCGCCCTTCGAGGGCACGCCGGCTCACCGGCTCGGGATCCGCGCGGGCGACGTGATCAGCCGCATCGAGGACGAGGACGCGCGCGGCCTGAGCATCGACGACGCCGTCAAGAAGCTGCGCGGGCCGAAGGGAACGCCGGTGCGGATCACGATCGTCCGCCAGGGCTACGACGAGCCGCTGCAGTTCACCGTGATCCGCGACGCGATCCCGCTGCACTCGGTGCCGTACTCGTTCATGGTGAGCAAGGAGGTCGGCTACATCCGGCTCACCGACTTCAACGAGACGACCGCCTGCCGGCCGGGCGAGGGCGACTGCGAGCGCGAGCTCGAGAAGGCGCTCAAGGACCTGAAGCGCGAGGGCGCCAAGGCGTTCCTGCTCGACATCCGCGACAACCCGGGCGGGCTGCTCGACCAGGCGTTCGCGGTCTCGAACCTGTTCCTGAAGAAGGGCCAGCTCGTGGTGTTCACGCGCGGCCGCTCGCGCCGCGACGAGTCGAACTACATCACCGAGCAGGACAGCCCGTGGTCGAACGTGCCGCTCGTGGTCGTGACCTCGCGCCACAGCGCGAGCGCCAGCGAGATCGTCGCGGGTGCGCTGCAGGACCACGATCGCGCGCTGATCGTGGGCGAGACGACCTTCGGCAAGGGCCTGGTGCAGACGATCATGCCGCTGCGGAACGTGCGCGGCTACGCGCTCGCGCTCACGACCGCCCGCTACTACACGCCTTCGGGCCGCTCGATCCAGCGCGAGTACGCCGGCACGGCGCTCGAGGAGTACTACGCGCCCAAGGACAGGAAGCCGTGCGACCAGGGCGGCGGCGAGGCCAAGCTCACCGACTCGGGCCGCAAGGTCTTCGGCGGCGACGGCATCACGCCCGACTACTGCGTCGAGCCCGAGACGTCCGGCAAGTTCGTCTCGTACCTGATCGGGCGCCAGGCCTTCATCGGCTTCGCACGGCGCTTCGAGGGCGAGGAAGGCCGCGGCCAGGCGGAGATCGCCGGCACCGGGACCCGCTCGCGGGGCGCCTCGGCCAAGGTGCGCTTCGTCACCAAGGACTTCAAGGCCGACGACGCGGTGCTCGCCGAGTTCAAGGGCTACCTCGACACCCGCAAGCTGCGCTACTCGCAGGGGGACCTCGACGAGAACAAGGTCCAGGTCGTGCGCCTGATCGAGGACGAGGTGCTGCGCCAGGCGATCGGCGAGGGCGCGGCGCGCCGGCGCAGCATGAGCTGGGACCCCCAGATCAAGAAGGCGCTCGAGCTCGTCCCGCGCGCCGATCTTCTCCTGCGCGATCCGAAGACCTACGTGGCCGAGCGCTCGCGCGAGCGGCGCCTGGCCGACGCGACCGCCGCCGCCTCGAACTGACCTCGAGGGCGCACCAGAAAACGGCCCAACGAAATTGCCAAATCGGACGATTCGCGAAGCATAGCCGACAGACAATCGGGGCTTCGCGATCTTCCGGGCGTGGTACGATGTCAGGTTGAAATGGCCGCCGATATCGTCCTCCAGGGAGTCCGCGTCCACAACCTGAAAGGCATCGACGTCACGATCCCCACCCGCAAGCTGGTGGTGATCACGGGCGTCTCGGGCTCCGGCAAGAGCAGCCTGGCCTTCGACACCCTCTACGCCGAGGGCCAGCGCCGCTACGTCGAGAGCCTGTCGTCCTACGCCCGCCAGTTCCTCGAGCGCATGGAGAAGCCGCGCGTCGACGAGGTGCTGGGGATCTGCCCGGCGATCGCCATCCGGCAGCGGACGCTCTCCCGCAGCCCCCGCTCGACGGTCGCGACCGCGACGGAGATCCACGACCACCTGCGGCTGCTGTTCGCCCGGGCGGGCCGCGTCGTCTGCGACGGCTGCGGGCAGGACGTGGGCCGCGACTCGCCGACGCGGGTGGCGGAACGGCTGCTGCAGGAGCCGGAGGGAACGCGCCTGCTCGTCGCCTTCCGCCCGGCGCCGGCCGTCGAAGGCGAGGACGTCTACTCGGCCGAGGCGATCGGCGCGCTGCGCAAGCGCGGCTTCACGCGCCTGCTGATCGGCGGGGAAGCCGTCGAGACGGCCGACCTCGCCGGGCCGGTTCCGCAGGACGCGCTCGTCCTCGTGGACCGCCTGGTGCTTCGCGAGGGCGAGCGCAGCCGGCTCGTCGAGTCGCTGGAGGCGGCGCTTCGCGAAGGCGGCGGACGTGCGGTGGTCGAGCGGCCGGGCCAGGAGCCGCTGCGCGTCAGCGAGCGCTTCGAGTGCAGCCGCTGCGAGAAGACCTTCGTCGAGCCGCAGCCGCGCCTGTTCTCGTTCAACAACCCGTTCGGCGCGTGCCCCACCTGCCACGGCTTCGGGAACCTGATCGAGGTCGACCTCGACCTCGTCGTGCCCGACAAGCACAAGAGCCTCGCCGAGGGCGCCATCGAGCCCTGGAACAAGCCGCACTACCGGAACCTGCTCGCGCAGCTGCGCCGATTCGCGCGGCGGCGGGGGATTCCCTTCGACGTGCCGTGGTCCTTCCTCGACGAGGGCCACCGCCGGCTCGTGCTCGAGGGCGACGACGAGTTCACGGGTGTGCTCGGTTTCTTCCGCTGGCTGGAGGGGCGCAAGTACCGCGTGCAGGTGCGCGCGTTCCTCGCCCGCTACCGCGGCTACCAGGGGTGCCCGGCCTGCTCGGGCGCGCGGCTGCGGCCCGATGCGCTGCGCGTGCGCCTCGGCGGCCAGTCGATCCGCGACGTCTCGGCGATGCCGGTGGGAGCGGTGCGCCGCTTCCTGGCCGAGCTGCGGCTCGAGGGCGCCGAGAAGGTGGTCGCGAGCCGCGTGCTCGACGAGGTCGACCGCAGGCTGGGCTTCCTCGCGGACGTCGGGCTCGACTACCTCGGCCTCGACCGCGCCTCGGCGACGCTGTCGGGCGGCGAGTCGCAGCGGATCGCGCTGGCGGCCGCGCTCGGGACCGGGCTCGTGGGCACCCTCTTCGTGCTGGACGAGCCGTCGGTGGGCCTCCACCCGCGCGACACGGACCGGCTGATCGGGATCCTGAAGGCGCTGCGCGATCAGGGCAACACGGTCGTCGTCGTCGAGCACGACACGGCGCTCGTGGAGGCGGCCGACCACGTGATCGACCTGGGCCCCGGGGCGGGCGAGCAGGGCGGCAAGGTGGTCTATCAGGGCCCGACGTCGTCGCTCGGAGGCGAGCCGCGCAGCCTGACGGCCAAGTACCTGCGCGGAGACCTGCGGATCCCGGTTCCGGCCCGCCGCCGCCGCGGCAACGGGCTCTTCCTGAACGTGCGGGGCGCTTCGCTCCACAACCTGAAGTCGCTCGACGTGCGCTTCCCGCTCGGGGCCTTCACGGCGGTGACCGGCGTATCCGGCTCCGGCAAGTCGACGCTGGTGCACGACGTGCTCTGCGCGCGGCTGCGGCGGCGCCGGGGCACCGCAGAGCGCGACGCCGGCGTCGTGGAGGGCGCCGAGGGCCGCGGCGTCTGCGG
>Ga0184625_10000950_pt1 | contig 11715 bp, 8 predicted proteins | sample PLM3_30_b1_FD_133151 | JGI IMG/M metagenome (GOLD analysis project Ga0184625, IMG submission 133151) | Groundwater sediment microbial communities from an aquifer in East River, Colorado, USA - PLM3_30_b1 | ecosystem: Environmental > Terrestrial > Soil > Riparian zone | place: USA: East River... | reverse complement strand
GGCCCCGGAGCTTCGGATTCGCGCTGCAGTAACGGTCGCCCGATGCGAGTCACGGTCCGGCTGCTGGCTTGCCTGCGGTTATCTGAATACCGCGCAACTCCTCGCTCTCGCTCGGGAGGGCCTGCTTGCCTGCGGGCATCTTGTTTTGCTTGAGGATGTAGGCGACGACCGCGGCTGCGTCTTCCTTGCTCAACGAGCCTGCCGCATCCGGCGGCATCGCCTGACGGATCCAGTCGAACAACTCGCTGACAGGCTGGGTGCCCCAGTTCGCCAGGAACGCGTCGCCCACGAGCTTTGGTCCTGAATCTCCTCCGTCGAGGCCAGGCCCGTGACACCCGATGCACGTCGTGTCGGCCACTTTCTCGCCGCGAAACGCCTGCGCTTCCGTGTACACGCCGCTCCAGACGTTGGTTTGTGCCTGCCCGGCAATGACGCCGGCCACACACACGGCCCACACAGCCGCGAAAAGAAGACGGCTCGCCGTTATTTGCCGCACGACGCGCCGACCATCTGAAGCGACTGGACGTTGACGCGGATTTCCGCGCCGAGGCGCACCATGTATCCCGCGACCCGCATTTTGTGGCCGTTGTGCGGGTCGGGGTTGTAGCTGATCGCATCGAGCAGGCGGAAGGTGAACTCGCCAGTACTATCGGACATCCCCGCCGGCGCGGCGCCTGCGGCCGCCGGTTCCGTTTTCTTCAGCTCCTGTGCGCTGGTCAGCAGCCACGATCGCGTCGGATCCTGCTGAAGACAGCCGACGGTCGTGACGAAGGTGTAGTTCTGCAATCCTTCCGCGCCGCCAGCGCCCGGGATCCAGAATTCGCCGGCCGTGTCCTCGGTCAACTCCGTCTTCCCGGCGGGAAACTTGTTTCGCTGCAGCACAAATGCCGCCGCGTCGAGGTACTCCTGGTCCGTCAACGTGCCAGGCCTTCCCGACGGCATATCGCGTTTCATCTTGTTGAACAGCGTGCTCACCTTCGACTCGCCGAAATCCTGGACGAAGCGGGTCCCGACAAGCGGCGCACCTCTGGCGCCGGCATCCGGGTTGGCGGACCCGTCGAGATCGGGAAGATGGCAGGTGACGCAGTTGGCCTCGTACACCTTTTTCCCGCGCTCCGCCTGCGCGTCGGTGTACACAGCTTCGCGCGCGGTCTTGCGCGCGACTGTCTCCTGCGCGGCGGGCCGTGCTGCCACGGCTGCACAGAAGGCCACTCCCGCAACCACCACACCAAGGTTACGCAAGGATGTCCTTCACCACTTCTCCGAACACGTCCGTCAGGCGGAAGTCGCGGCCGGCATAGCGATAGGTCAGCTTCGTGTGATCCATGCCGAGCTGGTTCAGCAGCGTCGCGTGCAAATCATGGATGGACACCCGATTCTCCGCTGCCTTGAACCCGAACTCGTCGGTCGCGCCGTAGGCGATGCCGCCCTTGAACCCGCCGCCCGCCACGAACATGGTGTATCCGTATGGGTTGTGATCGCGCCCCGATCCGCTCTCCGACACCGGCGTGCGGCCGAATTCTCCGCCCCACACCACCAGCGTTTCGTCGAGCTTGCCGCGGCGCTTCAGATCGCGGATCAGCGCTGCCGCCGCCTGGTCCATGTCCGGACAGCGCTTGCGCAGGTTGTCGTTGACGTCGCGGTGATCGTCCCAGATCTGCCCGCCCGGATAATCGACATTGACGAACCGCACGCCCGCTTCCACCAGCCGCCTCGCGAGCAGACAACCAGTGCCGAACGGTGTCGAGCCGTACTCATCGCGGATGCTCTGCGGCTCTTTGCGGATGTCGAAGAGATCCATTGCCTCGAACTGCATCCGATAGGCGGTCTCCATCGACTTGATGCGTCCCTCGAGGAACTGATCCGCGCCAAACGACTGCGTGTGGCTCCGGTTCAGCGCGAGCAGCGCGTCCATGTCGGCCCGCTGCGCGTTTGCGTCGAGGCTCTTGTTGCGCAAGTTGGGAATGATTTTTTCCGGGTCCGGATCGTTCACCGGAAAGTTCACCCCCTGATACTCCGATGGCAAAAACCCGGACCGTGTCATGGGTCCACCGGGGCTCGCCAGCGCGACGAACGCCGGAAGATTCTGATTCTCAGTACCGAGGCCGTAGGTGATCCACGATCCGGTGGACGGCCGCGTCGCCAGCACGCTGCCTGTATGGAGCAGCGCGCGCGCGGGCGTGTGCGTCGGGTTGAAGGTGTACATCGATCGAATGATGCACATCTCATCGACGACGCTGGCGAGCTGCGGGAGCAGCTCGCTGATTTCCACGCCGTTCCGTCCGTATCGCTTGAACTCGAACGGCGACGGCATCAATCCGGCGGTGACGCGCTCGGTTCGCAGATCCACCGCGCTCGGACGCTGGCCGGCGTACTTGAACAGCGCCGGCTTGGGGTCGAACATGTCTATCTGCGAAGGGCCGCCGTTCAGATAGATCATGATGACGTGCTTGGCTTTCGCCGGCAGCGCCGGCCCGGCATAGTTGCCGAGGCCCGCGGCCTGGACGTCGCCGCGCGACAACCCCGCAAACGCGCCAGCCAACCCGAACATGCCGAGACCGCCGCCCAGGGTCTCGAGCAGTTCGCGGCGTGACAGTTTGATGTTCATGGAAGGAAAATCTCCTCGTTCGTCGACAACAGGATCTGCGCGTAACGCTGCAGCGTCCCTTTTTGCAGATAGCTCAGAGCGCTCTTCAGCTCTGCGGCGTTGGGATCGCGCGCGAGAATGCGGCGATACAACACGCCGATCTGCTCGGCTTCTCCCGTAGCGGCCGCCGCCGTCTTCGCCGCCGCCTCGGCCAAATTCTCGATGAACGCGCCGTTCATCAGATAAATCTGCTGCAGCGTCGACGTCGTGATGTCGCGGCCAGGGGCTGATTGCGTCGCCTCGGGGAAATCGAACAGCCCCAGCATCTGCGACCGGCGCGCACGGCTGACGCGGCCGTAGATCGCCCGCCTGTAGTAGTTGTCCTCGTCTATGTCGTCCGAGAGGCCGCCCATCGTCAGATCGAGCAGACCTGCCGACCGCGTCAATGTGTCGCGATAGGTTTCGGCGTCCAGGCGGCGCGGGTTCTGCCGCCACAGCAGCACGTTGGCTTCGTCGGCCTGGATCCCCTCTGCGCGCGGCTGGCTCGACTGCCGATACGCCGCCGACATCATGATTTCCTTGTTCAGCCACTTGAGCGACCATCCGTGCTCGATGAAGCGGGCGGCGAGATCGTCGAGCAGCTCCGGATGCGTGGGCTTGTCGCCCTGTGTGCCGAAGTCGCTGGCTGTCGCGACCAATCCCCTGCCGAAGTGCCATCCCCATACCCGGTTCACCATCACGCGAGCGGCGAGCGATGGCGTATCGGTGAAGAGACGGTCGGCGAGCTCGAGCCGGCCCGAGCCGTTCTTGAACGCGGTGTCGGTGCTCCTCGTGAGCACCGCCGGAAAGCCGCGAGGCACGATCTCGCCTGGCGCCGCGACATTGCCGGCCTTGAGAATCGGCATGTTGCGAGCTTCAGCGGGCTTGTACTCAATCCAGGTGTAGGTCGGATCTGCCGCGTCGACGTACTGCGCCGCTTCGAACACCGCGTTCATATAAGGGGCCGTCGACGGGGCGCCGGGCCTCGGGGGTTGCGCAGCTGCGGCTGCATCGGCTGGAGCCTTGGCGCCGGCGGCCGCGGGTGGTGGAGGTGGCGCCGCCGCACGGCGCGGCGGATTCCAGTATTTATCGAGGCTCTGGACGAGCTGCGGATACTTTGCCAGCTTGGTGGCGGCCCGCTCTTTCAGGCCCTCCATTTCCGCTTTCCACTTCACCGCCTTCTCGGCGCCTTCGGTGAAGGTGGTGCCTTCGTTCCCGAGCAGGTTGATGGAATACGCCAGGTCGAACAGCTTGCGCTGCAGCCACATGTACTCCTGCTCGATTTCCGGTTCGACGGGGAACGTCGGCCGCTCCGCGCGGACGGTCGAAGCGAACACGCCCATCAGCCCGTAGTAATCCTTCTGCGTGACCGGATCGAACTTGTGATCGTGGCAGCGCGCGCACGCGACGGAGAGGCCGAGCACACCGCGCGATACCGCGTCGATCCGCTCGTCCCAGTCGTCGGTCAGGAACGTGCCGATCACGTCTCCCGAGAGCCGGAGGTCGTGGTGATAAATCGGCGCGGCCCCGACGTACCCAAGCGCGCGCATGTCGTCGCGCTTCGTGCCGGGCATCAGATCGGCCGCCAGCTGCAGCTTGACGAACCGGTCGTACGGCATGTCGGCGTTCAGCGATTCGATGATCCAATCGCGATACCGCCATGCGTATGGATACGGTGGATTGGTGGCCTCGGACGAGGGATTGTCTTCGGCGTATCGTGCCACGTCCATCCACTGGCGGCCCCAGCGCTCGCCGTAGTGCGGCGACGCCAGCAGGCGATTGACGAGATTCTCGTACGCGTTCGGCGAGCCGTCTTTCAGGAACGCCTGAACCTCCTCAAACGTCGGCTTGAAGCCCAGCAGACCGACATAGGCACGCGTGACCAGCGTGCGCTTGTCGGCGGGCTGAGACAATTGGAGGTTCTTCTCGGCAAGCTTCGCCAGGATGAAGTTGTCGATCTTGTTGACCGGCCGGCCCTGCGCCGGCGCAACTTTCGGCGCCGCGTGGGCGGCCACCGGCTGGAACGCCCACCACTTGCGGCCCTCCTCCAGCGACATGCCTTTATATTGAGGCGACGCCGACGCGAGCGCCGGTGCGCTCACGCGAGGGTCCGCTGCGCCTTTGGATATCCACTGGGCGAAGTCTTCGAGAACCGCGTCGGCGAGCTTGCCGCTCGGCGGCATCTGAACGAGCGGGTCGGTATAACTCAATACTTTCAGCAGGCGGCTGTCGGCAGGCTTGCCCGGCGCCAATACCGGACCAGACGCACCCCCCTTGAGCAGGCCTTCCTTGGTGTCGAGAATCAGGTCGCCCTTCGGCGCCGCCATCTTCGAGTTGTGGCACGAGTAACACCGCTGCGCCAGCACCGGCCGGATTTTGGCTTCGAAAAACTCGACGTCGGTCGTCTGCGCTGCCAGCGGCGTGCCGGCCGAAAGCGCAAGAACCGCCCCGACAATACAATGACGGACAAACATGGACTCTCCTGTGCCTGAATTCCTGTGCTCTAAATAATGACGCCAAACCGGCGCGGCGGCAACTGAATGGAATTCCCCTTCTCCGATCACATCGCGCTGCTCGAGCAGTTCCTTGCCGGGCGCCAGGAGATTGTCCAGTCCCTCGAACGCCGGTTATTCGGCGCAAAGGGCAAGGCCATGGCGCAGCACGGCGACCGCGAATCCATCGCCGACACCTTCGGCATGTGTTTCTTCGAATCTCCCACGATTTCGCCGCATCTTTCACGCATCAACGGGCAACTGCACGCGGCCCATCTGGCCGATGGATTCGAGCCCACCCGTCAGGACGGCTACTCGCGCGGGCTGGACCTGGTGGAGCTTGTGCTTCGCGCGTGCCACCATTGGGACAGCACCCGCTGGCCTGGCACAAACGGCCGCCTTGTCTACGCGCAGAGCCTGTACGCGGTGTTCATCCTGCGCCGGCTCGAGCACGTGAGCTTGAGAATCTGGGATGAGGATCGTCCATCGTCGATCGGCGATGGTCCGGCGCCGAACAATGACCAGGCGGTGGAGCGGCTGCAGAACGTCCAGCGCCTTCTCGACCTAATGAACGCGGGCGGCGGGTCTGCTCAACAGCTCCGGCTGGTGCGCGACGCCCGATGGCTGATTCAGACGGCACAAGGTCCGCTAACCAGGCACGTGCGGCCGTACTTCATCAAGGCCGGCCATGTGTCGGCATTATCAGACGAGGTTCGTCTCGAGATTCACAAGGCAGGCGCCGTCCTGGCCGGCGGCCACTTGCGGTCGCAGCTTCGGCACCTTTCGCGGCGCACGGGCTGGGCCTTCGACGATCCGCAACTGCTCGCTCTTACGCGCAGTTCGAATTCGATGGACATGGCATTGCTCGTCCGCGATCTTGTCCCGCTGCTGGACGCCTACAGCGCGGCGTGCGCGGGGCGGGACGACAACACCAGGCTGGTGTTGGCAGATGCGATCCTGCAGGGCCTCTCTGCCGATCCCGAGCTGCTTCTGACACGGCTGGATCTGCTCGGGCCATCGACGCTGATCGAAGATCTCTTCGTCGAGCGCGGCGACGCCGGCACGCCATCCTACACGGCAATGGGCGGGCTGCATCGCGACTATCTGGCGCGCTACGGCAAGCTTGTCGCGCGCACGGCTGAGTCGCTACTGCAGGACCGCCGGGCATTCGATACTTCGCACGCGCCGTACTCGCCGCTCGGCATCGTGTATGGATTCTGCGCGGACCTCTTCTCAAACATGGTCCTGAACACCCTGCGCTCCCCGTCCCCGGCAGACCTCAGCGTTGAAGACACATTTCTCAGCCGGGGCCGGCTCGACGAGAAGCGGACCATGGCGCATGAATGGGAGCGCCTGCCCAAAGGCGATCGCGAGGACGCGCCGTTCGAACACTCAACTGAATGGGCTGCACAAATGGACGCGCGCCTGACCGCCGCGCTGGAGGCGCGTACGGCAAGTCCCACCGAACCTAACGCGTCAAATTTCCGGAAGTCTTGTCTTTATATTGTGCCGCGTGGCGCGGGCATCGACCCCGTAGCCGACGACGTTCTGCCGGCTGGAGCTACCCTGGCGCAGGAACACTGCCTGACCTCAGACGTGACTCGCGCTCGCGTGACCGGCGCCACGCCGTTGCCGGCCGACAGGCTGTCCGCCGACCGCGCCGAAGGACGATTGCTCGCCTGCGTCCATTCCGAAGGTGCCTGGTTCGGCATCTCCAAAGTCCCGCTCACGCTTTACACAACCCACGGGATAGACGCGGCGATGACGGACGTACCGTCCGACGTCATCGACGTACTGCATCTGGTCTGCCCAGAGCTTCTCGTTGTCATCAGGAATGGCTAGACCATAGCGTGTGCTTCTCTGCTACGATGGCCGTTGAGTGCCCGATTTGCGTATCCCAACAAACGACACTGCGCAGTCCGTTCCGTCGGCCGTACGCGTCGACGTGAGCGGCTTGTCACACCCGGGCAAGGTGCGCCCTCGCAACGAAGATCATTTCCACGTCATGCGTCTCGGGCGCTATCTGGAGACGGTCGTCACGAGCCTGCCTGCTGAAGCGATTGACACACGCACCGACGAAGTCGGCTACGTCATGATCGTCGCCGACGGCATGGGTGGCCACGCTGGTGGCGAGCAAGCGAGCCGCATGGCGATTACGGGACTCGTGAAGTTGGCTCTTGCCAGGCCCGATTGGATTTTCCGGCTCGACAAGGGCATTGCCGCGGATGTCAAGCAGCGCTCGAAGGAGAGGGTTCAGGATCTCCATACCCAGCTGCTCAACGAGGGAGAACAAAATCGGGAACTGCACGGCATGGGTACGACCCTGACCATCGTCCGCAACATGGGCCGTCAGCTCAACATCGTCCACGTCGGCGACTCGCGCGCGTACCTGCTGCGGAACGGCCGCTTGCATCACCTGACTCGGGATCACACGTACCTGCAGCTGCTCATTGACAGCGGTCAGCTTTCGAAAGAGGACGCGGGCGACTTCCGTGGACGCCACATACTCGTGAACGCCCTCGGAGGCTTCAACGAAGAGGTGGAAGTGGATGTCGATCAGATCCCGCTCAGCAATGGCGATCGCATCCTGATGTGCAGCGACGGTCTCACCGACATGGTCGATGACGACACGATTTGCCGGGTGCTCGTCGAGCGGCAGGAATCACGAGAGGCGTGCCAGCGCCTGGTCGACCTCGCACTGGAGCGCGGCGGCAAAGACAACGTGACGGTCGTCGTCGCCACCTACACGTTCTAACTTCAGCGCCGAGCGAATTCCTCCGACGGCGCGGATCCTCGTCGAACTGCCCTGAGTCGCTCAAGCGCTTTTCACAACCGCGTAGCGTGCGAAGCGCCGTCACCATGCGAGCGACGCGACGTACTCCCGGTCCGGCAACCGCATCTTGAGCGTGGGGACGGCGTGAGATATGCGCAGTGGGCTCGATAGCGTACGCGGTCGCTGGGCGGAAGATGCGGTTGCCCGCGTCGTCGAGCCTGGTGCGGGAGCACTCGCTCCAAACCACTGGACTCTACAGGGATGTGAAAAGCACTGTAAACCGTCGTCGCGATTCGTTCAGTTATTCGCGGCTGCCAGCACGTCGGCCTTCGTGAGGGGCCGGTCCGGGTTCGGAGGGTGTGCCGGAATCCAGGTGTCGTAGTCGAGGTTCAACCGATTGAACGCCACGACGGCCGCTCGCAGCGTCGCAAGTTGAACAGAGTTGGGATTCACGACAGTGATGTCAGCCGTCCACAACACCTTCTCCGCCGGCAGCAACACGGCGAGCATGCCGTCGCTGTGCTCGCTTGGAATGCGATGCAGCTCGACGATCTTGCCGTTGGTGCCCTTCCGCACATCACGGTCGCCAACGCCCTCCACGACGTTGGTCCGGCGAGGCGTGACCTTTGAGAGGCTGTCGCCGATGAGCGATCGGCTGCCCGACAGAAGCCGCTCGAGCACCTGCTCGTTGTTGCGATGCGTCAGGATGGTGGCGCCTTCGGCGACGGCGGCGCCAAGCCCGCTCGCGTGATCGAAGTGCGCGTGTGAATTGACGACGAACTTGATCGGCTTGTTCGGAATCGCCTGCCTGGCCGCCGCCATCACCGCCATGCCGCGCGCATCACTCTGTCCGCTTTCGACGACGAGGACGTGGTCGCCCATGTCGACGGCCAGCGAGACGTAGTTCCCGCCGATCTTGAACACGCCGTCGCCGATGCGCTCGACAGGCGGCGCCGCCGCGGACGGCTGAGCAGCGGCCGGCGCGGGTGCACCTCCGGAGGGAGACGGCGCGAGCAACTCGGCGAGGGTTGGCGGGTTGGCTGTGGCCGACTCGATGGTCGCATCGAATGTCACGAGACCCGCCTGCCGCTGTACGACGCGAGCCGGAACCTGAAGGCCATTCATGTTCTGGTAACCCGAGTACTCGAACTCGACCAGCAGATCGCCGACAACCGCATGATCGACGCGCGTCTCGACTTTCGTGACCAGATTCTGATTGCTGATGTAACCGGTCACCGTGTAGCTCGAGCCGGACGGCGACGTGAAACCCGCAGGAGAAAACGAGACGACCTGTTGGTTGCCCTGTCGGCTTGCCGTCGCCTTGTTGGCGGCCGCGGCTTTCAGGAAACCCCACGGGGTGGCCCAGATATTCAGACCCTGCCCCCAACTGCCTGCGGCCTGCGCGGCTGTGATCGTCTGGTTGAACGGTCCCGGCGTCGGCTGAGCAGCACCTGACACGATCGGTGGATAGCTCGTGCCCGTCGCGCGCAAGACTGGCGCGGTCATCGTCTCCGGCTTGGAAAAATTGATGACTCGTCTGTAATCGGGAACGCTCGTCACGTTGACCGCGCCCATCGGGTCGCCAATGCTCTTGCTCTGGCCGAACGAGCCTATATGCGCGTGTCCGATAAACGCGACGGCGTTCAGGTTGTCAGTGCCCATCGCCTTCGCAGCGGCGGCCACGACCGCAGAGGCATCCTGTGCAACCGCTGCCGGCGTCGCATAGATGACGAGGAACGAGGCAAGGAGCACGACTCTCACCAGCATGATGATCCTCCGAACAGAATAGGTGCGATAAGATGCCGTCTAGCGCACCAAGAAGGGAGCTTTATGGTCCCTCGCCGGACCCGATCGTACCGCACTCTTCCGGTCGTAGTCCTCACGCTGCTCACCGCGGCAACGCTGCCGTCGTGCGGCCGCGGCGCTGACACACCCCCGTCCAGCGACCAGGCGGCTGCCGACATAGTCGCTCCGGCAGTGGCACCGCCTGCACCGCCACCGCCGCCGCGCGAGCTCACCTGGAGCGGGAAAGTCGACATGCAGCTCTGGTCCCCAGCCCGGGTGAAGGCCTACAAAGTTGCGGTGCAGCGGAAAACACCGAGCACGCTCGCCATCCTGAGTATCCCGCGGCTCATGCTCGAAGTGCCGGTCTACGACGGCACCACGGACGCGGTGCTCGACCTCGCGGCCGGCCGGATCGAGGACACGGCCCTGCCTGGGACGCCGGGCAACGTCGGCATCGCGGCTCACCGGGATGGTTTCTTCCGGGTGCTGAAGGACATCAAGGAAGGCGACGAACTGGTGCTCGACACGCCCGTCGCGACCGAGCGCTACCGCGTCGAGTGGATCCGGATCACGACTCCGGACGACGTCAGCGTGATCGACCCGACGCCCGGTCCCGCGGTGACGCTCGTCGGCTGCTACCCGTTCTACCACGTGGGCTCAGCCCCGAAGCGGTTCATCGTGCGCGCGGTGCCCGCGGTGGGATCGCCCGCGGCCAACTGACATTGTTTTTAGCCTGTAGTGTCCGGCTTTAGCCGGACCCGCGGGCGGTCCGCCTGAAGGCGGACACTACAGTGTTGTGAAACGCACTAGAGTGGAACGGCAATGGTTCGAACGGTTGTTGCAGCCATAATTCTGACCGGCGCGCCCGCGCTGGCGCAGACGCAGTCTGCTTCTGCGCCTCTCTTCGTCACGGCGACGGTCGTCTCCAGCTGCAAAGGTGACGTTCCGCGATCGGCACAAGCCTCGATCATCGCGACGATGCCGGTGTCAGTGACCTGCGCCAAAGGCGGGACCACGCCACGAGATTCCTGCTGACATGTCAATGCGAACGTTCTTCGCCCGGTCGCCGGCGGCCAGGGAAGGCGTCGGCGGCGACCGTAGGCAAAAAAAAGGCGGCCATCGCTGGCCGCCTTTTTGTGCCGGATGAGTTGAAGCCGTTAGGCTCGGGACTTGAACCGCCGCCGCGCCAGGGCCGCGAGACCGCTGCCGAGCAGCAGGAGCGACGCAGGTTCCGGAACCTCCGTCGGAAACGTCTCGCTTTCAAAGGTTGCCGAGACGGCAGCATTGCCGAACGCCGTCGACGTCGTCCCGTGATAAGCCACCGGAGTCAGGAACTGCCCATTCGGCTGTGCGCCCGTCGGGGCAAAGCCGGTGGTGGAGTTGTCGTTGATGCACGCAAGGGTCGCGTCCGCAACGCACGGACCGATGGGCACGTAAAGCGGCGAGAGCACATCCACCTGGGCTTGACTTGTCGGGTACTCACCGAAGAAGCCCGAGAATGGATTGATCCCAATCAACTGATTAATGGTGTTGATACCGGACTGGTATACGTCGTGGTCGGTGCCAAGCAGCATGCCGCCACCGTTGAGGGACAACTGAGCGGCGTAGTTCTGAATCCAGGCGTTTTCCGCAGGAAAACCGCCTACCGAGGTCCAGGCCGGCGCGGACGAAATGATCCGCCCGTCGGTGATCAGGTTCTTATCCGTGAGACTGTTGTACCAAGCCGCGATGTTCGCGTAATTGGCCAACTGGGTGACGCTGTTGTCGGATCCGGTTACGAGGTCGTACACCCAGACCTGGTCGTAACTGCTGAAGTCCGTGATGATGGCTGCACTGAGGTCGACGTAATCAACCGTATGGCCGGCATCGGTCAGAAATCCGACAAGCTGGCTTCCGTCGAGCACGTACGAGCTGGAGCCAACCCGTGCGAACAGGATATTGTCGGCGCTGACCGTAGCCGGTACCGCCAAACAGCCAAGCACGAACACGGCCTGCGCCAGTCTCAGAAGTCTGCCCATAAGAGTCACCTCAAGACGAAT
>Ga0184625_10000949_pt1 | contig 11721 bp, 5 predicted proteins | sample PLM3_30_b1_FD_133151 | JGI IMG/M metagenome (GOLD analysis project Ga0184625, IMG submission 133151) | Groundwater sediment microbial communities from an aquifer in East River, Colorado, USA - PLM3_30_b1 | ecosystem: Environmental > Terrestrial > Soil > Riparian zone | place: USA: East River... | reverse complement strand
GCCGCTGAGGAATCGAAATTTGCCGTGAACTTGGCGGCGAGCGAAAGCAACACTGCGCCGCTGGAGCTGGAGCAGCTCGAGCAGCTGGGCGTCCGCTTGGCGGCGACGCTGACGCGGTCCGAGCGGCTGAGCCAAATGCGGCAACAGCGCGACACCGAATTGGAAAGCCGCCAGAAGCTGTGGCGGTGGATGATTGTCGGAGTGCTGGGAATTCTCGTGTTCGAAACGTTCTGGGCCGGCCGCGCCGCGCGGCAAATTGTTCAAACCGAGCAAGCGGCGCTGGCATAGCACGGTCCGAATTGAGAGACTGGAAGTCTTCAGGAGATCGCCATGAATCAGCAGCGACTGTGGTTCGAGCTCGACCGAGTGGCTTCGCGGTTCCGCCTGCTCCGGTTCTGGCTGGCGCTGGCCGCTGCCTGGTTGATCGCGGCCGGGGCGGGCCTGGCGATCTTCGGCCTGCGGGCCAGCTTCTCGCCACCGGCGAGCGTCGCCGTGCTGCTGGTGTGTCTCGTGGCGGGGGCTCTGGCCATCGCCGGCATCTGGCTGGCTGCCACCAGCGCTCGCAGCTATGAGTGGGTCGCCCGCCGTATCGAAGCCTCGTATCCCGAGCTGCGGACCTGCCTCTTGGCGGCGGTCGAGCAGCGGCCCGATCTGCCCGGCGGCCGGTTCGGCTATCTGCAGTCGAGCGTCATCCACCAAGCGCTCTATCACGCCGACCGCAACGCCTGGACGCAGGTCGTGCCGATGAAGCGGATTCTCGCCGCGGCGGCGGCAAACGTGCTGAGCTTCGCGATGTTCGTCGGCGTCTTGGCTCTGGTCGCGATGACGGTCGGCCCGGCCGCCCGCAATGCCGCCGCGCTAGCCAGCGCGGCTGCGGCCTCGCTCACGCCGAGCAAAACGTTCTCCGTGACCGTCGAGCCGGGCAACACGGCCGTCGAGCGCGGCACGAGCCTGCTGGTGCTGGCTCGCGTCACCGGCCCGATGCCGGCCGAAGCCACGCTGATCTTCGTGTCTGAGGACGGCGAGGAGTCGCGGCCGCCGATGTCGCCCAGCCTGGACGATCCGGTTTTCGGCGGACGGATTCCGCTCGTCGAAGCGCCCGTCGATTACCGCGTCGAGCTGGGCGGCCAGGTCACGCCCACCTTTCACGTTACCGTCTTCGAATATCCCCGCCTGGAAAAGGCCGATGCCAAGCTGGTCTTTCCCGCCTATACCAAACTGGCCGAGAAGCTCGTCCAGGACATGCGGACGGTCAGTGTCGTCGAAGGCACCGACCTGACGTTGATGTGCTACGTCAACAAGGCCGTCGCGAGCGCCACGCTGAACGAGGACAAGCAGCCGCCGATTGCCATGACGGCAACCACCCCACCCGCTCCGCCGGCCGATGAAAAAGTCGATCCCAAGAAGCCCTCGCGGCGAACGCAGTATTTCTATACGGCCCAGATCAAGTGCGAGAAGAGCCGCAAGCTGAAGCTGGAGCTGACCGACGACGCCGGCCGCAAAAACGTCAAGCCGGTCACGTTCACGATCAACGTGCTGCCGAATCAGCCGGCGAGCCTCAAGCCGACGTTCCCGGCCCGCGACTTGGAAGTCTCGGCCCTGGAAGAGCTGGACGTCAAGGCGACGGTGTATGACGACTTTGGCGTCGTGCGGGTCGGCCTAACTTATTCGATCAATGGGCAGCCGCCGGTCGATGTGGTGGTGATGGAGAACGGCGTCGCCAAGCAGAAGCACGAGCTGGTTCAGCAGATGAAGCTGGAGGATCTGAAGGCTGAGCCCGATCAACTGCTGTCGTATCACTGGTGGGCCGAGGACAACGCCGCCGACGGCAGCGTCCGCCGGACGATGGGCGACATGTACTTCGCCGAAGTGCGGCCGTTCGAGGAAATCTTCCGCCAGGGGCAGCAGCCCGCCGGCGGCGAGCAGCAGCAGCGCGAGCAGCAGCAGCGCCAGCAGGGCCAAGGCCAGAACGCCCGCGACGCCCAGCAGCTCGCGCAGTTGCAGAAGGACATCATCAACGCCACCTGGAAGCTGATCCGCCGCGAAACCGGTTCGAAGCCGACCGACGCATTCAAGAGCGACGCCGAGCAGGTCCGCACCTCACAGGAATCGGCCATCGAGCAGGCTTCGGCACTCGGCGAGCGGCTGACCGACGAGCAATCGCAAGAACACCTCGAAAACGTCATCTTGTCGATGGGCAAGGCCGTGGAGTTGCTCAAGCAGGCGGAAGAGACGCCGACGGCCGCACCACTCACGCCGGCAATGGCCGTCGAGCAGGCCGCCTATCAATCGCTATTGAAACTGCGAGCCCGCGAGCACGAGGTGGTCCGCCAGCAGCAGCGGCAACAGCGCGGCCAGCAACAACAACAGCAGCAACGCAACGCCCGCTCACAGCAGCAACAGCAGCAGCTCAACCAATTGGAGCTGAAGAGCGACCAGAACCGCTACCAGACGCAGCGGGCCGCACAGGCTCAGCAGCAGCAGGAAACGCCAGAGGAACGCGAGAACCGCCAGGTGCTCAACCGCCTGAAGGAGTTGGCCCGCCGGCAGCACGACCTCAACGAGCGCGTGAAGGAGTTGCAGGCCGCGCTGGAAGAGGCTAAGTCGGAGCAGCAGAAGGAAGAAATCCGTCAGCAGCTCAAGCGCTTGCAAGATGAGCAGCAGCAGATTTTGCAGGACACCGACGAGCTGCAGAATCGCATGGACGCCCCCGAGAACCAGGAGCGGATGACCGAGGAGCGGCAGCAGCTCGAGCAGACCCGCGAGCAGGTCCGCCGGGCGGCTGAGGCCCTCAACCAGGAACAGGTCACGCAAGCCGCCGCCAGCGGCACACGGGCCGAGCAGGAGTTCGAGGATTTGCGGAACGAGTTCCGCCGCCGGGCCAGCGGCCGCTTCAACGAAGAAATGCGGCAGATGCGCGAGGCGGCCAAGGAGCTCGACGAAAAGCAACAAGACCTGACGCAACGACTCGATCAGGAGCAGCAGCCCAATCAGAAGACCAAGTCGCTCCGCGACACCGGCGAGCGCGAGAAGATCGCCGAGGAGCTGTCGCAGCAGCGGCAGCGGCTGGGCAACCTGCAGGAGCGGATGCGCGAGACGATCACGCAGGCCGAGGAAACCGAGCCGCTGCTCTCCGAGCGGCTCTACGACACCGACCGCAACCTGCAGCAGCAAGCGCCGGAGCGGGCCCTCGAATCGGCCGAGCGTTCATTGCGGCAGGGCCTGGTGAACGACGCCCGCCAGCAGCAGCAGCCCGCCGGCGAGAGCATCCGCCAGTTGCGGCAGGGGATCGATCGGGCGGCCGAGGCGGTCCTCGGCGACGAGACCGAAGCCCTTCGCCGCGCCCGCCAGGAACTGCAAGACCTGTCGCGCGAGCTGAATGAAGAGATCAACCGCAACAATCCCAATCGCCAGCCTCAGGAGGGCCAGGAAGGCCAGCCGCAAGAAGGCCAACAGCCCGGACAGAAAGGCCAAAAGGGCCAGAAGGGTGAGGGACAGAAAGGCGAGGGTCAACCAGGCGAACAGGGTCAGAAGGGCGAAGGCCAGCCCGGCCAGAAGGGCCAGAAAGGTCAAAAGGGAGAGGGTCAAAAAGGCCAGGGCCAAAAGGGTCAGAAGGGACAAGGTGGCCAGGCGGGCGAGAACCAAGAAGGCCAGCCCCAGGAGGGTCAGCCGCAAGAAGGTCAGCCCCAAGAGGGTCAGGAAGGTCAAAAGGGCCAAGGTCAGAAGGGTCAGAAAGGCCAGGGCCAGAAGGGTGAAGGTCAGCCCGGTCAAAAGGGTCAGGGCCAGAAGGGACAAAAGGGTCAAGGCGGCCAGGGCGGACAGCCCGGCGAGAATCAGCAAGGTCAACCTCAAGAAGGCCAACCGCAGGAAGGTCAGCCCCAAGAAGGGCAGTCGGGCCAGAAGGGCGGCAAGGCCGGGCAGCGTGGAGGTAAAACCGGTCAGCAACAGCCTGGACAGCGCGGCGGCCAACGTCGGTTGACTGATGGCGGCCCGAACACGGGCGGCGGCAATATCGAGGACTTCAATCGCCGCGATTACTCGCCGCTCACGGGCGCCGACTTCCGCGAGTGGTCCGATCGGCTGCGCGACGTGGAGGAGATGGTCGAGGATCCGGAGTTGCGGGCTGAGGCGGCGCGGATTCGCGAGCGGGCCCGCGCCATTCGGGCCGAGGCCCAGCGGCATTCGGCCGATCCGAACTGGGAGCTGGTCCAGCAGCAAGTCGCCGGTCCGCTGGTGACGCTCCGCGACCGCGTGGCCGAAGAGCTGCTCCGCCGCACGTCGCAGCAAGCCATCGTGCCCCTCGACCGCGACCCAGTACCGCCGCAGTTCAGTGAGAAGACGCGGCGGTACTACGAGCGGCTTGGAAGCGGCACGGCGAATCCCGCCACTTCGGTCGAGACTCCGTCCAGCGGGAAGGCGGCTCCATGATCCTGGCCGAGCTGAGGTTGGCAGCATCGGAGTGGCGCTGGCCTGCAATCGTGATCGCCATCGCCGCGGTGGCGGTGCTCGTGTGGGCCTACTCGCGGGCCGGCTCGCAGCCATGGGTCCGCGCGTTGTGCGGACTCTTGAAGGCCGCGGGCATCGCGCTATTGGCTTTGTGCCTCGTGGAGCCGCTCTTCACCGGCACGCGGCCCAAGCCCGGCACCAACCTGTTCCTCGTCGTCGCCGACAATAGCCGCAGCCTGCAACTCGCCGATCGCGGCAGCCGGCAATCGCGGGGGCAGGTGTTTCAGGCTCGCTTGGCCGAGAAGTCGCCCTGGCTGACGCGCGTCGCCCAGGATTTCGACCTGCGGCGATATACGTTCGACACCACGCTGCGGCCGGTCAAGGATTTCAGCGAGCTGTCGCTGGACGGCCAGGCTTCGGCCCTGCAAGGCTCGCTCACCGCGCTGGCCGAGCGGTTCCGCGGGCAGCCGATCGCCGGCATTCTGCTCCTTTCCGACGGCAACGCAACGGACCTCGCCGGGCAGCTCAACTGGTCGCAATTGCCGCCCGTGTATCCGGTCGTGCCCGGCGGCGGCTCGGACCTGGTCGATCTGTCGGTCGCCCGCGTGAGCATCAGTCAGTCGAATTTCGAGGCGGCCCCGGTCACGATCACCGCCGAATTGGAAGGGCAGTCGATCGCCGGCAAGAAGATCGTCGTCCGCGTGCTCGACGAAGAGCAGAAAGAAGTCGAGCGCCGCTCGCTGATCGCCCCCGGCGGAACCGAGCCGCTGGCCCAGCGGTTCCTAATCAAGCCGCAGAAGCCGGGCGTCAGCTTCTACACGGTGCAGGCATTTTTGGACGGCGAAGACGATTACGAGCAGCGCCCGGGCCGCACGGCCGAGGCGACGCTGGCCAACAATCGCCGCCTGGCGACGGTCGATCGCGGCGGCGGTCCGTATCACGTGCTCTACGTCTCCGGCCGCCCCAACTGGGAGTTCAAGTTCCTGGCCCGGGCCGTCGCCGAGGATGACGAGATGCGCCTGTTTGGCCTAATCCGCATCGCCAAAAAGGAGCCAAAGTTCACCTTCAAGGGGCAGCAGGGCGAGCGGACCAATCCGCTGTTCCGCGGCTTCGGCAACAACGACGATCCGACGGCCGAGCAATATAACCAGCCGGTGCTGTTGCGGGTGCCGCCGACCAAGGAAGAAGAGCAGGACCTCAAGGGCGGCTTCCCCAAGGACGCCGAGGACCTGTACCGCTATCACGCGGTCATCCTGGACGACGTCGAGGCGGCGTTCTTCACGCAAGACCAGCTATCGCTGCTGCAAAAGTTCGTCAGCCAGCGGGGCGGCGGCCTCTTGATGCTCGGCGGGCCGCACTCGTTCGCCGAAGGCAACTATCAGCGGACGCCCGTCGGCGAGATGCTGCCGGTCTATCTCGACCGCAACATCTCGCCCAGCCCGCCCGGCGGCTTCCGCCTCACGCTGACCCGCGAAGGCTGGCTGCAGCCCTGGGTCCGCATCCGCACCAACGAGCAAGACGAAGAAAAGCGGCTGACCTCGATGCCCCCGTTCAAGACGGTCAACCGGATGGACGCGATCAAGCCGGGTGCGAGCGTGCTGGCCCAGGTCGAAGCGGCCGGCGGCGAGCCGCGGCCGGCGCTCGTCGTGCAGCCGTTCGGCCGTGGGCGGACTGCGGCCCTGCTCGTGGGCGACATGTGGAAGTGGCAAATGCGTCGCGAGGACTACAAAGAGAGCGACCACGACAAGGCCTGGCGGCAGATGGTCCGCTGGCTCGTGGCCGACGTGCCGCAGCCCGTCGAGGTCGAAACGCGCCGCTCCAGCGGCACAGCCCTGCCCGGCGTCGAGATCGTCGTGCGGGCCCGCGACAAGCAATTTTCGCCGCTCGACAACGCCGGAGTCTCGATCAAGGTCCAAACGCCCGATAAGCGCAGCATCGACCTGGTCGCCGAGTCCAGCAGCACCGCGCCAGGGGAATACGTAGCAACCTTCGCCCCTCGCGAGGCCGGCGCTTACCGGGCGACCATCGCCGTCAGCGCCGCCGACGGCAGCGAGGTCGGCAGCCGGCAGACCGGCTGGTCGGTCGAGCCCGAAACCGAGGAGTTCCGCACGCTCTCGGTCAACCGCCCGCTCCTGGAGCGAATTGCCAAGGAAACCGGCGGCGAGATGGTCGATGCCGACGGCCTCGACCGCTTCGTGGCCAGCCTGCCCAACCGCAAGATTCCGATGGTCGAAACCTGGACCTATCCGCTCTGGCACCAGTGGCAGATGTTTTTGGTCGCGATGATTTGTTTAATTGGCGAATGGGGACTGCGGCGGTGGCGCGGGTTGCCGTGAGAGGGAAATGCAGAATGCAGAATGCAGAATGCAGTATCGTAGCCGAATTCGCCAGAATTCGGATGGCCGCCGTCGCGGTGCTCGTAGGGTGGGCTGTGCCCACCATCTGCTACGCGGATGAACCGAAGGCTGCCGTGATCGTCGTCGTGGGGGCTGAAGGCGAGGCGACGTACGGCGAACAGTTCCGCAAGTGGGCCGGCCGGTGGGAAGCGGCTGCGAAGAAGGCTTCGGCCGAGTTGACGATGATCGGACTGGCCGAAGCCAGCGGAAAAAGCGACCGCGACTTGCTCACCGAGCGGCTGACGGAACTGGCGAAAGCGCCATCGACGGAGGCGGTCTGGCTGGTGCTGATCGGGCACGGCACGTTCGACGGCAAGACGGCGCGGTTCAACATGCGGGGGGCCGACATCACGCCGGCCGAGCTGGGGGCGCTGGTCAAGCCGATCGAGCGGCCGCAGGCGATTATCAACTGCGCCTCGGCCAGCGGCCCGTTTGTTCCCGAGCTGTCGGCCAAGAATCGCGTGGTGATTACCGCGACGAAGAGCGGCCCCGAATACAACTTCGCCCGCTTCGGCGACTATCTGTCTTCGGCCATCGGCGAATTGAAAGCCGACCTCGACAAGGACGACCAGGTCTCGCTGCTGGAGGCCTACCTGATGGCCGCCGGCGGCGTGAACGAGTTCTACAAGACCGAAGCCCGCCTGGCCACCGAGCATGCGCTCTTGGATGACAACGGCGACAAGCTCGGCACGCCCCCCGACTTCTTCCAAGGCGTCCGCGCCGTCAAAAGTGCCAAGAGCGGCGCCGCCCCCGACGGACTCGCCGCCTCGCAGCTCGTCCTCATCCGCAACGCCGCCGAAGAAAAGCTCCCCGCCCAAGTGCGCGCCCGTCGCGACGAGCTCGAACGCAACCTCGCCGACCTCCGCATCAAGAAGTCCAAGCTCCCCGAAGAAGAGTACTTCGCCCTCCTGGAGCCGCTGCTGATCGAGCTCTCAAAGCTCTATGAGTCGGCTGGGAACAATGCGGACCGCCCTCAATCACCTCCACCATGAGGCGATTACCTATGCGAGTGCATTGACAACTTTGATACCAAGCTCACTGAAGGCGTCTCGAAGGGCACCGACCAGACGATTGTCGAAGATGTAGTTTACAATGTCGTCCAAGTTCATGAAAACGAAGTTGCGACCCTGAGATCGTTGCTGATCTTGTTGCCAACCGAGCATTACTGGCTCAACAAACGGATCAGCATGCCCGTTCCATATTAGTATCCCGACTCGTTCGTCAATTTGCCAACGAACTTGAAATGTATTCAGCGGAACTTGAAAGATCTCTTCAAGTTGTGGGCGCACTTGGTTCCATTCGGGCTTCTTGATATCGCCGCACTTGGCTTGATACATGTGCAACACCATGTTGTCGCCGTGAAGCGCTGCTACGGCAATATCCTTGCCATACTCGATTGGCCCATGTCTGATTTGCGCATACTTAGGCACGCTGTTTTGGAAAAGTCGCAGTAGCAGTTTTCGCAGTATGCCCTCATTTGTGATTGACTCAAGTGTGCGATAGGTCCAAATCTGGTTCGGCCCTTCCACAAGCCTCCTTGCATGTTGATCGAATACTTTCTCAAGAGTCGCGCCTGCCGTCCCGGCGATGAGCGGTAGGCGATCAAGTGCCCCCAGCGCTCTCGCAATCGAAGTCAGACCACCAGGAACATGCTTAGATATTCGTTCAAAGCCTTCTTGCGCTCGGTCGATGAACTCCAGCAATGCTGGATCCTCAGCCGTTTTCTGGAATGAGTGGCCCGATACTAACTCGGATCTCGCCGCGGCAGGATCCATTCCAGTAGAGAGACTGAGAAGTCCAGCGAGGACTCTTACAAGCAAATGAAATCGCCTCACTATTGGGTGTGAAAAGTGCGGATCGCACTGCGAGTACCTGGCAGCTTCGCCGACGAGCTCGTACATGCGACTAGGTTCGCGCTCTGCTTGCGCTAGCAGTGAACGCGATCTGAAATACGGCGACCATAGGTTTTGGTTTATCGACGACCACCCCTCTTCGGTTACTCTTTCTGGCATGACGTCTTGACTGAATGCATCAGCGGCCTCCGCAAATCGCTGAGCAGCTGATTCCGGCTTGCAGAATCCTTCGGTTGCAAACCGCCAGCCGCGCTGCCCCGGAGTAGAAAACGCACCACGATCTACCTTCTGGCATATCTCCCAGGCTCCTCGGTAGTCGGCAATTCGCACCAGGAGCCGAAACGCCGAAGGAATGCGGTATCGGAATCTCCTTGGAGTGCGCTCCCAGGTTGTAACTGCGTCGTCGACTTCATAGTCGCGAAACTCGGGCAGGTAAGGGCCGCCAATTGGACCAACTACGCGAAAACCGAGTAGGAGACGATTAAGAGCGTGTTGGTCGGTTGTCGCTTGTTGAGTCAAGCGATCTGCCAATTCGAGATAGACGCCCGTTCGGGCGCGTTCAAGTTCTTGGTCGAATGTTTCAGTGTCGTGCTTCCAGTCGTAAAGCTCCACCGACAGGAGTTTCAATGCCAGAACCCCTTCGATTGAAATGGCGGGATGAGTGTCCGCGCACCGCCGAAAATCACGAATTCCCTGCTGGACAAACTCCAGGCGACGTGTTGATTCAAGCAAGCCCCAACCGACATTCATGATGTGGGACATTGCAATTCCTGCCGCGAGATCATTGCCTACACTTCGCCAAGAGTCAGCGGCACGTAGGAATTGTTCGACCCTTTCGATGGATGGTTCGTGGCGTTCAAATGCCTCCCAGAATAAGTCGTCCGCTTGCATTGCAGTGATTCCTTGGAATTGACGCAATTGTACTGAATTGTGCCGCTGCGTTTGGCCAGGTCGGTTGGCGAGAGCCGACGGGGCTGACGCGTGCGCTTGCCTTGCTGCAGTGACACGCTGGTGCCGGCCCAACGGGCCGACCTTCGTCAGCCCAGAGCGTAGCTCTGGGTAGCGTGCCCGCGAGCGAAGCGGAAGCCACAACGTGGCGACATGGCGCGCCCCGGTGGGGCTGGCGGCTCGTTTGCGAATCGTTCCGTGGGCTGCGGCGCACGGCTAACGAAGGTCGGCCCGTTGGGCTTGCACAAACCGCCGCGCCTGTGCTCTCCCCGCGAGCGTGAGCGAATGGTGGGCCGGCGCTCGCGGACTCGCTGGTCCCACCCTACGCCGACTCGCAAAGCTGTGCCCTGCCAACGCGTTGGATAATATCAATTGTTCATACAAGAAACTTTGAACATTGACAGGCCGATAATACTACAGTACACTAGATTGAATGTACACATGCTAGCACGGATTTGCTAGCACCCCGCCCAGTCCGACGCGTGCATAAAACTGCATAAACTGCATAACGAAAAACAGGAAAATATCGACGTAAGTAATGTTCTTACAACAGCTTATGGCGACAGTTGCCGTCCCGGAAAATTTGTTGCGTAAGCCTGCATAGAGCCTTTCTGGTCATGTCTGCCGCAGTTCTAGCCTCGGAGGCCCTTGTCGCCACGCTTCGCCGTGAGGTGGCCCGGCTGGAAGCCGCGCGGCCGCCCGAGGACGACCGGCCACTCTCTGCCGGCTCCCCGGCTCTCGACCGGCTCTTGCCCGCCGGTGGCTTGCGGCGGGGGACGCTGGTGGAGTACCTCTCGCCCGGCAGCGGCGCCGGCACGCTGGCGCTGGCCGCTGCCCGCGAGGCGTGTTGCGAAGGGCGGGCGCTGGTCGTGCTGGACCGTAACCCGCGATTCCATCGTGGAAATCCCGCCACGGAGTGGCGGGCTACGTGCTTCTATCCCCCCGCGGCTGCCGCTTGGGGCATCGACCTGTCGTGGCTGCTCATCCTGCGGCCGGCCAGCGAAGCCGATGCAGTCTGGGCCCTCGATCAGGCGCTGCGGTGCCGCGGCGTCGGCGCGGTCTGGGCTGTGTGCGACCGGCTGGACGTGCGCGATTTCCGCCGCCTGCAACTGGCCGCCGAAGCCGGCGGCACGCTCGGCCTGCTGCTGCGTCCCCACCGTCTCCGCGGTCAGCCCACCTGGGCCGACGTGCAGTGGCGCGTGAGCCCGGTTTGTAGGGTGCATAAGCGGAGCGCAATGCACCAGCGCCGCGGGGAACACCAGCGCCGCGGGGAAAAGGTGCATTTCGCTCCGCTCATGCACCCTACGTGGCAGCTCCACGTCGAGCTGCTGCGTTGTCGCGGGGCGGCGGGTGGGGCCAGTGTGATTTTGGAGCTCGACGAATCAGCCGGGATCTGGCGGGAGGTTCTCCATGAAGCGCCGCATCCTCTGCCTGTGGCTGCCGAACTGGCCGATCCAACGCCTGCCTGGCGAGCCTAGTAGGGTGCAAAAGCGCAGCGCATTGCACCAGGGCCGTGGAGAAGCGGTGCATTTCGCTCCGCTCATGCACCCTACGCCGATCCTCCTCCACGCTCGCGATCCGCGGCGGGGCGAGTTGATCGTGGCCGCTAGCGCAGTCGCCCAAGAGCGCGGCGTGCGAGTGGGCATGCCGCTGGCTGAAGCGGCGGCGCTCGCCCAGCGCGGCGGCGAGTGCCGCACCGAGCCGCACGATCCGGCAGCGGACATGGCCGAGCTCGCGCGGCTGGCCGAACATTACGAGCGGTTCAGCCCGCTGGTGGGGTGGCGGACGGCAGACGGTTCAGGCAAGCAGGGGACAGGAGACAGGGGACAGGGGACAGAGGGGGCTGACTGTTTGTTCCTCGACGTCACCGGCATCGGCGTGCTGTTTGGCGGCGAAGAGGCACTGGCTCAGGCGGTAGTCACCGAGATGAGCCGCCTCGGATATGAGAGCCGCGTGGCGATTGCAGATACGGTTGGGGCGGCGTGGGCGGGGGCCAGGGTTCAGGGTTCGAGGTTCAGGGTTCAAGAAAATGCGGAATGCCGAGTGCGAAGTGCGGAGTGGGTAGAGCCGTACTTGGT
>Ga0184625_10000946_pt1 | contig 11746 bp, 13 predicted proteins | sample PLM3_30_b1_FD_133151 | JGI IMG/M metagenome (GOLD analysis project Ga0184625, IMG submission 133151) | Groundwater sediment microbial communities from an aquifer in East River, Colorado, USA - PLM3_30_b1 | ecosystem: Environmental > Terrestrial > Soil > Riparian zone | place: USA: East River... | reverse complement strand
TCGGCGGTCGTGCCGCCGCCGAACGCCCAGTAACGCCGCCACGACGCCGGGTGGTAGCCGCCGCTGAACGCGCGGACCGCACTCGGGCCGAGCCACAGGTCCCAGGCGAGGAACTCGGGCACCGGCTCCGGATCGGGCAGCTTGGTCGCCGACCAGTCGGTGCCGTTGACGAACACGATCACCTCGCGCACCGCGCCGACCGCGCCGGCCTGGCCGGTCGTGGCCGGAGAGCCGTACGTGATTGCGCTCGGACCGGATGGCTGCCCGGTCATCGAGGAGCGCGGGTTCGTGGATGCCCCGGGTCAGCTCGTGCCGCCCGACGCGACCGAAGTGTTGCTCTGCACGATCCCGACGGTGACGCTTCTCCCGAACTCTGGGGTCGTGCACCCGCCGCGGCAGCCTGCGCCGCGTTCGGACGCCCGTACGACTTCTCCTTCGTGTTGCTCTACCTTGACCGGCTCCCGGTGCCGCTCGTCCTCACGCGTAGTGGCGGCCTTACCTCGGGCACCCGGACCCGTATGGACCACGCCAAACCGTACGTCGTGGACGTGTTCGTGCAGCGCTTTGAGGAGCAGTAGCGCGGAGGGGGCCGCGGACCCGGCGAGCTCGGCCAAGTGCAGGTGCTGATGGAGTACAGTACGCCGGAGAATTGGCCGGAAAGGTACTGGACTCCGGGGCGTCAGCCGATCGTTCTGCGAGCGGGTGCGAGCGAGGCTGAGGAGGTTGCGGTGGTGGGTCCGCCGGGGGAGCCCGCGGCTACGCCCGCCGCACCGCAAGCAAACGTGTCGCAGCCAGCCCCGTCGCGCAGTTATGGCCAGACGCTCACGATCCCCAACCTGATCAGCTTCGTGCGCCTCGCCGGCGTACCACTGTTTCTCTGGCTATTCCTCGGTCTGCACGCCGATGGGTGGGCGGTCGTCGTACTCGCCATCGGCGGTACGAGCGACTGGGTCGATGGATTCCTGGCGCGCCGGCTGGGCCAGGTGAGTCGCCTCGGCGAGCTGCTCGACCCGCTCGCGGACCGGCTTTACATCCTTGCCACGCTGCTCGCGCTCACCATTCGCGAGGTCGTGCCGTGGTGGTTCACTATCGCGCTACTCGCCCGCGAGGCCATGCTCGTCGGTTGCCTGTTGGTGTTGCGACGCTTCGGGTACGGTCCACCACCCGTGCATTACGTCGGCAAGACCGCGACCTTCATCCTGCTGGTCGCGTTCCCGATGCTGCTGCTGGCGCACGCCAGCGCGGGTGCTGCGGTGTGGGCCCATCCCAGCGGCTGGGCGCTGGCCTGGTGGGGCCTGGTCCTCTACTGGATCGCTGGGCTCTTCTACCTCGTCCAGGTGTCCGGGGTGGTGCGGGGGACACGGGCATGACCAATGCGAGCCAGCGACCCGCCGACGAGCGGCGGTTCGCGCCCGACTTCCTGTTGGAGCTTTTCTCAAATCCCCTCGACCCGGGATACGCCGACGCGGCGGCTCGCCGCGCTGCGTACGGCCCGAAGCCGCCCTGGCGCAAGCGCGGGGCCTTGGTCCTGCGCGCGATAGCGTTAGCGGCCGTCGGGTTCCTGCTCGTCGTCGCCTGGCGGGAGGCGGCCGCCGCCGAACCAGATCGCACCAGCGCCCACGCCGGGCTCGTCGACGAGGTCAAGACCGCGCAGAAGCGTACCGACGAACTCCAGGTGCAGAGCGACCGCCTGCGCCAAGAGGTCCGGGTGCAGCAGCAGGCCGCTCTGGGTGGCTCCGCCGCGGAGCTGGCGCGCGTGCGGGAGCAGGAAGCGGCGTCCGGGCTGGCTCCGGTGACCGGATCCGGCGTGGTCGTCCGGCTGGCCGACGCGCCTGCTCCGATCGACCCGACCACGGGGAAGCCTTCGAGCGCCGAGGTGAGCCGGGTACTCGACGTCGACCTGCAGGCCGTGGTCAACGGATTGTGGGCCGCGGACGCCGAGGCCATCTCGATCAACGGCCAGCGCCTCACTGCGACGTCTACGATTAGGACGGCGGGAAACGCGGTGCTGGTTGACTTCCGGCCGGTCACCAGCCCGTACGAGGTCTCCGCCATCGGCCCCGACGATCTCGAGGCGCGGTTCAAGGGTTCTGTCGCGGCGGCGAGCATGCGGGGACTGGTCGACCACTACGGCCTCAGCTTCTCCACCCGGTACGAGAGCGACCTAAACCTACCCGCAGCCCCTGGAACCGCCCTCAGATACGCACGTCCTACTGCCTCGCCCTCACCCTCCGGAGGCGTCCGATGATCGCCTTTCTCGCTCTGATCGCCGGCGTGCTCGCCGGGCTCCTGCTGGAGCCGACCGTCCCGGTGGGGTTGCAGCCGTACCTGCCAATTGCCGTCGTGGCCGCGCTGGACGCGGTCTTCGGCGGCATCCGGGCCAAGCTCGACGGCGTCTTCGATGACAAGCAGTTCGTGATCTCGTTCGTCTCCAACGTGATCGTGGCGGCGTTCATCGTGTACCTCGGCGATCAACTCGGCGTCGGGGGTCAGCTCTCGACCGGCGTGGTCGTGGTCCTAGGAGTGCGCATCTTCGGCAACGTCGCGGCCATCCGCCGCCACCTATTCCGGGCCTGAGGCGGGGCATGGACGATAGAACCGACCCCGCCGAGAACCCGCCCGAGACGGGCACGGGCTGGCCCGCCGAGGCCAGTGCGCCGGACGAGGCCAATGTTCCCGACGAGCCCAGCGCGGAGCCCGCTCCGGCCACCCAGCGCCGCCGGCGCGTATCGACCGCCGGGGCCATGATCGGCCTTCTCATCGGTCTGCTCGCGTTCGCCCTCGTGGTGCAGGTCAAGAACAACGTAGGCGACACGCAGCTCGAGAATGCGCGCCAAGACGATCTCGTACGCATCCTGTCCGATCTCAACTCGCGGGAGGTTCGACTACGTTCAGAGATCACCACTCTCGAGCGAACCCTGAGCCAGCTGGGCGCCGGCGCGCAGGGGCGGGAGGCGGCGCTGGCCGAGGCCCGCCGCCGCGCCGACGAGCTGGGCATTCTCGCCGGCACTCTGGCCGCACGGGGCGAAGGGCTCAGCATCCGCCTGGTACCGCGTGATCAGCCGATCCGAGCCGCCACGGTGCTCGAGGCGGTGGAGGAGCTTCGCGGCGCCGGCGCCGAGGCGATGCAGATTGCGGGAACCTCCGGAACCCCCGTACGCGTCATCGCCTCGACGTACTTCATTGACGGCGCGGGCGGGCTCGTCGTGGACGGTCGCACGCTCACGGGCACGTACACGATCACGGTCATCGGCCCGGCCACGACCATGCGCACCGCGCTGACCATTCCCGGCGGTGTCGCCGACGCGGTCGCGCGGGATGGCGGTAACGTCATCGTCGATGAGCCCGGCGAGGTCAGGGTCGACGCGCTGCACCCCGCCGAGGGTCTGCAGTACGCCAAACCGGCCGCGTAGGCGCCCGACATGGCGGCCCAAGTGAGAGGGTGTTGTCGTGATCCCTGAGGACCTTCGTTACACCGACAAACACGAGTGGGTCTCACCGCTGCAGGCGGGGGCCACGGTCCGGGTGGGTATCACCGACTACGCACAGGACGCCCTCGGCGACATCGTCTTCGTGGAGTTGCCAGAGGCGGGCGTCACGGTGGAGGCGGGGGAGCCGTTTGGCGAGGTCGAGTCAACCAAGAGCGCCTCGGAGATCTACGCGCCGGTGACCGGCACGGTGATGGCGAGAAACGAGCAACTCAAGGACAAGCCCGAGCTGATCAACTCCGACCCGTACGGCGCGGGCTGGCTCATCGAGATCGAGCCGGCTGATCCGAGCGCCGTCGACGACCTGCTTGACGTGAGCGCGTACGCCGCGGTGATCGAAGAGAGTTGACCGGTCCGCGCCCGCGCGTCCGGTTGACCCGATGTTTTAGGCATAGCTAGGCTCGCCGAGTCGACCGTTGACCAACGGCCGGCGTACCGTTCTTGGCAAATGTGGGTGTCCGTCCACATGTCTAGCCCGGTGCCGACGTTTCGATCCGTGAGGTGGTTCCATGACGCGCCCAGACGACGAGTACCCCCCGCTCGACGTCACCTCGACGCTGCACATGGGCTCCATCGACGAGGTGCTGGAGGGCGACACCGAGGTCGTACCGAGCCGGGTGGCGGGACATCTGCCGCCGGGCATGGCGCTGCTCATCGTGCGCCGGGGCCCCAATGCCGGGGCCCGCTTCCTGCTGGAACGCGACGTCACGACCAGTGGCCGACACCCGGACAGTGACATCTTCCTGGACGACGTCACCGTGTCGCGCCGGCACGCGGAGTTCCACCGGGGCCCGAGCGGGTTCACGGTACGTGACGTCGGCAGCCTGAACGGGACATACGTCAACCGGGAGCGGGTCGAATCCGCCACTCTCAGCAACAGCGACGAGGTTCAGATCGGCAAGTTCCGGCTCGTCTTCATCGCGGGACCTCGGCTCGACGACGTGACCTGACGACGCGCAAGGGGGGACAGTCCAGCGGTGACGGCGATGGACGCGGCGCGGGATCTACCCCGCGGCGAGCCAATCATGAGCATCGGCGAGGTGCTGGCCCGGCTCCGGCCCGAGTTCCCCGATGTCACCATCTCCAAGCTGCGCTTTCTCGAGGCCGAAGGGCTGGTCGAGCCGCTGCGCGCGCCGTCGGGCTACCGCAAGTTCACCCCAGCGCACGTCGAGCGGCTGCGCTTCGTCCTCGCCGCCCAGCGAGATCGCTACCTTCCGCTACGCGTGATCCGGGAGCAGCTCGACGAGATGGAACGTGGCGAGCGCGTCGTCGGTCCGGCACCGGCGCCGCCCGCACCGATGGCGTCCATTCCGATGGCGTCCATGCCGGCGCCGCCCGCCGCTGCCGTCGTACCGCAGGTCCGGGTCGAGCTCGGCGACTCACGCCTGACTAGGGCAGAGCTCGCCGAGCGGTCCGGCCTCGACGATGCCGGGCTCGAAGATCTGGAGCAGTACGGGCTGCTGGTCCCCACCGCGAACGGCTACTACGGGGGAGACGCCCTGATGGTGGCCCGCATCGCCGCCCAGCTCGCCGACTATGGGATCGAGGGACGCCACCTGCGTCCGTACCGTGCCACCGCCGATCGCGAGGTGGGCCTGCTGGCCCAGTTGGTGCCGCCGTTGGCCCGCCAGGCGGGGCCAACTGGACGCGCCCAGGCGCTAGCGACCGTCCACGAACTGGCCGCGCTCTGCGCACAGCTGCACGGCGCGCTCGTGCGCCAAGGGCTGCGTCAGGTGCTGGGTCCGTGACCGACTCGTGCCGGCACCCGTCGCCGCGCGCGTGTACCGTGCAGAAGAGGTACGCCAAAAGGTGTGATACAGCGGTACGGAGGCTGCGGTGCGCGAGCTGAGCGTGGTCGGAGTACGGGTCGAGCTGCCCAGCAATCAGCCGATCGTGCTGCTGCGCGAGGTCGAGGGTGACCGTTATCTACCGATCTGGATCGGTGCCGTGGAGGCGACCGCGATCGCGTACGAGCAGCAGGGCGTCAAGCCCGCGCGGCCACTCACCCATGACCTCCTTCGCGACATCCTCGCGGCGCTGAAGACCCCGCTGCACGCGGTCGAGATCATGGAGATGAAGGAGAACATCTTCTACGCCGAGTTGATCCTGGGCGAGGGGGTTCGGGTCTCGGCTCGGCCGAGCGACTCGATCGCGCTCGCACTTCGCGTCGGGGCGCCTATCCGCTGCGCCGAGGAGGTCCTCACCGAGGCCGGCATCGTCATACCGGACGAGCAGGAGGACGAGGTGGAGAAATTTCGGGAGTTTCTCGAGCAAGTGAGCCCGGAGGACTTCGCCGGCTGACCGCCATTTGCGCCGACCGGTCCCGTACGCGGCGTGTCGCTGAGGATGCGCTGGGATAACTCTCGATTCGCCCTGTAGGGTGATGTAGAGCACCGAGCGGCGGGGAGGTTGTCGCGAATGCAGCGTTCTGCGGATCCGGGCGAGTCGATCTCGGACGGTACGGCCTCCAGCGTCGCGGCCTCTGGCGTGATCGAACGGCCCGAGCAGGCGGTGGGCTATCGCGGCGTGACCGCGTGCTCGGCCGCTGGCATCACGTATCGGCAGCTGGACTACTGGGCCCGCACTCTCCTGGTCGTGCCGAGCGTCCGCGACGCCTCGGGCTCCGGTACGCAGCGTCTCTACTCATTCCGCGACATTGTCGTGCTCAAGGTGGTCAAGCGGCTGCTTGACGCCGGCGTCTCGCTGCAGAACATCCGGAAGGCCATCGAGACGCTGCGGCAGTGGGGCGAGGATGATCTCGCCACGATGACCCTCATCTCGGACGGTACGACGGTCTACGAGTGCCGCTCCGCCGAAGAGGTCGTTGACCTGCTCCAGGGCGGCCAGGGCGTCTTTGGCATCGCCATCGGTGGTGCCTTCAAGGAGATCCAAGGCTCGCTCGCTGAGTTGCCGGCCGCGAGTAGCGGCGAGGAGGAGCCGTCGGCCGAGGGCACCGAGTCGACGCCTTCGATGGACGAGCTTGCGGCTCGGCGCGCCCGGCGCCGCGCCGGCTGACCTCCGCCGCGCTCGCTGATCCGTAACGTCGAGCCCAATCAATGCTCGCGCGGTGCTCCGTGCAGGTCCACATCGGATCGGTGCTCTCCTCGGGGATGCTCCCACGCCGCCGCCGTACTCTGCGTTCGGGCAGACTATTGGCCGTGGAGTTCGTGATCGCCCGCAACCCCGACCCCGAGTCGCGGCTGCCCTACCTGATCCGCCTCCCGCTGGCGGGCGGGTTGGTGTTCCGCACCGCGGGGACCTGGCCCCGGACGAAGGCGCTCTATTGCCATCCGGTACCGGTTGACGAGTGGCCCGGAGAGTCGGAGGTCATCGAGCGGGTGCCGGTGCGCTCGTGCGTACGCCGGGGCGCCGCGATCGACCTGGTGCTGGAGCGCGCCCGGGAGAACCGATCGCAGATCGTCTACACCAACGCCCGTGGACGCGAGATGGTGTTCTGGCAATCTCCCCGTACCCGTAAACAAGCCCGACCCGACGTTCGTACCCCCACCGCCCGCGCCGCCGGGCTCGCCGATCTGCAGATTATCGTCGACGCCCGCGAGCAGTATGCCTACCGGTTCGCGGACAAGCAGGTCAATGTGGTTCGGCGGGCGCTGCCGTGCGGTGACTACGGGACGGCGGTAGACGGCCGCCTCGTTGCGGCGGTGGAGCGCAAGTCGCTGCCCGACCTTGTCTCCAGCCTGATCGGTGGGACTCTTCGGTACGCCCTTGGTGAGCTGGCCGCAATTCCCCGCGCCGCGGTTGCGGTCGAGGACCGATACTCCCAACTGTTCAAGCTCGACCGGGTCCGGCCGTCGATGGTCGCCGACGGCCTGGCGGAACTTCAGGTCCGCTGGCCCAACGTGGCGATCGTGTTCTGCGAGACGAGGCCGCTGGCGGAGGAGTACGTCTACCGGTATCTCGCGGCCGCCTACACCTGGGCCACGACCGAGTCCGCCGCGTTGGAGCGGTTGCGCGCACCGATGATCGGCGAGCTGACCTCTGCGCCGGACGCTCCTGGCCCGTCCACTGCGGAGGTCCGAGCCTGGGCCAAGCGGGCCGGACTTACGGTGGCTGCCGGGGGTCGGCTGCGCCCGGAGGTATGGGTGGCGTGGCACGACGTTCATGGTGGTGGCGAGGCACCCGCCGCGACACCAGGCACTGATTAGCGGGGGGCGTTAACGCGGGCGGGCGCGTTAGCGCGGGCGGGCGCGGAACCAGCCCAGGAAGCGGACATAGAGCACAGACGCGGGGATGTCGGGGTGGTCGTCAACGGCATCGCCGAAGAAGCGGGCCATATAGAGGGCGAGCATGACGCGGCTGCCGCCGCACTCTACGACAAGTTCGTCGCGACGGCGCACGCACGGCCATTCGTCCTCGCAGGCGGCGCAGCGCCAACTGGGACGTCGCGGCTGGTGCTCGCTCGGCGGCCGCGGTGGGTGCACCCCGCGGTGGCGGCTGATCACTGCAGACCCAGGTGGCCGTGGCGCGCTGCCAGATGGTCCAGCGCGATGCGGCGCGGAGGACACGGATAACGCTGTCCACAGTGGCGGCACAGTAGCCGAAACCAGAGCCACCGCCAGTCGCGGGCGGGCAAATGGGTGACCAGGACGAGGTGGGCGCGCGATCGGTCCACAGTGGCCTTTCGGTTGGCTGCGCGGGCATCGTACGAAGATCAGACTCGCCGGGCGGGTGCGGTTGAAGCAAGCAGCCGAGCCGATAGGACTGGCTAGTCATAACGTGATTGGTGGTGCCGATAGGTCGTACGGGTCAATGTGACTCGCCGTCTTGTCCTACCCGGTTTGCGACCGTTAGCGTGCGACGATTGTTCGAACGGGCCTTTGGGGAGGAACGTTGGTCGGAGACCGGCGAGTGCAGGAACGGATTGATCCGGCGCTGTGGCAGCGTCCGGAGATGCGCGCCGCATTGGCGTCGCGGGACATCGCCGCGGTCTTCCGCCTGCTGCAGCGGGTTGGGGTGTCGCAGCGACGCATTGCGGCGCTCACCGGCCAGTCACAGTCGGAGATCTCGGAGATCCTCGGCGGACGCCACGTCGTGTCGTACGACGTGCTTGCCCGGATCGCCGACGGCCTCGGCGTGGCCCGCGGGCACCTTGGCCTGGCCTACGATGAGGCGACCGCCCAGCTGGTCGGCGCCGCGCCGGCGGGGTCGGAGGAGGACGAGGATTCTCGACGACTCATGGCGCGCCTCGCCGAGCTGACCGTCGGCGCCGGGACGATCGACCCGCAGAGCTGGTCACAGCCCTTCGCGCTGGCCTGGGCGCCGGCGCCGGACTACGTCGGCCTCGCCGACGTGGCCCGGCTGGAAAGCATTACCGCCCAGCTGCGTGCGGTGGACCACGAGCACGGCGGGGGAGCGTGCCGTGACGCGGTGCTGGCGCAAGTCGCGTGGGCGCAGCAGCTGCTGCGTGCCCAGGTCAGCGAGGACGCGGTGCGCGCGCTGCACATCGCGGTCGCTGACCTGCACAATCTGGCCGGCTGGACCTCCTTCGACGTTGGGATGGTGGGGCCGGCCCGTCGGCATTTCGCCCGAGCGCTGGAGCACGCCCGCTTCGCGGACGAGCCATCCCTGGTGGCGAAGGTGCTCTACTGCCTGGGTCGGTTGCACGTACACCACACCTGGGGTGCGCAGGCTCTCCGCCTGTTCCAACTCGGGCAGGTCGCTGCGCAGCAGTCGGAGTACGGCCGAGCGATCGCCATGCTGCATGCCAACTTGGCGTGGGCACACGCCGTCGTCGGCGAGACGCGACAGGCACTGGCCTGCATCGAGCGGGCCCGAGACGAGTACGCCCGGGCCGAGCACGACGAAGCGCCTCCTTGGGTCAGGTTCTTCGACTCCGCGGAGCTACAGGCCCTGCGCGGCACCGCGCTGGCCAGCCTGGCGGAGCCGACCCCGCAGCAGCGCGCCGAGGCGATCGAGCGGTTCTCGATCAGTACCGCGCTCCGTGAGCTGCCACAGGCCCGTCCGCGGGCCTTCGAGCTGACCGCGCTCGCCTGGCTGCTGATCGAGGACGGTGACGTTGCCCAGGGGATCCAGGTCGGTCACCAGGCCGTCGACCTCGCCGCGCAGCTACGGTCGCAGCGGGTCGTGGACCGGTTCGCTCCCTTGCGCGCCAGTCTTGCCCGACGGCTGTCCGACAACGACGCCCGCGACCTATCGGAACGCATCACCGGCCTCCGCCCACCGTAACCCCCCAAGATCCCGTCGATCATGACCTGGAGGTCATGATCGACGCTGTTTTGCGACGGTGAGAACGTGATCACGGGGATTTTGGTGGGCTGAAAGCAGCGCTGACGGCGACAAGCGGCGACAATGCGTCGGTGCCCGCATCGAGGACCGGCAAGCTTCTCCTGTCAATCGGCGCCCTGGTGATGGTCGCCGGATGCTCAGCCCCGGCACAGCCGCCGCCTGTACCTGATCCGAGCGACGGAACATCGGCGGCGTCCGGCTCGCCAGTTGCCGGTTCCCCCACGGTGTCGCCGACGCCTTCCGGTCAGCCGAGTCCGCCGCCGGCCAAGTCTGGAGCATGCCCGATCTTCCCCGCGGACAACGTCTGGCACGCCGACGTGTCCCGCCTACCCGTGCACCGCCACTCCTCCGCCTTTGTCGCCAGTATCGGCACGGATCGCGGTGTCCACGCGGACTTCGGCTCGGGTCTGTGGGACGGCGGACCGATCGGGATCCCGGTAACTCCGGTGCCGGCGGGCCAGGCTGGCGTGAAGGTGAGCTTCCAGTACGCGTCGGAGAGCGATCGGGTCACGTACCCGATCCCGCCAGGCGCGAAGATCGAGGGTGGCCCGAACAGTCGCGGGGACCGGCACATCATCCTCTACGACAAAGCCGCCTGCCGGGCGTACGAACTCTTCGCCGCGTACCCGAGGTCGGACGGGACGTGGCGGGCCGGCTCCGGCGCGATGTTCAACCTGCGCGGCAACGCCATGCGCCCGCGCGGCTGGACCTCCGCAGATGCGGCCGGACTGTCGGTTCTGGCCGGGTTGGTCCGGTACGAAGAGGTCGCCGCGGGCCGGATCGATCACGCCATCCGGGTGACCGCACCGCGCACTCGTAACGCCTACGTCTGGCCGGCAAGGCACTCGGCCTCGGACTCCACTGATCCAGCCCTGCCGCCGATGGGCCTGCGCTTGCGACTCAAGTCCGGTGTGGATCTCTCAAAGCTGTCGAAGCAGGCACGCGTCGTCGCCGAGGCCATGAAGAAGTATGGCGTGATCCTCGCCGACAACGGTTCACCGTGGTACATCTCCGGCGCTCCCGCCGAGCAATGGAACAACGATGCTTTGCACACTTTGGGAGCGTTGAAGGGCAGCGACTTCGAGGCGGTCGACACCTCCGGCCTGATCGTCAGCCCGGACTCCGCCGCCTGCCGCCTTCCCTGAACCACCAACCTCTCGCCCTCGCCCGGCGCGCCAGGATCCCCGTGATCACGTTCCCGCCGTCGCGAAACAGCGTCGATCATGACCTCCAGGTCATGATCGACGGGTCAGGTGGTGGCGCGCGCCCAGAGGTTCACGTCGCCCTCGGTGGCGAACTGATCGATCTCGGCCAGCTCGTCGCTGCTGAAGTCGAGGTTGTCGAGCGCGGCGATATTCGCCTCTAGCTGCTCGACATGGCTCGCACCGATCACGAGACTCGTCATCCGCTCGTCACGCAGGGCCCAGGCGAGGGCGAGCTGCGCCAGCGACTGCCCGCGCCGATCAGCGAGAGCGCTGAGGCCGCGAACCTTGGCCATGTTGGATTCAGTCAGCATGTCGGTCGACATCGCCCCTCCGGTGGCGATCCGGGAGTCGGTCGGGATGCCGTGGAGATACCTATCGGTCAGAAGACCTTGGGCGAGTGGGGAGAACGCGATGCAGCCGGCGCCGACCTGCTCGAGCGTGTCGAGCAGCTCGTCCCGCTCCAGCCAGCGGTTGATCATCGAGTACGACGGCTGGTGGATTAGCAGCGGGTTACCCAGCTCGCGGAGGATCGCCGCCGCCTCGCGAGTCCTGACGGCCGAGTACGAGGAGATGCCCGCGTAGAGCGACTTGCCCGCCCGTACCGCGGCATCCAGCGCGCTCATCGTCTCCTCGAGCGGAGTGTCCGGGTCGGGACGGTGGGAGTAGAAGATGTCGACGTACTCCAGGCCCATCCGCGTGAGCGACTGGTCGAGCGAAGCGGTGAGGTACTTGCGGGAGCCCCACTCGCCGTAAGGGCCGGGCCACATGTCATACCCGGCCTTGGTC
>Ga0184625_10000945_pt1 | contig 11750 bp, 11 predicted proteins | sample PLM3_30_b1_FD_133151 | JGI IMG/M metagenome (GOLD analysis project Ga0184625, IMG submission 133151) | Groundwater sediment microbial communities from an aquifer in East River, Colorado, USA - PLM3_30_b1 | ecosystem: Environmental > Terrestrial > Soil > Riparian zone | place: USA: East River... | reverse complement strand
TGTCCGCGGAACCTGGTGGGACATGTCTGCAACGTGGGCGATTGGTCGGCTTCCGGGCTTACGGATGTCGCGCTTCACCAGCTAATTCCGCCGTTCACGGTGGACGCCCAGATTATTGCGAAAGTGGCCGACACCACGACAATCCATAGCCCGACAGCCGCGGCGCTATAAACCCGCTGTGAAACTTCTTTGATCATGAGGTGCCTTGTTGCGACCCTGCCCATCCCCGTGCAGGCGAGGATGCAAATGGATCGGTACTATTCGCAACAAAACTCACTCATTAAGCTAAAGCATCAACGTTAAATTCCGGCGCTCGGCCGGCGAGGCTTCTAAAGCCGATCGCCGAGGTTCTCAAAATCAAGTTGTCGCTTGGCAAGCAGCGCTAGTTCGAACGGGTAGGCGTCAGTCCGGCTGACTTCATATGGCGAAGCTGATGCAATCGCCCGGTCAAACTCTCGTCACGGACACTTTTAGCCGGCAAGGGCTTGCCCTTTTCAATCATCACATTGGTGAGCCAGAAATCGCGCCAGGCAAGCTCATCGGCGCTTCCAGAAAATTCGACAGTATCAATTTCCGTTTTAATCATGGCACACCTACCAATTTCCCGGCACCTACGCACGCCGCAACAAAGCTAGCCGTCAATTGGGGTAGGTCGACACCTATACGTGCGTATATTTAGGTATAGGTCGCAGTGCGGGAGACGGCGTATTCAGGCGCGTTAAATGGTGGGCGCTGTAGGGATTGAACCTACGACCTAGCGGTGGAATTCGTCGTGAACGAGCGGGCCGTTCTCAAGGGCAAGGAACGCTCTAACCCTTTTGCGACCCCGTATCACTCTCCGCGCGCGAAAGTTTCGCGAGCATGTTCAGGGATCCTCGTCTCCTGCGGCGCGTACTTCCCCTTGTGATCGTGTAACTGCGATCGGCCAAAGACATCCATGGTTCGTTGCCGATCAGCGTCCACCTTCGGGGGCCATAGCGAATATTCCGCCTTGGATATTGGTATATTTGAAATACTAAACTATGACGTGTTTACAGCTATTGCTGGTGGGGTTAGATTTTACACGTACCTGCTGCGTGCGGGGGCGGAAGCGCAGGCCAAATGATGTCTTCAATTGTACCGAGATTATTCGGCATTTATCGCGCGTCCGGCTACGAACCTATTACCGGCTATTCGCCCTTTCACTTCTTTAAGTCGAGATGTTCCCTTTACGACGTTTCTCAAAGACAAGAATTTCTGGGGCTGCCCCGGAATTGCTTTGCAGGAAATCATGTTCCTTGAGCAATTCGCTGATTTCATCTCACCGCAGCGAATTTTGGTCATCGGTAACGCTTTCGGTTGGAGCACGCTCGCGCTCGCGCTTATGTTCCCGAATGCGAAAACGGTGGCCATCGATCCAAATGCTCATGGGGTAAATTTTACCAACGAGCTGATCACCAAGAATGGTCTAGCCGCGCGAGCTGTAGTGGGCCGCTCACCCGAAGATGTTGCTGTCGTGGTTCGGGACCAATTAGGCGGTCCGGCGGATTTCAGTCTGATAGACGCGATCCACACAAACGAGGCGGTAACTGCAGACTTTGCCGCCGTCAGATCGGTGGCGACGGATCATGCTCACTTTCTTTTTCACGATGTAATTAACTGGAACATGATTGGCGGTTTCAAAAGCATCCTAGCGAAACATAGTCTGAAGGGAAAAGTCTTCACGCGAACGGCGTCGGGCATGGCCTTGGCATATCGCAATATCACCCCCGCGTTTGAGAATTATCTCGATTGCTTTACTGAATCAGCGGGGTTGTTTTCAGCGCTTAGCCTATATTGCCTGGCAACCTTTGCTGATCCCATAGCAGCCTTTCGCGACCCCAACCAAAACAAGCAATAAAAACTGTGTTCGCGACCCACGGACAACGTAGAGCTGTTCCTGTTTTTACAAATAGCGTTGAACAATGTCCGCTCCTGGCCCTTGGCGGACATTCCGGGTCCCGCTGCAGAATGTCAGCGTCCTGGGGGAGGGTTTACGCGGCGGCTGCACCAGCCGGAGATCGCAGCAACGGCCAGCACCCGGTTTGCTGGGACCTTTCGACCAGACCTCGGAGAAAAAGTTGGACGTTGGGCGGCTGAAAGCGGCTCGGGCCGGGCTTGCCGAGGTCACACCGGAAGAAGTTTCGTGGGCGTAACGTGGGCGGTGCGTTTTGTAAAATCGACTAAGCGCTTGATATCATGGTGGGCGCTGTAGGGATTGAACCTACGACCTCTCCCGTGTGAAGGGAACGCTCTCCCGCTGAGCTAAGCGCCCTGCCATTGGCGGACGGCGATATAAAGAACGCCTTGAAGCAGTGTCAAGCGAAAGGCCGGCCGCAGCGCGTCAGTTGCGCGTTTTCGGATCGTCGCCTTGCCCCAGTCGCGAGGCCTGGGTCTGCAAGGCGCGAATGCGATCGGCCAGATTTCCGGACTGGTCGGCAAGCTCCACATCGGGGCGGACCGCTGGTGGGGCGCTGCTTAGCCCGCGCGACGTTTCGGCCGCGAGCAGCGCGTCGATGGGCGAGTTTGGCCCTTCGAGGGCCGACGCCAGCCTCGCCACTTCCGCCGCAACGTCGTTGATGCGCTCGCGCAGGAGTGCATTCTCTACCCGCTCCGAGGCCCAGGATTCTTCTGTTTCACGTTTCATGGCGCCGAGATCCCGCGCATGCCGGTCACGTTCTTCCCTGGCGTGGGCGACGGCCGCCTGCAATTGGGCATTTTCCGTCCTTAGATTTTGCGTTGCCGAACTGGAGCGCCCCTCGATTTCGACGATGGCCGTCCGAAGGTCACTTTCGACTCTGCGCGCGGTTTCGATTTCCTGGCGCAGGTGCTTGAGCTCGAATTCGCTTTCGTTGAGCAGCCGAGACTGCTCGCCAAGGCGGGCCTCGAAATTTTGCGCGCGGCTTCCGAGAATTTCCGCTTCCTTGGTCTGCGCCACCAGTTGCTGCTCAAGCTGAGCGACGCGACGTCCCAGATTCTCGACCCGGCCGCGCTCCTGCGATAATTCCTGCGTGGCAGCCCTCAATTCAACCCGCTCGGTATCACGTCGGTCTTCAACGTTCTTCAACTCGAAGCTGGCGCCGTCCAGCCGTTCCTTCAGCGCTTCGACCTGAGTCTTGAGAGCGATGATTTCTATCTTTTGGGAATCGGCGAGCGTGGATTGCTCGTTCAGGTCGCTCATCATCGTGGCAAGCTCGGCTTCCTTGTCGAACAAGGCGCGCTGCGCTTCGTGCATTGCGGTGGTCTTCACCGCGAATTCCTCTTCGGTGGCGCGCAGCTGATCGCGCAGGTTCTTGTCACGCGCCTCCAGCGAAAAAATGGTGGCCGTCTTTTCGCCGAGCTCGACCTTGAGGCGATTGATGGCGTCGCCTTTCTTGCCGAGTTCGGCGAGCTGACTGGTGCTTCTGGTCTTGAGTTGCTCAACGCTCATTTCCAGTCGCCGTGTCGACATGGCGAACTCGGCGCGCAACTGATCCTTGTCTGCCTGAATTTCGGCCATCGACAGTGGCGCCGCGGCTTCGAGTCGTCGCGTTGTCAGCCGCACCGCGCGGCTGTGCACGAGAGGCACGACAACGAGCCCGATAAGGGCCGCGAAAAGAAACCCGATCGCGAAATACATGATCGGTTCAATCATGGAACCTGCGCCTCCAACTCATGTGCAAGAAAAACCAGAGATCTGCCAGCCGGCCAACGGGTGCGGAGACTACCCTAAAGCTGGCCCCGCGTCGCGGCTACAAAAAATTCGACCTAATTCAAAGATTGCAACAAATGCGATGCGATCAGAACGGATTCCAGGTCGCCTGCGGAGTGAATTTGAGGTAGCCGATATTGGCCCCCAGTCGCAGCCCGACGCCTGACCGGATCGGCACCACAATAATGTTGCCGGAGGCAAGCGCGGTCATGCCAAAGCCGCCGACAAAATAGGCGGAGCCGTCGATCCCGGCAAAGCGTTGATAGATCGCGTCCGTAGCCGGCAGATTATAAATCAGCATCATCGTCCGGGCGCCTTCGCCGCCGGTGTCGAATCCGACGGACGGCCCCTCCCAGAATACCCGGCGGTCGCCCGCATTCCTTGTATAAAGCTTGCCGTCGCCATAGCGCAGCCCGACCACGAAGGCACCGCTGCCTTCCTGGCCCAGGACATACCCATTCGGCTGTCCCCAACGGCTCACGGCCGTTTCCACGATCTGCGCCAGCCCGCGCGACACCGTGCCAAAGAAGTGATGGCCCTCCCGGACCAGTTCGCCGGGCGTAAACGTGTTGCCTCTTTGAGGGGGCGGCGGGTTCTGAGCTGCCGCAAAGTTCGTTGTAAAGACCGCCAAAAGTAGCGTCAGGGCGGCAAGGCGCAATGTCGCGCGCATCTTCTGCTCCACGGAATAATGAGATCCCAAGCCCGGCTTAACCGGATGCTCACGCCGACCGCGCTAGGGTGGCGACGAAACTCTGGTTCCGAATCACCTGTGTCACCGAGAACTATGACTGCAGCACGGCAGGAACGGAAGCCGCCCATATTGCTTCGGCTGTTGGTGGCCGTGAGCCTGGGAGCGGGTATTTTCACACCCTTGGCGCCTTGGGCCGCCACAGACAACCAATTGGCGGTGAATACCGGGACGGGTCTCGCCATCAGCGGTTTCGACCCAGTGGCCTATTTTACAGAGGGTAAAGCGTTATTTGGCCGACCCGAGTTCGAGCTCAATCTGGACGGAGCGGTCTGGCGCTTCACGAATGAGGGCAATCGAGGCGCTTTTGAGAAACACCCCGAAGTCTATGCGCCGCGTTTCGCCGGCTATGATCCGCTGGCCATTGGCCGCGACCGCTCTGTCCAAGGCCATCCCCTCATCTGGGCGGTGACCGGGCAGCGGCTTTATCTGTTCTATAGTGAGCAGACGCGCGCGTCCTTCCTCGCAGATCCGGGCCGTATCATCGACACTGCCGAGCGGAAATGGCCGGACGTCGCGCGTAGCCTGGGGCATTGATCCCGCATAACTCAGGAGTCGGGGGCTGTCCTTTGTGCGTCGCCCCATGCAATGAAAGCTGGCACGCGAAAATTTTCAGCGGCGCGTCCATAGGCCAACGGTGAACCCTGCGGGGTCCATACGCCGCCGCCGGCGGCGACAACGAGCGCGTGCCCGGCCGCCACATCCCACTCGCAGGTGGTTGCGAGTCGCGGATAGACATCAGCGGCGCCTTCGGCGACTTGGCAGAACTTAATGGCCGAGCCGCTCGGAGCCCGCACGATCGGCCCAAGAGAGCTAAGAAAAGCATCGGTCGCGGCGTCGAAATGAGAACGGCTCACCGCCGCAACCGCGCCCTGGCGCGGCCATTTTCGGGTTTGGACGGTTTGCGGCTTGCCCGCCTTACCTTCCGACAGGCTCAGCCGCTCGGCTTTCTCGCCGACAACGCCGCGCCAAAGCTGGTCGCGTTTTGGTGCCGCGATGATTCCGGCGATCGGCACACCGCGTGTGACGATGGCGAGATTGATCGTAAACTCGTCACGACCGGCCAGGAACTCGCGGGTACCATCGAGGGGGTCCACGATCACGAAACTTCCGTCGAAGCGCTCATGGCTGCTCTCGACTTTCTCCTCCGAGACGACCGGAATGCTGGGCAAAAGACGGGCAAGGCCCTGCAGGATCGTGGCTTCGGAAGCTTTATCGGCCGCTGTAACCGGTGACCGGTCGGTCTTCATCCGCGGCACCAAATTTGCCGGCGAGAACGCCCTGATTTCCGCACAAGCGCGCGCAATGATCACGGTCAAATCGTCCAGCAGCAGGGCCGCCTTGGTCGGCGGAATTTCAGGCGCCGAAGTCAAATTCCCCGTCCTATCCGCGGCCCGTTGTCCTTGGCGGTGAAGTACGTGCGGTGTATCACCTCGCCACCTTGGCGCAGCTATCGATTCGCCAATTGTGGCAGCCTGCATGCCGAGTGGAGACTAGTCTATGTCAGAATCTTCCATCGAAGCGCTCGATCTTGCCGCATTGCTTTGCTCGCGCGTGTGCCATGATCTCATCAGCCCGGTCGGCGCAATCGTCAACGGACTTGAGGTGCTCGAGGAAGAGAAGGACGAGGCCACGAAGGAATTCGCGCTTGACCTGATCAAGAAGAGCGCGCGCACGGCCTCGGCGAAATTACAGTTCTGCCGCATCGCATTCGGGGCTGCCGGGTCCGCCGGAGCCCAGATCGACCTCGGCGACGCCGAGACCATCGCACGCGGCTTTCTTGAGGACGACAAGACGAAGCTTGCCTGGAACCTGCCGCGCGCATTGCTCGCCAAGAATCTCGTCAAATTGCTGCTCAACATGCTTGTGATTGCCGGCCAGGCGATCCCGCGTGGCGGCAGGATCAGCGTCGATCCGGTGGGTTCGAGTGAAAGCGTGGGGTTCAAGGTCACCGCTGCCGGGACCAATGCCAAGGTCCCGCCGGCTGTCCCGCCATTGCTCGCGGGTGAAACCGGCGGCGAGAATGTCGACGCACATCGCATTCAGCCGTTCTACACCGGCCTTCTGGCGAGGGCCTGCGGAGTAAAAGCCGCCGTGAAAATGGAAGGCGAGGCGGTCGTGGTGATCGCGCAGTAGGCATACCGCGAAGGTCCTTTTGGCGGTTAATGAGCGGTTAATGACGCAAGTCTGACCGCGTTCACGCAACTAAAATTAAACGCTTCATCGACACACTGGCCACGCTTCCGACGGAAAGCGGTGGGCGGGGCGAAGCCCGTCGACGAAGGCGTTTCTATGGACGACCTGCTGCGGGAATTTGTCACCGAGACGAACGAAAGTCTCGACGTGGTCGACGTCGAGCTTGTACGTTTTGAGCAGGACCCGAACAACGCCAAGATCCTCGACAACATCTTCCGTCTCGTCCACACCATCAAAGGCACTTGCGGGTTCCTTGGCTTGCCGCGCCTGGAGGCGCTGGCTCACGCCGCCGAGACATTGATGGGCAAGTTTCGCGATGGCGCGACGGCGTCGAGCGAAGCTGTCACGCTCATTCTCGCCACTATCGATCGCATCAAGGCCATTCTGGAGTCACTCGAGCGCGAACAGCGCGAGCCGGAAGGCGGCGACACCGACCTGATCTCAAATCTCGAGCGGATGGTCGAGCTGGTTGGATCGGCAACTTCGCCGCCACAGCCTCAGAAGACGGTCGGAACGCTCGTTCCGCAGGTGCTGGAACGTGCATTGCGGCCGGACGAGGATTCTCTCGACGATCTCGAACGCGCATTTCGTGAAACTCTGACCGAGCCGCCGGAAGCCAAACCAAGGTCATCGACTGCGACATCCACCGAGGCCCTCGCGAAGGACGATGAGGCGGTCAAGGGCGCCAACCAATCGATCCGCGTCACGGTCGATACGCTTGAACATCTCATGACGATGGTTTCCGAGCTGGTGCTTACGCGCAATCAGCTGCTCGAGATTGTCCGCCAGCACGAGGAGTCGGAATTTAAGACGCCGCTGCAACGGCTGTCCAATGTGACCGCCGAACTGCAGGAAGGCGTCATGAAGACGCGCATGCAGCCGATCGGCAATGCATGGCAGAAGCTGCCTCGCATCGTGCGCGACCTATCCAACGAGCTCGGCAAGAAAATTGAGCTCGAAATGCAGGGCGCCGAGACGGAGCTCGACCGTCAGGTGCTCGATCTCATCAAGGATCCGCTGACCCACATGGTCCGCAACTCGGCGGACCATGGTCTCGAAACGCCGGAGCAGCGTCGCGCTGCCGGCAAACCGGAACACGGGTTGATCCGGCTTTCGGCCTATCATGAGGGCGGTTACATCATCATCCGGATCGCCGATGATGGCCGTGGCCTTAATACCGACCGCATCAAGGCGAAGGCCGTTGCGCAAGGCCTTGTCTCCGAAGCCGACGTCGAGAAACTGTCGGAAGCTCAGATTCACAAGTTCATATTCACGCCGGGCTTCTCCACCGCCGCCAAGGTTACGAACGTCTCCGGCCGCGGCGTCGGCATGGATGTGGTCCGCAACAATATCGACCAGATTGGCGGCACCATCGACGTGAAATCGGTGGCGGGCGCCGGCTTGAGCTTCACCATCAAGATCCCGCTCACGCTGGCGATCGTTGCCGCATTGATCGTTGAGGCAGGCGGTCACCGTTTCGCCATCCCGCAGCTGTCGGTCATTGAGCTGGTGCGTGTGCGTAACGGAAGCGAGCACCGCATTGAAAGCATCAAGGACACGAAGGTCCTGCGGCTGCGCGACAAGCTGCTGCCGCTGGTCGGCTTGAGCCGACTCCTCGGCCTGGACAAAGGCGCCGGCGATATGAGCGGCGGTTTCATCGTTGTGACGCAGGTCGGTAGCCAGACCTTCGGCGTCGTCGTCGACGCCGTGTTTCATACCGAAGAGATCGTTGTGAAGCCGATGTCGAGCAAGCTCCGCCACATCGCAGTGTTTTCCGGCAATACGATTCTGGGCGACGGCTCGGTCATCATGATCATTGACCCGAATGGAGTCGCGCAGGCATTCGGCAGCTCGGTTGCTTCGCAATTGGCCGCCGCGGAGACCGCAGATAGCAAGGATGCCGCCGCTGCAGCAAGCACGTCATTGCTGGTGTTCCGCGCCGGATCACCGCATCCCAAGGCTGTTCCGCTATCGCTGATTACCCGATTGGAGGAAATCGACGCTCACAAGATCGAGCTGTCGAACGGTCGGCACATGGTGCAGTACCGCGGTCAATTGATGCCGCTCGTAAGCATGAGCAAGGATGTGCGGGTCAAAGGCGAAGGTTGGCAGCCCCTGCTGGTGTTTTCCGACGGCAGCCGCTCGATGGCGCTGGTTGTCGATGAGATCGTCGACATTGTCGATGACAATCTCGAGATTCAGATCGGCAGCGAAAACCCGGGCGTCCTCGGCTCGGCAATCGTCCGTGGCCTTGCCACGGAAATCATAGACGTCGGCCATTTCCTGCCGCTTGCTTTCGAGGACTGGTTCCGCCGCAAAGAGCCGGCGCACCAACGCGCGCGCACGGTATTGCTCGTCGATGATTCACCCTTCTTCCTCAACATGCTCACGCCCGTCCTGCAGGCGGCCGGCTACCAGGTCACCGCGATCGGTTCCGCGCAGGAAGCGCTGGCGATGTTGAGGGACGGCCGTGTGTTCGACGTGGCCATCACCGATATCGAAATGCCGGACATGAACGGCTTCCAATTCGCCGAAGCCGTACGCAGCGATCCGCGGACGGCCGAACTGCCGATCATAGCCTTGTCCTCGGTGGTATGGGCCGAGGCGATCGATCGCGGCCGCAAGGTCGGTTTCTACGACTACGTTGCCAAGTTCGACCGGCAGGGACTGATCGCGGCGCTCAAGGAACAGGCCGACTTCGGTCGGGCAGCGTGACACCATGAGCGAGACCGCTGACCATAACCTGCACGAATACGTCACTGCCGTGATCGGCGGTCAATTGTTCGGCCTGCCGATTTTGCGCGTGCAGGACGTCTTTGCGCCGGAACGGCTGACCCGGGTGCCGCTGGCGCCCGCCGAAATCGCCGGCGTGCTCAATTTGCGCGGCCGCATCGTCACATTGATCGACATGCGCTGCCGGCTCGGTCTCGGGCATCGCGATGACGATAGCCCGGCGATGGCGGTCGGCGTGGAGTCGCGGGGTGAATCTTACGGCTTGCTGATCGACAGCATCGGCGAGGTGCTCAAGCTGGACGATATGGCATGCGAGCCCAATCCGTCCAATCTCGATGCACGCCTGGCGAGCGTGTCGATCGGAATCTATCGGCTCGAAGGACAGCTTTTGATGGTGCTCGATGTCGACCGCGTGCTCGACATCGCAGTGAAGGCGGCCGCAGCGTGAGGCGGTCTGGTGTTGATGGAATGGGAATTAGGCGCGAACACAACGAGGTTGTACGATGAAAACCTGTTTGGTTGTTGACGACTCCAGCGTCATTCGCAAGGTGGCGCGGCGAATTCTCGAAGGGCTCGACTTTCAGATCGTGGAAGCCGAGGACGGCGAGCAAGCGCTCGAAGCCTGTCGCAAGCAGCTGCCGGAAGCGATCCTGCTCGACTGGAACATGCCGAAGATGGACGGCTACGACTTCCTACGCTCGCTGCGGCGGATGCCCGGTGGCGATGGGCCGAAAGTGGTGTTCTGCACCACCGAGAACGACGTTGCGCACATTGCGCGTGCCCTTCACGCGGGTGCCAACGAGTACATCATGAAGACGTTTGATAAGGAGATCGTGGAAGCGAAGTTCCAGGAAGTCGGGCTGATCTGATCGTCGCCTCACTGTTCAGTAATTAAAGACCAGTATAGTCAGTCCCGTCCAATGAACTTAGTCGTCGCTCCCACGTCTTCCGCCACCACCCGACGCATCCGCGTCATGCTCGTCGACGACGCCGTCGTCGTGCGCGGCCTGTTCGCGCATTGGGTTGAATCCGAGCCCGACCTTGATGTGGTCGCCACGTTGCGTACCGGGCGTGAGGCGGTAAACCAGCTTGAACGCGTCGATCCGGATGTGGTCGTTCTAGACGTCGACATGCCGGAGCTCGACGGCATCGCGGCCCTGCCGCTGCTGCTCGAAAAAAAGCCCGATCTTGTCGTGATCATGGCTTCCACGCTGACGCGGCGGAACGCCGAGATCAGCTTGAAGGCGCTATCACTCGGTGCGGCGGACTATATCCCGAAGCCGGGCAGCAATCGCGAAGTCAGCGCCTCTACCGCTTTCCGCCGAGACCTGATCGAAAAGATTCGTCAGCTCGGGCTGCGCGCGAAACGTTTGCGTTCGACGCCGGCACGCACATTGCCGGAGACAAAAGCCGCTCCCTCGATCGTGCCGCAGGCGGGGGAGGAGGTTGTCGCGCGGCCATCGATGACGCTGCGCCCCTTGCCAGTGACGCCGCCGCGCGTCCTGCTGATCGGCGCTTCGACCGGGGGGCCACAGGCGCTCAACAACCTTATTTCAGATATCGGCAGTGTGCTTCAGCGCGCGCCGGTCCTGATCACCCAGCACATGCCGCCTACCTTTACTGCGGTTCTTGCCGAACATCTTGCCCGCGTCGGCAAATGCCCGGTGCATGAGGCGGTGGATGGCGAGGAGATCAACGCCGGCGTCGTCTATCTGGCGCCCGGCGGCAAGCATATGAAGGTCACCCGCCGCGACGGCACGGCCGTTATCGCGATAGACGACGGCCCGATGGTGAATTTCTGCAAGCCTGCGGTCGATCCGATGTTTGCATCCGCGGCCGGGGTCTGGGGCAGCAAGGCACTGGCGCTTGTGCTTACGGGCATGGGCGCAGACGGACTCGCCGGCGCCCGGACGCTGGTTGCGGCCGGAGGCCATGTATTTGCCCAGGACGAGGCGACCAGCGTTGTGTGGGGCATGCCCGGCCAGGTCACCAATGCCGGGCTCTGCTCTGCGGTGCTGCCGCTGCCGGAGATCGCCGGCAGGCTCACGCGGCTGTTCACTGGGGAGCGGTCGTGACCCCTGAGGATTTCGACTATCTTCGCAAGTTCCTGCGCGAGCGCTCCGGCTTGGTGCTGGCGGTCGAGAAGCAATATCTCGCGGAGAGCCGGCTCCTGCCCGTGGCGCAGCGCAATGGCATAGGTACGCTCGACGAACTGGTAGATCGGCTGAGAGATCGCCCGCCCGCGCCCTTAAGCGCCCAGGTGGTCGAGGCAATGACCACCAACGAGACGTTTTTCTTCCGCGACAAGATTCCTTTCGAGCATTTCCGCGACACCATCCTGCCGACACTGATGGTCGCGCGTGC
>Ga0184625_10000944_pt1 | contig 11754 bp, 10 predicted proteins | sample PLM3_30_b1_FD_133151 | JGI IMG/M metagenome (GOLD analysis project Ga0184625, IMG submission 133151) | Groundwater sediment microbial communities from an aquifer in East River, Colorado, USA - PLM3_30_b1 | ecosystem: Environmental > Terrestrial > Soil > Riparian zone | place: USA: East River... | reverse complement strand
GGCCGGCCATCGGCGCCCACCGCGCGATCGGCAGTGATCGCAGCCGGTCGAACACGCCCTTGGTCAGGTCGGTGTTGAGCCCGGTGCCGACATACATCGTCACGAAGAGCATGTTCATGACGATGATGCCGGGCAGGGCGAAAGTTAGGTATTCGGCCGTCGAGCCGGCGATCGCGCCGCCGAACACATACGTGAACAGCAACACGAACATGATCGGCTGGATGCTGAAATCGCCCAGCTCCCACGGGTTGTGCCGGACCTGCACGATGGTGCGCCACGCCAGGGTGAAGGTCTGCCGGATGCCTTCGGCCGGCTTCACCCGCGGGCTCAGCGGCGGAGCCGCAGGCGCGGTGGCAGTGACGGCGGTCATGTCAGGTTCCCTTCAGTCTGTTCGTCTTCGTCGGCTGCATGACCGGTCAAGGTCAGGAACACCTCGTTCAGGCTCGCGTTGCGAAGCGTCAACTCGGTGACGACGACACCCTCGTCGTCGAGCCGGCGCACCACGGCCGGCAGCAGCCGGGGATCGGTGACCGGCGCGGTCACCAGCTGCCCGTCCACCTCCGGGGTCACATGGGTCAGCTCGGCGACGACCGCGGTGACGAGCGACAAGTGTGATTCGTCCTCAGGCCGGACGGCGAGGGTCTGCGAACCGGTTTTCGCCTTGAGCTCGTCCGGCGAACCCGACGCGATCACCCGGCCGTGGTCGATGACCACGATCTCGTCGGCGAGCTCGTCCGCTTCGTCCAGGTACTGGGTGGTGAGCAGCACTGTCACCCCGCCGGCGACCATGTTCCGGATCAGGGTCCACGCCTCGCTGCGGGCCCTCGGATCCAGCCCGGTCGTCGGCTCGTCGAGATACAGCATCGGCGGCCGCCCCACCAGGCTCGCGGCCAGATCCAGCCGGCGGCGCATGCCGCCGGAGTAGGTCTTGACGGCCCGGTCCGCTGCGTCGGTCAAGCCGAAATCCGTCAGCAGCTCCCTGGCTCGCGCCTTGGCCTGCGGTCTCGGCATGTCGAGCAGCCGGCCGATCAGCAGCAAGTTCTCGGTGCCGGTCAGCATCTCGTCGACAGCCGCATTCTGGCCGGTCAGCCCGATGAGCTGGCGGACCCGGTGGGCGTCGCGGACGACGTCGTACCCACCCACGGTGGCATGTCCAGCATCGGGCTGGAGCAAGGTGCTGAGGACTCGGACAGCGGTGGTCTTGCCCGCACCGTTCGGCCCCAGCAGGCCCAGGACGGTGCCGGCCCGCACGCCGAGATCGACCCCATCCAGGGCCGTCGTCTCGCCGAACCGCTTGACCAAGCCTTCGGCCCAGATCGCGTGATCCATCCGCTCCACTCCTGTTCTTTGACCTTCACTGCAGCATGCCGGTCGGGTCCGACATTCCGGGTTCCTTCACACCGAGGGCGAACGCTTGCAGCTCAGACCCGGCAGTCCTCGGAAACTGAGCGGAGCCCGGCGCGGAATTCCGGCAACGTCACCAGGGTCGGCGGTGCTCCATCAGGGTGGTGAACGTGATCAACGGTGCCAGGCAGGTCAGTGGACGCGACGGTCGTTCGGTCGGGTGATGCGCAGCCAGCGGTAGCCGTAACCGGCGAGCGGGATGGCGGCGCCTCCGCTCGCGTCCAGCGGTGTCGTCCCGTCCTCGAGCAGATCGACCAGCCGGCACGAGTCATCGCAGTCACCGAGCGTGATGGGCACCGTCCGCGGCTCCGGGCTGAGGTTGTGCAACGCGACCATGCTCGCGTCACCCCAGGTACACCGATGGGCGAGCACCTCACGGTGCGGCTGGTCCACCAGCTCGAACTTCGACCAGCCCAACTCTGGGCTCTGCCGGTATCGGCGGATCAGCAAGGTCATGAAGTTGAGCAAAGAGTCCGGATCCCGCCGCTGGTCGCCCACGTTCACAAACTCGGGGCCGAAGGCTCCGTCGACCACGGACGCGACCATGCGCGACGGCCGGACGGTCGAGAACCCCGCATTGCGACCGGACGTCCACTGCATCGGGGTTCGGACGGCGAGCCGGTCGCCCGCATCGAGGTTCTCGCCCATCCCGATCTCCTCCCCGTAGAAGAGAACCGGAGTACCGGGCAGGGAGAACAGCAGGCTGTAGACCATCCGGATGCGTCGAGGATCACCCCCGAGCATCGGTGGCAGCCGACGGATCAGGCCGCGGCCGAAGATCTGCATGCGCTCCTCCGGCCCGAAAGCCGTGAAGACCTCCGCCCGCTCCACCTCGGTGAGCTTGTCGAGGGTCAACTCGTCGTGGTTGCGGACGAACGTCGCCCACTGAACCTCCGTCGACGGGGCCGGCCGCTCGGTCAGCGCCTTGACCAGCGGCCGTGCGTCGTGCCGGGCCAAGGAGAGATAGAGGTTCTGCATCCCGATGAAGTCGAACTGGAGGGAGAGCTCGTCGCCGTCCGCGCCGCCGAAGTAGAGCAACTGGTCCTTGCGCGGCAGGTTCACCTCGCCCAGCAGGATCGCCTCCCGCGAGCGGCGGCCGATGAACGCCCGAAGCGACCTGAGGTATTCGTGCGGATCCGCGAACTCACTCAGCTCGCGCTCGGACGCACCGGTCGTCTCCAGCAGGAACGGCACCGCATCGACGCGGAAGCCGGACAGGCCGAGTTCCAGCCAAAAGCCGATGACCTTGGCGATCTCGTCCCGAACCCGTGGGTTGGCGACGTTGAGGTCGGGCTGGTGTTTGTAGAAGCGGTGCAGGTAGTACTCGCCGGACTTCTCGTCGTATTCCCAGATGCTCTGCTCCTGATCAGGAAAGACCGTCTCTTTGGACGTGTCGGGCGGACGATCCGATCGCCACACGTAGTAGTCACGGTAGGGCGAGTTCTTGCTCGACCGCGCCGCCTTGAACCACGGATGCCGGTCGGAGGTGTGGTTCACGACGAGGTCGGCGATGACTCGAATCCCCCGGTCCCTCGCGGTACGGATCAACTCGACCAGGTCACCGTGAGTACCGAGCCGGGAATCGACACCGTAGAAGTCGGTGATGTCGTACCCGTCGTCGCGTTCGGGCGTGGGGTAGAACGGCATCAACCACAAGCACGTGACGCCGAGGTCGGCTAGATAGTCGATTCGGTTGATCAGGCCCGGCAGGTCGCCAACCCCGTCACCATCCAGGTCCAAGAACGTCTCTACGTCGAGGCAGTAGACGACGGCGGTCTTCCACCACAGGTCGCTGGTGTCGGAGATCCTCATGTTGATGTCCCCAGTTGTGGCAGGACCTGGTCACCGAAAGCGTCGATGAACTCGTGTTGCTCCTTGCCGACGTGGTGCAGATACAACGCGTCGAACCCCAGGTCGGCGAAGTCGTGCACCCACGTGGCGTGCTGACCGAGGTCACTGGAGATCAGGACATGCTCGCGCATCACATGCGGCGGGACATACTCGCCGACCGTGTCGAGGATCTCCGCCGTCTCGACGTCCCATGCGACCGGCGGGCCGAACACGTTGGTACGCCATTGCTCGTGCGCAATCCGAAGCGCCTCTTCCTCGGCGGCGGCATAGCTGAGGTGGACCTGGAGGGAGATCTCCCCGCGGCCGCCCGCCTCGCGGTAGGCGTCGATCATCCTCCGCAGGTGATCGTGTGATTGCGCGACAGTGATCAAACCATCGGCCCAGACGGCTGCTGATCGAGCCGTCTCGACGCTGACCGCAGCGCCGAGGAGCAACGGCGGCTGGTCGGGAAGAGTCCAGAGGCGAGCCCGATCGACGGTCACCAGCCCGTCGTGGCTCACCTCTTCGCCGGCGAGCAGCGCCCGAATGACGTCGACGCATTCGCGAAGCCGCTGCGTCCTGATCTCCTTCCGCGGCCAGCCGGCGCCGGTGATGTGCTCGTTCGATGCCTCTCCGGTTCCCAGAGCCACCCAAAAGCGGCCTGGAAACATGGCAGCGAGCGTTGCGATCGCCTGCGCCACGATCGCCGGGTGGTACCGCTGCCCGGGTGCGTTGACGACGCCGAACGGCAGCGAGGTCCGGGCCAGGCCAGCGCCCAGCCATGACCACGCAAACCCCGACTGTCCCTGCCGGGCGCTCCACGGCGAGAAGTGGTCCGAGCTCATCGCTGCGGCGAACCCAGCCTGCTCGGCAGCCACCACCGCTTCCAGCAGCCCGGCCGGATGAACCTGTTCCTGTGAAGCATGAAAGCCGAAGACGGTCACGCACACTGACCTACCCAGAACCAGCGCACACGACCCCGCGATTGGTGTGGAACGATCACAGGACTGCGCCGCGAGGTGCCACCTCGACGGCCGCGACACCCCGGCCGTACAGCGCTAGCAGGCGGTCACCGTGCTTGCTGCGGAGCACACCGGCGTCGTCGGCCAGCGTAGATATCGCGTGTTCGATGACCACGTCGACGTTGTCCGTTTCTGTCTCTTCGTAGACGACGTCGACCTGATCACCTGTCGTCAGCCGGACCCGAAGCACGATCTGCGCCATCTCGCGACTCTAGGCGTCTGCGGGCGCTGAGCGGCTCAGCACCACGACCGGGATCTCTCGGTCGGTCTTCTCCTGGTAGTCCTCGTAGGACGGCCAGATCTCGTTCATCGCGGCCCACAGCCGGGCCCGTTCAGCACCGTCGGCGGTACGCGCGACTGCTGCGAACTTCTCCGCGCCGACCTGCACGTCCACCCGCGGATCGGCGCTGAGGTTGATGTACCACGCCGGGTGTCTCTTGGCGCCCCCCTTGGATCCGACGACGACGTAGTCGGACCCTGATCGTCCATAGATCAGCGCGGTCCGGTGCCGCGTGCCGGTGCGTCGGCCGGTCGTGGTGAGCAGGAGCGTCGGAACCCCCGGCCGCCACTCGTGGCCCTTGTCACCGTTGGACTGGACATACGCCTTGATATGCCTGTTGACCCAGCCAACCGGGCTGTCCTCGACACTCGGTTCAGTCATCTCGATTCCTCCGGTGGCGTTCCCGAACACGCACGGTGACGATCTGCGTCTCCGCCGCAACGGTCTCCCAGGGTCGGCCGAACGTGAATACGATCTCGTACTTCCCGGCCCGATCCGCTCGGAAACGCACCACCTGGCTCTGCGCTGACCCGACGACATCTGTCGCCGGCGGTGCCTGCCGAGTGTCCATCAACGTCAGGCCCGGCGGAATGTCGCCAGGTGTCCACAGATACCCGGCGCCCGGTAGGTCGGCGAGCATCACCTCGAACGCATCGCCGACCACGACATCGACCGACCGGCGCGCAGGACCATCGGCGATCCGTCGTTGACGGCTCAGTCAGACCCGCCTACTTTCGACCCGAGCGACCGATCTTGGTCGCCATGAACTGTGCGGGGGCGTGATGGCCAAGAAGGGTAGCCGACGACGGACGGCGGCAACGTCGGCGACCAAGTCAACCAGCAACGATGACGACACCCGTCGGATCCTCAACTGCGTCCCTTCGCCCGATCCCGAGAGCGACTGGAAATACCACAACGCCGAAGAGGCCGGTGTGCTGGCGATTGCCGAGGTTCCGTCGGCGAAAGACCTCCGCGACGACACCTGGTGGAAGATCGGCGACCAGGGCGCCACCGGCTCCTGCGTTGGCTGGGCGACCGCGGACTCCGTCTTGCGCTGGCACCTGGCCCAGGCAGGCCGGATCGCCATGACCGACGTCCTGTCCACGCGCTTCCAGTGGATGGCCGCCAAGGAAACCGACCAGTTTGATCGGCAGCCGACATCGTTCATCGACTCCGCCGGAACGTCGATCAAGAGCGCCCTCGAGGTGGCTCGCAAGTGGGGGGCAGTCCGGGACAAGGAGCTGCCGTTCAAGAGTGGCCGGCTCTATCGCGGTGAGGAAGCCACGTTCTATGCCGTCGCGACCCAGCTCAAGATCGCCTCGTACTTCAACCTCGGACGCTCACTCGGCGACTGGCGCTCCTGGCTGGCCCGCAACGGCCCGATCGTGACTCGGCTCGACGTCGACGCGACCTGGGACGCGGCCACCGCCAACAATGGCAAACTGACCACGTACAAGCCGTCCACCAAGCGTGGCGGCCATGCCGTCGCCCTGGTGGGCTACACGTCGACCGGTTTCATAGTCCGCAACAGCTGGGGAACGGATTGGGGCGACGGCGGCTACGCGTACGCATCGAACGCGTATGCCGGCAAAGCCTTCACCGAGGCATACGGAGTGTCTGCCTGAGCCCGAAGCGCCAGCAAATCCCTGGTGATCATGTTCCGTTCGCACCCGCCGACGGTGGCAAGCCGAACATGATCATGGGGACGGGCCGTTACCATGGCCCTGGAGCCGGGGGGCTCCGTCGCGTCCTGACAGACGTGCGCCGGGGTGGCGGAGGGCAGGGGCTCAGGCGATGTATGTGTCGCTTCGTGACCGTCCGCGTCCGGCTCCGCCGAGAGGGCGGCGGGCCCGAGTCGCGGCTCCCGTCGTGCTGCTCGGCGTCACCAGCATGTTCACCGACATCTCATCGGAGATGGTGGCCGCGACCCTGCCGCTGTTCGTCACTGTCGGGCTCGGACTGTCACCGCTGGCCTTCGGCGTGGTTGACGGGCTGTACCAAGGCGTGAGTGCCGTGACCCGGCTCGCCGGCGGGTATGCCGCCGACCGAACCCGCCGACCAAAGGCGGTCGCGACGACCGGCTACGCCTTGTCGGCGGCGTCCAAGCTGGCACTGCTTCCGGTCGGCTCGCTGCCGGCACTCAGCGTGGCGGTGGCCGTCGATCGCACTGGTAAGGGGATCCGCACGGCTCCACGCGACGCCCTGATCGCGGGAGCGTCGCCGGAGGATTCACTGGGCCGCGCGTTCGGCGTTCACCGGGCCCTCGACACCACCGGTGCGCTGATCGGACCGCTGCTGGCGTTCGTGCTGCTGGCGATGTTGCCCGGCAACTTCGACGCCATCTTCGTTGTCAGCTTCTGTTTCGCCGTCCTCGGGGTGGCGGTGATCGCTCTGCTCGTGCCGGAGCAGCCGTTGCACGCCGTCCGGGACACACGACCACGCGGAAAGGACGTTGCTCGGCTCCTGCGCCGGCCCGCCATCAGCGGCGTGCTCCTTGCGGCCGGGCTGCTCTCCTTGGCATCGGTCAGCGACGGATTCCTCTATCTCGCCCTGCAGGACCGTGAGGGACTTCCGGCAGCGATCTTCCCGCTGCTGTTCGTGGGTACGGCGGTCGTCTACATGGGTCTTGCCGTCCCGCTCGGCCGGCTCGCCGACCGAATCGGCCGCATCCGGGTGTTCCTGGGTGGACAGCTGGTCCTTGCGGGCGCGTATCTGCTCGCACTCGTCCCCGTTCCGGGCACCGTCAGCGTGCTCGCGACAATTTCCCTCCTCGGCGCCTACTACGCCGCGACCGATGGGGTGCTGGCCGCGATCGTGTCCGGCCTAGTGCCTGCGCCGTTGCGTGCGTCCGGACTCGCGGCTGTCCAGACCGTCGTGGCGGCAGGTCGCCTCGTCTCCGCCCTGGTCTTCGGAGCGGTCTGGACCGCGGTCGGTGTGAATGCGGCGCTAGCCGCCTTCCTCGCTGCCCTGCTCGTTCTCATTCCGATCGCGACGCGACTGCTTCGCCGGACGAGCCCGAGCGGCGGTCACAGCCGATGACCGGCACCGGGTCGACGCGGCAGCGGTGGGTGGCATTCGCGCTCGTCGCCGTGGTGATCCTTGCCGTGGGGGTCGTCTACCTGCTCAACGCGGTCCGAGAACAGGCCGAGGTACAGGCCACGCCAGCGGAGGATATGCGCAACGACCAGTCCGAGGTGCTTGCCCAGCCGCACATCGTCTTCGTCAGTACCCAAGTCGACGAGTCGTACGGACGGGTGGCCGCTGCGCCGCTCGACGATCCGGGCGGAGCCCGAGTCGTCACGGACACCGAATGCGAGCGCGTCACGTCCGACGGCGAGCTGGGAGTTTGCCTGAGTGCGGACCGTGGTGTCATGACCAAGTACCGAGCACACGTGTTGGGACCGGATCTGCAACCGGTCAAGGAGCTCTCGATCAACGGCGATGGAAGCCGTACCAGGATCGCCGACGACGGTCGCCTGGCCGCCACGACGACGTTCGTGACCGGGCATTCGTACAACCAGGCCGGCTTTTCGACCGAGACGCTCGTGCACGACCTGGCCACGGGGGAATCGGTCAACCTCGAGGAGTTCGTCACAATCCTCGACGGAAAGGCGTCGACCGCGATCGACCGCAACGTGTGGGGCGTCACGTTCGCCGAAGGCGACACGTTCTTCGCCACCGTGGCGACGGGAGGCTCGACCTGGCTCGTCCGGGGTGACCTCTCCGCACGCGAGCTCAGATCGTTGCGTACCGACGCCGAATGCCCGTCGCTGTCGCCGGACGGCACTCGGATCGCCTACAAGAAGCGGGCCGACGGCGGAAGTTGGCGATTGCACGTTCTCGATCTGGCTTCGGGAGAGGAACGAGCGGTCGACGAATCGCGCAGTGTCGACGACCAGGTCGAGTGGCTTGACGACACGTCCCTCCTCTACGCCATTCCCCGCGCTGAGTCGGCGACCACCGACGTCTGGGTCGTCTCCGCCGACGGCGGAGAGCCACAGGTCTTGATCCGGGGCGCCTCCTCCCCGGCAGTCGTCCGCTGAGCTCAGCCAGGACTGCCGGTAGACCGGCGATAGACCCGCGTCTCCCACGGCGTGATCGACTCCCCGGCGGAAGCAGGCTCAGCCGGATAGTTCCGGACCAACAGCTCCGAGTGCGTCCATGCCGCTGCCTCCGGCACGTCGGGCGTCCACCGCCGCGGCCGAGAAGTTTTCGAGCACCAGCAGCTCGACGTCGTCGATGTCGTGGTCGTCGCTGATGTCGTAGCCGGCGTCGTCCTGCGGCGACGGGTAGATCGGGCTCAGCCACAACACGTCCACGCCGAGATCGGCCAGGTAATCGAGCCGGTCCGCCATGCCGACCAGGTCGCCGAACCCGGCACCGTCGGAGTCGGCAAAACTGCGCGGATAGACCTGGTAGACGACGGCGGATTCCACCACGGCTCGTCATCGGAAAGGTGACCAGACGAAGAATCGGGTGGCACGCCCGACATGCTTTCAGCCCGAGTGATCAGTGCCCAACCAGAGCCGGCGGGTCACTGCCGATAGAGCACGTCCTCGGACACCGCGGGCCCACGAGGTTCTCGTGCAGCAGCAGCCCGGTTAGGCGACGCGGCCAGAACTCAGTGGGCAAGCTCGCATACCGGTGCGCTCTGCAACGCCTGATCTGCCTCCCGGAAGGCATCGATATTGATCGGTGCCTTCGCCCAGGCCGCCTCCCACAGGTGCTGGGCATGTGCAGCGTCGAAGTCGCCGGCCGCAAACCGTGCCATGTTCTCCAGGTGAGCCGCCCAGTCGGCCACCGCTGAGCGGCCGGAAGCGATGGCGGTGGCGGCGGCTTCGCTGCGTTCGAAGCACCGTGCCATGGGCTCGGACAGCTCGGCCGGAACCGAGGATGGTTCGACCTGCGCGCACAATCCCGCCTGCGGTTCAAAGGCCGCAACGGCTTGGTCGAGCTCAGCGACGTCCTCGGGCCCCGCCAGCCTCGTCGCCTTCCAAATGGCCCGCATTTCGTCCTCGGTGATCCTGCCAGCAATGAGGTCGGTACGCGCCTGGACATGCTTGGCCCAATGGTCGATACCCGTGCGCGCAGCATCGACAACCTCCTCGGCCGCCTCCGTTGCGTCCCGACAGGCGCTTGCAGGTGCGGGAGCCGCGGTCGCTGTAGCGGCCCGCGTGGACGCACCGGGCCCGGTCGGTTCGGATGTCGCCGACGGGGCGGCGACCTGTAGCGACGTTTCCGACTCGACCGGTGCCGTGTCATCGCCCCACACCGCGATGGCTACGCCCCCTGCGCCAAGTGCAACAAGCAACCCGAGCGCTAATGGTGGTAAGGAACGGCGCGAACTACGGTGCCGTGCATTCGGTCTGGCCAACTCGGCTCCCTTCGGCGGTCATGGTGGCCCATGACCCGGGCCGTGTGCCAATTGACATAGCGGCTGCTTGCGCCGTTCACTCGCGCAAACAGGCACGCGAGCAAAACAACCCAAGATCCATTGATCAGCCTGCGTACGATTGACTGGAGCAGCCGACGAGGGCTCACATAGAGCGCACGGGTACGGCTTCCGGGGGACGCCCATGGGCGCACGTTTCGGGTCAGAGCCGGGCCTGACCGCGTCATGAGCGCCGTGGATGGGCTTCTTTTTGCCAATGGCGTCGACGCGACGACCGGCGGACCGCTGCTCGCGCCGATGACGGTCGAGAGCCTCGCCCGGCTCGCCAGGAGCGCACCCGCTGACCGGGCGGACGCCGAACTGGCGGCGAGACATCGGCGGGCCACCGAGCGGGTCTACGCACCGAAACAGGGCGTCGACCCCACTGACCTGGCGCAGACCGGCTGGGGGGTCGTCTTCGCCGAGGACGCCGATCCCCGCATTGTGACGGCCCTGACGCCCATGCTGGAGCGTCGTCATGCCCAGGCGGATGCCCTCGTCGAGGGCCGGTATCACGAGTTCGTCGGCGCGGACGGCTATCGCGCCGGCGAATCCAAGTCGGCGTTCCTCCGCCGCCACCACTCCGGACCGGGACCGGTCGACCCGGACGTCATCCCTTATTACCTACTGCTCGTCGGTGGCCCGGACGAGATCCCGTTCGAGATCCAATACCAGCTCGACGTGCAGCACGCGGTCGGACGAATCCACTTCGACGACGTTGCCGGCTATGCCCGCTACGCCGCGAACGTCGTCGCGGCCGAAACCAGACATCCGAGCACTGAGTCCCCTCGGCTGTCCTTCTTCGCCGCTCGCAACAACGACGACCCTGCGACGGCTCTGAGCTGCGAGCACTTGGTCACACCGCTCGCGACCGCACTGCGCGACGGGTGGTCGGTCCGGTCCTTCATTGGTCCGGACGCCTCGAAGAACGGGCTACAGGCCCTGTTGTCCGGAGCCGAGCGGCCGGACCTTCTCTTCACCGCGACCCACGGCATCGGTTTCCCCGCCGGCCACTCGGGCCAGCGCGCCACTCAGGGGGCGCTGGTTTGCCAGGACTGGCCGGGGCCGCGACACGGGAAGATCGGCCCGGCGCACTGGTTCGCTGCTCCGGACATTCCCGACGCCGACCTGACGGGGATGATCGCCTTCCTGTTCGCCTGCTTCGGTGCTGGGACACCGCGCTACGACGAGTTTGATCGCAACTCCGACAATCGGAAGGCGTTGGCGCCCGACCCGTTCCTCGCAGCGCTCCCGCAAGCCCTGCTCGGGCGCGAGGCGGGTGCTCTGGCCGTCGTCGGGCATGTGGATCGGGCGCTCGGTTACTCGTTTGTCTGGCCCGGGGCAGGACGGCAGACCGAGGTGTACCGGAGCACGCTCGCCGAGCTCGGAGCCGGGCAACCGATCGGTTCGGCGCTGGAGTACGTCGGTGACCGATACGCCGAGCTCGCGACAGATCTGAATCAGGCCGTGAAGGACGCCGCCGAGGGCTGGCGTGCGGACGATGAGATGCTCGCCGGTCTGTTCGCGGCGCATGCAGACGCGCGTGGTTTCGTCTTGCTGGGCGATCCTGCCGCGCGGCTGCCGGCGTCGATCCGAGCCGGCGACCCGGTGGCAACCAGAAGCGCGCCGATCGCCGTCGCGAGTCCCGGCCGCCAGGCCAGCGAGCCTACCGCGGACATCGCCGAGGAGCCGGCTGTCCTGTTTCCGACCAGGACAGATCCGGTCGAGGTCGCGACCTATCTCACCGACGATCCCGCGGGGGTCGCCTACGACCCGGTGACCGGTCG
>Ga0184625_10000943_pt1 | contig 11760 bp, 14 predicted proteins | sample PLM3_30_b1_FD_133151 | JGI IMG/M metagenome (GOLD analysis project Ga0184625, IMG submission 133151) | Groundwater sediment microbial communities from an aquifer in East River, Colorado, USA - PLM3_30_b1 | ecosystem: Environmental > Terrestrial > Soil > Riparian zone | place: USA: East River... | reverse complement strand
GCCTGCTACCGGGCCTCCTGGCAGTTACCCGGACCGGACTCACACCGGCAAGCGACGACGAGCTTCAGACCCAGTCACGATCACTACCTCATGACCACCTCCAGGTCACTGGACGCACATCACGGGAATCATGAAACGGTTGGTTAGAGCCAGCCGGAGCGGCGAAAGAGCCGGTAGAGCGCGATCGCCGAGCCGAACATGACGAGCAAGATCAGCGGATACCCGAATTTCCAGGTGAGCTCGGGCATGTTGCTGAAGTTCATGCCGTAGATTCCGGCGATGGCCGTCTGCATCGCCGCGATGGCCGCCCACGATGCGATCTTGCGCATGTCGTGGTTCTGGTCGACCGTCACCTGGGCGAGGCGGGCCTGCAGGATCGAGTTGAGTAGATCGTCGTAGGAGACGACCTGCTCGACCGTGCGGAGCAGGTGGTCGTTCACATCGCGGAAATACCGTAGGACCTTCTTGGGCATCGAGCCTTGGCGGCCTTCGACCATCCCGGCGAGGGGCCGCTGCAGCGGGACGACAGCGCGCTTAAACTCCACCAGCTCCCGCTTGAGCTGGTAGATCCGGGCGATCCGGCCGTGCACATGCTTGGCGAAGACCTGCGATTCGACCGCGTCGATGTCCTCCTGGACGCGGCTGGCAACCTCGAGGTACGAGTCCACGACCCGATCGAGGATGGCGTAGACCACCGACCACGGACCAAGACCGAGCAGCTGCTCATTCCCCTCCAGGTCCGCTCGAATCGGGCCGAGGGCGCCGAGTTCGCCATGGCGGACGGTGATCACGAAATCACGGCCGATGAACATCATGAGATCGCCGGTCTCCACGATCTCGCTGGTTTCGGTGAGTTCCGCGTGCTCGACGTAGCGAGCCGTGCGGACGACGAGGAAGGTCATTGCGCCGTACTGTTCGATCTTGGCGCGCTGGCCGCCCTTGATCGCGTCCTCGACGGCGAATTCGTCCAGCTCGAAGACACTGGCGATGCCCTCAAGATCCTCCGGGCCGGGTTCGTACAGACCGAGCCAGACAAAGGCGTCATCCTGCGTGCGGGCGGCCTCCCGCGCTTGGGCATAGTCACACTCGCCGGGCTGGCGCTCGCCCTTGACGTACACGGCACAGTCGACCACCGCGCTCCCATGGTGTGCAGCTCGCTTCGTGGCGGAAGTCGAGTCGACCGAGCCGGGTATGAAGATCCGGGTCACCGCGCGAACGGGGGCGATAAACGCCCGACCGATGCCACTCGTGCCACTCGCACTTTGCTCGGTGTCAGCCATGCGGCCTCGCCCCCTCTCGGTATGGGTGCTTTCCCTGGTCCTCGCAGCGTAGCGGCCAGGAAATAGGCACCGGGCGAACCGGCCTCAGCGGGGGGTGGGGTGGAGCGGCCGGCTCACCCGGTGCCAGTGGGGGCGGGGTGAAGTCTTGGCCGTTATGTGATCAGACATCGCGTTCTGGCGGAAGACCTTGGACGAAAAGCTTTGTGTCACAGTTGTGACAAAACGACCTTGGCCGACATTGCCATGACGCATTCCCGGCTATGTCGTCCGGGTTGTTCCGCGCACGTCGGCGATGGCGGCGGCGAGCCGCCGCACTCCCTCATCGACCAGGTCGGTGGTGACCGCTGAGAACGCCAGGCGCAGCGAGTGCCGACCGCCCTCGAGCAGGAAGTCGCTGCCCTTGACGACGGCAACGCCCCGCGCGGTCGCGGCCGGCGCCAACTTGTCGACGTCTATGTCATCGGGAAGGTCGACCCAGAGGAAGTAGCCGCCGTCTGGTTCGTGGAATTCGCAGCCCGGGATCTCTCGCCACAACGCGCGCGCCAGCAGCGACGCTCGCTCGGCCAACGCGGCGCGGACAGTAGCGATCGAGTGGTCGATGTCTCCCGATGCGCAGAACTGGTGGACGGTCACCTCGGCCAGCATGTTCGGAGAGATGTACGTGTTGACCGCGCGCTTGGCGATGTCGGCGATGGTGGTTGCCGGCCCGACAAGGTATCCGACCCGCACGCCCGGGCAGACCGTCTTGGTGAAGGAGCCCGCGGCGACTACCGCCGGCGCGCTGGGGTCATCGAGGCTGAGCATGGAGGGCAATGCCTCGCCGCGGAACCTGATGTCCACGTACGGATCGTCTTCGAAGATTGTGAACTGATACTCCCGGGCGAGCGAGATCACCTGCCGACGCCGAACCAGCGCGAGGGTGACTCCGGCCGGATTCTGAAAGTTAGGGATGATGTGCGCCAACTTCGGGCGAACGCCGGACTCCAGCAGATGGCGGAGTTCGGCGACGTCGAGCCCGTCACGGTCCAATGAGACCTGGTGAATCTTGGCGCCCATGTTCTTGAGGTTGAGCAGCGTCCGGTCGTACGTCGGCTTCTCCACGATGACGTCATCGCCCGGGCTGACCAGGTGCTCGAAGAGGAATGCGTCCGCCTGCAGCGAGCCATTGGTGATGAGCACGTGGTCGGCATCGACGCCGAGCCGAGCGCCGATCCACTCACGCAGTGGGGGATATCCGGTGGCCGGCCCGTATCCCGTCGCGGCGACCGGGTCCACGGCGAACGCTCTCGCGGCGGCGGCCTTAAGCCCGGCGACATCGATAATGTCCAGCGACGGTGCGCCCCGGGCAAACGAGATGAGCTGCGCTGCGGTCATGCGGCTTAGCGTACGGGCGAGTAGCCCCCCAACCTTGGTCGACGCCCACATCGTGAGCGAGGGAAATTGGCCCTTCCGATCTCGTACACACGTTCAGTATAGTTGTGAACATGAGTTCGAACTGGGCCTCTTGGTCCGCGTTCGCGTCGGCCTCTCCGGATCTGGCAGCCGACGTCCAGGCGCTATTCGAGCAGTACGGCCAGGGCTTCGGATATCTGGCGACGGTACGACGCGACGGTGGTCCGCGGGTGCATCCAGTCTCGCCGGTCATCGCGGATGGCGGGCTCTTCTGTTTCGTGATGGCTTCGCCGAAGCGCGCAGACCTGGTGCGAGACGGGCGCTATGCACTCCACGCCTATCCGGCCGAACTCATCGACGACGAGGCGTACGTGGCGGGGCGAGCGCGGCCAGTCATTGACGCGCGCCGCCGGGACCTCGTGGCGAACGCGCACCGAGCGGCACTGGACATCGACTGGCGACTGTTCGAACTGGAGGTGGACGTGGCCATGGTGACGCATCGGGAGGGACACCCGCGGATCCCGGAGTATCGCGTGTGGCGTGCGACGGCCTCGCCCGGCTAGAGCGGGACTGTCACACGATCGCAGCTACGCCGCTCGATAGGCCTTCCACTGGTCGAGCATTCGGCCGGCCTGGCCGGCCGAGAAGACGTCGCGCCCCGTCGGGCGGCCGGCGGGCCTCGGCCAGCCTGTCAGCGGCCTGACAACAGGTGACGCACGTTACGTATGAGGCGCCTGTGATGGGAAGGAGGTGGCCAGTCTGCGGTGCTCCGATGGCCGCGCGCACCGAATCTCGGAAAACCACCGCCCTCCCCGGGGCCGCAGGCTTCCAAGATCTTGACGTGGGATCCGAGCGCGAGATGGGGGACCGCGGTGCTGAGCGTGGGTGCGACGTACGCGGCGATTGGGTACAGTGATGTCCGCTCGCGGGTGTAGTTCAATGGCAGAACATCAGCTTCCCAAGCTGACAGTGGGGGTTCGATTCCCCTCACCCGCTCCACGAAAGAAACCCTGGTCAGGGCAGGTGCCCAACCATGGTTCATCGTTCTGGGGTCCGCGCTGGAACCCATGGTTGCCTTGGCCGCGAGCATCCATGCAAGCCCAGGCGTGTATGCCCTTCTGCTCGGTTCACGTGTGTCCTCCGCCGCCGGCATCTCGACCGGTTGGCAGGTCTCACAGACCTCGTCCGTAAGGCGGCAGCCGCCTCAGCGCCTGACGACACCCATGCCGCCGATATCGCGGCACAAGACCCCACGGCTTGGTGGGCTTCTCACGGAGACGGGCAGCAGCTTGGTTACTCCAGCCTTCTGAAGGCACTCGCCCCGTCGCCGGCTGCCCGGCAGAGCCTTCTGGCGGCCTACTTCGAGCCGACCGACGACGACCGCGAGGAAGGCCGAAAGGTGCCTGGCCCGGCGCACACAGCCATAGCCAGCCGCGCTAGACGGGGATCAATTCGAGTCGCCCTAACGACGAACTTTGACCAACTCTGCCCTCCCGGCCGGCGCGCGGGGTCCGCCGACTGGGCAGGACAGTAACTTGCCATCGGTGGGGCTCACTATCCCCGGGATCAGGCGGGCCTGGTCGCGCCGAACTGGTAGCGGTTGAGGCTGAAGAAGGCGCCGTCGCCCTGACCGCGCAGGTCGGCCACCCACGCGTCGACGTCATCGTGGGTCAGCCCGTCCCGGCCGACCACGTACGCGGCGATGATGGCCATAATGCCGGCGCTGTAGGTGTCGGGGTCGAAGCCGACGTTGAGCAGTGGCAGCACCCGCGGCACGTCGGCGTCGAAGCCGGCCGCGGCCAGCTCGCCGGTCAGGCGGCGGGGTAGGTGCGGGTCGGCCAGGTGTTGCTCCCAGGCCACCAGCACGCGTCGCATCCGTTCCCGGTCGCCGCAGCGCCAGACGATGGAGTCCCAGTCGGTGTCCAGCACCAGCAGCCGCCCGCCCGGGCGCAGGACCCGGCGGATCTCGGCCAGCGCGGCCGGGATGTCCGGCACGTACTCCATCACCTGGGTGGAGACGGCCACGTCGAACGCGCCGTCCCGGTAGGGAAGGTTCTCGACGCCGCCGCTGAGGTACTCCACCGGGGCGCTGTCGGGCGCGCTCTTCCGCCCCCGGGCCAGAGCCAGCATGCTGTCGCTGACGTCGATGCCGCACACCCGTCCGCTCGGACCCACCGCCGCGGCCATCTCGACCGCCAGCAGCCCGGGTCCGGACCCGACGTCCACTACCCGCTCGCCCGGGGCCAACGCGAGCAGCCGAAGGACCTCGCGTCGCTGCGCGACAACATCCGCGGTGAGATAGACCCCCTCGAGCTTGCGCGCGTCCTCGGCATCGAACCGCAGCATCGTGGTCACCTGCCCGCTTCCTGTCAGCCGTCCACGTCGATAGCCCGATCATGCCGGACCGACCCTCGGGAGCCTCTGACTTGTCAACGGTTCCTGTCGTTCAGTCGAGGGCACCTGCAGGGTGGAGCGTACTTCGCCCCGTCCCAAGATCGTTGTCGCGGCGAATCGATGTGGCGTGTGTCGGCTTGCCCGGCGGACGTACGGCGAGTGCGGTCTTCGGGGACTGGGGGTCGTATGCCGATTTCGCATCTACGAACACCACGTTGGCGGCGGCGGCCCGCGCCGGAGGCCCGCCCATGCCGAACACGGCGTACGCGCCGACCAGCACACCCCAGCGGTCAACCAGGCCAACCGGTATGACCCGTGCGCTCATGGCCGATCCGCACCTGCCCCGCAAGATCGCGGACCGGCAGGAAGACCGCATCCGGCCTTGCGTCGGGGCCGCCATGTGCATCGACAGCATCTACACCTCCGGTGCGGCCTACTGCATCCACAACCCGTCCACCGGCAGGGAGCTCGACCTGCCGCACACGGTCGACGCGGCGACCGCCCCGCGGCGTGTTGCCGTCGTCGGCGGCGGACCCGCCGGCCTGGAGGCCGCGAGGGTCCTCGGCGAACGTGGCCACACGGTCACCCTGTTCGAGGCGGGCCCGCGGCTGGGCGGCCAGCTCGTTCTCGCGGCGACGACTCCGCGCCGCCGGGACCTGCAGGGCATCATCGACTGGCGCGCGCAGGAGCTCGACCGGCTGGGTGTCACCGTCCGACTGCTGACCTACGCCGAACCCGACGAGCTGGCCGCCGGCGGCTGGGACGTCATCATCGTCGCCACAGGCGGTCTGCCTGCAATGCCCCAGATCCCCGGGCAGAGCACGTCGTCGACGGTTGGGACATCCTCTCCGGCGCCAAGCGTGTGACCGGCCGGGTCCTGGTCTTCGACGACCATGGCGGCAACCAGGCCCTCGACGTCACCGAAGCCATCCTGCGCAACAGCTCGCGAGCCCGTGCGGACGCCGGTCTGACCGAGCTGGAACTGGTCACGCCGGAACGGACGGTCTCCCCGGACGTTGGCGGCATCGTCGCCTCCGGCTACATAACCGCGCTCGCGGAAGCCGGCGTCCGGATCAGCGTCCTGCGGCTTCTGCGCAGCGTCCGTTGCGCGGACAACGGGAGCGGGCCTCTCGTCGTCACCCTCGGCGTGGAAGGCTCGGACTGGACCGAGGACCGGGAAGTCGACGCCGTCGTCGTCGAGGCCGGTACACAGCCGGTCACCGACGTCTACGACGAACTCATGCCGGCCTCCCGCAACGGCGGCCAGATCGATCTGGCCGACCTGCTCGCCCGCCGCCCGCAGACAGCCGTCCGCAACCGCGACGGCACCTACCAGCTGTTCCGGATCGGCGACGCCGTCGCCGGCCGCAACGTCCACGCCGCGATCCTCGACGCCGCCCGACTGTGCCAGGAGATCTGACCGGCGGCGACCCGATCAGCGTCCGTTCCATCGTCAACGAGGGGTCCATCTACCGACGAAGAGCGCGCCATCGGCCTGTCACCCGGCGCATACCTTGCTGAACACGGGAGCATGCGGGCGGGTGCTGCTAACGGATTGCTCACACCGGCGACGTCATCATTCACCACGAGCCGCCACCCCTACTACGCCCATGATGCTCGTGCAGCGTTGCACCACATTCGCTACCGTCTGGCCGGACCGCCCGCCAACGGGCCTCGTACTTTCCCAAGCTGGCGGGTTCGATCCCTTCACCCGCTCCACCGCGAAGTCCCCGTCAGGGCCTCTGCCAGCGCGACGTAATGCTTCTAGCTAGTCGTAGTGGTACCGGCACGACATGATGGTAATTTCGTCCGGTTCGACCGCATACACGAGGCGGTGTTCGTCGTCGATGCGCCGCGACCGCAAGCCAGAGAGGTTGTTGCGGAGGAGTTCGGGCTTACCGAGCCCCGGTCCGTCAGGATCTCGTTTGATGTCGGCTATCAGCGCGTTGATCCGCCTGAGGGTCTTGCGGTCCTGAGTCTGCCAATACACGTAGTCTTCCCAGGCGTGATCGGTCCAGCTGAGCTTCACTCGTCGGGGTCCAACTCCCGCTCCGTGGTCTGTCCGGCGCGCCACTGCTCGACGCTCTCCATGAGACGCTTCGCGTTGGCGGGAGACCGCAGCAGATAGTTGGTCTCCATGATCGAATCCCAGTCTTCCTTGCTGACCAACACTGCGTTGCCTCGCTTGGACACGATCTCGATCGGTGTGTGGTCGTCGTTGACCCGCTCGATGAGCGGGAACAACGTCTTGCGTGCTTCGCTCGCGCTGATTGCTGACGTCACAGACCCTCCCCGGCTAGTCGTACCAATTATGGTACCAGTTCGTCGTGAAGGTGCTCACGCCGAAACGCGGCCAACCCATCTGAGCGGGCGACCCCTCGTGCCCTTCGCGTGCCCGTTGCCACCGTCAACCACGGGGAACCACGGTCACCAACGCGGCATCGCCCCGCCGTCCGACACGCGCGTAAGGCCTGGTCATGCAGCTGAAGACCATGATCCGTAGCGAGTTCCCAAGCTGACAGTGGGGGTTCGATTCCCCTCACCCGCTCCACCACCTCGCACCAGATCAGCGGCCATGTCCGGCCCGCCTGGCTCGCCTCGATCGTCATTCGGAACCGGCCGCGTGCCATTGGCGCGCCATTGGGTTCGGGCGCGTCCCCTGCGGTCGACGCCATCGACCAGCAGGATAAGAAGGCCGTGGTCATCGTGCGCGTCGGCTGCCCCGACAGGCCTGGACGTACAGGGAGGAAAGGACGATGAGCGACGAACACGTAGCACCCGGGACGAGAGGTGTCGCGGTGAAGGTCCTTGCAACGGTTGACCTTGCCGGTGAGATCGAGGGGATGGCAGGGCGCCAACTTCGAATGCGCATGGTGACCATCGAGCCTCGAGGCGTCTTCGGCCCGATTCACGACCATGTAGGCAGACCAGGCACCGTCTACATCTTGCAGGGAACGATCACTGACCATCGAAACGGGGTCGCTACGGACTATGGGCCCGGAGTGGGCTGGCCCGAGGATCGGAACACGACCCACTGGCTCGAGAACAGGGGAACGATCCCGGCGGTGGAGATCTCGGTCGATATCGTCAGGCAAGAGTGAATTGAGGTATTGCTGCCGACGACTGCCCACCATGGAGCCGCGCCGGGATCTCCTCGTCGACCAGGCCCCCCGAGCACTGACCCGCACGTGTCATCGCCAACCAGCTCCCGAGCCCATCACCAGATGCTTGGCCGCCGCCGGGCGTGCCAGCGGCCAGCTCCGGGCGGGGCATGGAGACGACATCAAACGGTTCATGCTCTGAGCCTGGCCTCAAGTCCTCCCACACTCCCAGCACGACACTGTCCGTCCTCATCGGACTGTGGACCGGTCGGGCCCTCCCACACCCTCGACCACGGCGATGAGCTCGTCCACGACCAGGCAAGTTCCCACGCTGACAGTGGGGGTTCGATTCCCAGCACCCACTCCAAGCGAATAGGCCCAGGTCAGGACGCCGGTCACCAGCCTGGGCCTTGATCGTCTCCGAGCCGTCCTGGTCGTCATCGGGGCAGGATGTAGCCATGGACGAGTGCACCGAAGGGCAACTGCGTGTTGTCCGCAAGGCCGTAGCGGTGATGCGGGCAGCCGATCTCCCAGCGTGGCTGTTCGGAGGCTGGGGCCTCGATGCGAGGATCGGCCGGATCACGCGCGAGCACGGCGACGTCGAGTTCTGGGTTGAGCGGATTCACGCCGAGCGATCGAAGGCAGTGCTCGTGGGAGCCGGCGCTACGGCCCTGACGACTCAGCCGCCAGAGGAGTCCTGCGAGTTCACGTGGGACGGTGTTCCGTTCAGCACCGCTTACTTTGACCGACAGCCAAACGGATCATTCAGTCAGCCCCTAGGGCGGTTCTCCGACTGGCTGTTCCCGCCTGGGTCCTTCGGCGACGAGCCTGGGACGCTCGATGGCACGCCGGTACCGGCCATGAGCGTCTCTGGCATGCTCGCCATGAAGGAGCAGTTCCCGCACTTGCGCAACGGCCGACCATGGCGGCAGAAGGACATCGTCGACATCGAGATACTCCGAGGGCTGGCCGCTGAGGAGGGAGCCGACGGCCGCACCATGGCCACCTGAGCGACCCCGACTGCCACGTGGACCAGGAGCATGAGACGAAACGGTCAGGTCACCGCAGGTCCGGTCAGTTCAAGATCGCCGTGCCACTAACGTGCTATTAGCTAGGGTGACGAGTGGTCAGCCACGGTTACTCAGGACCGGCACGACTGCCAGGTCAGCGCCCTGGCGGCCGTATCCGCGGAACTTCCCAAGCTGACAGTGGGGGTTCGATGCCCCGTGCCATTGGCGGCCCATTGCCGATGCCCGCCGGCAAACATACCGCCCGTACTGCAGTGGCGGTGACGATCCGGAACCCTATCGCGGTCCTGCTGCCGTCACGAATTTGGTGACGCGTGACAAGAATGAATCGGGGCGGTCCAGCCATGGGAAGTGGCCGGCTCCGTCGATCACTTCGAGCTGACCAATTTCCGGCGGCAGCGCGTTGACGATCTCCGCTGAGGCCGGCACCGGGTAATCGCGTCGATCCGGCCCACGCACACCAGGGTCGGGCTGCTGATGCGGGCCAGTTGGTCGACAACGTCGAGCCGGCGAAGCAGGTCCATGCCGGGCGCGCTCGGCCGAGTACGCCCGTGCCAACGGCATCGCACCGCCGGAGGTATGGTCGGCGGCCGCAGCGGCGTGGGAGCGGCTCGAGGGCCCACCACTCACGGCCTATTGCCGTTGGCGGGAGGCCGAGGCGCTGGTCGCCGCCGGCGCGTCGCGCACCGAGGCGAGCGCACCGCTCCGGGAGGCGCATGCCGTCGCGGCTCGCCGGACGCGCGCGGCTCCGCCTCGCATCGCCGGATCCCGGGTCGCCCGAGCCCGAGCCGCCGAACGCACAGCAGGGCCGAGACGAACTCCTCGGCCTGACGCGCCGCGAAGCCGAGGTGCTGACGCCCAGCGACGACTTCAGATACACGCCGGTCGATTGAGTTGACTGGTGGCCGAGGATGTCGGCGATCTGCTCGACCGGTGTGCCGTCCTCCATCAACTTGGTGGCCAGCGAGTGCCTGAGTGAATGCATGCCGTGGCGGCGTTTCTCGCTGATCGGGACGTGAGCCACCCGGGCGTGCTTGACCACGATCTGATGCAGGTGGTCCTGGTCGGAGAACGGGCCGATCGGGGCGAGGTGCCGGATGAATACCTGCGGGCAGTAGCAGACCGGCCGACCATGGCGGATGTAGTCGATCACCGCCCATCCGACCTCTTTGAGCAACGGTAGTTGCACCCCCGGTGGGTCGTCTTGGCCTGCGTTACGCACAGCCGGTTGCCCGGCCAGTCGAAGTCGGCGAACTCCAGCCGTTTGACGTCGATGCTGCGGAGCCCGAGCCTGGTGATCAGCAAAATGATCGCGTAGTCCCGCTTCCCGCACGGGTTGCTCCGGTCGATCGCGTCCAGGATCCGGGCCACGTGGCCTGGATCCCACACCGATGGGACCCTGGCCCGCTTGCTGGCGCGCGCCGCCGGGACCGCATCCAGTACAGCGGCGTCGAGCAGACCGTCGGCGGCAGCGAATCTGATGAACGACCGCACCGCGCACAGTTTCTGCTCGACAGTCTTGACCTGGTATCCGGTCAGCGTGGCGACGAACGCCTCGACCGCGCCGGCGTCGCACCGGGCCAGCCCGCCGCGGGTGCCCACGAACGCGACGAATTCCCCGGCCAGCGTCCCATACGTGCGCACGGTCGAGGCGGAGTGCCCAGCCGCCCGAAGCCAAGCCTGGAACCGCACGATCGCCTCGGCACCCGGCCCGTCCAGCTTGCTCACCGACCGGGAGTAGCGGCGCAGCACCGCCCCGTGCGCCGCGTAATCGCCGAGCATCTGGGCGACCCTGAACAGATAGATATCGTTCGGTTTGAGCGTGCCCGCCCGCTCCTTGTCGAAGAAGCCGCACGCCGCGTCGACCCACGCCATCGCCACGTCCAAGGAGAACTCCTCGACGCCACGGGCAGCGAAGAACCTCTCCAAACGGCGCCAGCAGCCCCGGTACCAGACCAACGTCGAGTCCTTGTAGCCCAGACGCCGCAACTCCGCGTCCAAGCCCGACACCAGCGCAGACACAGTCGCAATCACAGCCGACCTCCGATCACGCGGGCCCGGCACCATGCCGAACCCCTGATCGGAATCCTCAGCTCGTTATGCGCCGCGTTCGACCCCCGGACCCGCTCTCATCAGGCCCAACAGGCCGACGCTGCGCATAACCCGGCACTGCTCATTAGGCGGTTTATGTTCAGCTGAACATAAACCACCCTGGGGAGTGCCGGTTGTCGCGTCCCTGACCTGGCCGCCCTCGGACATGATGCCCGCCTTGAGGAAGGCCTCGACCAGGGCCAGAACGCGTTTGTCCCCGACCCGCCGGCCCATCCGCTCGAGGATCGCGGAGTGTGCCAGCTCGTCGAAACACGCCGTGATGTCCGCGTCCAGCACCCAGTGGTAACCCTTGGCGCCGAAGTAGACGATCTCAGCGATCGCGTCCTGGGCCCGCCTTCGAGGCCGGAAGCCGTAACTGACGGGCTTGAAGTCCGCCTCGAAGATCGGTTCCAGCACCAGCACAAGGGAAGCTGCACCAGTCTGTCCATCGTGGACGGTATACCTAGTCTTCTG
>Ga0184625_10000942_pt1 | contig 11769 bp, 10 predicted proteins | sample PLM3_30_b1_FD_133151 | JGI IMG/M metagenome (GOLD analysis project Ga0184625, IMG submission 133151) | Groundwater sediment microbial communities from an aquifer in East River, Colorado, USA - PLM3_30_b1 | ecosystem: Environmental > Terrestrial > Soil > Riparian zone | place: USA: East River... | reverse complement strand
AGGCGTGGCGCGTCTCCTCGGAGCCGTCGATGAGCTTCAACTCGTGCGCCGCCTCGTTTATGTCTGCCGCCGTCACGGAGCTTTTAGCCTTGGCGTAGGCGATCAATAACGCATTATCGCAGATTACGTTGATGAGGCGCGGGATGCCTTTCGAATAATGCGCAAGGCGCACGATCGATTCTGCATCGAACAAGTCTTGTCTTTCGCATTGGACAGTTTTGAGTCTGGAATCGACGTATGAGCTTACCTCACCCTCCTGTAGGGGCTTCATCCTGCAACGAACAGCTACTCTTTGTTTAAGCTGAAGTAGACCGGCTCGATCGAGCTTTTCTTCAAGCTCGGGCTGACCTACCAAAACAATTTGGATGAGCTTTTCTGTATTGGTCTCCAGATTGGAAAGAAGCCTGAGTTCTTCGAGCATCTCCTCGTCTAGGTTCTGAGCTTCATCGATCAACAAAGAAACAATATCGCCCCTCTCGAGCTGTGCGATCAAATAGTCATAAAACTGCCCGATCATCGCCAACCGCTCGCCTGTAGGATTCGGCGACAATCCTAGATCGCTCAGAGTGAGCCGGAGCACCTCGTTAAAAGTGAGATGGGGATCGAAAATCCAAGCCGTATGAACGTTGCGATCCAGGTTGCCCAGCAGCCTTTTCAGCAGAGTCGTTTTTCCCGTGCCCGGTTCGCCCGTGACAACGATGAAGCCCTTGCGGGCAGCGATGCCGTAACGAAGCGTCGCAAACGCTTCGTCATAGCAGGCGTTGGTAAAGAAAAATCGCGGATCCGGCGTGATATTGAAAGGCGACTCCGGAAATCCAAAGTGTTCGTTGTACATGGTTTTTACCCTCGCGAAACGTCGTTCTCGCGCGGCGCGGATAAACTAATTGAGCCGATCAAAAAAAGCATCTTCTTTGTGCACGTAACCGCGGACGCTTTCACTCTCCATAGAACGTATCTTGAAATACTCGCCGCTCCTTCCAACCAGTTGAATTCGTGTCCCGGGACGCAGCGTGGCGATAACGTCCGATTTCGCATCCGGCTTTTCCCGGACAAAGGAATTTCCGATGACTTCAAAACGAGCCCGCGACGATGCCGGCTCTCGGCTTGAGCTCTGATCCCTCACAGAGGCCCGCTGGACAGTTTCTGGCGGCACCGAGGGATCAATGCGTTTTGGCTTCAGACCGGCGAGATCTTTATCTTTGTTCTCGATTCTTTCCAGTCTACGCTTACTTGCCGGCGTCAAAGATTTTTTGACGCTATAGGGGGGCGCGGACTCTAACACAGGCGGATCCTGTCGCTCCGTGAGTTTAACCGTATCTTCATCGCTTGGACCGGTCGTCAAAACACGTAAGATTCGCTCCGGAAGCGGCACGACGGCCTCTTTGATTTTTTCTATTTCTATATTGTCGCTCCCAAGCGAGAGATAATTTGAATTCTGCCGGTAGGAGAAAAACTCGACGACTCCCAGGACGAGGACGAGCGTCGCAAACACGGCCGCCAGTCCTGCCCATCGCGTTTCGTTGGCGTGGAAAGGCGGAGTTGTCTGCGTGAGGCTTTCAAAATCCGCCTCTCCACCTTGAGCCATGCGGCTTTCGTTTATGATTTCTCGGCGGCAGTCGATCTCTTCAGCCGGAATTTCTAATTTTGGCGCTATCAGCGAGACAGATGGCAACGAGTTGGGATAAGGCTCTTCAAGATGAAGGTCGGCGGCGGCCTCAGCGATCATCTCCGCGTTAACCACTTTTTGCGATTTTGCGTATGCAATAAGTAACGCATTATCGCAAATCACATTAATGAGTCGAGGAATACCTTTGGAATAGTATGAAATCCGCTCGATGGCGGTGGTCGCAAAGATAGCTTTCCCTGAATATCCCACGGCCGCGAGTCTAGAATCAATGTAGGAAGAAGTTTCATGGCTCTCGAGCGGCACGAGTCGAGAGCGAAGAACGATCCGTTGTTTGAGCTGACGAAGTGACGGTTTTTCGAGCTTGGATTCGAATTCAGGTTGGCCAAGCAATACGATTTGGAGCAGCTTTACACCTGCGCTCTCCAGATTCGAAAGCAGTCTCAGCTCCTCAAGGACATCGTCACGCAGATCCTGCGCTTCGTCAAGCAATAAAGCGACAATGTGATCGTCTCTGAGCTGTTCGATCAAATAGTCATAAAACTGCCCGATCATCGCCAGTCGATCCGGTGTTGGACTCGGTGGCAATCCTAGATCGCTCAGAGTGAGCCGGAAAATCTCGTTAAAAGTGAGATGCGGATCGAAAATCCAAGCCGTGTGGACGTTCCGATCAAAGTTGCCCAGCAACCTTTTCAGCAGAGTTGTTTTTCCCGTTCCGGGTTCGCCTGTAACGACAATGAAGCCCTTGCGGGCTTCGATCCCGTAACGAAGCGTCGCAAACGCTTCGTCGTAGCAGGAGTTGGTAAAGAAAAATCGCGAGTCCGGCGTGACATTAAACGGCGGCTCGCGTAGCCCGAAGTAATCCTCGTACATAAAATTTTCTCGGATGGACGATTGGGCGAAATTACACCATGCCACCGATAACGGTTCGCCGAATCGACTTTAAACCGAACACCTTGGTTTCGGTCGGGCACCCAATCAGTGTCACGACCATCTCATGTCGATATAAAAGAAGCAAATTCGGTTCCTGCACTTGCCGGATCTATCCATGCGTGATTTGAACGGCTGAAGCTGTCGGGCTTAAGTGAGAAGTCCGGCGTTTGACAAGTCGCTGTACGACTCGCGTTATCCGGTTATGGTTGACTCTGCTTGAGTATCCTAGCGGGCTGGCCGCTGCTCGGCGCCGATTGTTTGGCAATGAAGTCTTTTTCTTTGTAGAGTTTTTTATCCAACCCATAACTTCTCATTTTTCGGGAAAGCGTTCTCACGCCTATCCGGCAGGTCTTGGCGGTGAGGCCGACGTTTCCGCCAAGATCCTCGAGCTTACGGGCGAGATAATTCTTTTCCATTTGCTTCAGCCACTGTCGAAGCGAAGCAGAGCCCGCGATGGGATTTTTGTCCTGGTTCGGCGCCGGCGTCACGTCCGGCAATTTGACTTCCTCGATAATCCGGCCGGTCGATAGCAGGATCGCGCACTCGAGGCGATTCTGCAGTTCGCGGATATTGCCGGGCCAGGAGTATTCGCTAAGACGCATTAAAACTTTATCTGAAACGTTAACGATTCGCTTGCTCTTGGCAACTGGATGTTGTTGCAAAAAATTCCGCACCAAGAGAGGTATGTCGACTGAACGCTCACGTAGGGGAATAAGATGGATGGGCACTACGTTTAAGCGATGATAGAAATCCACACGCAGCGTTCCTTCTGTCACCATGTCTTTTAACGACACGTTGCTCGCGGCGATCACGCGTAAATCAACGTGCACGTTTTCGCTGGCGCCAAGCGCGCGGACCTTGCGGTCCTCAAGCACGCGCAGCATCTTACCCTGAATGGCCAGTGGCATACTTTCGATTTCATTCAGAAACAATGTGCCGCCGTCGGCCATGACGATCTTTCCGGGTCTGGCATCGGCGGTCCCGATCGTTGCGGCGTTATTGCAGCCGAACAGCTCGTTTTCCAGAAGACGCTCCGGAAAACCGGCGCAATTAATCGCCACGAAAGGTCCGGTACGACGGTCACTATGATAGTGAATGGCGTGCGCGACCAGTTCTTTTCCGGTTCCCGTTTCTCCCTGAATCAGTACGGTCATATCGGTCGGCGCGGCGACACGAATCAGTTCGAAGACCCGATGCATCTGCGCCGTTTGGCTGAGCATCTCACTGAAGTGAAATCGCTCCCTGAGCCAGCGTCGCAAATGGCGAATTTCCATCGAAGTCTTACTGCTCTCCAATGCCGCTCGAGTCGATTCGAGAACCGCCGCCAAATCAAAAGGCTTCATCACGAAATCGCACGCGCCGAGTTTCAGCACGTCAACGGCGGTTTGAATGTCGGCATATCCGGTAATCGCGATCACCGGCAGATCGGGGTATTTCTCGTGGATTTGGGATATAAACTGCACACCGTCCATTCCAGGCAGTTTAATATCCGTAATCACAAAATCTACATCACCGTCGTCGAGCCGCCGAAGTCCCGCTTCCGCTGAGGAAAAAGCAGACACTGCATAACCGCTTTGCACATAAAGCCGCTCCAGTTGCTCACGGACGACCGGGTCATCGTCGATAATCAGCACATCGGCAGTCGACAAGTCTGCTCTGTTTTGCGCGCTTTTGAAGCGAACGTCGGTCTCGTCGGTACGACGTGCTGATCCCTCACGGTGGTCCCGCAGAGCCAAAACGGTGTTTTCGAAATTCGATGACATCGAACTAATAAATTCCCAGTATTAAATAGATTTGTCTGAGGGTACCTTAATCGAAATCGAAAACACGCCCCGGTTGCGTTGTTCTTTTTGAAAAATAATTTTACCGAAATGGCGCCGCAGGATTTGCCGAGCGAGAACCATGGTTAATCCAACTCGATAATCATTGACCTTTAAATAAGGCCGGAAGACTTCCTTTTCCTCTACATCGAGGCAAGAGGGTGACACATTGATGACTTGAAGCTCGATATCAAACGCCGCGCCGATGCGGTTTACGTCGGCCTTGATCTTCAAATCTCCGCCTTTCGGCAGGAGCGCACAAGAGAAATCGATCACACGCTTGAAGGCATTGAAAAAATCCGAGCCGATCGGCACCTCGGGCAACGGATCTTTAAACTCGACCGCGATACGGTCACCACGGTCCTTAAGCCGCTCCGAACTCGATTGAATTACCTCACAGATCGTCCTCGCCGGATTCTCGCGCCATGGCTCGGCGGCAGTCGACGATAGGTACTCATTGACCTCATCGGTCAATTCCGCGATGCGTTGAATCCCTCGGTCAACAGCTCTGACACTCTGAGGGGGCAAGGAACCAGCGAGAAGCAGTAGATCAATCTCGCCTTTTATTGCCTGTAACCCATTGCCAATCTCGTGATTGAATCCGTTTAGGAAGTCCCGGATAGACGGGCTTTCCAATATTTCTTTGTCGGAGTCTTCCTGCTGGGCATAGAGACTCCAAACTACCGCCGGTTTATTTTTACGGAGTGGATAGGAAAACAGATCCTCGCGCATACGGATTTGCTCAGACCGGCCTCCCGGCTGAAAGCGATAATAACACGAGGCGCTATTGTTCTCGCCGCTCTGAATTTGCCGCCAAGCAGATATGAAACTGTCGCGGTCTTTTGGATGGATGCGCTCAATCCAGAGAGACGACTCTTGCAAAAAATCGTTCTCGGAGAAGCCCAGAAGCCGGCTAACGTAATTGTTGAATACGCACGACTGACGGTCTGGACTCCACAGCGCCGCAGGAAACGGCAACCGCTCTATGACAGGTCTGGATTCGCAAAGACCTTGATGGCTTTCTGTGCTGTTTATCACTTCGCGCCCGAACCGTTCTTGGCACTAAATAGGCGCTGCAAACGGTCGGCCTATGTGCGCCCGCCGTGGTAAACCCTAAGTAAAGCTTTGTTGATAGCGCGCCGCGGCGGGTGAATCTCGCACGGAGATCTCTTCTGTATGAAGCCCAAGTCTTTGCGCATCGACAAAGCAATAATAGCAAACAGTCATATCGAGTAGTCTAACGCCCGATTCTTCGCTCGTGACTCGGTACGCTTTGCCCATTATGAATTGGCCGCAGTGTTGGCATTGATAATTCATATCGCCTAAAAAAGCAAGGACTGTGCCACGAAATTCCTGTTTTCGCGCACAGTGGAAATCATTATCATAGCGATACTTTTGCGGGCTAACCGTTTGAACCGTCAGTTTAGCGAGTCAAGTGACTGGTTTTCCCCCACATAACCGCGCAGAAATGTAAGAAAACTACAGACAGACCTCTCGCAGCATCGATTTACAAAACATAGCCGCTAGCGTTGCCGAGATCGACTCCAATTGCGGCGGGATTTTCAATATGGCGCTCACAAGCATGATCAGGATCTGCATCTTTGATTCGTCGATGTCACCGGTTAAATCTAAAATATCCTTTGTACACAAACTTTTGCGCAGGTCCTCTTTTATCGAATCGACAATACTGGTGCCCTCGCACTGCAAATCATTCCGGATTTTTTCGCCTCGGCTTATCCATTCATCGGCCGGCGATTCGGTTTTGCGCAGATCGACGAGCCAGACGAGCATATGCGCGACTCGCGTCGGTGGCGCCGCTGCCAACAGCTAACATCCCAGTATAGCGTAATAGGTCATCGAGCTCGAAGGAAAGAAGTTTCAATGCTTCGCGCGTCAGATCTTCGATCACAGGTTCGCTGAGGGGCCAAGGCATCTAATCACACCTTTATGGCGTTACCACGCTAGGGAAACTCCGCTTACGTTAAACAACAATTGGAATTCGACGAGACGCTACAAAAGAGCTACATTGCCACGGCTGGTGTCTTTGAGCGCATTGCGCGTATCGAAAATCAATGGGCTGAACTCGGCGACCATGGCATAGTCGAACGCGGAATGGTCCGTCAGAATCGCGACTAAATCCATAGACTGCAGCACACTCGGGGTCAGTTCGACTGACTTGAGAGTCTTGTCGTTAATTTGAACCATCGGGATATAAGGATCGGTGAAATGGATCGACGCGCCCTTCTCATCCAGCCCCATTAAAATCTGCAGCGCGGGCGACTCTCGAACATCATTGGTGTCGCGTTTATAGGCGACTCCCAACGCAAGGATGTTGGCGCCGTTGAGACATTTACGTTTCCCATTGAGAGCATCCGAGATGCCCCGGATAACAAAGGCCGGCATCTGACTGTTGATGTGACCGGCGAGTTCTATCAAGCGCGGTTCGCATCCCTTCATGCGCGCCTTCCAAGTCAAATAATACGGGTCGACGGGAATGCAATGACCCCCGAGACCCGGCCCCGGATAAAAAGGCATAAAACCGAACGGTTTGGATTTTGCCGCCTCAATGACTTCCCAGACATTTATGCCAAAGCTGTGGCAGGCTAAAGCCATTTCGTTGGCGAGCGCGATATTCACGCTGCGAAAGGTATTCTCCAAGAGCTTCACCATCTCGGCGCAATCGGTCGATGAGACGGAAAACACATTGTCGATAAATTGGCGATAGAACAATACGGCCATCTCGGCACAATGCGGAGTCACACCGCCGACGACCTTGGGAATATTTCGCGTGTTATAAGTTGAGTTTCCCGGATCGACCCGCTCCGGCGAATAAGCCAAAAAGAAATCCGTCCCAGCTCTTAACCCGGATTCCTCAAGAATAGGCAAAACCACTTCTCGCGAAGTTCCCGGATAGGTCGTGCTCTCCAGGATGACCAGTTGCCCAGGCCGAATATGGTTCCGAATCACTTCGACGGCCGCGATCACGTAGGACAACTCGGGATCTTTGTTTTTTCTTAAGGGCGTTGGAACACAGATGTTGATCGTGTCGAGATCCCCCACCGCGGAAAGCGACTGAGTTGCCCGCAACTTGCCATCGGCGATAAACGACGCTACCGTTTCACTGGAGATATCGGGAATATAAGAAATGCCGGCATTGATCGAATTGACTTTCTCCTTGATGAGATCAATACCGGTTACATGGAAACCTTCCCTGGCCATTTCCACCGCCAGCGGCAGACCGACGTAACCCAATCCTATAATACCGACTTTGGCTGAACGGTTTCGGATGCGCCGTTTTAGCTCGCGTCCCAGATTGGGCACTTGCGTCATTATTTTATCGCCGTAAGACAGAACTGTCTCCCCTCGTAGTTCCATTAACACTCCTCCTTAAAATGGTGATCGCCGGATTCGTTCGATAAGCGTCCGGTGCGCCGTTATGCTGCGCTTATTGAATGCGGAATTGAGACGGCATGCATAGATTGATCGGCATGAGCAACAACTTGCATACCGACGGGATCGGCAGAGTCAAGGTTTCCCACGCAACGTTGAGAGTTCTTCGGCTTAAGAGAGATCCAAAGCTCGCGCCGTCCAACATATACTGATCGACGATTTTGTGGACCGCTTTGAGCGTTAAGTTGCCGAAAACAGGTTGGTCCAGGTAGAACCGCTGCAAAATGCCGTCGGGCAGTGAGATCAATCGTCGGCTTTCCAAATAACTCAACAAAAGATGAAGATAGGTCAGCGCTGTCGATTGATCGATCCAGTCAAAAATGTTTTCCCAACGCAGGCTGTCACCAATCTTTTGCAAAAGAAAAATAAGGTCCAGGGCCGCGATCATGCCGCCGACCTCTTTGAAGTCTTGCGCCCAATGGACCGCGAGATAAACAACCTGGAGTTCCGGAGAGAGTCGATGGACGGTCCTACCCTGAAACATAGACGCTTTTATCTGCGAAGAAACGTGCGACGGTTGAAAAACACGGCCATGGCTCGCATGGTTTTTCGCCGAGATCAGACGATGATGAAGCTCGACCCAGACCTGCTTTTCGTCGTGAAAAAACGGCATCACGTGATGGTGCGAATCGTATGTTTTATGCGGCGCATCGGAAGTTTGGCGGTAGCCAAGACCGTACAGCAACGTTGCCATAGGGGCTAACGATTCTACCGGGACCAACAGGTCTATGTCGCGCATCGGTCGCAGGTGAAATTCGGGATAAAATTCTTCGGCGATCGAGATGCCCTTGAGCAGCGTAAGTTGGGGCACAGAACCGCAACTGGCATCGATGATCTCGGTCATGGCTTCGCGGTGATCCGCGCCGATCCATCGTGCCGTGAGATCGGCGGCTTTTAAAGACTGCCAATGGCGTGAGGTGAAGTTTTCTTGATTCTCTTTCGCGGCGTGAAAACAGGCCGGGCCCAAGCCGGATCGAATGATCCAATCGAGCTGCGCGTCATCAAAATCGCCCAGCGAAAGATCGGTGCGCCCTCTCGAGACGGTCTCAAACAACGTCAGCAATTTCGCTCTTGCCGGCGAGCTTTCGCAGCGCATCGTACTCACCCGATTGGGACTTGAAGAGAAAATTACGAAAATAAACCCGGCGCGGCGCCATCATTCTGGCGCGAAAGCGCAGGTAGGGTCGACACAAGATCGCTTACCAGTTCACAGCTTGAACGAAGGTCGGCCGAACGAAGCTTGTAGCAAGCCGCGTTACAGGCGATTGCGATGGCGGCAGGCAAGCCGTCTTCCGTGTGTGCGAGTGGGTTTAGAGCCTGAGCAAATAATCGGGTGGCCGCTTCGCCCTTGCTGATACTTTGTAGCGTCGCACCTGTTTGGTCCTTGGGAGAATACTCCAGGAAAAACATCGCAGTCACAGGCACAGGTTGAGAAAGGGTTTGATTCGGCAGCATCGGCGTCGGCACGTGAAAAGTTCGAGATGTGCGAAGGATTTGGGCCGGCAGTGGATAGGCCTCCGGAGGCTCTCGTTTCAGGCATAGCGCGTGCGGATAGGGCGTCACCTTCATGGTTCGCAAATTTAAGGGAGCAAGCTCGTCGCTCAGATAACGGAAGCCGTGATGCAGCAAGCCCCAGGTCATGGTGGATTTGCCCTGTCCCGATGGGGCGACCAGGAGGATCGCATTGCCAGAGATTTCCAGCGCCGCCGCATGAACAAAGTAGAGGTCACCGCGCAGGCGCTGCAGCTCGATCGTCAGATCCTTTTCGAAAAGAAAAATAAGTTCGCCGTCATCGAGCGCCGGCAGCGGGGGACATCCTGCACGTAGGATGCAATATTCACCTTGCCCGTTGTTTTCGTTGATGATGTATTCCAGGTTTGCACGGGCGTCATCTTGACGAAGCATCGAGCCATAGCCGTCTGCCAAAAGATTCCATATGGCGCGGTTCTGACATGAGATCTGCACGACGCGATCAAAAATAGAAAGCGTCAACAGACGTGAGGATGTTATTGAACTCATGTCGTGAAAGGCCGATGCCGCAAATGGTATTCTCTGTACCCGCAGCGCCGCCATTCCAACAGTCGAAGTTACCGCGCTGTGGTTAGCGAAGCTCCTGGCCCAGCGGCTGGGCCGTCATTAACTGCCGGCTTGCCCGGCCTTGGATTCGTTCGGTTGCTGATTCTGATCCGTTTCCTTGTCAACTTTGTAACTATCTCTGCTCTTAGTGCTCGATCTCGAAGCTCCGCTACCGGCTGCGGCAAAAGCCGGCAGTGCTTTCAGGGTCAAAATCATCGGCACCGCATACGCTGCTTTCTTGATAAAGTCTCGTCGCTCGGATTTTTCTTCAAACATGGGATGTCTCCTTTCATTGAACATAAATTTATATTCATCGGGATTCGGCAAATTCACCCGTTCATTATTCTTCCAGGAGCTTCGATCGGCGCAACGTCTCGACCGTAGCCAGTACGTCCCTACGAGCCGTCGGGTAGTCGATCTCGAATGCTTGGCAAAGCTCGTGCGTGATTTCGTCCGACGTACGAATCCCATCACAACGCTCCCATATGTAGGTCGCGGTTTTGTTGAACTGGTGAATAAACTCCTCCCGGCGGTCGAGCACAACCGTTTCTCCTTCAACCACGCGGGTTCGTATATCCGGCCGCCGCTTCGGTCGAAGCATCGAGGATCGCGGCGCATCGAGATTGCCATGAGTTGTCCCCGCTGCTGTAGCTTTGTATTCCTGCATCGCTTGCCTCCTTTCTCCAGAAGATTTTTACTCACTGCATGAAGCGTAAATACGATCTTTTTAAATATTTCGACTCCGAGTAAACAACCACAGCACGACGGCGACTTGCAAGACCGAGTCTGCCGGCTCCTGCGCAGTCTTGACAAGATGGTTTCGATCGTGTCCTTGACTGTTCTCGATCAAGCCGTTTCTCTGGCAATCCGCAAGTTGCGCAGGACGTCCTTTTTAGTTTGCTGACGGCGCAGTTGTTCTGAGGTGTCCACGTCGGTTGGGCGAAAAGTCGGGACCATTTCGCAGAGCACCTCTAACGCCTGCCATGGCTTGCCGTTGATCGCCAGCCGCTCCATTTCCTCAATCTTTCGGGTGACAAAATCTAAGTCGGCTACCCAGCCCGATTGCACTCGTCTAATCTTTTCGACTTCCGACGGGACGATCATTTCGTCCATCGCGACCAACTCCTCGCGCAGCTTTTCTCCCGGCCGCAGGCCGACGACTTGAATGGCGATCTCATCGTCAGGGATAAACCCCGCGAGACGAATCAAATGACGCGCCATTTCCATAAGCTTCACCTGCTCGCCCATCTCTAGCACGAATATGTCGCCGCCGCGCGCGAGGGCGCCCGACTGGAGCACCAATTGAACCGCCTCCGGAATCGTCATGAAGTAGCGGGTCATCTCGGGATGGGTAACCGTTACAGGGCCACCCTGCTCGATTTGCTTAAGAAACAGGGGAACCACGCTGCCGTTGCTCCCCAGGACATTGCCAAAGCGCACGGCCGTGAATATCGTTTTGACTCCTTCAGCGCTCTTTGCCAACGCTTGGATGTACATTTCACCGACGCGTTTAGTCGCACCCATGACGTTGGTCGGGTTGACGGCTTTGTCGGTCGAAATTAGCACGAAACGCTCGATCTTTTTTCGCAGCGCGAGCTGAATCAGACGGTGAGTGCCGACGACGTTGTTCAGCACGGCTTCTCCCGGATGCTGCTCCATCATAGGCACATGCTTATATGCCGCCGCGTGAAAGATGATTTGCGGATTCTCTTGGAGAAAAACCTGTTCGATCGGCCTGATATTCTTCACGTCAGCAAGCACGGAAACCCGGTTCACGTCGGGAAATGAACGCGCGAATTCCATGTCTATGTCGTAAAGCGCGCTTTCGCTCTTATCCAAAAGAATCAGACGCGCGGGCTCGTATTT
>Ga0184625_10000940_pt1 | contig 11780 bp, 13 predicted proteins | sample PLM3_30_b1_FD_133151 | JGI IMG/M metagenome (GOLD analysis project Ga0184625, IMG submission 133151) | Groundwater sediment microbial communities from an aquifer in East River, Colorado, USA - PLM3_30_b1 | ecosystem: Environmental > Terrestrial > Soil > Riparian zone | place: USA: East River... | reverse complement strand
TGCGTGGGCGGCGCAGAGGGCGGCGGTGGATTGGGAAGTGGCACCGACATGGGAGGCTGCGGCGACCGCCACCAGCTGGCATAGGCCTCCAGGGGCACCATCACCGGCGGACAAGTACGACCGACCCAGTCCAGCGGCGCATAGACCGTCCCGAGGACTTCGGTCACCTGCGGGCTCATCATCCCCCGGTCGTGCAACCAGATCGCCGGCCCCACGCTCAGCACGTAAAACAGCGGCAATAGCAATAAAAGCACGACAGCCACGCAGGCCACAGCGCCGGAACCTCGCATGAGCAGCATCTCCGGGTGGAATGAGCCCCTGCATTCTCCGCCTTGGAGCAGATGCAGGCAACGGCAGAGGCGCCCTTCGGCCAGCCCGCACGAACAGCATCCTCAGCCCGACCGCTAGAGCTGGCTGCGGGGCCACGCGGATGCAGCTCCTCCTGGAGGACGCCGTCGCAAGGGCCGAGCGGAAGTGCGACTCAGTGCGGCAAGAGGCCACGCTGACGTAGTCGGAGAGGCCGGGGTGGGAACCGGCGAAATTGGCTGGTATTATGGTGTGCTTTCCCAGAAGCCATCATTCTACTTGCCCCATGCTGTATAACCGTAAGCGACTGTTGCTCACGCCGCCCGAGCGGCAAGCGATGCGCGACGCGTGTCGCTTCAACGCACAATTGATGGACGTTTTGCGAGCGTTCATCGCCCCCGGCGTGACCACCGGCCAGATCGATAAGCTGGTCGAGACCTACACCCGCGACCACGGCCACGTGCCGGCCCAGCTCGGCTATCACGCGCAGGCCGGGGCGTTTCCGGCGAGCTGCTGCACCAGCGTCAACGATGTCATCTGCCACGGCATCCCCGGCGACTACGTGCTCGCCGAGGGCGACATCGTCAACGTCGATCTGACGACCATCGTCAACGGCTGGCACGGCGATTCCAGCGAGACGTTCATCCTCGGCCGGCCGTCGGAACTGGCCCGCCGCGTCGTGCAGTGCGCGTTCGATTGTATGTGGCTGGCGATCGACAATTTGCGGCCCAACTGCCGCGTCTCGGACATCGGCGAACCGATCGTCCGCCATGCCCGCAAACAGGGCTTCAGCGTCGTCGAGGAGTACGTCGGCCACGGCGTCGGGCGGAATTTTCACCAGCAGCCGACGATCCCCCACGTCCCCACGCCCGAATCCCGCCGCCAGCGGCTGGAGGCCGGCCTGTGCTTCACGGTCGAGCCGATGATCAACACCGGCGTCAAGGACGGCGTACAGAGCAAGCGCGACGGCTGGACCGTCCGCACCAAAGACGGCGGTCTCTCCGCCCAGTTCGAGCATACGGTCCTCATGACCGAACATGGGCCCGAGCCGATGACGATCACGAAGAATGGGCCGCAGAAGGGGCACAAGTTTTGAATGCGTGAAAGGCGGTCACTCATGCTCCGCAGCGCCGTGTTCCTTTCCTTTGCCTTCGGGCTGCTCCTGTTTCGCAGCGACGGATTGGCTGCCGACGGCTCCGGCAAGACGCAATTGTTCGGCGTCACGGCCGAGGGCGGCAGCTTTTTGTATGTCTTCGACCGCTCGCTGAGCATGGAGGGCGCCCCACTGGCGGCGGCCAAGCGCGAGCTGATTGCCAGCCTGGGTCAACTGAAGCGAGTGCAGCAGTTTCAGATTCTGTTCTACAACCAGAATGCCCGCCTGATGCAGCCGCAACGGATGTTGTTCGCCGACGAAAACGGCAAGCGGCAGGCCGAGAGCTACATCGCCGGCATCCAGGCGTCGGGCGCGACTGACCACGTGCAGGCGCTGCTCCTAGCGCTGCGGTCGGGGCCGGAGGTCGTTTTCTTTTTGACCGACGCCGACGAGCCGCAGCTCACGGCCAAGGAGCTGGAGACGATCCGCCAAAAGAACGCCGGCTCGATCATTCACGTCATCGAGTTCAAGAGCGGCCCCGCGCAAGGCAAGGGCGAGACGCTCCGCCAGCTCGCCGAGCAGAACCGCGGCGAATACAAGTACGTCGATGTCTCCAAGCTGCCCGCCGGCCGCTGAGTCGTCGGTCGCTGCTGAGCAGCCCGGGGCGGGTGGAAGTTGGAGCGTTGAGCGCGAGGCCCAAATGAGTATTTTGGAGCCGGAGGGAATGCGGAATGCAGCAATTCTGAGTACCTTCCACCTGCAGTCCCGAATCCGAAATCGAAAGGCCGGTGACTCATGATTCGAACCGCTGCCGTTGTCCTCGCGGGTTTCTTCGCCCTCGCTGCATTGCCCGATCCAGTCGCGCCGGACCCGGCTTCGCCGCGGCCGATCGACGCCGTGAACTCGGTGTTCATCGAGGATCTGACCTGGATGGAGATTCGCGACGCCCTGAAAAACGGCGTCGATACGGCGATCGTGGCCACCGGCGGAATCGAGCAGAACGGGCCGTACCTGGTCACCGGCAAACACAATGTCGTGCTCCGCGGCACGACGGAGGCGATCGCGCGAAAGCTCGGCAAGACGCTCGTCGCGCCGATCGTGCCGTTTGTGCCCGAGGGCGACATCAGCCCGCCGAGCTTGCACATGAAGTATCCCGGCACGATCAGCGTCACCGAGGACACGTTTGCCGCGCTGCTCACGGACATTATCGGCAGCCTCAAGACGCACGGCTTCCGGAGGATCATCCTGCTGGGCGACAGCGGCGGTAATCAGGCGGGCATGCGCGACGTGGCGGCCAAATTGAACGCCGGGTGGAAGGGCGTGCCGCAGGTCATCTATGTGCCCGAGTATTACGACTATGGCAATGCCACCGCCTGGGTGCAGCAGCAAGGCATCAAGCAGGAAGCCGAGGGCCTGCACGACGACTTCGTGATGAGCGCCCAGATGATCGCCCTCGACCCGCGGACCGTGCGGGCCGAGCAGCGAATGAAAGCCGGCAACTTCAAAATCAACGGCGTGCCGCTGGCGCCGATCGAGTCATCCGCCGCCTGGGGCCGCAAGATCATCGCCTACCGCGCCGACCAAACCGTGAAAGCAATTCAGAAACTCTCGCAGCCCTGATCTGCTTTTAGCCGTGACCAAACCTGGTCCCGGTGTCGAAAAGGGCGCAGTCGGTCGATGACCGCGAGGGCTTTGGGCTGGCCCGCGACTTCGGACCAGGTGCGGGGGCGGTGGCGCTCGGACAGTTGGATAGCGTGCATTGTTCTGCGCTGCCGGTGGGCAGCCTCCAGAGTGGCCAGACTTCCGATGGGAAGCCTTGTTGGCGGAGCGAACAAATTCGCCCTCTACAAGCCTAAGAGTAAGAATTTCATGCCATAGTGTACAAGTGGTAAATCAAAGTTCCGCCGCGGCGAGCGGATTTCTTTGCCGCTCGCCGCAACTTCAAAAACTGCGACGCCAGCTTTTTGCGTCACAGTTTGACCGCTGTTTCGCCGCTGTTTGCAGCCCGATTGCGAGGCGGCGCTGACGCGCCGAAAAGAATTGGGGCTGCCGGCCCGCCCTCGTGCTGGATACAGGCCGCAGGGAGGCAGTGGCTCAGCAAGCCGCTGTGACCGCAAGCGGCAAGCGAGACTCGAAATAGCAAGTCGGTCCCTGGTCCGCCTGCCCGCCGCCCTGGTCGATTCAGGGCCGCCCTCCGCTTCTCGGAGCAACCAGCACGGGGAGAGACAACCATGCGGATCGACATTCGCGGCGCCGGCGAGGGATGGATTACTTCGTGACAGCCCGGGTTGGCCGATGCGACTAGCGGCTTGCGATGCTACTGCGGCGTTAAGGAGCCGATAACACCTTTAGCGTTATAGCTCCTTCGTTGTTCGCGATTGCTCCCCAGTCATCGCGGCAGCGGACAAACCAATCGCCGTTTGCGCCGGCAGTGAATTTTCCCATCGAGCCCAACTCAATTTCGGCGCCCAATCGGCCATCTTTTAGGATCGCGCCCACCAGTCGACCTCGACCGTCGAGTTGGCCGTTGGCATCAGTTGAATTGCCGGGAACGACGCTCCACTGGTCTGCGGTTTCAAAACGATACTCAGTACCGGCAACAACTGACACGCCTGTCGCCTGCCAGCCGCGGCGGGCTTCCACGCGCTTCGTCATGGTCATTCCCGACTTAAGCAGAGTGAACTTAGTCTTCCAATCCCATGCGCATAGGTCGGCTCTGTAACCGGAGCAAACGTCGGTCAGGAACAACTGGTATTCCAATTCGAGTTGTTGCGTCACCGAGCCGTAGGTCTTTTCAAAGCTTGCCGGCTGCCTCTGCATCAAGGCGATTCCAAAGGGTCGGAACTTTGCAGAGTAGTTGGGATTATTTGCCAGCAGATGGCACAGCGCCCACCGCGTTGCGTACGCCTGCCACGAGTCGCCCGTGAACTGATCCGATTCAACAACCTCGCTGACGGAGTTCGGGGGATGTTTTTCAGGAACGCCAGCACTTCGTCCGGGGCAGTTACGCCGGCATCGTCTTTCTTCCAGTATTGCCCCATCTCCGCCATTCCCTCGGCATACCACACCGGACCGACACCGCCGAACGTTTGCCGGCAGTAGCCGTGTACCGATTCGTGCAACAATGTTCTCCGATCGGCCGGAGCATAAACGGTAGCCTGCGTGGTCGATGTGCGGCCCGTGCGGGCCGTCACGCTAATGGTTCGGCCCAAGCCGGCGTTTATCCGCGACTTGCCCCCTCGTCCATCGCGGCCAAAGCCTTGGCCGGCCAGCGTTTTAAGTCGCGAACCGAATAAATCTGGATGATGCCCACCGGCTTGCGGCCATAATAGCCTGACACCAGTTCGAGCATTCGTTCGATCTCGTCGAGCATCGTCTGGGCTTCGTCGGCCGGTAAGTCGGAATACATGAAGAGGTGCGGTGATCGGTATTCCGTCGGTTCCACGCTTGTTTGTTGAGCTGGTGACGCGGCAGGAATCGCCAGTCCCGATGCAACGGCGGCAAGCCACAAGAAACACCATCCAGACTGGCGCCAACATGCATCATCGGACTCCTTGCGCGCCCAGACCATGATCGACCTCTCTGCGGGCAGTGCTGGTAAACCCAATGTCAGGGTAACGCAACCGGGTTAGCTTCACTACCGTGCCTCATTCTCGCCACCACCGCGAGCGGCATCGGTCCCTGGGACCTGTCCCTAATGCCGAACGCCACCGCGGGCAGCGCAGGTTTGCTCCCGGCCCACGCGGCCACCACGCTCATGGTGGAGGTGGACGATTTGAAAGCGGCTCACAGTTTCTGCGTCTCGGCGGGGGTGAAGATCATTGAGCCGCCGAACGGGCCGTACATGGTGATCGCGGACCCGGGCGGTCTGCAGGTCGAGCTGTGGCAGGCCGACGAGGAGGACGCCTAATGCGGTCCCAAACGCAACCGCGGCGGCGTTTCTCGCTATCTTAGTTTCATCTTCTAGCTGACGCCGCGCCAGGAATGAGCGGGGGCTACTACCATGATCTGGCTGACCCGGTCGGAGAGTACCTGGTCCAGGGGCCGAGCGCTCCTCTTCCAGACTGGGCGGGGGTCGTCCGCGGCAATGGCGGAGACCCGGTCCGGCCGGCCAAGTTCTACCTCGTCACCCCTGCCGGCGAGGTGAGCCGAGCCTTCTCCGAACCGCTCGAATACAGCGTCGATGACGAACGGGGGCTGTCGAACATTCACGCCGTGTCAGGAGATTCCCTGGTCAGCTACCACGTCATCGACCACGTCTCGTTGGGCATGCGCATCCAGAGCCGGGTTGTAGTCGCAGGGCTAACGCCCGGCCAGGCCGAAAGGGAACCGTCTGGCATGTCGAGTGTCATCGCAGAATACGAGGAGCGGGAGCATGCGCAGCGACAGCGGCGGCGGGAGGTCTGACATCGATTGGTGCCCAGCAACCGCTCCTGTTGGCTTTCGCCACTTGACAGATAGCCACAGTTGTAGTCATATTTCGCTACAGTTGTGGCCAGTGGAGAGTTCACGATGGTGCGCGCCTTGCAGATTTCGGATTCGGAATGGGACGTCATGGAGCCGATTTGGGCGGCCGGTGCCTGCACGGCGGCGGACGTGATCAAGCAGCTCCGCGCAACGCACGATTGGAATCACAGCACGATCCGCACGCTGTTGGCACGGCTCGTGGAAAAAGGGGCCCTGGCGTACGACGTGGATGGATCGCGGTACATCTACCGGGCTGCGGTCACCCGCCAACGTTGTGTGCGCCAGGAAGGTCGCTCGTTTTTGGAGAAGGCGTTCGGCGGCGACGTCACAGCACTGGTCGCACACTTTGTCGCCGAAGCTTCGCTGGACGCCGACCAGGTTGAGCAGCTCCGCCAATTGCTCGCGCGAAAGAAGAATCCCAGGGAGAAACGGACATGATCGCATTGCTCGATACCCTCGGACCGGCGATCTTGCGGGCCTCCTGGCAGGCGGCGGCGTTGGCCCTGCTGGTCGTGCTGCTTCTCTGGTGCTGTGGGGAACGCCTGTCGCCGCGATTGCGCTTTCTGCTGTTGGGTGTCGTCCTGACGCGTCTGCTGCTCGTGGCGACTCCCGTCAGTCCCTGGAGCGTGTTCAATCTGGTTCGTTGGAATTCGGAGGTCAGCGCCAGCCCGATCGTCCAGCACCAGGCCGATGGAACGATCACGGCGACTCCGCACAGGTCCGGCTCGACAACCGGCCCGTACGAGACGAATGTTGAATCGCCGCAGGTTGCCGATCTCGTGTCAGAGAGTTCCTCAACGCAGGTGAGTGCGCCGCCCCAGACGCCATCCGCATCTTCCGGGGCCGCGATGGTATGGAAGCCGTCCATCCCGCGTCTGTTCGATGTCGTCTTCATTATGCGGATCCTGTCGTCGGTCTGGCTGGCAGGCTGTCTGTTGTTGGGGCTGAAGCTGCTGGCAACCGCGCTCCTATTGCGTCGGCGCCTCTCGGCTTGCCGCCGCGTGACGGATGTCGGCCTCTTGGAGCTTCTGGAAACCGCCCGCCGCCGACTCGGACTCCAACGCACTCCCGCATTGCTCGTCACGCCCGAGTTCCTCAGCCCTTGCATCGTGGGCGCCTGGAATCCCAGAATTGTCCTGCCGGAATCGGTCGTGACGGAATCATCGACCGCCCGGCTCCGGCATGTGCTAGCGCACGAGCTTGCGCATTTGGTGCGCGGCGATTTGTGGACGAATTGGCTGCTGCTGGCGGCGCGGATTCTGCACTGGTTCAACCCCGTGGCTTGGTGGACCGTCCGCGAGATGCAGGCTCAGCGCGAGGCCGCCTGCGACGAATTGGCGCTGGCTGCGCTGGGCGAGGCCGATCGGTCCGCCTATGCCGCCACGATCGTCGAGCTGGCGGCGGGCCTGGCCCCGTCCGCCATCGCCCCGGGGCTGATCGGCCTGTTCTCATCGACTTGCCGCCTGCAGGCCCGCGTCGAACGTCTCGTGCGGGGACCTTCGCTCACGACGCTCCAGACGCCGATTGCTGCCGGCTTGCTACTCGGCGTGGCCCTGCTGGGGCTGACCGACGCGATGCCGGCCGCCAAGGCGCAAGTGCCGAAGGCAGCCGCGGCGGCCGGTAAAGAGGAACCCCAGGCCAACACCCACACCGTCAGCGGGCGCTGCGTCGATGACGCCGATCGGTCGGCATTGTCCGGTATCACGGTGCGGTTGTATCAAGTGTATGGACTAACTTCGCCGCCGGTCGAAATTGCCAAGACCGTCACGGATGCCGCAGGTGGCTACTCATTCACGGGTCTCGTTCCACCGCGGCCGGAGAATCGCCTGGACCGCCTGAATTATGCGGTTTTTGGATTCGCACCTAACCGGCCCATCGGAGTCAGCTTCTTCCATTTTCAGGGCAACAAGCAGGTCGTCGAACTGCGGATCGCTCGCGAAAAATCGACGCTCACTGGCAAGGTGATCGATGCGGCCGGGCGGCCGGTGGCCGGAGCGGCCGTGCTACCATATTTCGCCTATGATCGGCCGGTACCGGACCTCCCTTCTACGACAACCGATGCCGAGGGCCGGTTCGAGCTCTACAACGTGGGCGTGTTCAAATGGCCGGGTGGCAAGGCCGTTCCCACCAGCTTTGCCGTGCAGCACCCGGACTACCCCGAGACATCCGGCAAGGCGGACTCGCTGCCGGCAGACGTCGTCGTCAACTTGCCGACCGGTTGTGTGGTGACGGGAACGGTGAGCGACAGCGTTACCGGAAAACCTGCAGCAGAAGCCACGATCACGGCTCGACGGTTTGACGAATGGGGCGAGTTTCATGCGGTTACGGACGCAGCCGGACGCTTTCGCCTGGTTGTGCCGGAAGGGCGTTACGACTTTCTGGGCGACGCGAAGGATCGCGTCTGCGTCGGAGTAACCGGCCGCGAATGCCTGGCTGGCGAGAGGGTTGAATTGCCGCGGCTGGCGCTCATCGGCGGGGGATTCATCTCTGGCCAGGTCGTCAACACGGTCACCGGCGAGTCGGTCTCCGTCTCTGAATCCGGAGGACCGATCATGCTGGGGTTGATTGGACCGTCTCAGCCGGTAGGGCGGGCGATTTCTCCAACTCGGCTGGCTGCCGTGGGTCCGACGGGCCGGTTCACCTTGCGTGCAGCTCCGGGGGAAAACTTCCCGTACTTCGTCAACATTCGCGGCGATCGAATGGCATGGGATACACGGCAGCAGCCAGCGGTCGTCGTGAAGGAAGGAGAGACAACTACCTACAACATGCTCATCACGCCTGAGGTTCCGCCGGAAGAAAAGCTGAAGGCTGCCCAAAAGCTCGCCTTGGCATTGCCGAAGCAGCCGGCAGATCGGACGGCGCAAATCATCCTCGAGTTCCGCAAGCTCAGTCACACGGTCGATGAAACCGAGTTGTGGTGCCTCCTGATGCGCGAGCTGGTGGCCGTCGGGCGCGAGGCGGTGCCGCAACTCTGCGCCGAACTCGACCGCGCGACCGAGGACAGGATGCTTCGCCGGCTGGGTTTCGCCTTGCGGGCGATCGGCGATCCGCGGGCCGTGCCGGCTCTCATCCGGGCGCTTCCCAAGACGCTGCTCAAGAGCAGCAGCGACTACGGGCTGATCGTCGGCGACCAGGAATTGCTGGAGTTCATGCAGACGCACGATTTGGACAAAGGAAAGGGAGGGACGCACTTCAACCTGGGACGACCTGGGCGCGAGATCGTCGGCGCACTGCATGGGCTGACCCGGCAAGATCTCGATGACGCCGAGCTGTTCAGCATGAGTCTCAGCGAAGATCCGCGGCGGAGAGTCCTGCAAGGGCGCATTTACCTGCGGCAGGCGCAGCGCTGGCAGGCCTGGTGGGAAGCGAACTGGCGGACTTTCACCGACGATGCCACGTATCAAAGGGTCAATCTGATCGCTCGCGATGAACCATTGCCTCCCGCGCCAGAAACTCTGGGAAAGACGGCCCGCCTCAGCGGCGAATGGTCGGGGGCTGTTCTCTCGCCGGCGATCCAGGAAGGCCAGCACGCCTGGCATTTTCTCGATCTGGACACGGGCTACAGGCCCAACTGGCCGGCCCACATTCCCAGAGACGAAACCGCCCCGAATGCGAAGCAACTGGCAGATTGGGCGACGGGGCGCGGCGTCGATTTGATGTGCGTCACCCATCGTTCGCCGGATGGAACCCAGACGTTCGTGCTCAAGGCGCTGGGGATGAAGGTCCGGGAGATCAGCCCGCGGGATGTGCGCAACTTGGACCGGCTGATCGCCGCCGGCACGGTTCCCGAAGGTCGGCCCGTGGGCGAGCTGATGATGCACTACGATCCCAAATCGGAGCAACTCGTCCCGGATGCGAATGCCGCCTTCCTCTTCGTCACCCGCGAAGGAAACATGGGACTGATCGAAACGACCGATCGCGTCACCCGCACTGCCGACCTCACTGGGATGCCCTCGAGCCCGCCTGGCGTCGGCTTCCACAAGGGCGTTCGATTCAATCTGAAGGCGATCATTCCCTGAGACCAAACCTACGCGCGACAAGGAGCCAAAAAACGCGCGGTCACATCGACCGAAGCCATTGTGCATTTGGTTGTGCGCCGGAATCCATCTCGACCAACGACAAACGCCCCACCGCTCATCGCGTGGAGCGTCGAGGACCGGGATGGTTGCTACGCCTTCGCCGCGAACATCCCTCGGTCCTTCGTCACGAATCGCGACTCCGCGCGTTTGATAGCCTTTCCGCGAATTATTGCGGAATAAAGAATGGCGTGCGGGGTTGCCCCGGCCGACCACAGCCCCTGTGTGGCCATCGCCTCGACCGGATCAAGAGGGTGCGGAGGTTGTAGCGAAGCATGGGGCTAGAGCCGTTGCACCGGTTGGCTCATAAGTGGTCCGAAATCTACCTGTGCGCGGGCCTTCTCAACGTCCAGCCTGGCGACGTTGACTTTCGATTCATAGCGGCGCAACTCGATTTCAGAAACCGCGCCTGGGTTTCGCTGCTTGATTTCAAGCATGGAGGCTAACTCTGACTCGGCCAAGATCAATGTCCCTCGGGCTCTGCGTAGCGATAGGTTTCGCAGACGCTGCATAGCCGCCTGAAACGCCTGCCTTTCGTCCCTCAGCGCTGCCCTTTCGCGCCGAATTTGATCCTGGTCCAACCACCATCCAATCGCCAGCGCCACGACCACCGTCAGCCAAAGTACATCGCGGATCGTGAATCGGAACATGGCAAGGTTTTTACTTTCTCGTGACGAATGCCGCGAATCGCTCGGCGACATACGCCAACCCGAAAGCCATGAGGATTATGAGAGCCGGAAGAGCATATCGAAGCCAGCCTTGATTGATTGCCAACAACGCCCCCGCCAGCACCGGCGGCCCCCGCGCCAAGACGATCAGCAGCGTGCGGAGCTTGTAGCGGGGCATACTCATTCCCGGCCGTTCTAAATTCCTGCCGTCCTAATCCTGCCGGCTCGCCGTGCGCGATAATTCCACAGCCGATCTGTTAGCCAAGCGGTGAAAAGGGCGAAAATAAAGCAAAAGATCGGGGCCAGTTGCTCTGTGAATTCGTATGATAACGAGACTGCGATTTTCTGACGGCGGAACTCATGTACGATCGCCATGGTTGCGAGTGCGCGGGACGCGATGAACGTCAACCACGCAACCGCCAGCGCGACGACGACGCGAAGGATCAATCTGAACATGCCGCACATTCTACTCGCGCACGAAAACGCCCCGCCAGCGTGAACGGACAAGTCGCCAGCACTCTACGGCACCGGCTGCGCCCCATCTCCCGCGCACAAAAAAGCCCCGCCAGCAGCAGGTGCGGACGGGGCAGATTCACGGCCCCTTGCCGTGCTCCAAGTCGGACGAGCCCCGCGGTGGTCGGTCTTCCGTGGCTCGAGGCGGCGCTCCAGGCGGGTCAACCGTTGGCGGTATCGGCCCCGAGAGCAACACGACGCCGCCATCTGGTACCTCTAGCAGCATCCGCTGCCGCTCCGCCCTCCACGCCTCGTACTTCCCCCAGCCAAACCACAACAGCGGCGGCAGGACGGCCAGCAGGATCAAGAGCGTGCGGAGCCTGTATCGGGGTGTCACGGTGTTGTCGCCTTCTTCGCCTTGGAGACCGGCGACAATGAAGGCCGCATTTCTCGGGACCAGACCAAGCCAGCACCATAGGCGGGCAGTGCCTGCTCGATTCGTTCGAGGTCGTCATAAAGGGTCTTGATCACGACCCCGACCTGCTGCACTTCCCCTTCCAGACGCTCGATCCGTCTCGCTTGGCCCTGACTGCGGGCTCGCTCCAGCCACCAGCCAACAGCTAACGCCACCACCACCGTCAGCCACAGGACGACGCGTACAACTTCTGAGGATTGATTTCGTCGCAAAGGCCGGCTAGGAGCCAAATTCATTGCGCA
>Ga0184625_10000939_pt1 | contig 11781 bp, 8 predicted proteins | sample PLM3_30_b1_FD_133151 | JGI IMG/M metagenome (GOLD analysis project Ga0184625, IMG submission 133151) | Groundwater sediment microbial communities from an aquifer in East River, Colorado, USA - PLM3_30_b1 | ecosystem: Environmental > Terrestrial > Soil > Riparian zone | place: USA: East River... | reverse complement strand
TAAGGGCACCCAAAGGATGCAAGACATCGCCGGCGCGGTCCAGGAAGGCGCCATGGCGTACCTCGTGCGGCAGTTCAGGACGCTCGCAATCTTCGTCGTGGTCGCCGTTGTGCTGCTCTTTCTGCTCCCGGTGAGTGGGGCGGGCGACAACGAGACGGCGATCAAGATCGGGCGATCGCTCTTCTTCGTCGTGGGCGCGACGTTCAGCGCTTTTATCGGCGGCGCGGGCATGGCCCTGGCGACGCGCGCGAACGTGCGGGTAGCGGCAGCGGCGCGCAAGGGCGGCGGTGGCCGGGAAAAGGCGATGCAGATCGCCTTCCGTACCGGTGGGGTCGTTGGCTTTCTCACCGTGGGCCTAGGCCTGTTCGGCGCCACGATGGTCGTACTGATCTATCGAGGCGACGCCCCGACGGTGCTCGAGGGTTTTGGCTTCGGCGCCGCGCTGCTCGCGATGTTCATGCGGGTCGGCGGTGGCATCTTCACCAAGGCGGCTGATGTGGGTGCCGACCTCGTCGGCAAGGTCGAGAAGGGTATTCCCGAGGACGATCCACGCAACGCCGCGACGATCGCTGACAATGTCGGCGACAACGTGGGTGACTGCGCAGGCATGGCCGCGGACCTCTTCGAGTCGTACGCCGTCACACTGGTCGCTGCCCTTATCCTCGGCAAGGTGGCCTTCGGCGTCGATGGCCTGGTCTTCCCGCTGATCACGGGCGGAATTGGCGTGTTGGTGGCCATCGTCGGCGTGTTCATCACTCGGCTGCGGGCCTCCGATCGGTCCGCACTTACCGCCATCAACCGGGCGTTCTACATGTCGGCCGTTGTCTCTGCGTTACTGGTGGCCGTCGCGGCGTTCCTTACCCTGCCCGCGACGTTTGCGGGATTTGGTCCGGACTTCGCGGCCACCGCTGGGAACCCGCGCTGGGTGGCGATCGGTGCCGTGGTCATCGGCATCGTGCTCGCCGCGGTGATCCAGGCCCTGACGGGTTACTTCACCGAGACCGGCCGCCGGCCCGTCAAAGACATCGGCAAGAGTTCGTTGACCGGCGCGGCCACGGTTATCCTGGCTGGCGTCAGCGTGGGCTTCGAGTCGGCGGTCTACTCGGCTCTCGTCATCGCCGCCGGCGTATTCGGCGCCTACCTGCTGGGCGGCGGGAGCATCCTACTGTCGTTCTTCGCCGTCGCGCTCGCCGGCTGCGGCCTGCTCACCACCGTCGGCGTGATCGTCGCCATGGACACCTTCGGTCCGATCAGCGACAACGCCCAGGGCATCGCGGAGATGTCCGGCGACATCGACAAGGACGGCGCTCGTACGCTGACCGAACTCGACGCCGTTGGCAACACCACGAAGGCGATCACCAAGGGCATCGCGATTGCCACCGCCGTGCTGGCCGCGACCGCGCTCTTCGGCTCCTACACCAGCAGCCTGCGCACGGCCATGGCCGAGGCGTTGAACATCGATACGGCCGACCTCAGGATCTCCGCCGACATCCTGGGCCTGCTCAACGTGTCCAACCCCCGCAACCTTGTCGGTCTGCTGATCGGCGCCGCAGTTGTCTTCCTGTTCTCCGGGTTGGCCATCAACGCGGTGTCGCGCTCGGCCGGCGCGGTCGTCTTCGAGGTCCGTCGCCAGTTCCGCGAGCTGCCTGGGATCATGGACGGCACTCAGCGGCCGGAGTACGGCAAGGTGGTCGACATCTGTACCCGGGACGCGCAGCGAGAACTGCTCACCCCCGGTCTGCTGGCCATCATGGCCCCGATCGCGGTCGGCTTCGGGTTGGGCGCGGGCGCGCTCGCGTCGTACCTCGCCGGCGCCATCGGTGCGGGCACGCTCATGGCGCTGTTCCTGGCCAACTCGGGCGGCGCGTGGGACAACGCGAAGAAGATGGTCGAAGACGGTGCGCACGGCGGGAAGGGCTCCCCTGCCCACGACGCCACCGTCATCGGCGACACGGTTGGTGACCCGTTCAAGGACACCGCCGGTCCGGCGATCAACCCGCTGCTCAAGGTGATGAACCTGGTCTCATTGCTGATCGCGCCGGCAGTCGTTCTGTACAGCACCGGGTCGAGCGCCAACACCGCCGTACGACTGAGCATCGCGATCGTCGCGACACTGGTTGTCGTGACGGCAGTCACGATCAGCAAGCGCAAGCCCATCGCCATCGCGGACGACGCGGACAGGGGCGAGGCTGGCGGCGAGGCGGCCAACCAAGCGAAGGAGACCACGAAGCGGTAGGCCTCCCTGCGTACCAAATACTCAGTGGCGGTGGCCGAACGGGCCGAGGTCGTGGGTGGAGTCCTTGGTCGCCCCACTATCCTGTGTCGCCCACGGGTCAACCCCCGGTTGCGGCATCCCGCGCGGGTCGCGGACCGTCGGCATGATCGCGGTCGGGTTCGGGTTGGACGGGTATGCCGGATTCGCGGGCGCATAGTCGTACGCAGCGTCAACCAACTCGGGACGCGGCCGGAAGAGCAGCCATAGGATGCCGCCACCGGCGGCCACCAGGATGGCTCCCATGATGTAGAACACCAGCGGCACGCCCGAACCCTCATCGGTCAAGCCCTGGCTCTCTTGTAGCGGCGCGAGCGAATAGGACGGCCCCGGCGGGAACGTCTGGATCAGGCCCGGACCGGTCGCGGCGGCGGACGTGGGTGGCGCGGTGGTCTTCGTCGACTGCCCGGACCCACCCTTCACCGTAAAGTCACGCGACGCGGTGTCCAGAACGTTGCCACCGCCCTGGGCACCGAAGGTCAAATCAGCCCGACCGCTCGGAGCATCGGACATGAATGCGATCCAGTAACGCGTCCGGTGAACGCTGTCCCGTTGTCCCACGGGCCGCAGATCGAAGGACTCATGGTCGACAGCACGGACCTCGCCATTGCTCGTCGCCTCGACCTGTAACTGCTGACCGCCCGAGATGCCGCCCTTGGCGATCTTGACTTGATCGGGCTGGAGGCCGTTGAGCCGTAGGACAATGACGTGCTGCTCGATGTGCACCGGTTGCTTGTCCTTGTTGGTGGTCGTGCCGTCAAAGCTTCGGGGTTGCCCGCCGGTGGTGATGCTGCCGGGAAAGTTACCGATGCGAACTTCGACATCCGCGGCGTAGGCGGGGCTGGCAAGGGCGAACGATGTGAGCACCGCGCCAACGGTGGCGGCCGAGAAGGCGGCCAGGCGGGTAAAAACCCTGGTGGTTGACATGGTCACCTCAGGTGGGGGAACGGTGCGGATCAGCAGCCACCGTACGCAGCCCCGACGCGTGACGGCAACCGACTCGCGGGAGGATGGTCGATCTCACCCCGCAGGCTACGGTGGCGTGGTGTACGACCGGGTGCGAGACAGCTATGACCGGGTGGCCGAGCGTTACGCCGATGAGATAGGTGGCGAGCTCGCCGGAAAGCCGGTTGATCGGGCGCTCCTAAAGTGCTTGGTCGAGCTCGTGTCCACGGTGGAGGAGACCACAGGACCGGGGGGTGTCGCCGATCTGGGCTGTGGCCCCGGTCACGTTGCCGCCTACCTCGCCACCCTCGGTGTGCCCACCATTGGGATCGACATCTCCTCGGCAATGGTGGAGGTGGGTCGCAGGCGCTATCCGGACGTGCACTTCCGGGTTGGATCACTGCTGGCACTGCCAGCCACCGACGCAGAACACGCCGGCGCCATCGCGTTCTACTCGATCATCCATCTCCAGCCGGAGGACCGACCCCCGGCGTACCTCGAGATGAGCCGGGTGATCCGACCGGGTGGGTGGCTCCTGCTCGCCTTCCACATCAGCCTCGCCGGACATGAGGCCGGCGAGATCATGCACGCCGAGGAGTGGTGGGGCGAGCAGGTAGACCTGGACTTCTACTACCTCGACCCAGCCGAGGTGATCGAGGGGCTCACGGCCGCCGGATTCGCGCTCATTGCCCGCACGGACCGAGAGCATTGGCCGGGAGCTGAGCACGAAAGCAGGCGCTGTTATCTGCTGTGCCGCAGGCCGCCCGAGGCAGCCAGCGAGCACCTCGGGGCGGCCAGCGCGGACGCGTAAGCGACGAAGGGGTGACGGTGGGATACCGGCTCGTGCGTATGGCGATCGTTGGCGTATTTGCGCTCGTACTGCTCACCGCGTGCGGATCCGGTGTTCCGGCCGGAGAGTGGGCCGGTCGCGTCTGCAGTGCGCTCGTGCCGTGGCGTACCCAGATCGCCGACCTCAACGCTCGAGCGCAGCACCAGATGTCGACGGCGAGCACCCCCGTGCAAACCCGCGACAACCTCCTGGAGCTGCTGTCCGGCGCCGAGACCGTGAGCGAGTCGGCGCGCAGTGCGGTCGCCGCGGCAGGTACGCCCGATGTGGACGGTGGCGACGAGGTGGCCCGGCGCTTCAAAGCTTCACTCGAAGGGACTCGCGACGCCTATGCCCGCGCCCGCGGGGATCTGCAGGCGCTGCCCACTGACGACGCCGAGGGGTTCTATGACGGCGTGGTCGTTGTGATGACAAGGCTGACCGAGGAGTACGCGAAGAGCGGGGTCGACACGACAACGCTGGACTCGCCCGAGTTGCGAGAGGCATTCGAAGGAGTCGATCAGTGTCGGTAATCCGACAGTTGTCGCTCTTCGGCGCCGATGCTCTGCCCCCGGAGCCGGGCGACCTCGCCGGTGTGCTGGCCGCCGGCGGTCTGACCACCCGCCTCGGTGGGACCGCTCGGGTCTCGATCGTGGTGGACCATCCGTGGCGAGCGGCCGTGCTCGTGGCCGAGTGTGCTCGACGCGGCCTCGCCGCGACCAGCGTCTCCACGCTGGAAGAGCACATAGGGGTACGGACGGCATACTCCGCTCTGCTCATGCCGCTCGCCGAGGCTTGGACGGTGGGTTCGGTCCAGCGCGTACCGCGGGGCCTCATACTCGACGGCCGGCAGCTGAGGCTGTGGGTGGTGGCGCGCGGCCGATGCGAACCCGCTGGCTCGTACGCGTTGCCTCTCGGCAGCACCGATGAGGCGGCCTGGGCGGCCATCGGGGCGGCGCTTGCCGCGGTCGGTCTGGCCGCGCAGCTCGTCAGTCCCCGTGGCGGAGCGGGCCCTTCGTACCGGATCGTCGGCAAGCGGCGCCTCTCCCGTCTGGCCGAAATGGTCGGCGATCCGCCCAAGCAGGCGCCCGCCGACATATGGCCGAGCTAGCCTCGCGGAAGGTGCGCCCTTCGGTCGGCCGGACGTTTTAGGCTGTTTGGGGGGTTTAGTGCTTCCGGCCAGCCCGGTCGCGGCGGAACGATGGCGGATCGCGCTTGACCAGACGTGTACCGTTTGACAACCGTCGGCCGGGCTTGCTGGTCTCGGTCCACCGGAGACGTCGAATACAGAACGTGAGGAGCATGGTGGCGAACGCCAAGACACAGCGCCTGGTGATCGTTGAGTCGCCCGCTAAGGCGAAGACGATCTCGAGCTACCTTGGCCCCGGCTATGTCGTGGAGGCCAGCTATGGCCACGTGCGTGACCTGCCGCGTAATGCTGCCGATGTGCCCGCGAAGTACAAGTCCGAGTCCTGGTCGAGCCTCGGCGTCGACGTCGACAACGACTTCGCCGCGTTGTATGTGATCAGCCCAGATCGCACCAAACAGGTCACCAAGCTCAGGTCGTTGCTCAAGGACTCGGACGAACTCCTGCTCGCCACCGACGAGGACCGCGAGGGCGAGGCGATCGCTTGGCACCTCGTCGAGACCCTCAAGCCCAAGGTCCCCGTCAAGCGGATGGTCTTCCACGAGATCACAAGACCGGCGATCCAGCAGGCCGTGGAGAACCCGCGCGCCATCGACCAGTCGCTTGTGGACGCCCAGGAAGCCCGGCGCATCCTCGACCGGCTCTACGGCTACGAGGTCTCCCCGGTGCTGTGGAAGAAGGTCATGCCCAAAGGCCCGGATGGGCGGGCGCTCTCCGCCGGCCGGGTCCAGTCCGTGGCGACCCGGATCGTCGTGCAGCGTGAGCGCGAACGGATGCGCTTCCGCCCGGCCGAGTACTGGGACATTCGAGCCATTCTCGCCATCGACGCAACCCGCGCGGGGGACGGGCCGCGGACGTTCCCGGGCACCCTGATCTCGCTCGACGGCGACCGGGTCGCGACCGGCAAGGATTTCGATCCCGCCACCGGGGCGGTGCGTGCGGGCGCGAGCGTGGTGCACCTCGACGGAGACGGTGCCCGCGGACTCGCCGCGCGCCTACAGGAACGCCCATTCGAGGTCATCCGGGTCGAGGAGAAGCCATACCGGCGCCGCCCGTACGCACCGTTCATCACGTCGACGTTGCAGCAGGAGGCGGCACGTAAGCTGCGCTACTCGTCCGCCCAGACAATGCGCACGGCGCAACGGCTGTACGAGAACGGCTACATCACCTATATGCGTACCGACTCGGTGAACCTGTCCGAGACCGCGCTCGCCGCCGCCCGTACCCAGATCGCCGAACTATTCGGCCAGCGCTTCGTGCCGCCGCAGCCCCGCCACTACACCGGCAAGGTAAAGAATGCCCAGGAAGCACATGAGGCCATCCGGCCCGCGGGTGACGCGTTCCGCACGCCCGGCGAGGTCGCCGGGGAGCTGTCCACTGAGGAGTTCAAGCTCTATGAGCTGATCTGGCGGCGCACGATCGCCTCCCAGATGACCGACGCGGTCGGCTCGTCGATATCGGTCCGCATCCGTGTCCTCTCGACGGCCAGCGAGGAGTGCGACTTCGGCGCGAGCGGTAAGACCATTACCGATCCTGGGTTCCTCAAGGCCTATGTGGAGTCGTCCGACGACGCCGAGGTCGAGGCGGAGGATGTCGAGCACAGGCTGCCGAACCTCATAAAGGGACAGCGGCTGGCGGCAGAATCGCTCGAAGCGGTCGGCCACACCACCCAACCGCCGGCGCGCTACACCGAGGCCTCGCTGGTGAAGGCGCTGGAGGAGTTGGGCATAGGCCGGCCATCGACATACGCGTCGATCATGCAGACGATCCAGGACCGCGGATACGTCTTCAAGCGGGGCCAGGCCCTCATACCCTCGTTCCTCGCCTTCGCCGTGGTCGGTTTGCTGGAAGGGCATTTCCCGCGTCTGGTGGACTTTGACTTCACCGCTGCGATGGAGAACGAGCTCGACGATATCGCCGGAGGCGAGGCGGCCGCGCTGGACTTCCTCCGAGCGTTCTACTTCGGCAGCGACTCCGCGAAGATGCACACGATCGCCGGTGGCGGTGGACTGAAGAAGATGGTCACCGAGAACCTCGGCGAGATCGACGCGCGCGGCGTCAACTCGATCTCGCTCTTCCGCGACGACGCTGGTCGCGACATCGTGGTCCGGGTGGGACGGTACGGCCCCTACCTTCAGCGAACGATGCCCGGCGCCGAAACAATGTCCACGGAGGACGGCAACGGCGGCGGCAACGGAGGGGACCGTGTGTCGCTGCCCGAGGGCATCGCTCCCGACGAACTGACGCCGGAGAAGGTCGAGGAACTCTTCCTGGGCGGCGGCGGTGAGCGCAAGATCGGAGAGCATCCCCACACCGGGGAGCCGATTGTGCTCAAGTCCGGCCGCTACGGCCCGTACGTTACGACCGGCGAGCGCAACGCTTCCCTGCTCAAGACGCAGTCTCCGGACACCTTGACGCTCGAGGACGCGCTGCGGGCGCTGTCGTTGCCGCGGCTGCTCGGCAAGGACGCGGACGACCTGGAGGTCTTCGCCGGCCCTGGGCGCTACGGCCCGTACGTGCGCCGTGGTGACGACTACCGGTCACTCGCGGATGAGGACCAGATCTTTTCCGTCACGCTCGACGAGGCGCTCGCCCTGCTCGCGGCGCCGAAGACCCGCCAGCGCCGGGAACCGGCGCTACCGCTGCGCGATCTGGGTCTGGACCCGATCACCGAGAAGCCCATGGTCATTAAGGACGGTCGGTTCGGCCCGTACGTGACCGATGGCGAAACCAACGCCTCGCTGCGGCGTGGCCAGACCATCGAGGCCATGACCGTGGAGCAGGCGAGCGAGATGCTCGCCGAGAAGCGGGCCAGGGGCCCGGCCGCACCGCGAAAGAAGGCGACGAGGGCGGCCGCGGCGAAGGCGACGCCCGCCAAGAAGGCGGCCAAGAAGGCAGCCCCGAAGAAGGCCGCGAAGAAGGCCGCGCCCAAGAAGGCAACCTAGCCAGCCGGCCGCTGGCGTCCGAAGACCTGGCGGGTGTAGGCATTGCCGAACACGCGGCCGGGGTCCACCGTGTCGCGGACGGCGAGGAAGTCGTCGAAGTGCGGGTACGCGGGCCGGAGCGACGACGCATCGCGGTAGTGCATCTTGCCCCAATGAGGGCGACCGCCCAGAGCGGCGCAGACCGCCTCGAAGTCTCGGAAGTACGCCTCGTACGGCATGCCGACGAACTGGTGGATGGCGATGTATGCGTTGTCGCGCCCGTATCCGTGGGAGAGCCAGATGTCGTCGCTGGCGGTGAAGCGGACCTCCACCGGCAAGGCCACCTTGACCGGGAGCGAATCGATGACCCGGCGTAGGCCGGCGAAGGCCTCGGCGAGGGCGGCCCGCGGTATCCCGTACTCCATCTCCATGAAGCGAACCCGGCGAGGCGATGTGAACACCACGTCGGATCGTTCGGTGTAGACCCGCGGCGCGAAGAAGCGGGCCGTCGTTCGTAGCAGCGCCGGCGTGAGCGGCGGCGCCGCCCGGCAGAGCCGGCACACGCCGCCGATGACGGTGTTCTCGAGCAGGTCGTCGTTGAACCAGGTGGCGAAGCGACCCCGCGGCGCGGAGTCGGCATCGACGCGATTGTTGGCCTTCGTGAGCGTGCGCTCGGTGTAGGGCATCCAGTAGAACTCGAAGTGGTCGTTCGTCGCGACGCGCTCATCTATGCCGGCGAGCACCTCCGCCAGCAGCGCGGGGCGCTCGTCGGCGTGCAGGATGAAGGCGTCCACGCATCGCAGTGTCACCTCGGTGACGATCCCAACAGCACCGACGCCGACGAGCGCCGCCTGGAACAGATCCGGATTCGAATCTCGGGCGCAGCGTACGATGTCGCCCGTGCCCGTGACGAGTTCAAGCTCGGCGACGAATGTGGACAGACACCCGTAGTCCTTGCCGGTACCGTGGGTGCCGGTCGCCAGGGCTCCGGAGACGGTCTGCACGTCGACGTCGCCGAGGTTGGGCATCGCCAGCCCGTGGGCCGCGAGTTCGGCGTTGAGTGCCGACAGCGGGGTGCCGGCCCGTACCCGGACCGTCCTCGTCGATCGGTCGACGGCGACCAGACCGGACAGGGCCGCAAGATCCACCCGCACGCCCGTGGTCGCGGCCGCCGCGGTGAACGAGTGTCCGCTCCCGACGGGCTTGACAGTCCTGCCTTCCGCGACCGCCGAGCGCACCACGCCGGCCACCTCGTCCGCGCTGGAGGGTCGGGCCACGCCCGCCGCGACGGCTCGATAGTTGCCCGCCCAATTTCGCCAGGCGGAAGTCGGCTTTGACATAGGATGTGAATACCCTTCACATATGCGTGGCGTCAACACCTGTTCGCGGAACGTAGTGCAGAATTGAGTCCTCTATTACTGGCAACCGCCGCCCAGGAAGGTCCGATTGTGGTGACGCAGGCCAGCCCGGCTCCGGTAGGCCCGCTACGGCGGGTACCCGTTCAAGGCCGCAGTCTCGCGCGGGTGCACCGCATGCTCGACGCGTGCGCGGCGCTCGTGGACGAGGTCGGGTACGACGGTCTGACGACTACTCTGCTCGCCGAGCGAGCGGGCGTCGCCATCGGATCGGTCTACCAATTCTTTCCGGACAAGCGTGCGATCGTACAGGCGCTGACGCTGCGCAACCTTGATGCCTACGTGGCGCGGCTGTCGGCGCGGATCGCCGACGGTGCGCTGACCAAGTGGTGGGATGCCGTGGACGCGGCCATTGATGAGTACATTGACATGCATCGCCACACGCCCGGATTCCGCGCTTTGCACTTCGGCGACGTGGTAGATCTGCACCTCCTCGACGACGAGCGCGACAACAACGCCGTGATCGCGGAGCAGTTGGGCGCGCTGATGGTCGACGGGTTCGGCGTTGCGGACACGCCGCGCATGCGGTTTGCCCTCACGATCGCGGTCGAGATGGCCGACGCGCTGATCAAGTTGGCGTTCCGGCGTCACCCCGACGGCGAGGAGTCGGTGCTCACGGAGGCGAAAGAGATCACCCGCGATTACCTCTACCGCCAGGTGGCCTAATCCCAAAATCCCAAGATCGCGTCGATCAAGGGGTTAGTCGCGTGATTGGAGATCAACTCACGCGACTGTGCCCTAGATCGACGAGCGGGCAACGAGCGAGGAACGAGCGGGGAGCCTCAAAGGAAGGCGGGGGCGTGCTCGCCGCGATAGGTCGGCACCACCCGCTCGACCACGTCGCCCCGGACGAGGTGGAGCGCATCCACGTGCTCGCAGAGTTCTCCCGCCTTCGCGTGGCGGAACCACACCCGGTCACCGACGCGAAGCATGTCCGCGACTGCGCCGGCGAGCGGAGTCTGCACCTCTCCCGCGCCCTCCGCCGCCAGGAGCTTCAGCCCGGCGGGTAGCACCGGGCGGGGGAGTCGTGATCGCTCGGCGGGGCCCGATGCCACCCAGCCGCCACCATGCACCGTGACGAGTCCGGGGCCTGGCCGGCGTACGACCGAGGCGGCGAAGTAGGCGGCCGGGGCCGGACGCCACGCGCGGTAGGTGTCGAAGAGAGCGGGGCCATAAAGGCCGGATCCGGCCGTGAGCTCGGTAACGGCGGGGTCGGCGGCGGTGGCGGCCAGACTGCCGGTGCCGCCGCCGTTGACGAACTCTAGGTCCGCGTGCTGCCGGGCCGCGGCCGCGGCCGCGCCGCGACGCGCCAGCAGGTCCGGGTAGGACCAGCGTTGAATGGCCCGCACCATCCGGCCGTACACCGGCCGGCCGGGTGGGGCATCGCCCAAGCCCGCGAGCTGCGCCTCGTAGGCCATAAGGCCGACCAGCAGGAACCCGGCGCGCCCCGCGACGTGCGCGGCAAGCCGGCCCGCCGCTGCAGGCGAATGTAGCGGCGACCGACGTACGCCGATGTGGGCTCGCCCGCTCAGCGGTCGCCATGACGCGTCCAGGTCAAGGCAGACGCGCAGCGCGGGTCGGCGCGCCGGCGCGACGATGGAGTCGATGAAGTCCAACTGCTCAGCGCTGTCGACCATGAGCGTGATCTCCGCCGCGAGCTGGTCGGACGTGGCCAGTTCGGTCAGCGCGACGCGGTCGGCGGTGGGATAACCGAGCAGGATGTCCTGGCTGACTCCGCCACGGTTTAGCCAGATGGCCTCCGCCAGCGTGAAGGCCATGAGGCCGCGCCAACCCGGTCGGGCCAAGACGTCGCGCAGCAACTCTCGGCAGCGAACCGACTTGCTCGCCACTCGGACCGGTTTACCGGCGGCGCGGTCGACGAGTGCCGCGGCGTTGGCGTCGATCGCTTCGGTATCTATGACGGCGAACGGCGGGTCGAGGTGTGCCGTTGCCCGGTCAAGCCGGGCCCGCTTCTCATCGTTGGCTGGTCTTTGGTGAATCCGTGAGGGCGGGGCGGCCAGGTGGTTTTGGGCTGGTCTGTCCTGGCTGTGATCGGCGCTCACGTCTGCACGGTAACCCGAGCGCTAAGAATGCGAAAGGTATTCGCTTTAATGCGGCTGGCGGGCTGGCGGAGGCAGACTCTGGTCTAAGGGGTGGCTCAGGGTTGGAACTGGGGGACAGATCCGGGCCCGCCGGTCAGATTCGGGAAGGCGCATGATCCATAGCCGGGCTAGAGTGGTGCGCGAGCGGTC
>Ga0184625_10000937_pt1 | contig 11791 bp, 12 predicted proteins | sample PLM3_30_b1_FD_133151 | JGI IMG/M metagenome (GOLD analysis project Ga0184625, IMG submission 133151) | Groundwater sediment microbial communities from an aquifer in East River, Colorado, USA - PLM3_30_b1 | ecosystem: Environmental > Terrestrial > Soil > Riparian zone | place: USA: East River... | reverse complement strand
CGTAATGATAGCTCATCTTTCCTCTCTATTATTAGCAGTTTTGCCAAAAGGGACAGTAAGAGATGAAAGTACTTTTTTCATACTGGTTTCCATTCTTGTCGGACTGGTTGTAGCCGCATATATAATGAGAAGGAGAAGAAATAGACAAACACAGTGATCCCAATTTAGCATTCTGAACTGGCTCAGTTTTGATCTTCTACTCGTTAGACATCAATTATCTTTGTATATCCATTTTATCTTAAATCCTAAACTTTGAAACCTTAATTGATTTAACGATATCTGTGATTTCATTTTTTAAAGAATCAATATCTATGTCAAGATATTTACCATACGAGTTTTTCAATTTACTTAGGGCCCTTTTCATAATAGAAATACAAATTTCTAGTTCTCCTTTTTGGTAATGCACTAAAGCCGCGGCAACAAGAATGATACCATTCAATAGTACCTTTTCATCACCCTGGGTGTGTTTCCAAATACCTTCAAGAACTTCATGCGTTTTCCAATATTTTTCATTGTTGAAAAGTTCGCGAGCCAGCCTTATCGATTCTTTTTTATCAAGATCCTTTTCAATAATGTTATCAATTTCTATAATTGGAGATATCAGTGAAAGTTTGGATTTTATTTTTTCAATTTCTGAGCGAGTTGGTATGCTTATATCAAGTTCAAGAAAATGATTTGCGACTCTTACATCTCTTATTACAATCTTGTCGTCATGTAAAATCTTTCTAGATAAAGAAAGGATAGAATTTGCGTCTTTTGGAAAATATTTTTTATTCTCAAGATATACCATGTATCTTAACAAGTCACTCACCAAATCCTTTCATTGTATACTCTTTATATTCCACATGCCAAAATAGATTGTTATGCAACATGGAATAACCTAATAAACTGTTTAAGTTTTAATATTGATTTGGTTATACACGTGCAACGTTTTTTAACACTGGAATTTTTGGGATATTCTATCAAATTTAGAATAATGATAGGTTTGAGTGCTTTGGATATTTGAGTCACTACAGCTTAAATACTCTAGTTGATTAATAATTGAAAAGCGTAAACAAATATGGTGTTTCTTTTTTTTCATCAAGCGTCCAGGAGCTTGGTAGACTTACACATTCGACCATTTTCAATCCAAATTCATCTATGAATTTTCCCCATCCCCACTTTGATTTATCTCGCGAATATCGTCTATACGTGTGACTTCCCATTAATGTAATACCCACATTATGCAATTTTTCTTTATACTTTTCAAACTGATTTATTAAGCTATATGATATCATTTCTCCAGATTCAGGTAGTGCTGATATGAAGATCATTGTATTTTCCAATTCCAATTGCGTGTAGTCTATTGAATTCGAATCGCCATTAATTATTTCATATTTTACGTTACTAGAAATAGATATTTCGTTTTGCAGATCGCATAGATTTTTATCAATCTCTATTCCCACGGAATTAAGACCAAGTATACTACCGCAATATATCAGTCTTCCATCACCTGATCCGATATCTATGATATTATCGAAGCCTAGATCTTTTGCGACAAGAATCATAACAAGAGCCGAGAGTCCCCATGTTGGAAGAAATGGTTGATAACTCGTATCATATTTTTTGGAACTTAGCCAAAAATGATTAATATCGCCTTCATAGGATATGCACGGAATATTAGAAAGTGTAAGATTTTGTTCCTTATAATATATTTTGTTATACTTAAAGAAAGTATGCAGTTTTTCTACAAGTGACTTATCAAACAGGTTTTGATGATTTGATACTGGGATAAATTCTCTAATATGATTATAAGATTGAAATTCATGAAGATATTCGTTCTTAAGATTAACCAAAGACTGTGCCAAATACTTGTGATCCATTCAATTTTCACATCGGTCTATTGTTGATAAAGTATGTGAAAGTAGCTTATTAGTACTTTACAGCATTACTATACATGTTATCTAAATAATTCATAATTATCTGAATAGTCCCAATTTATCTATACAAATCTGGTCTATTACAATCAATATCAAACAATGCAGTACAATAGTTGTTACTTGAATTTTATATCATCTGACTCGACGTGAATAAAATATTAGATTGCTAATGAATTACACCTGATCGATAAGTACTCAATTCAGCAATTTCATCAGAATACTTGGAATTTCGGCAGGCCTTTTTGCTATGGGAATATTTACTTTTGAAAAACTGGAAATTTTTGATTCTGCAGACCCATAATTTCCATAAATGATTGCCCCAGCATGTCCCATTCTTTTTTCCTTGGGTGCAGATCGACCCGCAACATATGCTACCACCGGTTTACTGAAACCTGTTTTTTCGATATATTCAACAAGGGATTCCTCAGCATCTCCTCCTATTTCGCCAACTACAACAACTGAATCTACCTCATCTCTGTCACTTATGAGATCAAATGCTTCTATCAAATTTGTCCCATTAATCGGATCACCACCTATTCCTAGAGCTATTCTTTGTCCTATTCCGGCCTTTGATAAATGAAACGAAACTTCATACATTAGAGTTCCGCTCCTAGAAAAGACTGCAGTATTTCCCTTCATAAATGGTTGGGAGGGCATTATTCCAATTTTATTTATTGTTGGAACTATTACGCCCGGAGTATTTGGTCCTATAATTCTTGCGCCATTAGTTTGGGCATAATCTAACGATTCCATAGCGTCACGTACTGGAACATGTTCTGGAATTGCCACAAGTAGTTTTATTCCACTATTCACTGCGTCTTTTACTGCACCAAGGAAGAATTGAGCGGGAACAAAAATTCCTGATATCTTTACATTAAAATTCTTGCTAGCATCCTTAACAGAATCAAAAACAGGTATTCCTTCAAATGATTGACCTCCCTTATTAGGAGTTACACCTGCCACAATGTTTGTGCCATATTCTCTCATCAATCTGGTGTGGACCGAACCAAAATTTCCTGTTATTCCCTGAATTATCACCGGTTTATTACCATAGTCAGGATCTTCAGGTTTACCCACCAGAATATCAAAAATATCAAATTTTTTAGACATCTATTTACTCATCCCTGTATATTGGACCAAAGATGCGATTGCTTCTTCGACTGTATCAAACAGTTTTGCATTGCTATTAGAAAGCATCTGTTTAGATTTATCTGATTCCGCACCTGAAATTCTGGCATAGATAGGAACACTAATCATACCGTCCTTATATGCGTCAAGTATAGCTTGAGCTACCAAGTCAGTCCTAACAATACCGCCGAACAAATTTACCAAAATGGCCTTGATTTTTGATAATTTGCTTATAACCTCTAATGCCTTGTAAATTGTTTCAGTTGTAGCCCTTCCACCAAAATCCAAAAAGGCACCCGGTTTTCCACCAGCATCATTAACGATGTCTAGTGTGGACATGACAAGACCAGCGCCATTACCTATTATTGCAATGTTTCCCTCTAATTCTACGAAAGAGAAGCCGCTTTTTTCGGCTTGTTCCTGCAACTCAGAAATTTGGATATATTTTCTTAACTCGGGATGTCTGAAAACTGAGTTATCATCAATGATAATTTTTGCGTCCAGTGCTAGGCAAGTTCCATCTCTTAATATGGCGAGAGGATTTATTTCTGCTAATTCAGCCTCCTTTTCTCTAACGAGTTTTGCTAACTTTATCACCATATTTGAAAATGAATCAGCAGTTACGCCAGTTAAGCCCAAATTTTTTGCAATGTTCTCTGCAATTGCTTGTGTCAATCCGCTAATAGAAATGTCTTGAATTACTTTATTTTCAACATTTTCAATATCCATTCCTCCCTGACCAGATGAAATTAATGAATAGGTCCTTTTACCTCTGTTCAGGAACAATGAGAGATATAGTTCTTTATCTATATCTACGGCCTCTTCAATTAGGATTATTTTTGGACGTTCTCCCTTGACTTCTTTATTTAGTAACTCCGCAAACTTTGGTACAAGATCTTCCTTACTCATGCACTTTAATATGGCACCGGCCTTACCCCTTCCTCCAACAGTTAACTGTGATTTGAGGACAACAGGGAATTCCAGTTTGTCTGCAATTTGATTCAATTCTGATTGATTTTTTGCAAGATATGATTTTGGAATAGCAATATCGTATTCAGTAAATAATTCTTTTCCCTGATATTCTAATAATTTCATTCAGCAAGAATGTGAAGCCTATATGGTGACTTATAATCCTATTTAAGCAAAGAACCCAATTTGAAAATTTATATATCTACTCCTAAATCCTATTTTATGGTTGAAAAAGCGACTGCAGTGTGGCTTATCCTTTTGACCATAATTGCTTGTGCCGCAGTACCTGCTGTCATGATATGGTTGACCACTACACCCACTTCGTCAAAACCTCATTTGCTACTTGGAATCACTGAATATTTGCCATATGGAAATAATTTGTTTAACTAAGAAAATGTTATTTTCCATGTTATGACAGATTGTTGCCACATATCTTTCTCTCAACTTTTTTCCAATAATTTGTATTTGTATTTTTATTACTAGGTTTAATGAAATTAGGGAAAAATACAAACGAGTAATAGATAAAGGTGAGGGACTAAGACATAGTATTCATGACAATTGCGTTGAAGGTGCATCCGTCCTTCTTTAGGGAATTTGCGACTAAAACGTGGGTTTCTCCAGCTGACGTCATTAAGGAATTGGTTGAAAATGCCTTTGATGAAGATGCTACAAGGGTTCTGGTAACTATTCTTGATAATAATTCGATTTCGATCGAGGACAATGCAGGAATGGATGAAGGCGAGATTCAAAAGTTTTTGTTACTTGGTTCGCCACATAAGAAAGTTGATTCTATTTCACCCAAATTAAAGAGGGTTAGAACGGGCAGATATGGGACAGGCAGACTTTCTTTTCTTACATCATTTGAAAAGATGAAAATTAGAACTCGAAAGGGTAACTACCAGAAATCATTTTTAATTGATACAAAGTCACTTGATGCACTATTTACAGGCGAATCGGATTTACACGAGATTAAAGAACCACACTTAGCCAGAGATGGATCTGAGATAATAGTTAGTGATGCCAAGGCGCTTGTGGATGAATTAAGGTTGATAAAAGAAATTAGAAAACTAGCAGTACTAAGGCAACCACTGTTTGAAGTATATATCAAAAAGTCAGACAAATTTAAAGAATGGAATTTTTCTAATGCTCAGTTGATAAGGATTCCAGAAATACAAGGCCATAAAATACCATTGAGCCTTGATAATGGAAACATTATTGGTGAAATAACTGTTGCTCGCAGGCCTTTGACAGAAGATGAAAGAGGAATTGCAGTTATGGTAGGAAGTCACATAGTAATGAGAACCTTGTTTGGTTTTGAAACCAAGTTACATAGAGTAACAGGATTTGTAAGATGTGATTCATTGACATCCAGATTTGCTGATAAATCTGCAATAATAGAAGATAAAGAATTTGAAAGATTTTCAAGCGTTATGAAAAAGTTCATAACGGATACGGTCATACCGAGTCTAACTCTCTATGAAGACGTTCTTGTCACTCGCGAAGAATCAAAAATATATAAACAAATAGACAAAGTTCTTGGTCAGGCCGTAATTGAAACCCTGGAGCCATATGAAGAAATAGAAGGATACGAAATAGTAGAAACCAAGAAAGTAGTATCAAAACCTAGTAGTAAATCTCCCTCGATACCTGCGGAAGATAATTTGTTCAATAAATCAATTGAAGATGAATATAAAGACATTACTAAGAATGAAATAAAAAGATCTAGAGATTTAGTAGATGAAAAAGGAAAAAGTCAGCAAACTGTAGACGTTGAAGATAATACTTTGTCTAATTATCCCTACAGTGGACAAAATGAGGATAACCAAGGTTATGAAAATGTAACAGTTACAAGTCAGATAAGAAAGCCACTAATTAAGAAAACATTCGCATTGAAAAAGATTGGATACAAAATCATTCCTTACGAAGATGAAACTGATTCCAGATATAGCTTCATAAATGAAAATGTAGTATTTGTAAATAAGGCAAATGGAACATACAAGGCTGAATCATCAAGGGGAGATGAGTTCCTTTTAAGACATATTATGAATATAGTTGCACAGGCAGTTGCAGAGTCAAGACATCCTGAAGGAAAGGAGGCATTAGAATTACAAAACAGGCTAGTTTCAGAGGCAATAAGGATTCATGACACATTTTTATCGAAAGCCTCTTAACAAGTAGCTACAAATATAGTGTACTAAACCGACGAAACGACTAAATCTAACTACATTCACTACTATTGAATCATATGGCCTTTCAATTTATGCCTGGTGCTACTGCTATCGGCTTAACTTGTCAAGATGGTATTATTCTTGCAGCTGAGAAACGTATTTCATATGGAAATTTTGTAGTGAATAAAAATACGAGGAAAATATTCGCAATAACAGATCAGGTCGCTGCTGCGTGTGCGGGAATGGTTGCTGATATGCAAGTTCTGACAAGACAAGTAGGAGCGTTAGCAAAAATTAGAAAATTGGAAACAAGGAGAGAGATGGCTACCAATTCTGTTTCAAAATTAATGTCAGTTATAATGTTTGAAAGAAGATACTTTCCTTTGCTGACACAGGTAATAGTTGGAGGAGTACAGACTATACCAGAAATTTATACTTTAGACCCATTGGGTTCACTTCTTCCTGACAATTATGCAGCAGTAGGCACTGGTGCAGAATTAGCATTAGGACTAATAGATTCTGAGTATAAGAAAAACATGTCTGAAGATGCAGCCAAGAAACTTGCTATTAAGGCAATTAAATCGTCAATACAAAGAGACTCAGCAAGTGGTGATGGTATTGATGTCTTGGCGATATCCAAAAAAGGAATTGAAGAAGAATCTATTACTCTATGATTTAAAATATCAATTATCAAAAATCAATCAACAAAATTGTTTGGAGTCGTCAGGTCCGGATAGTTTTTTTCATTTCCCAGTAAATATCTCCAATATGATGTACATTGTTCAAGACGACTCCTTTCTCCATTTTTCTTGCATTCTCATCATTAACTAACGATATACATACTGCGAGTTCTTTTTTGTGAGTTTGATCTTTTACCAATACTATTTCAGATTGTTTGAATGTAGTAAAATCAGTGATTCCAGGCCTCATGATATTGGCGCCATTGCATACAAATTTCACTGCATTCATATCGACTTCCACTGATGCAAAGTGATTTAACAATTCATTTTGTGTAAGATGTGGGATTATGAGATCAGGTGCTAATTGAACTGCTATAATTTTGTTTCCTACGAGAAGACGTTTATTTGAGTCTATGACGTGGGCTTGCAAATTCTTGATACCGGTGAAGCAATTTGTTGGCCAAGTTTTATTAACGTGGTTTGTTATGTCATGTATTTCTCTCTTTGATAATGAATGCACCTTCAATTATTTTTGTTCTTGTTTTTCAATTATTTATTAATATCCATGATTTGCGTTTGCAAGCTTTTTCACTGAATTTAATGTTTACTATTTCAGATTTTTTGATGATGTGATAGATTTGATATTTTTTTCACACGTTCTACTCCATTGATTCTTTTGATTACCTTTAATGTCTGTTCAGTAACAAGGTGCGTCCACTTGATATTTTTTATCATTCTCCTTCTTATTTCGGTTCCTGATAAATCATTACGATCAAGTAGTTTTGGTTCCATTACAGTAATGTTTCGTTGAGTGAAAAGGAAACCTGTAAATTCATTATTTGTAAAAACAGCATCATAACGTGGTACTAACATATCGACATTATGAGTCCACATAGAATGGACATTTGTATCAGGAATGGGAATTATCAAAGTTTTTCTGCAATCTATTTTGGGATCAGCATTTAGTGATTCTTTTATCATAGATATTCTTTCTCCAGCAGTAAATGGATTCTCCGGCTCGTGACTTGCCTGAGAACTACCAACAATAATCACTAATTCGTCAATGTTTGAGAAGGCAAAGTTAATTGCTGCAATATGACCCAGATGGAACGGTTGAAACCTACCAATGAATAAGCCCCTTGACAAATTGGTATAAAATATGAGATGAATAATTTAAATTTTGAACAAAGTAACTTAATATTTATATTATGTTTGAGAAACAGAAGAAATGTGGTTTTTTTAGAAATTCATAATTTGTCAGCCAACATAAGTGGTAAAGAAATTCTAAATGATCTTTGCTTAGAAATAGACAGAGGTCAGGTTCATGCTATAATGGGTCCAAATGGTTCTGGTAAAAGCACTTTAGCAAACGTTATCATGGGTCATCCAAAGTATTCTGTGACATCCGGAAGAATCTTGGTTGATGGCGAGAATATACTTGAGTTGAGCACGGAGGAAAGAGCTAAGAAAGGCCTATTCTTAGGTTTTCAATATCCTACAGAAATTCCCGGGGTAGGTTATAGTCATTTTTTAAGGAACGCGTACAATATATTGAATAAAAGTCTAAGTGGAAAACAGGAAAACAGAGAAGTATTTTTAACTGTAAAGGAATTTCATGAGTATCTAAAAAAGAATCTAGATAATGTTGGTCTTCAATCAACATTTTTAAGCAGATATTTGAATGAAGGCTTTTCCGGAGGAGAGAAAAAAAGATCTGAAGTCATGCAAATGCTAGTACTGAAGCCAATGATTGCCATACTTGATGAACCGGATTCTGGATTGGATATTGATGCAATCCAAGCTGTTGCAGAAGCCATAAACATTCTAATATCAACAGGAGCAGGCATATTAATTATCACGCATTATGCAAGAATTCTAAGGTATTTGTCAAAACTTGATCAAGTACATGTCATGTCAAAAGGACAGATTATAAAGTCTGGAGGAAAGGAGCTATCTGAAGAATTAGAAGTTAAGGGGTATGGATGGATAGGTTTGGATGAAGATAGTAGTACCACCTCAGATAAATCATAATCATTGATTGGGCTTGTTTGCTTCTTGAGACTTTATTTTTAGGACGTAGGGTCTTGAAAATATTGGTGCCATAATTGTTGTAATCCAGCCAATTGTTACAGTGATGGAGAATATAGTTGAATCAATAATACCAGAAGAAAATCCTATAGACGCTATAACCAGTTCAACCATTCCTCTTCCATTCATGAGAAAGGCTATAGCAAAACATTCCTCCTTTGAGAATTTAATTAACCTTGAACCAATGTAACCTCCTCCTACCTTAGAAAGTACAGCCGTAATAGCCAGTATAATGAAAAAAGGGAACATTTTGACAATTGAATCCAAATTAATATCAATTCCTATAACAGCAAAAAATATGGGAGCAAAAAATCCAAAAGTTATTGCAGAAATTATTCCATAAACTCGCTCAAAATTTTCTTTTCTAATAATTTCTTTGTAAACTAATAATCCAGAAAAGAAAGTGCCTATTATGAAATGCAAACCAAAGACTTCTTGTGCAACAACAGATACTAAAATAGTGGAAATTAATAAAATGCCAAATGCCGCTTCTTTTGTATGTAGTTTTTCAAAAAAGTATCTGCCCCTATTTTGAAGCCAAATGTTAGCTTTTCTAAATAAGATGTCGATGAGAAATATTCCACCAATAAATAACGACATCTTGATTACAGAATTTGTAATCTCCTCCAAAATATTTACTGGTGCACCATTGGCTTCGTGCAATTGCAGGACAACTGATAATATAACAAGTGAAAAAATATCGTTAATTATTGCTGCAGTTATAACAGTATTACCTAATTTACTTTCTAATATACCAAATTGCATTAAAATAATTGTCGTAACGGGAACAGCTGTTATTGATAGTAACAAACCAACAAACATTGATTGAATCATTCCTAGACTAAATGCATACGCTACTGCAAAACCACTAGTGAAAGGTATTGAGAATGCTATGATTGACAGAATTGCTGCGTGAAATCCAGCTTTTCTTATTTCTCTGGGGTCCATTTGCAATCCCGCGAGGAACATAATAAAGAAAACTCCTAAATCTGATATAACAGTTAGACTTTCAGTAGGAGTTACCAATTTTAAAACATAAGGGCCAATTATTATTCCCGCAGCCAACTCCCCAACTAATGGAGGCATACGCAGCCTTTGGCAAAACTCACCAAGTAGTCGTGCTGCTACCAAGATGATAACAACACTGACGAACAGCTGCTCTGTGGCCATGATTTATCAGATTTATTCTTACTAGATTTATCCTTTTGGAAAACTAGAGTTCAATTCATTTTTAACGATTCATGATACTTTTTAGGTACTATTGCTGTGTTCAATTATTTGTTTCTGTATTCTGTGCATGTCATTGATCTAAATTCAATTCTTGTTGACAATTTATGAACATCATTGTAAAGGTAATTGGTCGCATGAAGTATAAAGAATATCAAAATGTAATAATATGTTTCTTAATATAAGAACAGAATTTTCACTAAAACATAAGTTTTAAAATCAATAAAGAAATAGTTCAAAGTATAGCATACTATTGTATCTTTATCAGCTAAATTCCTAATTTCTCTTTGTAGTATCACTTAGAATCAACTAATTTTAAGATTTATTCATTTTTAGCTTTTGAGTTGCATTCAAACAATGATATTTACATCACAATAAGATATTTGGAAAATCAATTCTCACGCCACAAAGCTTTTACTTTTGCTAAAAACACAAAACCTATCAGATATACTAGTTGAACTAAGAGTCCTAATTCAATTGACCATTCTTTTGGTGTCGCTATTCCCATAATATTTTGGATTATTAGAGATGCATGAGTAGTTGGAACGAAATAGGAAGCATATTGCAACTCAAGAGGTAATCTATTCATACTGTAAAAAACTGGTGGCAGAATTACAAGGATCACGTTCACAAATGATATTATTTGTGAGACATTGCGCATGTGTAACATATGAGAAGACAGAAAAAATCCCATAGATGACATCGAACCCCACACAAGTAAGGCAGTAACCAATAAGATGGGAATGTAAATTGAAGATGATAAAAACAAAGTAGCAAGTGAGATCAGCACTAATAGAGCAGGCAGTCCAAATAATATTTGTGAAATTGCCAATCCGACCATGTAAGTGATTGGCGATACAGGAGAAGCTACAAAGACATCTTGAATCTTGTATTCATTTTTATAAAAAGAGATATCTTGACCTAGTGATAATCCATATCCAACTAATGCCATTACCAAACTTCCTGTAATAGATAGTGGCAAATATTTTCCCTCGCTAACAATAAATAAAATAAATAATAAAGAGAAAGGACTTATTGCAGAAAAAATCAAAGATAAGGGATTTCTTCTTAACCATAGGACACCTGTCAAATAAGCAATGAGAAATGTTTGAGTTAATGCCGTCTTACTTTTAGCAATAATCATGCCTTGATGAGAAGGAAAATTTAGATAAATTTATTCATTTATGTTTTATATACCGTATTTATTAATACTCGTATCTCAGTAGACTCGTGCAAATCCTTGAAGAACAGAAGCCCTATCTACTTTTCTCTCTTCCATAAGGTCAAAAGGAACAAAAAGAAAACTACATGAAAGACTATCAGACGGTGCATTTGGAAGTAATAAGTACCCTAGACAATACTCTGGCACTTCCCAAGATTAAATTAGTAGGACTTTACGCGACCAAAATTCGATCTACTTGTAAATCTCTTATTTTAGAAGGGTAAAATTAAACGAGAGAGGTCTCTAATTAAGAAAATGAAGAATATGGAGGAAGATCTTGAAGAATTTGCAAATTATATCCTAGAAGCATTAAAGCAATCACAAGGAGAAGTAAGTAATTGGGATGAAATATTAAGGAAATGGAAATCGAATGAAAAAAAGAAAGACCTT